>Ga0209109_10000470_pt1 | contig 21318 bp, 20 predicted proteins | sample Rifsed10ft2_FD_184004 | JGI IMG/M metagenome (GOLD analysis project Ga0209109, IMG submission 184004) | Soil microbial communities from Rifle, Colorado, USA - sediment 10ft 2 (version 2) | ecosystem: Environmental > Terrestrial > Deep subsurface > Rock core/Sediment | place: Rifle, Colorado... | reverse complement strand
AAGATCGGCGGGCGAAGAGGTTTCGCCTAGCCCGTGGCCATCTCGACGACGGTCACGCCTTCGCCGCCCTCCTGGGGAGAGGCGAACTCGAAGCCCTTGACCAGCGGGTGCTTCGCCAGCAGCTCGCGCACGGCCTGGCGCATGCGGCCCGTCCCCTTGCCGTGGACGACACGCAGGCGCGGCACGCCGGCTCGAAAGCCTTCGTCCAGGAACCGCTCAATGCGCGGCAGCGCCTCGTCCAGCGTCTGGCCGCGCAGCTCGATCTGCTCGAGGACGACGGGCGGCGGCGGCGGTAGCTGCGGGCGCTCCGGCAGGCGCCGCGGCGGCCGGCCGACGCGGACGATCTGGTCGAGGCTGACGCGGGCGCGCAGGCCGCCGAAGCTGACGTCGACCTCACCTCGCCTGTCCGGCGGCCCGAGGGCCTCCGCCGCCATGGGCACGCCCTGCAGCCAGACCACGGCACCGGGCTTGATCATTTCGGGGCGCACCTCGCCGACGCGCCGGCGGCGGCGGGAGCGTCGCCGCAGACGTTGGGCCGTCTCGCTCGCGCTAACGACGGCCTCGCGCGCGACGCCCAGTTCCTCCGGCGTGACGGCGGCCTTCTCGCGCACCGAGAGGCGTTGGACGTGGGCGAGGGCCTCGCGCGCGGCAGCGACCTCCTCCTCCAGCGCCAGCGCCGCTTCGTCCAGCCGCTGGGCACGCTCCTCGTCGATGCCGGCGAGGCGCTCCTCGATGCGAGCGCGCGCGGCCTCGGCGCGACGCCGCGCTTGCTCCTCGGCGCGGCGCGCCGACGCCGCGGCCTCGCGCTCGGTCTGCAGCTCGCCCAGGAGGGAGTCGATGGCCATCTCCTCCGGCGCCAGCGAGGACCGGGCGGCGCGCAGCACCGCCTCCGGCAGGCCCAGGCGGGCGGCGATGGCGAGGGCGTTGCTCCGCCCCGGCACGCCGATGGTGATCTTGTAGGTCGGCGCCAGCGTGACCGGGTCGAACTCCACGGCGGCGTTCTGGACGCCCGGCGTCGCGTGGGCGAAGAGCTTCAGCTCGCCGTGGTGCGTGGTGGCGACGGTCAGGGCGCCTTTATCGAGCAGGTGCTGCAGCAAAGCGCGCGCGAGGGCGGCGCCCTCGGCCGGGTCGGTGCCGGCGGCAAGCTCGTCCAGGAGGACGAGCGAGGCGGGACCGGCGCGCTCCAGCAGGGCGATGATGTTCTTCAGGTGGCCGGAGAAGGTGGAGAGCGACTGCTCGATGCTCTGCTCGTCGCCGATGTCGGCCAGCACTTCCTCGAAGGCGGGCAGGCGGCTGCCGGCCGCGGCGGGCACGGGCAGGCCGGCTTGCGCCATGAGGCAGAGCAGCCCGACCGTCTTCAGCGCCACCGTCTTGCCGCCCGTGTTCGGGCCGGTAATTAGCAGGACGCGGGCCTCGTCGCCGACGCGCAGCGAGACGGGCACCGGCGCCGCGAGCAGCGGATGGCGGGCGTCGCGCAGGTCGAGGGCGGCGGGCGCCTTCGTCAGCCAGCGCTCGGGGTCGCCGTCTTCTGACTCGTTGGGCAGGCACTCGAGGCCGCCGGACGAGAGCTCCTCCGCCAGCCGCGCCGCGGCCAGGAGGAGGTCGAGTTCGGCCAGGCGCTCGACGTTGGCGCCGATCTCCGGCGCCGCGCCGCCGACGAGGGCGCTGAGGCGGCGCAGGATGCGCTCGATCTCCCGCTGCTCCTCGATCTGCAGCTCGCGCCAGGTGTTGGCGAGGTCGACGACAGCAAGCGGCTCGACGAAGACAGTGGCGCCGCTCTGCGAGACGTCGTGGACGATGCCGCGCACCTCGCCCCGGAAGTCGGCCTTGATCGGCACCACGTAGCGGCCGTCGCGCAGGGTGACGATGGGCTCCTGGGCGGCGAGGCGGCCGGCGGGCGAGGCGAGGAACTCCTGCAGCTTGGCGTGCACGCGGTCGTGGGCGATCTTGATGTCGCGGCGGATGACGGCGAGGGCCTGACTGGCGGCGCTGAGCACCTCGCCGCGCTGGTCAAGCGAGCGGCCGATCTCCTCGACGACCTCAGCTCGCTCGACCAGCGCCTCGCCGAGCGCGCCGAGGCGCGGCAGCGACCCTTCCCGGGAAGGGCGCGCGAGGGCCGCCTTTGCCTGGCCGGCGACCCGCTGCGTGGCGGCGACGGCGAGCAGCTCCTGAGCGTCGAGGACGCCATCGAGGGCCGCCTTCGCCAGCGCCGGCCGCACGTCCACGGCGCCGCCGAGGTTCAGAGGCGCACGGAAGGAACGGAAGCGGATCGCCTCGGCGAGGCGCTGCTGACGCGCCAGCGCGTCGTCGTAGTCGGGCGTCGGCCGCAGGGCGAGCGCGAGGTCGCGGCCCGCTGAGAACGCCGTCAGGCGGGCGAGGCGGTCGAGGACCTTGCCGAGCTCGAGGACGCGGAGGGCGTGCTCATCCACGCCTCGGATTGTAGCAAGGGGCGCTTAGGCGAGCCCGTTGCGTGTCGCGTAGCCGGCCGCTTCGGTGCGATTCGCGGCGCCGATCTTGGCGAAGATGTTCGAGACGTGGCGTTGAACCGTGTTGATGCTGATGACGAGTTCGTCCGCGATCTGGGGGTTGCTCCTCCCCGCCGCGATCAGGCGCAGCACTTCGATCTCGCGCAGGGACAGGCCGCTGTTGCTGCCTGCCGCCGCGGGTTGAGGCACCTCAGCCTCCTCAGCCACGGGCCCGCTGGCCAGAAAGGCGCGCACCTCGGAGACCAACGTCTGCCACGCGGGGTGGCGCGCCAGCAGCCAATGACTCCGGCCCTCCAGCGCGACGAGACGCGCGTTGGGAATCAGAGCCGCTATCGTCCGCGCGTTGCTGAATGGGACAGCGTCATCCACGCGATGCAATACCAGCGTGGGCGCGGACACCTCAGGCAGCCTGCCCGTCACGTCGAAGCCCACGACTGCCGACATGACGCGGCCTGCGATTTCGCCGGTCGTCGACACCCGCTGCCATTCGTAGAACGCGTCTACCTCCGCCTCTGAGGCGCCAGGCATCAGGATCGACGTGAATAGCTGGCGGGAGGTCGAAGAGTCCTGGCCCCAGTTTTCGCGAGTCAGGGTTATGAGTGCCTCCGTCTCGGCCTGCGACTGTCCTTTGGCTTGGACGAAGGTCCCGTACAGCACAAGCCGCGTTACCCGCTCTGGATGGCGGGCGGCGTATTCGATGGCGACGGCTCCCCCTTGAGACAGGCCGAGCAAAGCGAACCGCTCGATGCCGGCCGCGTCCACCGCGGCCTCCAGGTCGCTAACCCAGGCATCCAGGGAGATGTCCTCAACGTCGCGGTCGGAGAGGCCGCAGCCGCGCTGATCGAATCGAATAAACTGGTAGTCCCTGGGGAACTCCTCCAGCCAGTGACGCCAGAGCAAGGTCTCCGACTCGTGCTCCAGGTGCGTCAGCCAGTTCGGCGCCCTGACCAGCGGCGGGCCCTGACCCATCGTCGCGTAGGCGATGCGCGTGCCATCCGCCGCCGTGCAGAAGCGAATCTCCTGACGCAGCCGCTCACTCGCCGCTAGCTCGGGCGCTTTCATCGCGGGCGCATTATAGCGCGCCGTCCGAGATTAGTCTGCCTCTTTGTACTCGCGCAGCTGGGCGAGCGCCTCGTCGTCGATGTCGACGCGGACCAGGTCGTCGAACAGCTCGGCGATGTAGCGCGCCGGCAGGACGATGTCGCGCTTAACGAAGGCGCCGCGGCGGATGACGAGGGCGCGCAGGCGGCCGGTGTCCGGGTCGAGGAGCAGGCGCCTGACGTCGCCCAGCTTCTCGTGCGGCTCGCGGCGCCAGACGTCGGTGCCCGCGGCGATGTCGACGCCCTCCAGGGGCTTGTTCAGGCGCTCGACGAGCCAGATGTTGCTGCCGCCGCCGGCGATGGCGCCCAGCGCCGCGGCGCGGTTGACCACGTCCGGGATGTCGAACTCGCCCGGCGTGAGGTCGAAGGGCTGCTCGAAGTGGTCCACCGTGTACTCGGGCGCGTCCTTGAACTCCTCGGCCGTCAGGCGCAGCTCGACGCCCTCATCCGAGGCGGCGTGCACCTGAGCGATGGGCACGAGGCGGTCGTAGTCGAGGCCGAGGCCGCCCTGCCAGAGACGCCGGCCGGAGCGCAGGAAGCCGATGTCGACGACGATGTGCGTCAGGCTGAGGTCGGAGCGCTTGAGGACGACGCGGTGCAGCGTGCCGAGCTTGTGGCCGTCGTGGCTGAAGACGTCGACGCCGGCCTTGAGGTCGTGCGGGTAGAAGGGCATCGCGGTGAGTATAGCAGCGCCTGTGCGACGCCCGTCCGTTGAGGGTTGGAACGAACGGTCGTATAGTGCTCGTAGCCCCGCCGCCAACCGAAGGCGCCGCGCCGGCCGGAGCTGCAAACCGTGGCGGAGACCCTTCGACAAGCCCAGGACACGGTCCTCTACCGCAAGTGGCGCCCGCGCACCTTCGCCGAGCTCGCCGGCCAGGAGCACGTCGCCCAGACGCTGACCAACGCCCTCGCGGCAGGCCGTGTCGCCCACGCCTACCTCTTCGCCGGGCCGCGCGGCACCGGTAAGACGAGCACCGGCCGCCTCCTGGCGAAAGCGCTCAACTGCACTCAGCGTCAGGACGGCCCTTCGACAGGCTCAGGACAGGGCGAGCCGTGTAATCAGTGCCAGTCCTGCCTCGACTTCCTCGCCGGCCGCGCCATGGACCTCATCGAGCTGGACGCGGCGAGCAACCGCGGCATCGACGAGATCCGCAGCCTGCGCGAGAAGGTCGCCTTCGCGCCCGGCGCCGGCGACTACAAGGTCTACCTCATCGACGAGGTACACATGCTCACGGAAGCGGCCTTCAACGCCCTCCTCAAGACGCTGGAGGAGCCGCCGCCGCACGTCGTCTTCGTCCTGGCGACCACCGAAGCGCACAAGCTGCCGGCGACCATCGCCTCGCGCTGTCAGCGCTTCGACTTCCGCCGCATACCGCTCACGGCCTCGGTCAAGCGCCTCGAGACGATCTGCGACGGCGAGGGCATCGCCTGCGAGGCGGCGGCGCTGGAGCTCATCGCCCGCTCGGCGACGGGCAGCCTGCGCGACGCGACGAACCTCCTCGACCAGCTGGCGACCTCCTACGGCAACGACCTGACCATCGAGCACGTGCGCAGCGGCCTCGGCCTCATCGGCGACGAGCGCGCCGGCAAGCTGGCGCGCCTGGCCGCGTCCGGCGCTAGCCCTTCGCCGCTTCGACAAAGCTCAGGCCAGGCTCTCGCCGAGGGGCTGTCGCTCATCGCTTCGGTGCGGGACGACGGCCTCGACCTGCGCCAGTTCCAGCGCGAGTTGGTCGAGGAGCTGCGGGCGCTGCTCATGGCGAAGGCCGGCCTCGACCCGGAGGGCGGCGCCACCTCGGAGCGGCGAGAGGATCTGCGGGCTGCCGTCGCCAGCGTGCCTGCAGCGAGCATCTACGCCGCGCTGCGCGCCTTCGGCGAGGCGGACCTGAAGTCTGACCCGAACTCGACGCTGCCGCTCGACATCGCCCTCGCCGAGTGCGTGCTGAGTGAAGCGCAAATAGGCAAAGAGGCAAACGGGCAAAGCGGGAGTGCAGAGGGTCCTTCGACTGAGCTCAGGACAGGCTCCGCGCCTCTGCCGGGGGGTATGGGGGGTGTCCCCCCACCTTCCTCTCTAAAGAGGGCGGAGCAGACAAGACCTTCCACGGGAAGGATGCAGGATGCAAAGCCCCAGGCGAGCCGCGCCGAAAGCGCCACCGTTCGACCGGCGAAGGCTGACGACCAAGCCGCCAACGGCAGCGCCGCGCCCGCGGCACCCACGCTCGAAGCGGCGCGGGGGCGTCTGCGGCCGATCTACGACCGGGCGCGTGCCCTGGAGGTGCACGTCGGGGCGTTGCTCAACGGCCCCTGCGATATCATTGACGCAGACGAGGCTGCGCTCACCTTCGGGTTCAAGTACCCGGCGCACGCCCAGAAGATGCTGGAGACGCGAAACCTCGACGTGCTGGCCGGCGCCGTCGCCGACGTCATGGGGCGGCAGCTGGAGGTTCGCTGCGTGCACGACCCGAACGTCGAGTCGTGGAAGCAGCGCGAGACGGCGAGCCGCAGCGCGCTGGTGCGGGCGGCGCAGGAGCTGGGCGCCCGCGTCCTCTCGCCCGAGCCCGAGCCGGAGGTAGAGGCGTGAACCGGGACATGATGGCGCAGCTCGGCCAGATGCAGGAGCGCCTGGCGAAGGCGCAGGCGGAGATCGAGAGCCGCGTCGCCAAGGCGAGCGCCGGCGGCGGCGCCGTCGAGGTCGAGATCACCGGCGCCTACAAGGTCAAGTCGCTGAAGATCGACGCGGAGGTCGTCGACCGGGACGACGTCGGCATGCTGGAAGACCTCGTGACGGCGGCCGTGAACGAGGCGTTGCAGGAGGTGCAGTCCTTCCAGGCCGACCAGCTGGCGGGCCTGACAGGCGGCATCGGCCTGCCGGGCGCCGGCCCCAGCGCATCGCCGCCGCCGAACCGCGCCGCCCGCCGCGCCGGCAAGAGGTAGGCGCGTGAACGAGCCCTGGCGGCCCGCCGGGGCGGCGGCGCCCGTCGCCCGCCTCATAGAGGAGCTGCACCGTCTGCCAGGCATCGGCCCCAAGAGCGCCCAGCGCCTCGCCTACCACCTGCTGCGCGCGCCGAAGGACGAGGCCCAGGCCCTCGCCGAGGCGATCCTCGAGGTCAAGGAGCGGATCAAGCTCTGCTCCGTCTGCCAGAACACGACCGACGTCGACCCCTGCCTGATCTGCGTCGACCAGGCGCGCGACCGCTCCATCGTCTGCGTCGTCGAGGAGCCGCTGGACATCCTCGCCATCGAGCGCACGCGCGGCTTCAAGGGGCTCTATCACGTGCTGCACGGCTCGATCTCGCCGATGGAGGGCGTCGGACCGGAGCAGCTGAAGGTGCGCGAGCTGCTGGAGCGCCTGCGCGACGGCTCCGTGCGCGAGGTGATCATGGCGACGAACCCCAACCTGGAGGGCGAGGCGACGGCGATGTACGTGAGCCAGCTGCTGCAGCCGCTGGGCGTGCGCGTGACGCGCCTGGCGCGCGGCCTGCCCATGGGCGGCGACCTGGAGTACGCCGACGACCTGACGCTGACCCGCGCCCTGGAGAACAGGCAGGAGTTCTGAGTTGAAGACGCAAGCGGGAGTGCAGAGGGCGTCGCCCTCTGCCGGGGGTGTGGGGGTGTCCCCCACATCTCTCTTATCCTGGCGGCGGAGCAGACCGACAGGGATGTGCAGCCGCGAGGAAACGAGCCGCTGATGCCCCGCCCGCGCGTCTACAAGGCCCAGGCCATCGTCCTGCGCCAGCGCAAGCTGGGCGAGGCCGACAAGATCGTCACCCTCTTTTGCGCCCACAAGGGCAAGCTCGACGCCGTCGCCAAGGGCGTGCGGCGGACGAAGAGCCGCCTCGCCGGCCACCTGGAGCCGCTCACGCTCGGTTCCTACCTGGTGGCCGAGGGGCGCGACCTCGACATCGTCACGCAGGCGGAGACGGTGGAGGCCTTCCCGGCGCTGCGCGAGGACCTGGAGCGCCTGAGCCGCGGCCTCTACTGCGCCGAGCTGGTCGACCGCCTGACGCCGGAGCGCTCGGAGGCCAACCCTATCTTCCGGCTGCTGCAGGAGACGCTCGGCCTCCTCGACCGCGAGGCGGCGCTGGACATCGCCGTCCGCCGCTTCGAGCTGCGCCTGCTGGACGAGCTCGGCTATCGGCCGTCGTTGGAGAGCTGCGCCGCTTGCGACCGCCGCCTGGAGCCCGCGACGAACTTCTGGAGCGCGGCCGCCGGCGGCGTCGTCTGCCCCCGCTGCGCCGACGACGCGCCCGGCCTCGCCCCCCTTAGCCTCAACGGCCTCAAGGTGCTGCGCCTGCTGCAGCGCGCCTCCTACGCCGAGGCGGCGCGCGTAAGGCTCTCGCCGGCGCTGGCGGCGGAGGTCGAGGCTTGCCTCGCGGAGCAGGTCCGCTTCGTCCTCGAGCGCGAGGTGCGCAGCGCCCGCTTCGTCGAGACGGTGCGGTCATTAGCCTGACCCCGGGCCGTCAGACCAAAAGGCGCCGAACTGACGTATAATCCTTCAGAAGCAGCCTAAGAGGGGGGGTCCGCATGCCTCTGTACGAGTACTACTGCGAGCACTGCGACGGCGTCTTCGAGACGCTGCGGGCGATGCGCGAGGCGTCGGAGCCGGCGTCTTGCCCGCTCTGCGACCGCGACGCCAGGCGCATCATGCCGACGTCGTTCGCCGCCTTCACCTTCCGCGACGGCTTGCCGCGGCGCATCCCGGACGACTTCAAGTACTGGCACTGGGACGGCCGCAAGACCAAGGAGATGAACAAGGGCGGCGTGCCCGGCAACGAGCACTCCGAGCTTTACAAGCCGGAACCCAGGCCGAGGCCGACCAGGGGCGATTTGGAGGAGATGGCGGAGGTCCACCACCTCAAGGGGCGCCACTTGAAGATGATGCGGGAGTCCGGCCTCGACCCGGCCATCGGGCCGGACGGCCAGCCGGCCCTCTCGCCGAAGCTGGGCGCCAGCGGCCACGTCGACTAGCGCTCCGCCCTCATAGGCGCTGTGAAGGCCAGACTGAAGTCTGGCCTTCGTCTCTTATTCGGCAGGTCGCCTGCTACGACCGCCGCTCCGTCACCCAGAGCGCGATGTCGGCCAGGGAGTCGCGAGGCGGCGAAGGCGGCAGCGACTCCAGCGCCTTCAGGGCGCGGTCGCGGAAGTCGCAGGCAACGGCATAAGCCTCGCCCAGCACCGTCGACTCGCGGATTGTGTCCAGGGCGCGCCGCAGGCTCTCCGCCCGCTGACGGCCGGCGAAGTAGCGCTGCACCGGGTTGTTCTTCGGGTAGCGCTCGATGAAGAGGAGCGAGGGTAGCGTCAACGTGCCCTGCATCAGGTCGCTGCCGGCCGGCTTGCCCAACTCGTCCTCGTCGCCGGTGAAGTCGAGGATATCGTCGGCGATCTGGAAGGCCATGCCGAGGTTCTCGCCGTAGGTGCGGAGCGCTTCCTCCCAGCTCTCCGGCACGCCGGCCACGATAGCGCCGCCCTGCGCCGCCGTCGCGAAGAGCGAGGCCGTCTTGCCGGCGATGCGGTCGAAATACTCCCGCGTCGACTGGCCGTAGTTGTAGGCGCTCATGTCCTGGTGCAGCTCGCCCGTCGCCATCTCCATGAGCGTGCGCGCGAAGAGGCGGATGACGTCGATGTTGCCCGTGCGCGCGACGAGCTCGGCGGCGTGGGCGAACATGTAGTCCCCCACCATGACCGTGGCGGCGTTGTCGAAGAGGGCGTTGGCCGTCGCGCGGCCGCGGCGCGTCGGCGCCGCGTCGATGACGTCGTCGTGGACGAGCGTAGCGGAGTGCAGCAGCTCGATCGACGCCGCCAGGGGCACGAGGAGGTCGAGGTCGTAGCGGCCGAGCTTGCCCGCCAGCAGGGAGATGGCGGGCCGCACGCGCTTGCCGCCTGCCGAAAGCACGTGATCCAGGGCGCTGGCGAGGAACGGGAAGTCGGCCTGCTTCAGGGAGTCCAGCGTCGCCTCGACACGGGCGATGTCCTTCTGGACGGGCCCGTAGGGCCCGGCCGAGCGCAGCTCCTCGATGCCCTCCAGCAGCGCCTCGTCCCGCTGCGGCGAGTAGGCGCCGATCGGCTCGCCGATGGCCGGCCGGCCAAACCGCATCACGTACTTGACGGCCCGCTTACCGAAGCCCTTGGGCCCTTCTATCCGCCACGACTCGGCGGCGCGAGTGAGGAGGAGAGACGTGCTCATGTCGTCGGCTCCGCGACGGGAACTCGAGAGGCGCGCAGCACTTCGAACAAGCGCAGCGCGTTCGCCGTCGTCGCCGACGCGACCTCCTCCAGGGTGCAGGCGCGGGCAGCGGCCACCTGCCGCGCCGCCTCGACGACGAATGCGGGCTCGTTGCGCCGGCCGCGCTGCGCCTGCGGCGCGCCGTAGGGCGAGTCGCTTTCGATGACGAGCGCGTCCAGCGGCAGCCCGGCCGCGACCTCGCGCAGCCGAGCCGCCTTCGGATGGGTGACGGACGTGTGGATCGAGATGAGGAAGCCGAGTTCCGCGTAGAGCCGCGCCTGGGCCAGCGTGCCGGTGAAGTAGTGCAGCACGCCCAGGGGCCTGCCGCCGAAGCCGCGGGCAACGCGACGCGCCCACGGGACGAGCACGTCCGCGAGGGCCTCCCAGGCGTCGCGGCAGTGGATGACGACCGGCAGGCCGAGGCGCTCCGCGAGGGCGAGCTGCGCCCGCAGCGCCTCGACCTGCGCTTCTCGCGGCGAGTGCATGCGGTAGAAGTCGAGGCCGATCTCGCCCAGCGCGATGACCTTCGGGCCCTGCAGCAGGCGCTCGACCTGCTCCAGCCCGGCCGGCGTCAGGCGCGACGCCTCGTGCGGGTGGAAGCCCGCCGCGGCGTAGACGATCGCGTGCCGCTCTGCCAGGGCGATGGCCGCCTCCGAGGTTTCGACATCGACACCGGGGACGATGACGGCCCGGACGCCGGCGGCGACAGCGCGCTCGATGGCGGCGTCCCGGTCGCCTTCGAACTCCGGCTCCTGGAGGTGGGCGTGGCTGTCGACGAGCTCGATCACCGGCGGCGACCCGTCAGCATCTCAGGCAGCCCCCTCCAGCGGCTCCAGCTTCTTGTACAGCGGCTCCGGCTCCTGCAGCGCCGCGCCAGCGACGGGCGGCTGCGTTTGCCAGCCGGCGGCGTCGACTGCGTCCGTGTGGCCGAGGAGAGCATGCAGGCGCCGCGACGAAAAGGGCAGGTAGGGGTAGAGGGCGACCTTGAGCGCCTCGATGGCGCCGATGGCGGTGTAGAGGCAGCGGGCGGCGGCAGCTGGATCTGAAGTGAGTTTCTTCCAGGGTTCTTCATAGCTCAGGTACTGATTAGCTTCTTGCGCGTACTCAAATGCCGTTCGAAGACCCTCACGAAACCGACATGCAGCGATCATGGCGCCAACGTACTCGAGCTTTAGCTTGCCTTGGCCCAGTAAACCCTCGTCAATTGGCCTTAGAGCACCAGGCTCCGGCACGCGGCCGCCGAAGCTGCGGTAGGTCATCGTCAGCACGCGGTTCACCAGGTTGCCCCAGGTCGAGACCAGCTCTTCGTTGTTGCGCCGGACGAGGTCTTCCTCGCTGAAGTCGCTGTCGCTCGTCTCCGGCATGATGGCGGCGAGGTAGTAGCGCAGCGTGTCCGGGTCGTAGCGCTCCAGGTAGTCGGGCAGGAAGGGCGCCGTGCCCAGGCTCGTGCTCGCCTTGCCGCCGCGGAAGTTGACGTACTGGTTCGCCGGCACGTCGTAGGGCTGGTTGAGGCCGCCGTACATCATGACCTGGGCCGGCCAGCTGAGGGTGTGGAACCAGATGTTGTCCTTGCCGACGAAGTAGTAGATCTTCGCCGCCGGGTCCTGCCAGAAGTCGCGCCAGGCCTCCGGCGTGCCTTGACGCTGGGCCCACTCCTTCGCCGCCGAGAGGTAGCCGATGACGTTCTCGAACCAGACGTAGATGCGCTTGCTCTCGAAGCCCGGCACCGGTATCGGCACGCCCCACTGCAGGTCGCGCGTGATCGCCCGGTCCTTGAGGCCCTCGTTGAGGACGCCGAGGGCGAAGGAGAGGACGGGGCGGCGCCAGTGCGTCTTGCCTTCGCTCAGCCAGGCCTTCAGCTGCTCCGTGTAGGCGCTGAGGCGGAGGAAGAAGTGCTCCGACGTCCTCTGCTCCGGCGTCGAGCCGTCGAAGCGGCAGCGCGGCTTGATCAGGTCAACCGGATCCAACGTCCGGCCGCAGCTGTCGCACTGGTCGCCGCGGGCGCCCTCGTAGCCGCAGAAGGGGCAGGTGCCCTCGACGTAGCGGTCCGGCAGGAAGCGCCCCTCGCGCGCGCAGTAGGTGAGCTCCATGCTGCCTTTGTAGATGTCGCCCTGCTCCAGCAGCTTGAGGAACATCTCCTGCGCGGTGTCGATGTGGTTCTGCGTGCCCGTCGTCGTGTAGAGGTCGAACTCGATGCCCAGGCGGCCCCAGCAGGCGACGAACTCGTCATGGAAACGCCTGGCGACGGCCTCCGGCGTGGTGCCCTCCATCTCGGCGCGGACGGTGATGGGCGTCCCGTGCTGGTCCGAGCCGGAGACCATGATGACGCGGTTGCCGGCGATGCGGTGGTAGCGCGCGAAGATGTCCGCCGGCAGGTAGGCGCCGGCGATCTGGCCGAGGTGAAGCGAGCCGTTGGGGTACGGCCAGCCAACACCTACGAGGATCGTTTCCGCCACTGCTTCCCCTCCCGCGCGACCTCAGTCTAGCGGTTTAGCACTGCCAAGGGCTACCAACGCTCCCTGTCGCGCCGTTCGCGGCATTGCCGTCCAACGTCGGCGTCAACGGCACCCTCGTATGGCCCGTTCGGCCCTTGCCGCTGCGACGGGGCCTCGGCTACGATGCCAGTGATCCCCGGCAAGGAGACGACCGTGCAAAACCTTCGCATTCCCGGGCCGACACCGTGCCCGCCCGAGACGCTATCCGAGCTTTCGCGCCAGATGATCAACCACCGCGGCCCGGAGTTCGCCGATCTGCAGGGACGGATCGTGACGCGCCTGAAGGCCATCTTCCGCACCCAGAGCGAGGTCTACGTCTACACGACCTCAGGGACCGGCGTCATGGAGGCGGCGATCGTCAACACCCTCTCGCCGGGAGACGGCGTCCTGGCCGTCTCCATCGGCGAGTTCGGCGACCGCTTCGCCGACATCGCCGAGGCGTTCGGCGCCGACGTCACGCGCCTCAGCTTCGAGCCGGGCACGGCGGCGGAGCCGGCCGCCGTCGCCGAGGCGTTGCGGGCCCGGCCGGACGCGGTCGCCGTCCTCGTCACGCACAACGAGACCTCCACCGGCGTGACGAACGACATAGCCGCCATCAGCAAGGCGGTGCGCGCGGTCAAGCCGGACGTCCTGCTCATCGTCGACGCCATCAGCAGCCTCGGCTGCATCCCCTACGCCGCCGACGCCTGGGAGGTCGACGTCAGCACCACCTGCTCGCAGAAGGGGTTCATGATCCCGCCCGGCCTCGCCTTCATCAGCCTGAGCCCGCGCGCCTGGGCCGCCTACGAGCGGTCGACGATGCCAAAGTTCTACCTGGACGTCGGCAAGTACCGCGACTACGCCAAGCGCGGCCAGCCGCCCTGGACGCCCGCCGTATCGATCTACTACGGCCTCGACACGGCGCTGGAGATGATGACCAAGGAGGGGCTGGAGCAGGTGAACGCCCGCCACTACGCCATCGCGGATTACACGCGGGCGAAGGTCAAAACGCTGGGCCTGACGCTCCTGGCCGAAGGGCCCCAGGCCTCCGACACGGTGACCAGCGTTCGCGTGCCGGAAGGCGTCGACGCGGCGGCGCTGCTCGGCCTGCTGAACAAGGACTACGACACCGTCCTCGCCGCCGGGCAGGGCAAGCTCGCCGGCAAGATCGTGCGCATCGGCCACATGGGCATCGTCGAGCGCGAGGCCATCGACGCCGCGGTGGCGGCGCTGGAGTCGGCGCTGAGCCGTCTCGGCTACAAGAGGCCGGCTCCCGCGGGCGCCTGATCGAAGAGATGGCCCGCATCCTGGTCACGGACCCTATAGCCGAGGACGGGCTGGATATCCTGCGGCGCGAGGCGGACGTCGACGTCCGCCTCGGCCTTTCCGGCCCGCCGCTCGTCGAGGCCATCGGCGGCTACGAGGGCCTCGTCGTCCGCAGCGAGACGAAGGTAACGGCCGAGATACTCGACGCCGCTCACCAGCTGCTCGTCGTCGGCCGCGCCGGCGTCGGCGTCGACAACATCGACGTCGAGGCGGCGACGCGGCGCGGCGTCGTCGTCGTCTACGCGCCGGAGGCGAACACGGTCTCGGCCGCCGAGCACACCATCGCGCTGATGCTCTGCCTGGCGCGACAGGTGCCAGACGCGCACGCTTCGCTGCGACAGGGGAGATGGGAGCGCTCGCAGTTCATGGGCGTCGAGCTCCGAGGCAAGACGCTGGGCCTGCTGGGCCTCGGCCGTGTCGGCTCAGAGGTGGCGCGCCGAGCGCGCGGCCTGGAGATGAACGTCATCGCCTACGACCCGGGCATCGGGCCGGACCGGTTCCAGATGCTGGGCGTCGGCGTCGCCAGCTTCGAGCAGGTGCTGCGGCAAAGCGACTTCATCTCGCTCCACGCCATCGTTTCGGCCGGCAGCCGCCACCTCCTGGACGAGGCGGAGTTCGCCAAGATGAAGCCGGGCGCGCGCCTGATCAACATCGCCCGCGGCAGCCTGGTGAACGAGGCCGCGCTGCTGAAGGCGCTGGAGAACGGCACCATCGCCGGCGCGGCGCTGGACGTCTTCGACCCGGAGCCGCCGGCCAAGGACAACCCGCTGCTACGCCACCCGAAGGTCATCGTCACGCCCCACCTCGGCGCCTCCACCGCCGAGGCGCAGGAGCGCGTCGCCGTGGACGTGGCGGAGCAGGTGCTGGCCATCCTGCGCGGCGAGCCGGCGATCTACGCGATCAACCTGCCCATGGTCACGGGCGAGGTGTTCAAGGTCATCGCGCCCTACCTGCAGGCGGCGACGCAGGCCGGCTCCCTGGCCACCCAGCTCGCCTCCGGCCAGTTCGAGAGCATCGAGATCGAGTACCTGGGCGAGCTGGCTGACCTCGACGTCGCGCCGCTGAAGGCGTCGGTGATCAAGGGCCTGCTGGCGCCGATCAGCGAGGAGAACGTGACGCTGGTGAACGCCAGCCTCATCGCGGAGCAGCGCGGCCTGCGCATCACGGAGCGCAAGGGCCACTACGACGGCATCTACAAAGACCTGATCCGCGTCCACCTCACGACCAGCGCCGGCAAGACCAGCGTCTCCGCGACCGTGGCCCACGACGGCCCCCACATCGTCGAGATCAACGACTTCTGGGTGGACGTCTCGCCGGGCGAGGGCTACCTTCTCCTCTGCGAGAACGTCGACCGGCCGGGCATGATCGGCCGCATCGGCACGTTCCTGGGCGGCAAGGACATCAACATCAGCTTCATGCGCGTCGGCCGCGAGAAGGTGCGCGGGCGCGCCCTCATGGTGCTCGGCCTGGACGACGACCTGGACCAGGAGACGCTGGCCGAGATCGGCCGTATCCCGAACATCTTCTCCGCCCGCACCGCCAAGATTTAGACGCGCCCGCTGCGCTTGACGGCCTCTCGCGCGCGACGTAGGGTGTCGGCGAAATGGGCGGCCCTTTCTTCCTCGCGCGCCTCGGCGCCTTCACGATCTCCCTCCTCCTCCTGAGCGAGTCCGTGGAGCCGGGCTGGGGTGTGGCGCCGGGCTGGGGCTGGTACCTGGCGATCTGTCTGCTCACGCTGATGACGCTCTGGGACATGCTCAGCCTCGTCGCCTTCGCCATCGCCGGGCTGTTGCTCGTGGGCGTCATCGATGAGGGACGGGCGGCCTTCATCGCCCTGACGATCTTCGCGGGCGTGGGCCTCGTCCGCCACCTCCTCCGCGGCACACCCTGGCCGCCGCGGCCGGCGCAGTGGTGGGGCCGGCGCGCCGCCGACTTCTAGGTCTCGGCCGCGGCCCTATGCGCGCCAGCCGGCGGCTGCTAAGCTTGTCCTGAGCTCGTCGAAGGGCTTGTCCTGAGCTCGTCGAAGGGCTCACCGAAGGGCCTGCGCCGTTACTGCTGCTGGAGGGTCCCCGATAGCCACCAACACCGACGTCGAAGAGCTGGTCAGCCGCCTGAACGCACTGCGCGAGCGAGAGCCTGACCCCTTTGAAGCGACGCCGGCGGCCGTCGAAGCCTACGTGCTCGCCGCCCGCGAGGTCGCGGACGCCGCCGAGCGCCTGGGCTACGAGACGCTGACGGAGGCGCAGGCGCACTACCTGCACGAGGCGGCGATGCGCCAGGTGCGCTTCGCGCACGCCCGCCTGGAGCACGACCGATCGGCGGCGCTGGAGATCCTCGGCCGGCTGTTCCGCACCGGCCGAGTGCCGCGGCCGGACGGCCGCTACGACGGCGAGCTTATCGCCCTCTCCACCGGCCTGCTCTCCGACCCCTTCTTCGAGTGGCTGACGCGCATCTACCTGCCCTGGCTGGGCAAGACGTTCGACGCGGAGGCCGGCACCGGCGACAACGTCTTTCGCGACAACGCCTGGTCGAAAGCAACGGAGAAGCTCGGCTGGCCGGAGTACCGCATTCCCAGCGACGACCCGCCGGACACTGTGCGCGTCTTCCCCTTCCGCAGCTCCGTCGCGCCGGGCATCGAGGACCCAGACGTCCAGGTGCTGCGCATCGCCTACGGCGAGGCGCCGAACCCGCTGCCCGTGCGCCGCATCGTCGACGAGGTCGTCGAGCTGCCGGGAGGTTACCTCCTGGGCAAGGCGCACATGCGCGGCCTGCGCGAGTTCCGCCGCGTCTGCTTCTTCGGCCTGGTCAGGGCCTAGGGCACATCCGCCATCCGCGAGCGCAGGCGGGCGAACTCGACGAGCGCCCGCGGCTCGCACTCGTCGTCTGGGAAGACGGCGGCGCCGCCCTCGCATTCGTAGTCGGCCAGCTCCTCCTTGATCCGCGCCAGAGCCGCCTCCGCGCCGGCGCGGTCGCAGTGCACCAGGCAGATGGCGAACTCCAGCGGCGCCAGGAAGGCGCTCAAGTCGACGCGGCGCACGATGCGCTGGCAGCGCTGAGCGGCGTCCGCCGACTTCGCCTGCCAGTCATCGTTGGACATGTCGGGGAGATCGACGAGGCCGGCGCGGACGACAACGACCGCCATCGGGTGGTCGAAGCGCTGGCAGCGCTCCGCCTCCTCCTCCAGGCGTCGCTCCAGGTACCAGCGGTTGTAGAGGCCCGTCGACTCGTCGTTGAGGGCGTGCAGGCGGCCGGCGCTCGAGAGGCTCAAGAGCGCGGCGAAGCGGCCGCCGCTGGCGTGCGCCTCCGGCCTGGCGCCGTTCTCCGCCAGCCGGCGCAGCGCCAGCTGGCCGCCCCCGGCGCAGAGCGCCAGCAGCGCGGCGAGCGGGATGGGCAGTTGGTCGCTGGCGAACCAGAGCCAGCTCCCTATCAGAGCGAGGTTGAGAACGACGTAGGCAGGGCTGCGTCGGGCCTGCGTCGCGGCGTCCTTCAGGGTCCTGGCGAGCATGTTCTTCGTAGAGAAGTATCGGTCGGAGCGGGAGCAACTGAATCGAGCCGTGGCCTAGCGCGCATCCCCGCGCTGCAGGACGGGAGCCGCCGGTCGAAGATAAAGTTAGAGGGGATCGACACTTAGGGAAGGGCCCTGACATGGCGCACACGCTCCCACTAATGGCCGACAGCCAGGCGCTGCGAAGGTTTGGCAAGCTGTACCTGGCCGCGTTCTGGTTCGCGACGGCCTCTCTTTACGTCTCGCTGATCCAGGCCGGCTACGACCCGCGCCTGGCGTTGACCTCGGCCGCGGCGGCGGCCATCGGCTGCCTGCTCCTACGCCTGGCGCAGGAGGCCGACGTCCCCGCGCTGGCGGCGACGCCGCGGGAGGACGGCCTCCTGCGCGAGCGAGACTTGGTGCAGCGCATCGACCAGCTGATGCGCGAGGCGCGCCTCTCGGAGGCAGCCGTCGGCGTCATGCTCGTCTCCGTCCGCAGCATCCGCGCGGGCGACGACCGGATGCAGCTGCACAAGACGATGAACCTGGTGCGCGGCGAGCTGTTCCGCGACGCCGACTCCCGCGTCTACCAGGTCGACGAGCAGACCTTCGCCGTGACCGAGAGTCGCGATGACACCGTGGCCCACTTCGAGCGCATCGCCAAGCAGCTGCGCAGCGAGTTCCTCGACCGCCGCACGGCGTTGCCGGAGCTGACCTCGGTGCGGCTGACGGTGGGCGTTGCCGTGGCGGAGAGCTGGCTCACGTCGCCCCGCGACCTCGTATCGAACGCCCGCGCCGCCATCCGGCTGGCGGAGACGCAGGGCCGCGACACCTTCTTCCGCCGCGTCTAAGACACCTTCTGTAGTCGAGAGGCCGCGGGTCTCAGTACAAGACCGGAGCAAGCCTCGGCACCTTGAAGCCGCCGAGGGGCTGTGCGGCAGCCTTATGCCGCCACGCTAGTGGCCTGGTGGGTCCGGCAGGATTCGGACCTGCGACCAACCCGGTTATGAGCCGGCCGCTCTATCGAACGGCAGCCCCCGTACTCAGCCGCCCCACTTCCTGCCGAGGTCGTCGAGCCCAGACTTCGCCAAGTCGTCCGGCGTCATCACGACATGAAACTCGACGGAGGCGTTGAACAGGAGGAAGAATGGCTCGGCGATGGCCGGAACCTTGGAGGGGTCAGGCACGTCAACGATCAAGATGCCGCCACGCTTGCCGCCGCGCTCGGCGAAGTACGCCGCCTCTGGCTTGATATCGGCCATGACACGGTCGATCAGCTGAGACGCGGTGCCCTTCTTGACCATGGTGTTGAAAGGTTCGAGCGGGAAGCTCAAGTCGATCAGCATGCGCATTTCTCTGTGTTCCTTTTCTGCTAAGGCAGCGGCTAAGTCGCTCCAAAGCGTGCTTATGAGATGGAACGCAACTTCACGGGGCGCGGAGTGAGAGGATTGTGGCAGCACTTCCCCGCGCCTGTCAAGCAATCCGCGGAACAGAGACGGAGGGGGTGGCCTGGTGGGCCCGGCAGGGATCGAACCTGCGACCAACCGGTTATGAGCCGGCCGCTCTGACCGCTGAGCTACGGGCCCTCCCCGCATCGTAGCACAGCGCCTCGGATCGGCTCTGAAGGCCAGGCTTAAGCCTGGCCTTCGTTCTTGCGCCCTCTACAGCAGGCGCGCCTGGCCGCCGTCGAGCTGACCGCCGGACGCGTCGACCGGCTCCAGGCAGGCCGCGTCGTCGTTCTTGACCGAGTTGACGCGCGGCGAGACCGGCGTCGCGATGAGGACGTCCTCCGCGGCGGGCCGCAGCAGACTACCGAGGCGCTCCTCGTTCTCCTCGCGCGGGTCAAGCCAGAGGTCGATGACATCGTCGGGCAGGATCACGGGCATGCGGTCGTGGATCGGCGAGACGACGGCGTTGGGCTCGGTCGTGACGATGGTGAACGTTCGCTGCCACTGGCCGGGCTGGGGCTGCCAGGACTCGTAGAGGCCGGCGAAGAGGATGAGGCCGCCGTCCGAGCGGTGGAACCAGATTGGCTGGCGTGAGGCGCCGGCCCCGCGTCCTGAGCCTGTCGAAGGGCCGACCCACTCGAAGAAGCCGTCGGCGGGAACGGCGCAGCGTCGCTTGACGAAGGCGTCGCGGAAGGCGTGGGCGCTGGCCAGCGTCTCGGCGCGGGCGTTGATCTGGGCGGCGGCTCGCTTGGCGTCCTTCGCCCAGCTGTTGACGAGGCCCCAGCGCGCCGGCAGGACCTGGCGGTCCTCGTAGCGCAGGCGGACGATCCAGTGCGCATCCGTGGGGGCGATGTTGTAGCGCGGCCTGTACTCCGCCGCCGGGATCTGCTCGACGTTGACGCCCAGCTCCTCGGCCAGACGCTCGCGCTCGCGATAGGCCAGGGTGAAGCGGCCGCACATGAGAGAAGCTTACAGCTATCGAGATGAAGATGAAGGCCAGATTTAAGTCTGGCCTTCGGGCTTCTGGCTGAAGGGACTGTCAGCCGAAGAACTTCTCCGAGACTATGTCCTTGCGGTCGAAGCCGCGCTCGCTCACGGCGTGCTCGGTGACCTGTTTGATCATCGCTTCGCTGCCGCAGAGGTAGAGCTTCACGTGGTCGGGATCGTAGGGGACGCCGGTGAGCCGCTCGAGGGGGTGCGTCTCGCCCGCGCACTCCTCCGGCGATGGGGCGAGGACCCTGGTGATGCGGCCGCGGCCGTAATGCCAGGGCGTGCCGGCATCGCGGCTGAGGAACATGTGGTACTGGAAGGACGGGTAGCGGCGCCGGTGGTCCTTGAACTCGTCCTGGTAGGCGAAGTCGGCAGGGTTGCGCACGCCGTGCAGGACGATGCCCCGGCGCACGGCCGGCGCCCAGGAGTGCTCGCGGATGACCGGCACGCCGGCTGCGACGCCGGTGCCAGTGAAGCCGAAGACGGCTACGCGATGGTCCTTCGTGTCGAAGCGAAAGCTGCCCAGCGTCGCCTGGCCCAGCAGGACGTTGTTGTAGGCCGGGTTGACCTCAACCTCCCGCTCGACGACGTCCTGAAGGAGCATCGACACGTAAGGGTACTGCCGGATGACCGCCTCGATGCCCTCGTCCTCGGGCTTGAGGTGCGGCAGGCGGCTCAGGTCCTCGCCCGTCAGCGCGATGTAGAACTCGAGGAAGTCCTCGTGCGGCGCAGAGACGATGCTGTAGGGCCGCAGCGCCAGGCGGCCGCTGATCGGGTTGCGCTTGCCCAGCATGGCGAAGCTGCCCGGCGTCGTGTAGGCGAACCACTCCGGCCGCTCCAGGAAGAGGCGGTAGTTCCAGGCCGAGCGAATGGTGAGCTGGCGGACGGCGACCTCGTGGACGGCGATCTTCTGGAAGCGGTCGTTGTAGGGGTTGTCCAGGAGCGCCCAGGGCATGTCGTTGATCGCCATCGCGTCGGGGGTCACCAGCTCTTTCTTCAGTCTCGGCGTCGGGCGAAAGGCATGTCTGCCTTCTATGGGACCGCTAGCTAATTATCGAACGCACGTCCCGATTATAGGAGGGCGCGCGTTGTGGGCAAACTCAGGGTCGGGTGTGGGGAGAAACGAAGAGGGACTGCGGCCGCAAACCGCAGTCCCTGAGTCTGGCCGGCGACGGCGACCGGGCTGCTATTCGACCTTGCCCTGCTTGGCCAGCTGGACGAGCACAGCGACGACCTCCGGGTCCCACTGGCTGCCAGCGCCGGACTCCAGCTGGCGCAGCGCCTCTTCCGCGGGCAAGGCGCTCCGGTACGGCCGCTCCATGGTCATGGCGTCGAAGGCGTCGGCGACGCCCACGATGCGGGCTAGGAAAGGGATGTCCTGGCCAGCCAGGCCGTCGACGTAGCCGTGGCCGTCCCAGCGCTCGTGGTGGTGGCGGATCATCGGCCCGATCTCGCGCGAGAGGCGCAGGGGCGCGCATAGCCGCTCGCCGATGAGCGGGTGGGCGCGCACCTCCTCCTCCTCATCCGGCGTGAGGGGCCCGGGCTTGCAGATGACCTCGCGGCGGACGCCCAGCTTGCCGATGTCGTGCAGGAGGCCGCCGACGCGCAGGAGGCAGACCTGGTGGTCGCCGAGGTCGAGCGCGCGGCCGAGCTGGACCGAGATCGCAGCGACGCGCGCGCCGCCGGCCGTCCGGTCCACGCGCTGGGCAGTCTCCGCCAGCGCGTGGACGATGTTGTCGTCGTAGCGACTGAGATCGGCGTCGTGGCGGAACTTGGCCAGGGCCTGCTGC
>Ga0209109_10000468_pt1 | contig 21374 bp, 16 predicted proteins | sample Rifsed10ft2_FD_184004 | JGI IMG/M metagenome (GOLD analysis project Ga0209109, IMG submission 184004) | Soil microbial communities from Rifle, Colorado, USA - sediment 10ft 2 (version 2) | ecosystem: Environmental > Terrestrial > Deep subsurface > Rock core/Sediment | place: Rifle, Colorado... | reverse complement strand
GCAGGTTAGGCTCATCCATAAAATCGCAGTTGAAGTCCAGCGCGGCGTCGTAGGCGCCGCCTTCCTTCTGCTGCGCGGCCAAATAGAGCTTGGTTTCCAACTGCTGGTGCTCCACATTCAGGCCGATCTGGCGCCATTGATCGATGAGGAACACGCCCACCGGCGTGTACGGCATGGCGACGTTGCGGTTGGTTAATTTAAAACTCAGGTTTTCCTGGCCGGCTTCCTTCAGCAGCCGTTTCGCCTCGGCGCGCGACGCGGCGATATCGCGCGAGAAGCCGGGCATCTTCAGCAACTCTTGTTCGCTGGCGGCCAACTCGTAGCCCGGACGCAGCAGGCCGCCGACATGGCGCACCAGCGCGATTTTCGACAACGCCTCCGCGCCGCTCCAGCGATCTAGGGCGAGCGACAGTGCTCTACGCACACGCGCGTCGTCGAACGGTTTTTTCAGGGTATTGAAGCTGACCACCAGGCTGCATACCCACGGAGTTTCCAGCACCACCGCTTTGTCGCCCAGGGTCTGGACCAGCCGGTCACGATCGGCCGGCGAGTGGCCGCGAAACTCCGCCAACACTTCCCCCGCGGCGAGCGCATTCACCATCGGCGCGCCCTTGATGAAGATCGCGCGGTAGCCGTCCAGATAGGGCTTGCCCTTCTCGTAATAGCCGGCAAAGCGCTTGCCCACCCAATGGGAGCCGGCCACGTGCTCGACGAAGGTAAAGGGGCCGGTGCCGAGGATGTTGCGCTCCGGAAACTTCGGGTCCTGCTTAAGCTTGGCGGCGCTGTAAACGCAATCCCAGGGCGAGGCGAAATTCGACAACATGGACGCATTGGTTTTTTTCAACTTAAACACCACGGTTTGCGCATCCGGGGTTTCGATCGTGGCCACGTCGGCAAAAGTCGCCTGACGCACCGAACGTACGCCTGCCGGCGGAGTGCGGATACGATCGTAGGTGGCTTTGATGTCCGCCGAGGTCAACTTGCTGCCGTCGTGGAATTTGACGTTGTTGCGCAGTTTGAAGGTGTAGGTCAGGCCGTCCTTGGCGACCGTCCAGGAAGTGGCGAGGTCGCCGGTGATTTTGGGATATTTCGGGGCGTCGAATTTGAGCAACGTGGAATAATGCGGCCGCACCGGATGGATAAAGGCAAACGAGGTATTGGCGTGGCAATCGTAATTCGGCGGCTCGGCGCTGACCGCGAACGCGAGGGTGCCGCCGCGTTTCGGCGTTTGTGCCATGGCCGATGCTGATACGACCACCGCCAGCACGGCGAGTGCGGTCGAAAACAACGATATTTTGAGTTTCATATGTTCCTCCTTAATGATGGTACGCTATGCAGAATTTTTTGAATTTGTCACCTAAAATGCCGGTGTTCAATGCATGCTTCGCTCAGAGTTTGATACACGCGGCGTAATGGTGCGGCCGTATTTCGCGCAGTTCGGGAACCGCCATTTTGCATTCATCCGTAGCCAGCGGGCAACGGCTATGGAACACGCACCCCGATGGTGGATTAAGCGGGCTTGGCACCTCGCCTCCCAACACCCCGTATTTGCGCTCGCGCTCGAGCCGCGGATCGGGAATGGGAACCGCGTCTAACAGCGCCTTAGTGTAGGGGTGCTGCGGGTTGCTGTAAAGCGCATCGCGGGCCGCGATCTCCATGATACGTCCCAGGTACATGACCACCACCCGATCCGAGATATGGCGCACCACCGCCAGATCGTGGGCAATAAACAGGTAAGTAAGGTTGAATTGATCCTGTAATTCTTCCAACAGATTGATGATCTGCGCCTGGATCGAGACATCGAGCGCGGATACCGGCTCGTCGCAGACAATAAAGGCGGGTTCCAGCGACAGCGCGCGCGCGATGCCGACCCGCTGGCGTTGCCCGCCGGAAAGCTCGTGCGGATAGCGCTCCGCCATATAAGGGAATAGGCCGACCTGGACCAGCAGTTCGGCCGCGCGCGCCTTGGCCGCCGCCCGGTTGGTTTGCAGCTTATAGACCAGCATGGGTTCGGCGATAATGCTGCCCACCGTCATGCGCGGATTGAGTGAACTGTAGGGATCCTGGAAGATGATTTGCACGTGGCGCCTGTATTTCTGCAACTGTCCGCCCACCGCTTGAGTTACATCATCTCGATTGAATAAGACCTGTCCCGAGGTGGCGTTTTCCAAGCGGAGCAGAGTACGTCCGACGGTGGTTTTACCGCAGCCGGATTCGCCTACCAGTCCCAGGGTCTCGCCCGGATAGATGTCGAAGGAGACGTCATTAACCGCACGCACCAACCTTTTAGCGCTACCAAACAGCGTCCCCGTGCCGCCGATGTTGAAGAACGTCTTGAGATTACGCACTTGCATTAACGGCGTGTCGTAGGCTATCGCCTTCACGAGCGGCGCTTTATCAGCCGCGCTCACTAAGCCCAGACCTGGCGCACCCACGCGCGCCATTTCTTCCGCCCGAAGACAGGCGGAAAAGTGACCGGCCTCCACCTCAAGCAGGGGTGGGGGCGCCAGGTCGCAGGCCTCAATCCGCGCCAGACAACGCGGCGCGAAGCGGCAGCCCAGGGGGGGATCGAGCAGGTTGGGCGGCAGACCCTCGATGGTTTCGAGTTTGCGCCCGCGGCCTTGGTCCAGGCGCGGGACGGAACGCAGCAATCCGGCGGTATAAGGATGACATGGGTGCGCGAAAGTAGCTTCCGCCGTCCCCTGCTCGGCCATGCGCGCGGAGTACATCACATTCACACGATCGGCATAACGCGCCACGATGCCCAGATTGTGGGTGATGATCACCATCGCAATACCGAGGTCGCGCGATAAGTCCTTCATCAATTTCAGAATCTGCGCCTGGATGGTCACATCGAGCGCGGTCGTCGGCTCATCGGCGATAATCAGCTTCGGGTTGCACGCCAAGCCGATGGCGATCATCACGCGCTGTCGCATGCCGCCGGAAAACTGATGCGGATATTGTTCCAGCCGGTGTTCGGGATCCGGTATGCCGACCAGCTTCAGCAACTCGATCGCCCGCGCGTGCGCCGCTTTCTCATCCATGTCCATGTGGATGAGCAGCGGCTCCATGATTTGGAAGCCGATGGTCAGCACCGGATTGAGCGAGGTCATGGGTTCTTGAAAGATCATGGCGAGGTCGCGTCCGCGAATTTGGCGCATCTCGTCTTCCGACAATTTCAGCAGGTCGCGCCCCTCGAACAGAATGCGGCCGCCGACGATCTTGCCGGCGGGCTTCGCCAGCAGCCGCATGACCGTGAGCGCCGAAACCGACTTGCCGCAGCCGGATTCGCCGACCAATGCCACGACCTCGCCGGCGCGAACCCGATAGGAAATCCCCTCGACCGCGCGCACGACGCCGCGCGAGGTGACAAAATGCACATGCAAGTCCTCAATTTCGAGAAGCCAAGGACTGGGGTTTAGTCCTTTTGCTGCGAGTACGGAATTATTCGAAGCTAAGGTAATCGAGCTCATCTCAATTGGGGATCCAAATGAAGTATTTTAGTGTCTACGTTTTTGCATCTGGGTTAATTTGGAATAAGGGTCTTTGTATTACTCCGAGCACAAATCAATTCCCTTTCCCTTCGGGAGAGCAACTGTGTTAAACGACAACAGTTCCCGTCATGCATCGGACAATAAGAAAATAATTCTTATTTGATCGGAAATTATCGGGAAATACTGACCTCCCTCCGTTGTCCTGTCAAGCAATCACCTCAGGAAAGGTGTCGCTATCACTTGTTGCGTAACGGCATGCCGGCGATGCAGACGCGGATGTCATGGAAAACTACTACTAAAATACAACCTGGTTCGGGGCACTGACCGAGAACCGCGCGTGGACCGGTACCGAAATCATTGCCGTAATTATTTCCGGGCTGAAAGACGTGTGACAAAACCCGTACCACGAAAATAGCCTATCAACTGACACCTATCGTTCCAGACGGCGGGAGACCCAATCGGACACGCCGGATAAAGTCTTGAATTCTTCCACGCTGCGCGCCGCGACATCCGGGATGATGTCACGCGCCAGGCGCGCCAAGGCGGTGCCCGGCTCAAGCTCCAGAAAAACCCGCACTCCCGATTCGTAAGCCACCTGCACGCACGACGCCCAGTCAACGGCGGAGGACAGTTGCGCCGCTAAAGTCGCAACGGCGGTTTCACGGTCCCGAACCAGCGCGGCATTGATGCCGGCGACCACCGGTATTACCGGCGCCTTGAGGGCGCTTTGGGAAAGCAAGTCCCGAAAGCGTTCACCGGCAACGCGCATTGACGGGGTATGCGCGGCGACCGACACCGGCAAGCGTTTCATGAACAGACCGCCTTGTTCCTGACCCGCGGACTCAACACGTTCCAGAGCGGCCAGAGGCCCACCCAGGATAAAATGATCCGCCCCATTGACGATGGCGACCGTCGCTCCCAGGTCGCGGCACAATTCACGCACGCGCGCTGATTCCCATCCGCGCACGGCCAGGAGTCCTTGCGGCTCGGAGGCATCCTGATCCATCAGCGCGGCGCGCTGCGCGGCGAGCGATAGCGTCTGTTCCACGCTCAAGGCATCGGCGCATCCGTAGGCCGCGAGCTCACCCACGCTGTAACCGGCAAACAGGCGCGGCGCGGGTAATTGTCGGCGCAGTGCCGCCCAGCTTGCCAATACGGCGCTGCAAATCAGCGGCTGGGCCACGCGGTTGTCGTACAAACCTGATGCTTGACGCACGCGCTCACGCGGATCCCATCCGAGCGCACGTGTGGCGCTGTCCAACACCTGTATTGCGGCGGGATCGGACGCCATACGGACAAACATGGAAGGATGCTGGCTCCCTTGGCCCGGGCACAGGATCGCGAGCCCGCTCATGCGCCCGCGTGCCCTTGCAAGCCATGCACAAACAATACGGCGGCGAGCATATCGGCGCTTCCTCCCGGACTCAGCCGCCGCGCCACCATTGCACGATGCACTTCCACTGCACGCGCAAACCAGGATGGCTGGAATATTCCACCGTTGGCGAGAAAATCACGCGCGGCCGACTGCGCCCAGGTCATACCGGGGATACCGCCGCGGTACAGCAAATTAGTATCTTCCACTTCAGCCATCAGGGCGAAAAAGCATTGCACCATGGCCCTTGGGAAATCCGCGCCGCGCGCGAGACTGGCGCGCAGCGCGGGCAAGCCGATATCAAACACATGCGGAAACCCCGCGGCGGCTTCGTGGCGCGCGCCTTTAACGCCGTGCCGTTGCCAGGTGCAATGCCCGTGGCTGCCGGGATTTTTTTCACGTTCGATGTCGCTGCCCCACCGTTCGCGCACACATTGGCCCAGCGCCAATCCGGACAACGAAACTCCCGTGGCATTCAACAGACCGGCGGCGGCGGCCAACAGACCGAGATGGAAAACGGCGCCACGGTGTGTGTTGGCTCCGGAAGTGGCCTGTAACATGCGTTGCTCCGCCGCCCGGCCCAGATCCTGGAGCGGCGAAAACGGCGCCGACTCTGCCCCGGCCGACGCGATGGCGGGAAAATAATCGGTCAGGGCCGCAATACTGCGAAGAAAAGCCGATGCATCCATGTCCGTGTGACTGCCACTGTCCCACGGGCTTACCAAACCGGGTTTGGGATAACACTGCAATTCCAGATGCAACGCCCGCTGCGCCAACCGTCCGATCGTGCGAACGGAAATTATGGAATCAGATGGTTTTACCGCCAGGGCCAGGTTCATGAATGCAAGGATTGAAGCAGACGCATCGCCGTTTTCCGCGGCAGCAATTCGACTGAAGCAAGGGACTTAACCAGCACGCGTGCGCGGGTGCCGGCGAGTTCACGCCAGGCCACCGCCCTTCCGTCACGCAGTAACACTTCCCCATCGGCCTGAATTCCGTGGTCCTGCTCCCAGCGTTGTATTAACTGCAAGATGTACGGCAATGCAACAACGTTGTTTACCTCCAACAGAAAATCAATATCGGATCCGGCGTGCAGGTATGGCTCGCGCGTGAGGCACTGCCACATCAGCGAACCGTATACACGAACGCCAACGTCATGCGGCCGAATGGCCGAGGCGAAATTATTCAACGGCAATTTCCAGTCGGGCGGAACGGCGTGCAGAATAGTATTCAGCAGGGGCGGTCGCCGCACGGAGCGGACAGCGACCGGTGCCACGCACAGGGCCATACGCTGCCCGCCACGTTTCGGCGAGAAGGGGATGCCGATTGCGATTCCGTATTCGGGATCCTGCTTGTCGCGGCGACGTGCCACGACGGGATATCCCGCTGCCATCCAGGAGCGCACGGCCGGGTACAGTTCTGGATCGAGACGGGTAAGCAGGTTGGCTTCCCATCGTGCCGGATCGAGCCATACGAGATCATGCCGTCCGATCGGTGCTCTGTCCTCGGAAAGGACAAGGGCGGGGCTAGGCATGCTTGCACACACGGGAAATCACCGGCGCGGCATACAAACGACCGCCGCGGGCGTAGCCCTTTTCCGCACGCGTATCGACGGCCTCGGGCGGGGACACCAGAACTTTTTGCAGGTGTTCCGCCAGGTTACCGTTCCAGATCTCGGCGATGCCACCGAGCTGATGAAGACTTCCCGCTTCGGTGGCGAACACGGGGGAATTTCTTTCCAGTTCAAGCATGCGCTCAATTGGAATGCGCATCACCCTGGCCATGGCCGTCGTATCCATCACCCGCACGTGTACCTCGGGCAACGCGACGGTAATCTCCGCCATCATTCCTCCCGCCAGAAATCCGCCACTGACGGCTTCATCATAGGCCAACCCGATCACGCGGTGGCGCCGGGACCGTGCCAAGGCAAAACTGGAAGAGAGATGTGCGAGGTAGACATTGATGCCCAGCAGTTCGTCGCGGCGACTGAGGCGTTGGCCCCGCGTGTCCGCGAGGAAAAGAATCGGCCGCTTCGGAAAGGAGCGGATTACATTTAGTATTTCCCCGGCCAGGGCGAGCGCCAACTCTACACCTATGTAGGCATGATCGGTGGTCCCAATCACGGCAACGGTCGCGCCATTCACCTTCCCTTCACCGCGGAGCATCTCTCCAGCCCGGTTGACGGAATGGCCCTCCGGAAATAATTCTTTAACCAGTTGTTCCCAATTCATATTACTTTCCGATTGGGCAGTGATTGCGCCAGCTCGACCAATTCCGCTTCGTCGAGCAGCGCGACCTGTCGCGACGAAATGATTCCCATCCTGCTCCAAATCTCCTCGGCGTCCTTGCAATCGCCGTAAAAATTAAGGCGCACGGCAAGACATTCATGATCGCGTTCCAGATTTTCCAAATCCAAGGCCCGGGACAGGAGTAATGCTGCGCTGGCTGCGGCGCGAAACGCGGGGATGTCGTCCGGCACCAGTCGGCTTGCGTCGCCGAGGAGATATCGGCTTTTCCCGCCGACCGTTCGCCACACCAGGGCCAGATCGCGGGAATCGAATTCTTCAACCCCCGCCACGGTCTCGATGACTTCAGGCCCGGACAGGCCGATACGGCCCAGTTCACTGATGACGATGGCATTGCAGCAATGCGCCACGATTGACATGCCGCCAAAACAACCGTAAGCCCCGCCGATGAGCGCGGCCACGGGAATCCCCGCGGCGCGAAGCGCGAGTAACGCATGCAGGATTTCAGAAACCGCAATCAGCCCGGCATTGGCTTCATGCAGCCGGACACCGCCGGATTCCAATAACAAAAGCACGCCGTGCGGGCGATCAATCAGCGCGCGGCGGAGCACGCCGGTAATCTTGGCGCCGTGCACTTCGCCGACGGACCCTCCCATGAATCCCCCCTCCTGGGCCACGATGAACACGCGCTTGCCGTCAAGCGTGCCCCGGCCGACGATAACCCCATCGTCGAACGACACCGGGACATCAAACAGCTTGAGATGGGGACTGGTGACTCGCTCGCGCGGGCCGATCCATTCATGAAACGAATCCCGATCGAGGAGCGCCGCGATACGCTGACGCCCCGTCGCCTCATAATAACTGCGTCGCACAGTTGAAATATCCGCGGACGTCATGCGGCGTCTCCCTGGAAATCTTCATATGCCTGATCAAGACGCAGGCTCACCACGGCCGGAGACGCGCCGGCATCGTTGATCGATACCTGGACATCCCGTGGCCGGTAGCGTTTTACGAAATCCGCAAGCACCGCCTGCCAGATCGCGCCATATCCCCTGATCGAGGTATCGACGATTACGCGACAACCGCCGGCAAGCGATGCCTGTTCAACCAGCACCTCGAGATTACCCGAGGAAACCACCCCCACCAGCACGCTGTCACGCCGCGCGGGTGTTTGCCTTGAGGAATCGGTGGATGCGGGAAAATCAAACTCGAGATGTTCCATGGAGACCTCTACCAGTTTCTAAAACGCGCGGGAGGATCATACAGCCCGTCGGACCAGCGCACGAGATCCTTGATGGATCTCGCGGCCAGGAGGTCACGGGTTGCCTGGCGTTTGTCGATCCCGAGATCTTCGGGGCGTCGGATAATCCCGCGGTCGCGCAAATTCTCCACCGCGGCCCGGGAGCGGCCCAATCCAACCGGGGTATAGCCGGCGACACCTCGAATGGCTTCGGCACGATCTTCTTCGTTGTGGCATCGCAGCAAGTTGGCTATGCCCTCTTCCGTCACGATGTGCGAAACGTCGTCACCGTAAATCATGATCGGGGGCAAGCTCAATTCTCCCTGATCCATCATTTTCCAGGCGTCCAGTCGCTCGACAAACGCCGGTTGCATCCGTCCGTGATAAGTTTCGATTATCTGAACGACCAGCTTGCGCCCGCGCGGTATGCCGCTTTGTGTTTCAGCTTCGCGGCCGGCACGCAGCCAGGTCGCGCTCACATGGCGACGGCCGCGTGCATCCGAACCCATGTTGGGTGCCCCGCCAAATCCGGTGATGCGATCCAGCGTGGCGGTGGAACTGTTCCCCTGAAGGTCGATCTGCAGAGTTGAACCGATAAAGAGATCACAGGCATAGTGTCCGGCCGCCTGGCAGAAGGCGCGGTTGGAGCGCATGCTCCCGTCAGGACCGGTGAAAAAAATATCGGGACGCGCCGCGGTATAGGCCTCCATTCCCAGTTCCGATCCGAAAGAGTGAATGGTTTCGACGAAACCGGATTCGATTGCCGGGATAATGGTGGGATGTGGATTCATGGCCCAGTGGTTGCAGATTTTGCCCTTCAATCCCAGACTGGATGCATAAGTCGGCAACAACAGTTCTATGGCGGCCGTGTCAAAACCGATGCCGTGATTAAGTCGTTGGACGCCGTATTTGGCATAAATCCCTTTTATCACCATCATCGCCATCAGGATTTGAATTTCGGTGATTTGCGCCGGGTCACGTGTGAAAAGCGGTTCGATGTAATGCGGCTGCGGGCTCGGAACCACGAAATCCACCCAGTCAGCCGGAATATCCACGCGCGGGACGTGATCGACCAGTTCATTCACTTGCGCCACGACAATGCCGTTGCGGAACGCCGTGGCTTCCACAATCGCGGGTGTGTCCTCGGTGTTGGGTCCGGTATATAAATTACCGGCGGCATCGGCGCTCATCGCGGCAATGAGGCTTACGCGCGGAGTCAGGTCGATGAAGTAACGTCCGAAGAGTTCAAGAAATGTATGAATCGCGCCGATTTCGATTCGCCCTTCGCGAACCAATCGTGCCAGGCGCACCCCCTGAGGACCAGAGAAGGAAAAGTCGACACGGCGCGCGATCCCGCGTTCGAAAAGGTCGAGATGTTCAGGCAACGCGAGCACCGATTGCACCATGTGTAAATGATGTACGCGTTTGACATCAACCTGCGCGAGGCAGCGTGCCAGAAAATCAGCCTGCTTCTGATTGTCGCCTTCGAGACAAACCCGGTCGCCGGCTTCAATCACCGCTTCAAGCAACGAAGTGACCTGATCCGGCGCCACCACTTTGCCGCGGGTTAAGGTCGCAGCCCGTTCCAGTCGTGCGCGCCGGTTGGCGGCCCGGTTATCCCAACGAGTATCGTTCACGGGTACTTGCCATTATTTTGATTCGAACCGCCGCATTGTATCTGACACTGCTATGCAGTAGCAGGGCCACTGCCGTGACTTCGACCTCCGGAGTAAACTTTGGGTGCTGTCTGAGCGCCGATCGAACATATACCATGCATGCCTTGAGGCCCCAGGGGAAACGGATGCGTTTTCCTCGCAGACAAACCCACCGTCATGCTTTTTTGCTTGTCTCGTTGTCGACCTGCCGGATATCGGCCCAAGACGCGGATTTTTCGAGCTTCCGGTCATACCGGCGGAGGCGGAATCTCGAGGTCTCCATGCGGCGTGACATTGGGGGTTATTGATAACCTGTTTATTGACCTTAACCTGACCTTAACTTAAATTGATTGTAATAAAGAATGGCAGGCGGCCCTCCATGGGGGGTGCTACAGTCTTGCACTGGATAACTCGATCTTCCAAATTTAACTCGCGAATGATTATTAACACCGTACTAAAGCCAGACAATAAAATTCATTGCCGCGCATGAACGGCAATCTTTACAGCCTGTTTTCCGAACGGTTTCGTGGCCATCTTGAACGTACGTGCGTTGAAACCGACGCTGGACGGCGCTTTACGTATGGCGATCTCGAGAAGATTTCAGCCCGTTATGCCCGCTTTCTCACCGATCTGAGTCTCGTGCCCGGCGATCGCGTGGGAGTGCAGGTGGAAAAATCCGCCCAGGCGCTTTTCTTCTATCTCGGTTGCCTGCGCGCCAATCTTGTCTATCTCCCGCTGAATACCGCGTACCAGCAAACAGAAGTCGGTTTTTTTCTGCGCGACGCCGAACCGCGGTTCGTGCTCTGCGACCCAAAATCCGAGATTACCATGCGGGCGCTGGCGAGCAAGCAAGGTATCACGCAAGTCTTCACGCTGGATGCACAAGGCCAGGGTACGCTCGAAGTAGCCAGCGCCGATACGCCGCCTGACTTCGATACCGTGCCGTCGCACGAGGATGATATCGCCGTGATCCTGTACACGTCCGGCACCACCGGCAAGCCCAAGGGAGCCATGCTGACACACAGGAATCTCGCCAGTAACGCGAAGGCGCTCCATGAAACCTGGGAATGGCGCGAGGATGACGTGCTGCTCCATGCCCTCCCCATGTATCACACGCACGGACTTTTCGTCGCCAATCACTGCGCACTGCTTGGAGCCAGCGCCATGCTGTATCTGCGGAAATTCGACGCCGATGCCGTCATAGAGCGACTGGCGCGCACGACCGTGTTCATGGGCGTGCCGACATATTATACGCGTCTGCTGGCAAGCCCCGCTTTCGGACGCGACACCTGCCGAAACATTCGGGTGTTTATTTCCGGTTCGGCGCCGTTATTGGCGCAAACATTCGTGGAATTTCACGCACGCACCGGCCATGAAATCCTCGAGCGTTACGGCATGACCGAGACGTGCATGAATACCTCGAATCCTTACCGCGGGCCAAGACTTCCCGAGACGGTGGGCCTGCCTTTGCCCGGGGTTTCGGCGCGGATTGTTTCCGACGGTGACCGTGATTTACCCGTGGACGAGGTCGGCCAGCTATTGGTGAAAGGACCGAATGTTTTCAAGGGATACTGGCGGCATCCGAAAAAAACCGCCGAAGACTTTACCGCCGACGGCTATTTCCGCACCGGCGATCTCGCGCGCCGGGGCAAGGATGGATATATATCGATCGTCGGACGCGCCAAGGACCTGATCATCACCGGCGGCTTGAATGTCTATCCCAAGGAAATTGAATCCTATCTCGATGCGCTCGAAGGCGTGCAGGAATCCGCGGTGATCGGACTGCCGCACCAGGACTTTGGCGAGGCCGTGGTTGCCATTGTGGTGCGGAAAAAAGGATATGAAAACCTGACGGAACTCGCCATCCTCGATCAACTCAGGGGACAGATCGCCAACTACAAGGTTCCGAAACAGGTAATATTTGCCGCCGAGCTTCCGCGCAATACCATGGGAAAGGTGCAAAAAAACGCGCTGCGCCAGAAATGCGTGGCTATTGTTTAACCTGATTTCATCCTGGACTTCAAGAACCGGACTGAAAAAATGCCAGCCGCACATGCACGGTGTACGTGTGCCTGATCGTGCGTTTCGTGACCGGGTCGTGCAGTGACAAGTTGATGGCGGCATTGCCCGGCTGAGGAGTTGCGAAAGTGGGCACGGTACCGCTGAACACCATGCGACCTTCCGCCTGATCCCCGTCACAGCTGCGAACAAACGCCATCAGATCGTCAAAGGCCATGTTATGCGCCAAATTGCCTTCCTGCAGGACGGTTTCGCCACAAGTACTCCGAAGCGACAGTGAATCCCAATGATCGATCACCTCGCTGACCCGCCACGCCGACGTGCCGACTATTTTGGGACAGGAGTTTTTTCCCTGCAAAGCCGAGGCCGCCTCGATGCGACGATCGGTGTGGTCGCTCCCGACTGTCAGATAATCAACCCCATTAACGTGGAATAGCACGACTTCTATTTCCGGAGTGGAATCGGCGCCGATCACACCGATGTCGGTGGCATTCGTGACCAAAGTCGGCATCAACGGATACAGCATGGGGACATGGACCGGAGGTTTGATTCCAAGGCTTGCCTGGCGCGCGATGTGCGCGCGAACTTTTTCCGGATCGCGTCCGGTGGCGCCTGCCGCCAATGGACGCCGAATTGCCACTTCCAGTCGCGCCCCACCTTCCAACGAGAACTGCAACACGGAAAACATGCGATCAGTTTCCGGCGAGCAGGAAGGCTTTGACGACGTCGGACTTGTGCAACAGATGTTCCTTCAACAGCCGGCTGAGGCGTTTCCCGTCCCGGGCGCGCAATGCCTCCAGGATTTTCTCATGTTCCGCCACCGCCTGGTCCCAGCGAGGTCGCGACAGGTTGGCCATGTAGCGGGCCCGGCGGATACGGACGCTCAGCCCTTGATAAATATTTTTCAAAACCGGATTGCCCGCCGCTTCAATTATACTTTCATGAATCAACTGGTTAAGCCTGAAATATTCGGAAAGCTCATGCCGTTGATAGTGAATGAGCATTTTGCCGTGCAAGCCTTCGATGGCCGCGATGTCCCCGGCGCTGGCCCGCAGGCAGGCGCTTTCTCCGGCCAGCGCCTCCAAGGCCCCCATGACCTGAAACATGTCATCCACCGCATCGAGCGTGAGGCGGGACACCACGGCGCCGCGATTGAAATGCAAATCGACGAATCCTTCCGCGGCCAGTACCTTGAGCGCTTCGCGCAGCGGTGTGCGGGATATGCCGAAGCGTTCACATAATTCACGTTCGGGTATGCGCGCGCCGGGCGGTAACTCGCCTTCAACAATCAGGTCGCGCAATCTCCGAATGACTTCGTCATGGAGCGCGCGTCGGGCGATGGGCGCCCGATGAACGTTTCGTTGAAATGTTTCAGTTTGTATTGAATTTGTCATAAGTTACCTCACTGATTGCCGCAGCGCGGCGTCAAGAACACGGGCGACATGCATGGACTCTCGGCACGATCCGTCGCGAATCTGCTGCCGGCAGCTGGTGCCGTCGGCAATAATAACGGTGTCAGAGGATGATTTACGAACGGCGGGCAGCAGATTGAGTTCGCCCATTTTCATGGAAACATCATAATGCTCCGCGTCGTAACCGAATGCGCCGGCCATTCCGCAACAACTCGATTCAACCGTCTCCACGGTCAAATCAGGAATCAGTCCGAGCACTTGCTGCACGCTGTCCATGGCGCCAAAAGCCTTTTGGTGGCAATGACCGTGAAGCAACGCACGTTTTTCCTTAAGCGGCTGGAGAGCGAGGTGCAGACTCCCTGACTTTTGTGCTTGCGCCAGAAATTCCTCAAACAGCATGGCGCGTTCCGCCAGCCGCGCGGTTGCTTCGCCCGGGAGCATGGCGCTGAATTCATCCCGCAGGCTGAGTAAGCACGATGGCTCGAGGCCGACAATTGACATGCCGCGCGACAAATATGGTTTCACCGCGGAGAGAAGTCGCCGCGCCTCCGCGCGCGCTTCGTCGACAAGACCGGCGGATAAAAAAGTCCGCCCACAGCACAGCGGTCTTCCGCCATCGCCGGGACGTAAAAAGTGCACCTTGTAACCGGCTGCCTGCAATACTCTGGACGCGGCGCGCGCATTCTCGGGCTCAAAATAGGTATTGAACGTGTCAACCCACAGCACGACCTCGCCCGCTTTGCCCATGGCCGGGTCCGGAGCATTGGGTTCACGGTGATAATCGAAAAAATCCCGCCGCCAGCGCGGCAAGGCACGCCGTGCGCTGAGTCCCAGCAGTTTTTCGCTCAGCCATGCCAAACCGGGAATCCGGTCGCGCATATTCAACAGACCCGGCAGACGCGCCGCCCACGGCGCGTAGCGCGGTAACCAGGCAATCAACCGCTCGCGCCATAACAAACCGTGTTTTTTCCGATAATGGCTCAGAAATTCGATTTTCATCCGCGCCATGTCGACGCCGGTCGGGCACTCGCGCTTGCATCCTTTACAACTGACGCACAAGTCCATGGTGGCGCGCATATCCTCGCTCACAAACGCCTCCGGGCCGAGTTGGCCGCTGATCGCCAGACGCAGCGAATTCGCGCGGCCGCGCGTGACGTGCTGCTCGTCGCGCGTAACGCGGTACGACGGACACATCACGGCGGGTTCCGCTTTCCGGCAGGCGCCGTTGTTGTTGCACATTTCGACGGCACCGCCGAATCCACCCCATGGCGACCAGTCAAGCACCGGCCGAAAACCGTCGGTGCGGTATCCCGGCATGTAACGAAACAGCCGCCGGTCGTCCATGCGGGGCGCGCGCACGATTCTGCCGGGATTGAGCAAGCCGCCCGGATCGAACGCGTCCTTGACCTCCTCGAAGGCCTTAACCATCCGTGATCCGAACATGAATTCGTGAAACTCCGAGCGCGCGATGCCATCGCCATGCTCGCCGGAATGCGAGCCCTTGTATTCACGCACCATGGCGAATGCTTCTTCGGCAATGGCGCGCATTTTTTTCGCGCCCGATTCTTCCTTCATGTTAAGCACCGGGCGGACGTGCAGGCAGCCGACGGAGGCGTGCGCATACCAGGTGGCGGTGGTGCCATGCTTTTGAAATACTTCCGTCAAGCGCTCGGTGTAGGCGGGCAGATCTTCCAGCGGGACGGCGCAATCTTCAATAAATGACACCGGCTTGCCGTCACCCTTCATGGACATCATGATATTAAGCCCGGCTTTGCGCACCTCCCAGATGGCGTTCTGTAATCGAGGGTCGACGGCCTCGATAACCGAGTCGGGGAATCCGAGCGTTGCCATCAAGTCCGAAAGTTCCCTGAGTTTTGCCAGTTGCTCATCATGATTCTCTCCGGAAAATTCCACGAACAACAAGGCGTCCGGCTCGCCCTTTACGAAGCGTTCCAACATTGGTCGATACAGGGCAATATCGCGCGCAAGTTCAATCATGGTCCGGTCGACCAACTCGACTGAAGCCGGCGCGAGCTCGACAATGTGACGCGTCGATTCCATCGCTTGCTTGAACTTCGGGAAGTGACAAACGCCCAGTACGCGGTGCGGCGGTATCGGTTGCAGGTCGAGCTGGATTCGATTGAAGAATGCGAGCGTGCCTTCGGAACCAACCAGAAGCCGCGCCAGATTCGGACGCTTCGTCGTCAAAACATCGATGTTATAACCGCCGACACGGCGCAGCACTTTGGGAAACCGGAGGGCAATTTCAGCGCGTTCCCGTTTGCCCAAAGCGCACATCTGACGCGCCAAGTCGCGAAAACGTACATTGTCTTCGGTCGCCAGCGTTTCGGGATCTACTTCGCCAAAATGGAATGAACTGCCATCCGCCAGCATGGCGTCGATGGCGCGCACGTTATGCACCATGTTGCCGTATCGGATAGAGCGGGCGCCGCAGGAATTGTTGCCAGCCATGCCCCCGAGCGTGGCACGGTTGCCGGTCGAAACGTCCACGGGAAAAAACAGTCCGTGCGGTTTGAGATACTTGTTGAACTGATCGAGCACCAATCCCGGTTCCACCCAGGCGGTCCGCGCCTGCGTATCGAGATCGAGCACGTGATTGAGATATTTACTGGTGTCCACGACAATGGCCTCGGCCACCGTCTGCCCGATCTGCGATGTCCCGCCGCCGCGGGCCAGCACGTTCACTCCCGCTTCCGCGGCAATCGCGAGCGTACGATGAATATCCTGCGCATGACGCGGAACAACTACCCCAAGCGGATCGATCTGGTAAATCGAGGCGTCGGTGCTGTAACGCCCACGCGTGAAGCGGTCAAAGAACACTTCGCCGTCGAGTTCATCGCGGAGCCGCCTGGCAAGCCGGCTATCGCCCGGTGGAATTCCGGATTTCACAGCCCGATCGCCGGTTATATTTTTTAGTGACGGGAATCTCTGCCCAAATCCACAATTGGCCCTCCTATCTGGAGCAGGTGCTCAGCTTTTACTGGAAATCCTGATTTTCGTCTTATGCAACAGAAATATGTCTATTGCGCCAGGACAAAATGTATGCAAAATACATAATGCAATCTGTCATGCCATTATGCATCCATGACCGTATGCAAACAATCGCGAAATTGCATCTCATTTTTTAACCTAGAAAAACAGAAATGATGCAACTAACTTAGCTTTCGGTCAGCCATCGCGGGCGGTACATTGGGACCACGTGCAGGAGGTATGCATCATGTCGTTCCGAAGCGGACGTCATTTTCTTCAGATTCCCGGGCCGACAAATATTCCCGACCGCGTATTGCGGGCGATGGACTCGCCGATCATCGATCACCGCGGCCAGGATTTTGCACGGCTCGTCCTGGATATTTTTGCCGGTCTCAAAACCGTTTTTAAAACCTCCGCCGACATCATTATTTTTCCCTCATCCGGCACCGGCGCCTGGGAAGCGGCCTTGGTCAATACCCTGTCTCCCGGTGACAAGGTATTGATGTTCGAAACCGGTCATTTCGCCACGCTTTGGTTCCAGATGGCGACACAGCTCGGGATTGCGGCCGAATTTGTCCCGGGTGACTGGCGTCACGGTGTCGATCCGGCGCAGGTCGAGAACCTGCTCAGCGCCGATCGCGGCCATGAAATCAAGGCGGTGGCGGTGGTGCATAACGAAACCTCGACCGGTGTTACCAGCCGTATCGGAGAAATCCGCAAGGCAATGGACCGCACCGCGCATCCCGCGCTCCTGATGGTGGACACCATCTCTTCTCTCGCCTCGATTGACTACCGCCATGATGAATGGGGCGTGGACGTAACGGTTGCCTGCTCGCAAAAAGGCCTGATGCTCCCGCCAGGCCTCGGCTTCAATGCGGTCAGCGCCAAAGCCCGGGCCGCGGCCAAAACGGCGCGGATGCCGAAATCCTACTGGAACTGGAATGAAATGATCGCCAATAACAAATCCGGTTTCTTTCCCTATACCCCCGCGACCAACATGCTGTTCGGGCTGCGCGAAGCATTACTGATGATGCAGGAGGAAGGACTGGATAATGTTTTTGCTCGGCATGCGCGCTTGGCGGAAGCGGCGCGCCGGGCGGTGCGCGCCTGGGGACTGGAAATTTTGTGCCTTAATCCGGGGGAATACAGTAACGTTTTGACGGCGGTGCTGATGCCGGAAGGCCACGATGCCGACCGTTTCCGCGAAGTGGTACTGCAGCGCTTCGACATGTCTCTGGGTACCGGCCTTACCAAATTAAAGGGCCGGGTATTTCGCATCGGTCATCTCGGCGACTTCAACGAGCTGATGCTTGCCGGAAGCCTGTGTGGCGTCGAGATGGGGCTCACTGCCGCGGGAGTTCCACATAAAAACGGCGGTGTCCTGGCGGCGCTCGACTATCTCTCGGCCGACAATACAATGAGGGAAACATCACGAATTACGGCGCGGTCAGCCTGATATTCATTAAAGCTGTATCTTTAATTAACACCAGCAAGGAGGGTAATCATGAAACGCATTATACAATTCGCAGCTGTTTTGTTTCTGGGAAATCTTTTCGCCACATCGGCATCGGCGCAAATGGAGTTGAAATTCGGCCACGTCGGTAATCCGGGCTCGCTGTTTGAAGCGTCCGCGGAGGAATTCGCCAAACGCGCCAACGCCAAACTAGGAGGCAAAGCCAAGGTTGTTGTTTACGGTTCGAGCCAACTCGGCAGTGACAAGGAGTTGCTGCAGAAGCTCAAGCTCGGCACGGTCGACTTTGCCCTCCCTTCCACGGTCATGTCTTCGGAAAATGACCTGTTTGGACTGTTCGAGTTGCCGTACCTGGTCAAGGATCGCGCCCACATGGGGCGCATTGAAAAAGAAATATTCTGGCCCAAGATGGCGCCCGGCGTTGAGGCTAAAGGACTGAAGATTCTCGCCGTATGGGAGAACGGCTATCGGCACATCACCAACAACAAACGCCCCATCAATGGTCCGCAAGACCTCAAGGGCCTCAAGCTACGTACCCCGAAAGGTGAATGGCGCGTAAAGATGTTCCAGGCCTACGGAGCCAACCCCAGCCCCATGGCGTTTTCCGAGGTTTTCGTGGCACTGCAGACCGGAGTGATGGACGGCCAGGAGAATCCGCTGATTCAAATCTATAGTGCGAAATTCCAGGAAGTCCAAAAATACCTGTCGCTTTCCGGTCACGTCTACACGCCGGCGTACATCACCACGGGGAAGAAACGCTGGGAGTCGCTCCCGGCCGACGTGCGCAAAATCCTCGAGCAAAGCGCCAAGGAAACCCAAGCGTACGTGTACTCGACGGCCGCGCGCTTCGACAACGAGCTGCTGGAGAAAATGAAGCCGTCCGGCATAAAAGTGAACGAGGTTGACAAGGGCGCATTCGTGAAGGCCAGCAAAGCCATATACGATGATTTTGGCAATCAGGTAAAGGGCGCAAAAGAGCTGATCGACAAGGCTCTGGCCCTGGGTAAGTAATAATATTCAAAAAATCCGCCCTCGATAATGCTGAGGGCGGTTTTTTTTGAGCCTGACGGTCCAGGAGAATTTATCGATGGCGAATCTGCGCGCGCGGTTCGAGCGTTTTCTCGAAATTATTGTCGTCGTGCTGATGGTCACGATGACCATCGTGGTCGTTCTCGGCGTCACCTACCGCAAGGCCGGCCTGTCGCTGGTCTGGTACGACGAGATTGCCTCGGTCTTGCTGGCCTGGATGACCTACTACGGTGCCGCGCTCGCGGCGCTCAAGGGCGCGCATATCGGTGTCCCGGAAATCGTAAAGATGATGCCACGGTCCTGGCGCGTGGCCATGGTTTATATCGGTGAATTTTTTGTTTTTGCGTTCATGATCATTCTTGCCTGGACCGGGGTGGTGGTATTGGATGTGCTCGCCACCGACACGCTGGTGAGCTTGCCGAAAATCCCGGTAAGTTATACGCAATCGGTGATACCCATCGCGGCCGCGTTGATTATTGTCGCGGAAGCGCTCCATTTTCCGGAATTGCTCGCCGAAGCCCGGGGTAGCAACAATCCGGGATCGGAATCCGGAGTCCCCTGAATGGATATCCTGTTTATTTTTCTCGGACTGCTTACTCTGATATTAATCAACGTTCCGATCGCCATTGCGCTGGCGATCGTGACCGTTATTGCCATGATCGCGGTCAACGGTACCGGTGTGCTTGTGAATTTACCGCTGATCATGTTCAACGGCGCCACGAATTTTCCCTTGATCGCCATCCCGATGTTCATCCTCGCCGGCGCGATCATGAATTCGTCGGGGATATCCCGCCGCCTCATCGCGTTTGCCTCGGCGCTATTGGGATTCATCCGCGGTGGCCTGTCAATGGTCAACATCGGATCATCGATGTTCTTCGCCGAAATCTCGGGCTCGGCCGTGGCCGACGTGGCGGCCATCGGTTCGATCCTGATCCCGGCGATGAAGAAAAAAGGCTACCCGGCACCCTTCGCGGCGGCAGTCACCTCGTCCGCCGCATCGATTGCGATTATCATTCCCCCCTCTATCCCGATGATCCTGTACGCCGCCATGTCGGATTCGTCGGTCGTGCAATTGTTCGTCGCCGGCATCGTCCCGGGCATTATCGGCGGCCTGTCGATGATGGCGCTAAGTTACTGGTTTGCCGTGCGTCATAACTATCCGGTCGAGGAAGTTTTTCAGCTCCGTCGCGTTTGGGCCACTTTCAAGGACGCCTGGCTGGCGTTCGTGTTGCCGGTCATCATTCTTGGCGGCATTTTCGGAGGCTTGGTGACCGCGACCGAAGGCGCGGCTCTGGCGGTGGTTGCCGCGATGGGGATTGGATTTCTTTACCGTGAGCTGGACTGGGTGCATCTCAGAAAGGCGATTATTGAGGGCGGCATCCAGACCGCCGTGGTCATGATCCTGGTGGCGGCCTCGGCGCTATTGGGCAACTATTTAACCGAGGCCCAGGTACCGCAAAAGCTGGCCTTGGCGATCGGCAGTTGGACCGAAAACCGCTATGCCGTGCTGGCGTTGCTGAATATATTTTTTCTGGTGGTCGGTTTTTTTCTGCATTCGGCGGCGGCGATCATCCTGGTTGTACCGATCGTGATGCCCTTGGTCATGGCCGTCGGGATTGATCCGGTCCATTTTGGCTTGATTGTCACCCTCAACCTCGCCATCGGCCAGCAGACACCTCCGGTAGCGAGCGTGCTGATGACCGCCTGCTCCATTGCAAAAACGAATATCTGGGAAGTGACCCGGGTCAATATATACTTTATCGCGGTCCTGCTCCTGGTGCTGATGCTGGTCACCTACGTTCCGGTAGTACCGATGGGGCTTGTTGACTTTTTTTACAAGTAAGCAGCGGTCAGGGAATATACCATGTCAGATGTAATTCTTGTGGATCGTAAAGCCGATATCGCCACGGTAATCCTCAACCGCCCCGAGAAATTGAATGCCCTCACCAAACCCATGTGGAAACGTTTGGGCGAAGTGATGCGCGAACTGTCCGCCGATGACAGCCTGCGCTGCATTGTGATCCGCGGGGCCGGCGATAAATCCTTCGCCCCGGGAAACGACATTTCCGAGTTCGCCGATGCGCGATCGAACTCCGCCCAGGCGAAGGCCTATGGCGAGATCCATCATGCGGCGCTTTCCGCGCTCCATGAATGCCGCCACCCGACCGTGGCGCTGATCAAGGGCATCTGTGTGGGCGGCGGACTGGAAATCGCCGTGCTTTGCGACCTGCGCGTTTGCGGCACTTCAAGCCGTTTCGGAATTCCAATCAACCGCCTCGGGCTCGTCGCCGGTTACGGTGAAATTCAGGCATTGCTCGCCCTCGTGGGACGGTCGGTCACCCTGGAGATTCTGCTCGAGGGGCGCGTTTTCGGCGCCGAAGAGGCGTTTCAGAAAGGTCTCGTCAACCGTTTGGTCGCGGACGACAAGGTTGAAGAAGAGGCCTA
>Ga0209109_10000465_pt1 | contig 21455 bp, 15 predicted proteins | sample Rifsed10ft2_FD_184004 | JGI IMG/M metagenome (GOLD analysis project Ga0209109, IMG submission 184004) | Soil microbial communities from Rifle, Colorado, USA - sediment 10ft 2 (version 2) | ecosystem: Environmental > Terrestrial > Deep subsurface > Rock core/Sediment | place: Rifle, Colorado... | reverse complement strand
TGGCAACAGCCCTGGCGACAATCGGCAACCGGGTGGTTTATCCCACATTGGTTGTTTTGGACGCAAATTACACGATTCTACTTCAGAAACCGTCCTACCTTAACGCAAAGGCGCTCCTAAGCATTCTTGAAAAAAAAGAAATAAATCCCTATTTTTGAGAAGAATTTCTTAAACCGACATGAAACACTACAATTACATTTTCACTGGCGCAGGCTTGTCTGCTTTGATGACGGTCTATAAAATGGCGCTATCGGGAAAATTTAAAGATAAAACCATTCTGCTCATTGATCAGGATATAAAAAAAACCAATGACAGAACTTGGTGTTTCTGGAAAGAGAATGATTCTGTTTGGGAAAAATCAATCTCTAAAAAATGGAATTCAGCGCTTTTTGCCAATGCCGAATTTAGTCGGGATCTGGATTTGCAACCGTACCAATACAATATGGTTCAGGGATTGGATTTTTATAATCAAGTCTTTGAAGGCATTCTGAATGAGCCCAACATCCATTTCATCAATCAAAAAGTGATAGACATCAACGAGATTCCAAACCATGTTTATGTGGCAACGGAAACGGACAGCTATACCTGCGACACTCTTTTTAATAGCATTTACAGAAAATCGGAATTGGAAAGCCAAACCAAATATCCTGTTTTGCAACAGCATTTTATAGGTTGGTTTATTAAAAGTAAAGAAGCCGTTTTTAATCCGGAGCAAGCCACTTTCATGGATTTTTCGGTGGAACAGAAAGGGAATACCCGTTTTATGTACGTCTTGCCCATTTCAGAAACCGAAGCCCTATTGGAATACACGCTGTTCTCGCACCAACTTTTGGAGAAGAGCGAATACGAACGGGAGATTCAGAAATACATAGAGAAACTGGGCATCAGCAACTACGAAATCATAGAAAAAGAACAGGGAAGCATCCCGATGAGCTGCTATCCCTTTTGGAAAAAAAACACCAAACGCGTTCTCAACGTAGGGACCGCCGGAGGATGGACCAAAGCCAGCACGGGCTATACCTTCAAAAATTCAGACAAGAAATCGACCCAATTGGTTGCCTTCCTCCAGACGGAGCATGATCTCACGAAGTTCCAAAAAAAGAACAAATTCTGGTTTTACGATTTGCTGCTGCTGGACATATTAGACCGCCATAATGACTTGGGGGCAAGTCTCTTTTCGTCGATGTTCAAAGGAGGGGATTCCAACTTGATCTTCAAGTTCCTGGACGAAGAAACCTCGCTGTCCGAAGACATTCAGGTCATTTTAAAATGCCCAAAAACGCCCTTCATCAGCGCTTTGATTAGATCGGTACGCTATCTCTAGCGGCAAATTCGGTCCAAAAAGGGCGTCTATTGAACAATAACAAAACTTTATAACGCAACTAATGGAGTTCTTTTTAAACTTCGTAACTTTGCCTATTCAAAAATTAATATTTAAAATACAAAGATATGTATCCAGAAGAAATGGTAAAACCAATGCAAGCTGAACTAACAGTAGCTGGTTTTCAAGATTTACATAGTGCAGAAGCGGTAGACAATGCAATAAAGGCAGAAGGAACAACACTTGTGGTTGTGAATTCCGTTTGTGGTTGTGCTGCTAGAAATGCGCGTCCGGGAGCAAAAATGAGCTTGGATGGGGCAAAAAAACCAGACCATTTGGTAACCGTTTTCGCAGGTGTTGACAAGGAAGCGGTAGATGCCGCAAGACAACACATGTTCCCTTTCCCTCCATCATCGCCATGTATGGCTTTGTTCAAAAACGGAGAACTGGTTCACATGTTAGAGCGTCACCACATTGAAGGTCGTCCAGCTGAAATGATCGCCGAGAACCTACAAGATGCCTTTAAGGAATTCTGTTAAGACAACTCTTTAACCGCAAAGGTCACAAAGTATTGCGCAAAGTTCGCAAAGATTTTAACCGCAGATTCGCAGATTTTAAAATTTGCGAAGCTGCGGCTTTTTTATTTTAAGCTATTTCCAGCTATTCGTTTCAATTTTTTTTCCCGCTAAAAAAGCGGATAAAAAAGGATTTCCACTACTATCTGGGCTAGAAAATATTTAGTGCTATAGAAGGGATCGTCGAAATGACAAAGTGAGTATCATTTAATGAAATGCGCGCTAGCTAAAAACTAAACTTTAGCGGCTTTGTATTCTTTGTATGACTCCTTCATCATCCGAAATCTAAATTTCATTATTCTCCCGATTCCCTAGCCCAGATGGGAACGGCATCCTTTTATGCCAGGGTTTGGCATAAAAGATATAGTGTACAGCTGGAAGTAGCTCCTGAAAACTTAAACTATTAAGAAATTAAGTGTTGGTTGGAACTGCTACACTTTAAACTCGCTTTGAAACTTTTAAGCTTTGCAACTCTGAACCTTTGCGCCACTGAACCTTTTTACCTACTTTTGCAAAAATAATTTTTCACACTTAAACCGTTTATAGCATGCAACTGTATAACACTTTAAGCGCAGAAGAAAGAGCCATCATGATTGATGATGCCGGAAAACAGAGACTTACTTTGTCTTTCTATGCTTATGCGCAAATTCAAGATCCAACACAATTTCGTAACGATTTATTCCGCGCTTGGGACCCGCTAGTGGTTCTTGGTCGTATTTATGTGGCCAAAGAAGGAATAAATGCCCAGTTATCGCTTCCAGCCGATAATTTCTACGCTTTTAAAGACACTATCGAAGCTTACGATTTCATGAAAGGAATTCGTTTGAATATTGCCGTGGAGCATGACGATCACTCCTTCTTGAAACTGACCGTAAAAGTGCGCGATAAAATTGTTGCTGACGGATTAAATGATGAAACTTTTGATGTGACAAACATTGGGGTTCATTTAAAAGCAAAAGAATTCAACGAAATATTAGAAAACCCAAATACTATTGTAGTGGATTTTAGAAATCATTACGAAAGTGAAATTGGTTATTTTAAAGGTGCCATCACTCCTGATGTGGATACTTTTAGAGAATCATTGCCTATCATTAATGAACAATTGCAAAATTTTAAAGAAGATAAAAATTTGGTGATGTACTGCACTGGAGGAATCCGTTGTGAGAAAGCTTCAGCTTACTTCAAACACCAAGGGTTTAAAAATGTGTTCCAGTTAGAAGGTGGTATAATTAATTATGCCAAACAAATAAAGGAAGAAAATCTGGAGAGTAAATTCATCGGAAAAAACTTTGTGTTTGACCACCGTTTAGGCGAAAGAATTACTGACGATATCGTTTCGCAATGCCACCAATGCGGGAAACCATGTGATGTGCATACCAATTGCATCAATGAGGGTTGCCATTTGTTATTTATTCAATGTGAGGAATGTGCACAAGCCATGCAAGGTTGTTGTTCACAGGATTGTATTGATGTAATCCATTTACCAGAAGAGGAGCAAAAAGCGATTCGTCGCGGTATTAAGAACGGAAATAAAATATTTAAAAAAGGAAAATCCGATGTGTTGACTTTTAAAAATAAAGAAGCAAATCTTGATCCTTTGGCCACAGTTCCTAATCTTGCGGATTTAACCAAATCGAAAGCACTGGCTAAAAAAGCTCCAAAAATAAAAAAACAGTACATTGGTAGAGGAACGCACTTTTTCCCGAAACCAAGTGTCGGACAATTTTTGATTGAAGAAAATGAGATCAAAGTTGGCGATACAATTTTAATTAAAGGAGAAACAACTGGAGAGCAACAATTAGTAATCTCTGAAATGTTAGTGAATGATCAAGCTTCAGAAATAGCTGTTTCTGGAGATACTTGTACTTTTAAATTGCCTTTCAGAATTAGATTATCCGATAAATTATATAAGGTTTTAGGCTAAATTTCAGTCGATAAACAAGCTAGTGAAGCCTATTTCATTCATTTGAAATAGGCTTTTTTTTTAGTAAATATTTATGAATTATTGCTGTTTTCAATGGTTGTGACATAAACTTAAAAAATGCTATCTTTACCAATTAATCGTTTTAAGAACATAAGTTGTGTTTATCACAACACTATATATAAAATTATGGCATGTACAAGTTGTTCAACTTCTGATGGTGGTTCACCAAAGGGTTGTAAAAATAATGGGACTTGCGGCACCGATAGCTGCAATAAATTAACTGTTTTCGATTGGCTTTCTAATATGAGTTTACCCACAGGTCAGGCTCCTTTTGACTGTGTCGAGGTTCGCTTCAAGAACGGTAGAAAAGAATTTTACCGCAATACTGAAAAATTGACTTTAAGCATGGGAGACATTGTAGCGACTGTTGCATCTCCTGGACACGATATCGGAATTGTCACTTTAACAGGGGAATTGGTTAAAATCCAGATGAAGAAAAAAGGGGTTAGTCCCGATAGTAACGAGGTTCCAAAAATCTATAGAAAAGCATCTCAAAAAGACATTGACATTTGGTCTACCGCTCGTGAGAAAGAAGAGCCGATGAAAGTTCGCGCCCGTGAATTGGCGATTGCCCAAAAACTGGAAATGAAAATTTCGGATATTGAATTTCAAGGTGATGGATCGAAAGCCACTTTCTATTATACTGCCAATGACAGAGTCGATTTTAGGCTTTTAATCAAGGATTTCGCCAAAGAATTCAGCACTAGAGTTGAGATGAAACAAGTGGGTTTCCGTCAGGAAGCAGCTCGTTTAGGAGGAATCGGTTCTTGCGGTAGGGAATTATGTTGCTCTACTTGGCTAACGGATTTCAGAAGTGTAAATACTTCTGCAGCACGTTACCAACAATTGTCTTTGAATCCACAAAAGCTGGCAGGACAATGCGGGAAATTAAAATGCTGTTTAAACTATGAGTTAGATACTTATATGGATGCGTTAAAAGGCTTCCCTGATTTCGAAACAAAATTAGTTACCGAAAAAGGAGACGCGATTTGTCAAAAACAAGATATTTTCAAAGGTTTAATGTGGTTTGCTTACACGAATAATTTTGCGAACTGGCATGTATTAAAAATTGAAAAAGTAAAAGAAATCATTGCTGAAAACAAACTGAAAAATAAAGTTTCCTCACTGGAAGATTTTGCAATTGAAATCATTCAAGAAAGAGAAAAAGATTTCAATAACGCAATGGGGCAGGAAAGTTTGACCCGTTTTGACCAACCTAAAAAAAGGAAAAAACCAAACAAAAAGCCAAGACCTGCAGGTGAAAATGTTATCGTACCAAATAATAAAAAACCAGCAAATAACAACTCTACCACAGCGAACGAAAAGAAACCAACGACCCCAAGAAAACCTATAATTATTACAAAAAATGAGACTAAAAAGTAGTTTTTTTATTCTTCTGACTGTGATTCTCCTTTATTCATGCGATAAGAAAAGGGTCTTTGACGAGTATAAAACTGTAGGAAGTGGCTGGCATAAAGACAGCGTCATCACTTTCGATTTGCCAATATTAGATTCCACAAAACGCTATAATTTATATATCAATTTAAGGGACAATAACAATTACCAATATAGCAATCTCTTTTTGATCGTATCGATGGAAAAACCCAATGGATATACAAAAGTAGACACTTTGGAATACCAAATGGCCAGTCCGGACGGCACACTTCTTGGCGATGGATTTACAGATATCAAGGAAAGTAAATTATTTTACAAAGAAAATGTGAAGTTCAGAGGCAAGTACAAAGTCCACATCAAACAAGCTGTAAGGGAAACAGCTAAAATTCCCGGGGTGACGCTCTTAGAGGGCATCACCGATGTAGGTTTAAGAATAGAAAATATAGAATAGGACAATTTATGGCTACGAAACAAAACAACAATAAGGTGAATACGGTCAATAAAGATTTTAAGTATTACACTAAAACATTTTGGAAAATTTTCTTTTACGGAATCGGCGCATTCGTGCTGTTTTTCTTGTTTGCCTCATGGGGTCTTTTCGGATCGATGCCTTCATTTGAGGATCTAGAAAACCCGGATTCTAATTTAGCTACCGAAGTTATCTCTTCGGATGGAGTAGTTATAGGAAAATATTTCCAAAAAAACAGATCCCAATTAAAATATTCAGATTTACCAAAAAATCTTGTGCAGGCATTGGTCGCTACTGAAGACGAACGTTTTTACGAGCATTCCGGAATTGACGGGAGAGGGACATTGAGAGCAATTGCAAGCTTAGGAAGCAGTGGGGGCGCAAGTACATTGACACAGCAACTGGCCAAACAATTATTTCACGGTGAAGGTTCAAAATTTTTGCCCTTTAGAATAGTACAAAAAGTGAAAGAATGGATCATTGCCATTCGACTGGAAAGGCAATACACCAAAAATGAAATATTGGCTATGTATTGCAATATCTATGACTTTGGTAACTTTTCTGTCGGGGTGAGCTCAGCAGCCCAAACCTATTTTTCGAAAGAACCAAAAGATCTGACTATAGATGAATCTGCCATTTTAGTGGGAATGTTTAAAAATTCTACTTTGTACAATCCGGTAAGAAACCCTCAGGGAGTAAAAAACCGAAGAAACGTTGTGCTTGCTCAAATGGAGAAGGAAAATATGATTACTGAAGCACAAAAATTAAAACTTCAAAGCTTACCCATCACATTACATTTCAAACTGGAAAGTCACCGCGAAGGAACTGCCACTTATTTTAGAGAGTACCTTCGCGATTACATGAAAAAATGGACAGAGGAAAACAAAAAACCAGACGGATCCGATTACGACATCTACAAAGATGGACTGAAAATCTACACCACTATTGACTCCAGGATGCAATTGCATGCCGAAGAGGCCGTTTCAGCCCACATGGCAAACCTTCAAGAAGAATTTTTCATACAGGCAAAAAAGAATAAAAATGCCCCTTTCGTAAACATTTCAAATGACGAAACGCAACGGATTTTAAACCAAGCGATGAAATCATCGACCAGATGGAGCGTTTTAAAATCTCTCGATAAAAGTGATGATGAAATTATAAAATCATTCGGTGTTAAAACAAAAATGACAGTCTTTACCTGGAAAGGTGAAAAAGACACCATCATGACTCCGTTAGATTCCATCCGCTATTACAAACATTTCTTACAATCTGGTTTGATGGCTATGGAACCGCAAACCGGAAACATTAAAGCTTGGGTTGGTGGAATTAATTACAAATATTTCCAATACGACCACGTGGGCCAAGGAGCCAGACAGGTTGGATCTACATTCAAGCCATTTGTTTACGCAACAGCCATCGAACAGTTAAACATGTCTCCCTGCGATTCAATTATTGATGCCCCCTTCACCATGCCGGTAGGACGTCATCACGTTACCGCAGCTTGGACCCCAAGAAACTCGGACAACAAATACCGAGGAATGGTTACATTGAAAAAAGCGTTGGCTAATTCGATCAACACGGTATCTGCTAAATTGATGGACAAAGTAGGTCCCGAAGCGGTAGTCAAATTAACTCATAAATTAGGTGTGAAATCTGAAATTCCAATACAACCATCCATAGCTTTGGGAGCGGTAGATATAACTGTAGAAGATATGGTTGCCGCATACGGTACGTTTGCCAATCAAGGTGTTTATATCAAACCGCAATTTTTGACTCGAATAGAGGATAAAAGTGGTGTTATAATTTATGAGCCTATTCCTGAATCTCATGATGTTTTAAATAAGGATATCGCATTTGCAATTATTAAATTACTGGAAGGAGTAACCGAAGGCGGATCGGGAAATAGGTTAAGAACTGAAGGCGGTGGTTACGGATACAATAGAATCACGGGTTATCCCTATAAATTCACAAACCCGATTGCCGGAAAAACAGGTACAACCCAAAACCAATCCGATGGTTGGTTCATGGGAATGGTTCCCAACCTTGTAACGGGTGTTTGGGTTGGTTGTGAAGACCGTTCAGCGAGATTCAGGAGCATCACTTACGGTCAAGGGGCAACTGCCGCATTGCCAGTTTGGGCTTACTTCATGAAACTTTGTTATGCCGATCCGGGACTTAAAGTCTCGAAAGAAGAATTCGAAAGACCGGCAAATCTTTCCATAAAAGTAGATTGTTATTCTCCAAGAGTGGTAAAAGACACGACCGCCGTTCAGGATACTGATGAATTCGAGTTTTAAAAAAGCTTAGAAGCTATCTCCAGCTGTACGCTATATCTTTATGGTTGAAACACAACCATAAAGGATGTCGCTATTATCTGGGCTAAACATATACTATTAATTAGGTTATTAGAATCAAATCATATGATTAATAAAAAAGTAAATACCGTTCAAGAAGCCCTTCAAGGTGTCGAAAACGGCATGACCATAATGCTGGGTGGTTTCGGACTATGCGGTATTCCCGAAAATTCAATCGCCGAACTGGTAAAAAAAGAAACTAATAATTTGACTTGCATCTCAAACAATGCCGGTGTCGATGATTTTGGTCTTGGATTGCTATTACAGAAAAGACAAATTAAAAAAATGATTTCTTCATATGTTGGGGAAAACGCAGAATTTGAACGCCAGATGCTTTCCGGCGAATTGGACGTTGAGTTGATTCCACAGGGAACATTGGCTGAGCGCTGCCGTTCGGCACAAGCAGGAATCCCTGCCTTTTATACTCCCGCAGGTTACGGAACCGAAGTTGCCGAAGGCAAAGAAGTCCGCGAATTCAACGGAAAAATGCACATTATGGAGCACGCATTCAAAGCAGATTTTGCCATTGTAAAAGCCTGGAAGGGAGATACGGCAGGGAATTTAATATTTAAAGGAACCGCTCGCAATTTCAACCCCTGCATGTCTGGAGCCGCAACAATCACCGTTGCCGAAGTGGAAGAATTGGTGGAGGCAGGATCCCTCGACCCCAATCAGATTCATATTCCCGGAATATTCGTGCAACGCATTTTTCAAGGAGATAAATATGAAAAAAGGATTGAACAGAGAACGGTTCGAACCAAGGAATAGTTTTAAGTATTAAAATAGCAATGCTTACTTACCTTCACTTTCCTTATATGATTCAAAAAAATATAAATCCATATTTAGTTTTTAGTCTTCCATTCGTAAGGAAAGCTTATATGACTTCTATGTTTTAAAAAAATAAAATTATGTTAGACAAAATTGGAATAGCGAAACGAATCGCACAAGAATTGAAAGACCGTTATTTTGTTAATTTAGGAATTGGAATACCAACACTGGTGGCCAATTATATCCCGAAGGGAATTGATGTAGAATTTCAAAGCGAAAACGGTGTTCTGGGCATGGGTCCATTCCCTTTCGAAGGAGAAGAAGATGCAGATATCATCAATGCAGGGAAACAAACCATAACAACCTTACCGGGAGCAAGTTTTTTTGACTCAGCCTTGAGTTTCGGGATGATTCGCGGGCAACACGTAGACTTAACCATTCTAGGGGCTATGGAAGTGGCCGAAAACGGAGACATCGCCAACTGGAAGATTCCGGGTAAAATGGTCAAAGGAATGGGAGGCGCAATGGATTTAGTAGCCTCTGCCGAAAACATAATTGTGGCCATGATGCACGTCAACAAGGCGGGAGAATCTAAAATCCTAAAAAGATGCAGCTTACCACTGACAGGTGTCGGTTGCGTAAAAAAAGTCGTTACCGAACTGGCCGTTTTGCAAGTAACCCCAAAAGGGTTTAAATTGCTGGAACGCGCTCCAGGAGTTTCCGTCGAACACATAATCGCCTCCACCGAAGCCGAATTAATCATTGAAGGAGATATCCCAGAGATGATTATTGAATGATCTAAAAAAGTATTTAGAAAAAAAGCATCCTCAAATGGGATGCTTTTTTTTTCAGATACACTTCTTGAATCCAAAAAAAAATGTACGAATTCAATAATTTCAACATTCTATTCCCAATAAAAATTATCATTTGCGCAATATAATTGAGGTTAAGTTATAATTTTATGTTAATTTTACAACATTAACACCTTTTGTTGTTAATTAGTTTAACCAAAAAACCAAAACAGATGAAAAGAACACTACTCGGAAAAATTACGTTAATTACCACGCTTTCCCTGTTTGCCTTACAAACAAACGCTCAAGACGCCAGTAAAAACGTAAAGGAAAAATTCACGGACAAAAGAGGGAAACCCTCATTAATTGTTTTTAACGAAAAATCATCCTACAAGAATAATGATTTTCAGAAAGCATTCAAAGAGCAATTAGAATTGAAAGACAATTCCAGTTTTGCTAAAACCAAGTCTGAAAGCGACAAAATGGGCTTTTTACATGAAAAATTCCAACTGTTCCATCAAGGAATAAAAGTGGAATTTTCCACTTATACGGTTCATTCAAAATCAGGAAAAATAGAATCCATTAGCGGTGAATTTTACCAATTGGATAACGTAAACACAACCCAAAGTATCTCCAAAGAAAAAGCATTTGACCTTGCCCTAAAACAAATTGGAGCAACTAACTATCTTTGGGAATCCCCTTCAGAATCAAAAATCAATAATTATAAAAAGCCTCAAGGCGAATTAGTTTTATTACCTGTTGTAAATGAGGATAAAAATGGCAAAACCGACGAACAATTACGTTTGTCTTATAAGTTTGATATTTACGCCACAAACCCTATAAGTCGTGGCGATATCTATATCGACGCAGTTACTGGAGAGGCTTTATTTTATAATGCCACTATTAAGCATTTAGGGGAATACAGCCATGGAGCTAAAAACAGCTCAATTAGTGAAAATAAAAATCTTGCAACTGCTATGGTAGCAGCGAATGCAGCCACCCGTTATAGCGGAACACAGTCTATACAAACCACATCAAGCGGAGGGTCTTACATTTTGTCAGACGCTACTCGCGGCCAAGGAGTCATGACCTATAATATGCAAAAAGGAACTAATTATTCTTCAGCAATACCATTTACAGATGCTGATAACAATTGGACTGCAGCAGAATATAATAATGCGAACAAGGACAATGGAGCGCTTGATGCACATTGGGGAGCAGAAAAAACTTATGATTATTGGGCAACATTCCATGGTCGAAATAGTTTTGACAATGCTGGAGCGGCTATCAAAAGTTATGTACACTACAGTAGCAATTACGACAACGCTTATTGGAACGGTAGCGTAATGACTTACGGTGACGGAAGCGGAACTTATTTTGACATCCTAACATCGATTGATGTTGCAGGTCATGAAATAGGTCACGCCGTTTGTGAAAAAACAGCAAATCTTGCATACCAATTAGAATCTGGCGCAATGAACGAGGCATTTTCAGATATCTGGGGTGCTTGTATCGAATATTATGCAGCACCTACAAAATCAACATGGTTAATAGGTGAAGACATCGAAAGAAGAGCAGGACATTTGGCCCTACGTTCTATGAGCGACCCAAAATCAGAAGGGCAACCGGATACCTATGCCGGGGCTAATTGGGTAACCATTAAAGGAAGACCAAGTTCGAATAACGATTATGGAGGAGTTCATACCAATAGTGGTGTTTTAAACCACTGGTTTTATATCCTTACGCAAGGTAAAACTGGAACTAACGACATCGGAAGTTCTTATAGCGTAAATGGTATAGGAATAGATAAATCCGCAAAAATAACGTATCGATTAGAAAGTCAATATCTATCTTCAAACTCTACATATGCTCAAGCCAGAACATACGGTATTCAGGCCGCAACAGATTTATACGGTCCGGCATCAGCAGAAGTTATCGCAACAACAAATGCATTTTATGCAGTTGGGGTTGGAGCCGCTTACTCAGGTCCTATAGATACTATTGCACCAACGGCACCAGAAGCTTTAGCGCCATCTGAAACCACTTCAACATCAACTAAATTAACTTGGGCAGCGGCAACAGACAATGTAGCAGTTACCGGTTACAATGTTTATAATGGAGCTACTTTAGTAACAACCGTAACAGGATTAACGCACATAGTTACTGGATTGACAGCTAGCACGGCTTATACATTTTCTGTGAAAGCGAAAGATGCTGCTGGGAATGTATCTGACTCAAGCAATACCGTAAACGTAAATACGACTGCTGCGGTCGTTGACACAACTGCTCCGTCTGCTCCAACAAGTTTAGCAGCAGCGGGAACTACAGCTTCATCAACAAATTTAACTTGGACAGCTGCCACCGATAATATGGGGGTAACCGGTTATGATGTTTACCAAGGAAACACATCAATCGCGACCGTAACAGGAACCTCGTATAATGTATCTGGATTAACTGCCTCAACTTCTTATAACTTTTCAGTAAAAGCTAAGGATGCTGCAGGAAACATTTCGATATTTAGCAACGTAGTAAACGTTACAACCACTGCTCCAGTCATATCGTCCTATTGTACATCTCAAGGGAATAGCGCTGCTAGCGAAATGATTGCTAACGTTAATTTGGGAACTATTAACAATTCTAGCTCAGGCGGTCTAGGTTACGAAGATTTTACTTCAATTTCTACAAATGCATCAAGAGGGACAGCTTACACTATTACTGTAACTCCATCTTGGGCAAACAGAAAATTCAAAGAAGGGTATGCCGCTTGGATTGATTATAATGCAGATGGAGATTTTGATGACGCCGGAGAACAAGTTTGGACTAATGGTACAACGTCGAGCTCTTCCGTAAGCGGTACATTTACTATCCCCGCTTCAGCAACTATTGGCGCAACAAGGATGAGAGTTTCTATGAAATACAATGGAATACCTACAGCTTGTGAGGCTTTTCCTTATGGGCAGGTAGAAGATTATACGGTTAATATAGATGGAACGCCTTTTAATGGAATAGATAATTCATTAGCAAAAGGACAAGGAAATGCCAAGTCAAATTTTGATTTCACTCTTTATCCAAATCCAGCCGGCAACACCATAAATATTTCCTCGGGCCAATTTACGGAAGGATCCTATAAAATTTATAATTCGACAGGATTTGAACTTCAAAATGGCAAATCCACACCGAATAGCCCAATTAATGTAAATGGGCTTAGCAAAGGAATCTATTTCTTGGAATTTAATGATGGTACAAAAACCACTACTAAAACTTTTGCGAAGAAATAATATTTTATTACTTATAAAACCAAAGCCCCACAGTACTGTGGGGCTTTTTTTACATATAAGCTACCTTTAACTACCTTTGGATATTGTTTCTGTCAGTTTCTACCTATGCTTCTTTTAAGGGAACTGCCTTACAATATCTGAATCAACAATAAAATTTGATACTTTGTAAATGCCAAAAATCTTACTACCCAGATATTTTTGCGCCAAACTATCAAAAATAAAATACTGGAACATAGCCCGAATTCATTGCGATTATCTCATGTTTTTAGGTATTATCTATTTCAATAGCTAAAAATAAATTGAAATTTTATAACATTTTATGTATTTAATGTTAAATTTGGCCATTCTATTTTAACAAAAACCAAAAACAAATGAAAAGAAAACTACTCGGAAAAATGACGCTAATTACTGCTCTTTCCTTGTTCTCATTAGAAACTAGTGCACAAGACGCGGGCAAAAATGTAAAGCAAAAAGTCACAGATGAAAACGGTACGCCTACGCTTATTGTATTTAATGACAACTCAACTTACACAACAAGCGACTACCTAAAGACTTTTAAGGAGCAATTAAACTTAAAAGACAATTCTAAATTCTCTAAAGTGAAATTAGAATCAGATAAATCTGGTTATTCTCATGAAAAATTCCAATTATACCACCAAGGGATTAAAGTAGAATATGCAACCTACTCGCTTCATTCAAAAAATGGAAAGTTAACTTCCATGAGTGGTGAATATTACGATATCAAAGACACGAAAACAACGCCAACCATCTCTAAAGAAGCTGCTTTTCAAAAAGCGATTAGACAAATTGGGGCTTCAAAATATTTGTGGCAAGATCCTGCAAATTCATCAAAAATTGGTTATCAAAAACCGGAAGGAGAATTGGTATTTCTTCCGTCGATGAAAGATCAAGGAGAAAAAACGACTAGCCAAGAGGTTAGATTAGCCTACAAATTTGACATTTATGCAACAAGCCCCGTAAGTCGCGGTGACCTGTACATAGACGCTAAAACCGGTGCTGCTTTATACTATAATGCCACGATTAAGCATCTCGGAGAATATAGCCATGGAAATACCACAAAAAACAGTAACAGAAATGCAAATTCTGCCAAGGCGCTATTTGTATCGGCTAACGCGGCTACTCGCTATAGCGGAACACAATCCATTCAAACTACCTTAAGTGGTTCTTCATATATATTGTCCGATGCCACTCGTGGTAACGGTGTTCAAACATACAATATGAAAAAAGGAACCAATTATAACACAGCTGTGAATTTCACAGATACTGACAACAATTGGACTGCTGCAGAATTTGACAATACCAACAAGGACAATGGAGCGCTTGACGCACATTGGGGTGCGGAAAAAACGTACGACTATTGGTCAACTGTCCATGGAAGAAACAGTTATGACAATGCCGGTGCTGCCATAAAAAGTTATGTGCATTTTGACAATGCTTATGACAATGCCTACTGGAACGGTAGCGTAATGACTTATGGTGACGGAAGCGGTACTTATTTTGACGTTTTAACTTCAATAGATGTTGCAGCACACGAAATCGGTCATGCAGTATGTGAAAAAACAGCAAACTTAGCATATCAAAAAGAGTCAGGAGCTATGAATGAAGCATTCTCTGATATCTGGGGAGCTTGCATCGAATATTATGCCGCACCTACAAAATCTACGTGGTTAATCGGTGAAGATATCGAAAGAAGAGCCGGACATTTGGCATTGCGATCTATGAGCAATCCTAAATCTGAAGGTCAACCCGACACTTACGGCGGAACAAACTGGAAAACAATTAATTGTGGAACTCCTACTCAAGCTAATGATTACTGTGGAGTTCACACGAACAGCGGAGTATTAAATCACTGGTTCTACATTTTATCTGTTGGTAAATCGGGAACTAATGACATCGGAAGTTCTTATAATGTAACTGGAATTACGATCGACAAAGCGGCTAAAATTGCTTACCGACTAGAAAGCGTTTATTTATCCGCTAATTCCACGTATGCAAATGCAAGAACTTACGGAATTCAAGCAGCAACAGATTTATATGGTGCTGGATCAGCAGAAGTAATTGCAACAACGAATGCGTTTTACGCTGTAGGTGTTGGTGCTGCATATGCAGGTGCTGCAGATACTATCGCTCCAACAACGCCAACAAATTTAGCGGCGGCTGGAACGACATCTTCATCAACAAATTTATCTTGGAATGCTTCAACAGATAATGTGGCTGTTACAGGATACAATGTTTATAGTGGTTCAACTCTTGTGGCTACCGCTACTGGAACAAGCTACACTGTAACTGGATTAACTTCTAGCACTGCATACACTTTTACAGTAAAAGCAAAAGATGCTGCAGGAAATTTATCAGCTGCAAGTAATGCAGCAAATGTAACTACAGGAATCGTAACGGCAACATATTGTGCTTCAAAAGGAAATAGCGTTGCTGATGAATATATTGGAAAAGTTCAATTAGGAACAATCAACAATACTTCTAATGGAGGAAATGGATACAGCGACTTTACAAGTATTTCAACAAACCTTACCAAAGGAAGCGCAAGTACAATTACCGTAACACCAACTTGGACAGGAACTTCTTATTCAGAAGGATATGCAGTTTGGATTGATCTAAATGGAGATAGCGATTTTGATGACGCAGCTGAATTAGTATGGAGCAAAGCTGCTTCTAAAACAACACCGGTTTCAGGATCTTTCACGGTTCCAACATCAGCAACTACAGGTTCAACAAGAATGAGAATTTCAATGAAATACAATGGAGTTCCTACCTCTTGCGAGGCCTTCTCTTATGGAGAAGTTGAAGATTATACTGTAAACATCGTTGGGGGTACAGCAGACACAACTGCTCCAACTGCTCCAACTAGTTTAACGGCTTCAGGAACAACCTCAACAGCTACTAATTTATCATGGACCGCCTCTACTGACAATGTAGGAGTTACCGGTTATGACGTATACCAAGGAAGCACTTTAAAAGCAACTGTAACGGGAACATCTTATTCTGTGACTGGACTAACTGCCAGCACCGCTTACACGTTCTCTGTAAAAGCTAAAGATGCCGCAGGAAATGTATCTTCAGCAAGCAATGTTTTAAGTGTAACAACCTTAAGCAATACACTTTCATACTGTACCACTAAAGGAAACTCAGTTGCAGACGAGTATATTGATTATGTTTCTATTGGAGGAATATCAAATACAACCGGTGCGAATGCAGGTTATGGAAACTTCACTGCCCTTGTGGGTAATTTACCTTACGGTTCCAACACAATTTTATTTAGTGCAGGATTCTCGGGTTCGGCTTATACTGAATATTGGAAAGTTTGGATTGACTACAATCAAAACGGAACTTTTGAGACATCTGAAGAAATGGTTTCAGGATCTTCTTCAAGCAGCGCAAACCTTAGCAGTACCTTTACGGTACCGACCTCGGCTTTAGCTGGCACAACTCGTATGAGAGTATCTATGAAATACAATGCGGCCCCGACGGCTTGCGAAACTTTCTCCTACGGTGAAGTTGAAGACTACACGGTTAATATTGGAGCACCAGGAATTGTAGGTTTAACAACCGCTAAAATCGCAATTGAAATAGGCGATGAGAAATCAATTTCCGACTTATCTATGTATCCTAACCCTACAGACGGCTTCTTAAACGTTAGAATGGCTGACAGTAGAAAAGGTACTTATAGAGTAATCAACTTCCTTGGCCAACAAGTTGGCGCTGGTAAACTTTCTGAAAATGCAATAAATGTTAGTTCATTGGGAACAGGAGTTTATATTTTAGAAGTAAATGACGGTCAAAAAACAACCGCTAAGAAGTTTGTTAAAAACTAACAATCTTATCAATAAGGAAAAAGCCCCACAGAAATGTGGGGTTTTTTTTATATTTGATACAGCAAAAAAAAGAATCATACTTATGATGATTCCGGCATTTACGTGATTGTACAAACTATAATAAACGTAGTTTTAACTGCTCTAGATGTGCTTTGCCAAATGGTTTTTCGACAAACTCAATTATCTTGGAATACGAGGCGGCCTTGTCCTTATCCTCCTGATCTACCGAAGAAGTGACCATGATTACCTCAATTTTTTTATTAAACCCTTCTTTATGAATGATATCTAACAAACCCCATCCATCCATTACGGGCATATTTATGTCTAAAAACAACAAAATAGGTTCCGAATCGTCTGAAAGGCTCTCAAAGTAATCTAAAGCCTTACTCGCCGAATTGAACGTTTTGGGCGTTTTATGAAGTCCAACAGACTGGATTATTTTGCTGTGCAAAAAAAGAATTATTTCATCATCATCAACAACAACTACATTGTAACTCATACATCATATGTTTTATTAATAATCTCCGTTTTTTTCACAATATCTCTAATAACGGCATCAAGTTCAGCTCCAGATTCAAAAAAGTGCCCCAATAAATTTTCATATTCAACCGGCATTCCGTCTGATTCTTTAATAGAATCTACAATCGACATCATTTTGGCCAAAGGCGCTCTAACAACATGCGAATGTGTCCATGCAATTTCTTTAAGGCTTTTATTCTGATTTTCAATAGTGTTGATGTGTTGCATCTGTTTACTTATATCATTGGCCATAACCAACTTTGCTTTACGGTCAGAAAAGAAAATGATGTTACTTTGGATTTCCACATCAATTATATTTCCGTTTTTTTTCTGATGCCTTAGGTACTTCTTATTGAAATTTTCCTTGTATTGGCTGAAGGAATTAACCCCCTCGTCAAAAATCGGATAGTCCTCCACTGGCCAAATATTCTTAATGGTCATTTTAAGAAACTCCTCTTTCGAATAGCCATAATTTTTAATGGCTGCGTCGTTGACGTCCAGAAACTGAAAAGTTCCCAGATCATAGACCCACATAGGTAAGGGACTTAGATGAAAAAGATCGCTATAGCGCGTTTTTGCTATCTCGTATGAAAAGAAAATCTTTTTTCGCTCTATGGCGCAAAGCATGCTTTTACTCAGCACCGCTAAAGACAATCCGTCCTTTAACAAATAATCCGAAATACCTTGAGAAATTGATTTAAGACAAACATCCACATCAGCAATAGTACTCAAAACGATGATAGGACCAAAAAACACCAAATCTAACATTTTGGTAATAACATCCTCCTTACTGATATCGGGCAACGTCAGGTCTAATAACACGGCATCAAAAAACTTATCTTCAGAAGACAAAATGAAAGAAGCTTCCTTAAAGTCCTTTGCGTGCTTGACTTCCGATTTAAAATCCAATCCCGATATTAAACCTTTTATCGTATCATAATCACTGAAATTGTCTTCAACAACTAAAATCGAATATGTTTTGGGCGTTTCACTCATTTTCTCCTAATATTCATTCTCATATCCAACATTTTTACTCCCATTTAAACACGCTCGCTAATTTTCTCCAGTTGGGATGGCTTCTATCAGTTTCTTCGTATATTCCTTTTGAGGGTTAGCGTACAATTCATCCGCATCAGCGATTTCCTCTATTTTTCCTTTGTTCATTACCAATACTTGGTCACTCATGTATTTCACCACCGCCAAATCATGCGAGATGAAGATATAGGTGAAACCGAAATTCTCTTTCAGCTCGTTTAAAAGGTTTAAAACCTGCGCCTGAACAGATATGTCCAATGCCGAGACTGATTCGTCACAAACGATTAATTTGGGCTGTAAGGCTATTGTACGCGCTATTCCTATTCTCTGCCTTTGCCCTCCGGAAAATTCGTGCGGATAACGGTTGAAATACTCTCCCCCGAGTCCCACCCGTTCCAGAATTTCAATGGTTTTGGCTTTCCTTTCTTTGTCGTTTTTATACAGGCCGTGAACCTGCATTGGCTCCATAATGGCTTTTCCGACCGGTATTCTCGGGTTCAATGAGGAATACGGGTCTTGAAAAATAATCTGTATTTCTTTCCTCAGTTTTTTAATTTCAGCGCTACCCAGCTTTGTGATGTCGCGTCCCCGATATAAAATTTGCCCGGATGTGGCTTTGTCCAATTGCAAGATGGCATTGCCCAAGGTAGACTTGCCGCAGCCGCTCTCCCCAACAAGCCCTAAAGTTTCACCTTCGTACAATTTGAAACTCACGTCATTTACCGCCTTAAAACCGGATTTTTTCCCGAAGAAACCAGCCGTGGAAAAATATTCCTTTTCTACATTAATGACCTCTAATATTGGTTCTTGACTGTATAACTTATCATGAAATTGCAATCTGTTGTCTAGAGTTACAATTTCAGGATTTATGTCATTACTTAAAAAATCTTGAATGGTAGGCAAGCGTTTCAACCGAAAATTTAAAGATGGTCTAGAGGCGATTAAAGCCTTGGTATAATTGTGTTCCGGATTTCTGAAAATTTGTTTCACTTCTCCCTGTTCTACAATTTCACCCTTGTACATCACTAAAACACGATGCGCAATTTCAGAAACCAAGGACAAATCATGGGATATAAAAATGATACTCATTCCAGTCTCCTGTTGAATGTCTCTCAGCAATTGAATAATTTCTTTTTGAACGGTAACATCGAGCGCCGTTGTCGGTTCATCAGCAATCAACAACTGAGGTTTGCAGGCAATAGCCATGGCAATCATGACACGTTGTTTTTGCCCGCCAGAAATTTCGTGGGGGTATTTTTCGAACAATACTTCGGGATTCGGCAGTTTTACTTTTTCAAACAATAAAAGTGTTTCTGCCTTCGCGTCTGAGTTGGATAATTTTGTGTGCTGCAGTAGAATTTCCTGCACTTGAAAACCGCATTTAAGCGATGGGTTCAGCGAGCTCATGGGTTCTTGAAAAATCATGGCGATTTCATTTCCGCGCAGATTCTGTAATTCTGATTCACCCAAATGCGCTACATTTTTCCCGTCAAAAACGATCGTACCTTCCGAAACCTTAGAAATGTGTACGGGCAACAAGCCCATAATGGCCAACGAAGAGACAGACTTTCCTGAACCTGATTCACCTACGATGCCCAGAATTTCATTCTGCCGCAAATCATAACTGATATTTTTGATAACAGCCTTGTAACCCCCTTCATTTTTGAAAGAAATCTCAAGATTATTTATCGAAAGTAAAGGCTTGCTCATGTTGACAAAAGTAACCAATTAAGATTAAAGTTTTTGTGGATTTTGAAAACTGACGAGGAAAACTTCGTTTAAACATGGATAATCTCGTCGTCGATCAGTAAATCTTCCCTGCGTAGCCGAAGAAAGATCTGGGCAACAGCGATGGTATCCTTTTCGCAATAGGTCACAATCCGATCAATATCCTTGTCCACATAAAAAACATGCCCTACCTGGCTGCCATCGATGTCGCCTTTCGGCGAAGGAACCCCAAGTACTTTACACATTAACTTTAAAGAAGTAAAATGCTTGTAGTCACCAAATTTCCATAACTCCAAGGTATCTAAATGCGGAATTTCCCACGGTTTTTTCCCAAATAGATTCAGTTTGTTGGGAATGGCAATTTGGTTAATTATCATCCTTCTGGCGATAAAAGGAAAATCAAACTCTTTCGCATTATGCCCGCACAAAACATGTTGGGGCTGGTTGAAGTGCATATTCAGCAAATTATTAAAATCATTCAAAATTTTCTTTTCCTCACCGAAAAAGGAGGTCACGCGGAAATTCCTGATATCGCCTTTGGTGACAAAATATCCCACAGAAATGCAGACAATCTTCCCGAACTCGGCCCAAATCCCCGCTCGGTCGTAGAAATCTTCCGGGGTATACTCGTCCTTCCGTTGGTATTGGGTTTTGTGCTCCCAAAGGTCTTTCATCTCCGAATCCAATTCGTTGAAGTCCCCGGCTTCGGGTACGGTTTCTATGTCCAGGAAAAGTATGTTGTCAAGGCGGATTTTTTCAATCATAGCATTACTATATTAGAATAAACTTTGTTGCGTTGTTGGGTTTTCATGTTCCAATAGCCATTTTTTGCGCCACAAGCCTCCGGCATAACCGGTCAGCGAACCATCAGCTCCAATGACTCTGTGACAGGGGACTACAATCCATAGTGGATTTTTCCCGTTGGCGGAAGCCACGGCTCGAATCGCTTTGACGTCACCTAAGATTTTGGACTGTTCCAGATATGTTCTGGTTTTCCCGTATGGAATTTCCAATAAGGCTTTCCATACTTTTTGCTGAAATTCGGTTCCCTTTGGGTTCAATTTGAAAGTGAAATCGTTTCTTTTCCCCTCGAAATAATCATTGAGTTGGGAAACGGCATCATTTAAAATTGCTGGAATTATTGCTGAAACCTCGCCTTCATCGGCAACTGAAATTGCCGAAACCCCCTTTTCGTCTCCTATAACCGTAGCAATTCCCAAAGGCGTTTTGATGCAAGCTGTTTCCATAGAATAAAAATAATAAATTAAACCGCATGGTTCACAAAGAGCGGGCAAACTTCAAAAATAATCGCTATCGAACACCTTGTTAATCAAAAAACCACCTCGGTTGAGATGGTTTTGTTTTTTTAGCCCTGATGGGAGTGGCA
>Ga0209109_10000463_pt1 | contig 21502 bp, 16 predicted proteins | sample Rifsed10ft2_FD_184004 | JGI IMG/M metagenome (GOLD analysis project Ga0209109, IMG submission 184004) | Soil microbial communities from Rifle, Colorado, USA - sediment 10ft 2 (version 2) | ecosystem: Environmental > Terrestrial > Deep subsurface > Rock core/Sediment | place: Rifle, Colorado... | reverse complement strand
GCGCCAGAGCCGCGCGCCCCCGCCACAGATGGCTCTCCATCTCCTGCGGCTGGAGCTCGAGGGCTTTGGCGAAATCGGCGCGCGCGGCGGCGAAATCGCTCCCGTCATAATGGGCGCGCCCCCGGCCCAGATAGCTGGCGGCGTTCTGCGGCTGGAGGGCGATGGCTTTGCTGAAGTCCGCGAGCGCGGCCTGATCGTCGTTCATTTCCCGATGCGTTTGACCGCGCCAGTAGTAGCTGTAGCCATCTTGCGGTTGGAGCTCGAGGGCCTGGCTGAAGTCGGCGAGGGCGGCGGAAAAGTCTTTCAGCTCGCGATAGACGCGCCCGCGCCCGTAGTAGCCCGCCCGGTCTTGCGGCCGCAGCGCGATGGCTTTGGTGAAGTCGGCGAGCGCGGCCGGGTAATCCTTCATTTCCTGATACGTCTGTCCTCGACCCTGATGATATGTGGCGTTCTCCGGCTGGAGCTCAATGGCTTTGTCGAAGTCGGCCAGCGCGGCGGGGTAATTGCGCATCTCGCGGTGCGTATGCCCGCGCCAGTCGTACAGGGCGGGGTCCCGTGGCTGGAGCTCGATGGCCCTGGCGAAATCGGCGAGCGCGGCCGGGTACGCGCGCATAGCCCGGTACGCGGTCGCGCGGCCCTGATGATAGGCGGGGTTGTCCGGCTGGAGCTCAATCGCCCGGGTGTAATCGGCCAGGGCCGCCGGATACGCTTTCATCTCCCCATACGTGTGCGCCCGGGCCTCGTAGTGGGCGGCGTCTTCCGGCTGGAGCTCGATGGCCTTGGTGAAGTCCATCAGCGCGGCCGGGTAGGCTTTCATATCGCGGTACGTCTGCCCGCGCGCCTGATAGTGCCCGCCATTCTGCGGCTGAAGCTCAAGCGCTTTGGTGAAGTCGGCGAGCGCAGCGGGGTAGGCCCGTATCTTGCGGTGCGCGTGTCCGCGCGCCCGGTAGAGTTCACTGTTTTGAGGCTGAAGCGCCAGGGCCCTGGTGAAGTCAGCAAGCGCAGCGGGGTAATCGCGCTTCTCGGCATAGAGGTTGCCCCGGCCCTGATAGTGCTCCACCCGATGGGGCTGCAGATCAATCGCCCTGGTGAGGTCGGCCAGCGCCGCCGGGAGGTCGCGCAGGGCCGCCTGGGCTTTTGCGCGCCACACGTAGTACGTCGGGTCTTGAGGTTGAAGTTCTATCGCCCTGGTGAGCGCGGCCCTGGCCAAGGCGAAACCGCGCATCTCGTGTGCGATGCGCCCGCGCCAGTAGTAGTACGCCGCCTCCTTCGGCTGAAGCTGGATGGCCTGGGCAAAATCGTTCAGCGCCGAGGCGTAATCCTTCATCTCCCAGTAACAGCGCCCGCGCCGGGCGTGGCTCGCGCCGTCCTTCGGCTGGAGATCGATGGCTTTGCTGAAATCGTCAAGCGCGGCGGGGTAGTCTTTCATTTCTAAATAAGTTTGCCCGCGCTCCTGATAGGTGACGCTGTTCCCGGGCTGGTGTTCGATGGCTTTGGCGAAATCGGCGAGCGCGGCCGGGTAGTCTTTCATCTCGCGATAGACGCGCCCGCGCGCCTGATAGTTATCGGCGTCCTGAGGCCAGAGCTGAATGGCTTGGGCGAGGTCGGCGAGGGCAGCGGGGTACGCCCGCATCTCCTGATAGGTGCGCGCCCGACCGTGATAGTTGATGGCCTGCCGGGGCCGCAGCTCGATGGCCCGGGTGAAGTCGGCCAGGGCCGCCGGGTACGCCATCATCCTGCGGTAGGTGTGCCCGCGCCAGTGATAGCTGGCCGTGTCCTGCGGGTTCAGGTCAATCGCCTGGGTGAAGTCAGCCAGCGCCGTCGGAAGGTCGTTCGTCTCCCAATGGCAGCGCCCGCGCCAGAAATACAGGTTCCCGTCCTGCGGGCAGAGCTCAATCGCTTTGCTGAAGTCGGCGAGGGCCAGGGGGTAGTTGCGGAGGTCGCGGTACGTGCGCCCACGCCACGCGTAGTGGGTGCCGTCTTGCGGCTGAAGCTCGATGGCCTTTGAGAAATCGGCGAGGGCGGACTGGTGATCCCGCAGCTCGCGGTGGGCGTGCGCGCGCCCGTGATAGCTGGCCGCGTTGTTGGGCTGGAGCGCCATGACGCGGTTAAAGTCCGCCAGCGCGGCTGGGTAGTTTTTCATTTCCCCGTGAATGCGCGCGCGCCAGTCGTAATGGTCGCTCACCTCCGGCTGGAGCTGGGTGGCCCTGTCGAAGTCGGCGAGGGCGGCGGGGAGGTTGTTGATCTCGTGGTAGATTTGCCCGCGCCCGTGATAGTGGCTGGCGGATTCCGGCTGGAGCTGGATGGCCGCGTTGAAATCGGCGAGGGCGGCGGGAAGGTTTTTCATCTCCCAAGAGGTCTGCGCGCGCCCGTGATAGTGGCTGGCGGATTCCGGCTGGAGTTGGATGGCCGCGTTGAAATCGGCGAGGGCGGCGGGAAGGTTTTTCATCTCCCGATAGGTCTGCGCGCGCCCGTGGTAGTGGTCGGCGACCTCCGGCTGGAGATCAATAGCCTTCCCGAAGTCGTCAAGGGCCGCCGCGAGGTCGCTCGCGGTCCGGTGCGTCTGCCCGCGCCCGTGGTAGTGGGCGGCCTCTCCGGGCTGGAGCTCGATGGCGCGGGTGAAGTCTGCGAGCGCGCCCGTGAAATCGTTCAATTCGCGCCGCGTCTGGCCACGCCAGTAGTGGTGCCGGGCCTCCTCGGGCCGGAGCTCGATGGCCTTGGTGAAGTCCGTGAGGGCCGCGGGGTATTCGCGCAGTTCCCACTGGGTGAGGCCGCGCCAAGCGTAGCGCACATCCTGCCCGGGTTGCCGGTCAATGCTGGCGGTGAGATCGGCCAGCGCCGCCGGGAGGTCGCCCATCTCGCGGTGGAGGAGCGCGCGCTCGTAGAGGCTGTCGCCGCCCTGTGGCCGGAGCTCGACAGCGCGGGTGAAGTCGGCAAGCGCCGCCGCATCATCTCCCATGTCTTTGTGAAGGCACCCGCGCCAATGATAGTGCAGGCCGTCGTCCGGCTTGAGCGCGATGACCCTTGAGAAATCGGCGAGCGCCGCCGCGTTGTCTTTCAGCGCGCGGTGGATCTGCCCGCGCACGCTGTAGTGCAGGCTGTCGTCGGGTCAGAGCGCGATGGCTTTGGAGCAATAATCGAGCGCCTTCTGCAGGTCGGAGCTTTCGCAGGCCGAGCCGCAGACGAGGAACGCCAGGCTGCGCTCCGGGTTGTCCAGCGCCTCGAAGCTGGCGAGCGAGTCAAAGAACTCAATGGCGCCGGTCTGGTCGGCGGGCGAATCCTCGTGCAGAAACCGCGCCAGCTTATCCGCCCATGCCGTGATGGTCGGCTCTTCGGTTTCCGTGGCGACTTGACGGAGAAGGGGCAGGCTTTCTTCCAGCGGCAAGCCGACTGACTCAAAATGCGGCGCGTCCCCGTTCAGGTGCTGATGCCCCAGGTGGTTGGCCAGGTGGTTGAGCAGGGGCCGGAAGGCTTCGTGGAGGTGAGTGGGCGGGTTCCGAGAGAGCTTGTGATACAGCCGCTCGAGTTCGTACGCGCGCCAGGCTTCGTCTGCCTCGCACTTGCTCAGAGGCAGATTGAGCGCCTCCTCTCTCGCCCCAAAATATCCCGTGAGCTTGTGGTGCAGTTCCGCGCAGCGTTCCGGCGCATGCTGGCGCAAGTGTCCCAAGAGCCGGTCGCGCACGACCTCGTGATAGACCCAGCCCGCGCCCTGGGCGCGCACACACTGCGCCTGGCGCAACCAGGCCAGGGCTGGCCCGGCGACCTTCGCGCCCATGAGGCAAGCGAGAATGTCATCGTCGAAAGTGTGCGGCACGCTGGCGACCAGCGCGGCCTCACGCTGCTCGGGCGAGAGGCGGCGGAGGAACTCCTCCGCCACGTGGTCGGGCATGGTCGTCGCCGCGTCGCCCGGCGCGGAGACCAGGAGCGCGAGCAGGGCCGGCAGGCGGTTGGTGAGCTGGAGCCAGTGCGCGACTTGGGCTTCGTTCTTGAGGTCGTGCCGGCGGAGGTAATCGCGCGCCTCGTCCTCGGTGAAGACCGGCCCTTCGAGATAGGGCGCCGTCCTCTTGTAGGAGTCGAAGAAGAGGATGAGGCGGCGCCCCTGGAGGTGCTGGTTGAGGTCGCTGAGGAAGCGGCGCGTGAGTTCGGTGTCCGTCTGCAACAGCAGAGCGTGCGCCTCGGGCTGGGTGAAGCGGGTCTCCACGTACGCGGTAAAGTCTTTTGCCTGTCCGACAGCCAATTCATTCGCTTCCGACAGAAGGCGCGTTTCGGCTCCATCTCCGCTCGTCGGCGTGCCGTGGGGGCGGCGCAGGCCCAACCGGACCGCGGTGCGCGCGGCGAAGTCGGGGGAATCCGCGGGGGCGGTGGGGTCGGCCCCCAATTGCGCCTGCAGTTCGAGACACTGGCGGTAGGCCGCCTCGAAGGTCTGGAAGGGAAGCCCAGCCTCGCCAAGCTGGTGAACCAGGTGGGCGAGCATGGTCCCCACGGAGGTCTGGCTTTCGTCGGCGAGGGCAGTGAGCACCTCGTGGTTGTGCGCGATGCGGCGGAATTGTTCGAGCAGGGTGGTCTTGCCGACGCCCGGCTGGCCGGAGATCTGCAGAATCAGGAATGGCGGGCGCGAGATGGCGAGCGCGCTGTCGAAGAGCGCGATGTGCTCGCTTCGGCCAACGAAAATCTCGGCGGCATATTCGGCGAGGAGGTCCTGAAACGAGGGAAGATTGGGCATGGAGTGTCTGCGCGCGTCAAACTGTTCAGCCAGGAAATCTTGTGCCAACCTCACCCATGCTCGTTTTGAGCACTCCGCGTGGTGCGAATGGATGTCGTCCGCGCATCAGCCGAAAATATGATGCGTGCCCCGATTGTTTGGGATTATACACGCAAGGAGCTTGTCTTTCGGTAGGATTCCGGGTAAGTTGACGTGCATTTGGTACTTCTTTGGGGGTTGGTGCTGTTGATGCTCACCTCAAGGCAATGAGAGTACAGGTCCAGTTGGGCGCGCGGGGATAGCTGGGCGCAACCTCCCGCAGGCTGTCCACGTTTACAATGGATCGTCAGGCAGCCAGCCTGCGGGAAGGGGGTCTGCATGCCGCAAAAATTGACACGCGTGCAAGTCCGGGAGTATAATGTCTGCAATTCATCGGAACGGCGCGCGGCGCGACGGCTTCAATTGCGGGACATTTTCATCGTGGAGATGGACTAAGTCACCAATTGTTCCGGCCAACATTTCCCCGTAGTTTGACCTCAGCCACTCGGCGCGCGCGGAGATTCCCGATGAGACGCCGAGTTTTTGTTTTCCCGGCGGCCAGTGTTTGAGAGAGGAACAAGGTGCAATCCGTATGCCGAAAACTGAGGAAAAAATCCTGGTCGAGGGGGAAGTCATTGAAGCGATGCCCAGCACCACCTTCCGGGTGAAGCTGGAGAACGGCCACACCGTGCTGGCTTACCTCTCAGGCCGCCTGCGCAAGTTCTACATCCGCATCCTGCTCGGCGACCGGGTGAAGGTGGAGCTCTCGCCCTACGACCTGACGCGCGGGCGCATCGTCTACCGCTACAGCGCCGGCGGCCCCCCTCCCACCGAGCCGCCTGCCTGATTGATCTAGTGGTCTTGATAATGAGGCCGCCCCGTTCATAACGGGGCGGTTGTGTTTAGCTTCACCCCCTACCCCCGTCCCCTCCCCCCTCTCCTCGGCCTTTGGCCGAGGAGAGGGGGGAGGCTATCGGCGCGCGATGATCGCCACCCAATCTTCAATGCGCTCCTGCGCGAGGAGCGTCAGCCCTTGCGCCTTGAGCGCGGCGTTGACCTCGAAGGCCTGCGAGTCGAGGACGCCCGACAAGACCAGCAGGCCGCCGGGCGCGACCGTCCGGGCTAACCCCTGCCCGAGCAATTCGACGATGACGCGCACGAGGATGTTGGCGACGACCAGTCCTGCAGGCTGCGGCGCGCCGAACCGACCGGCGAGAAATTCGGCCAACGATCCATGCTCGACGCGGATGCGATCCGCCACGCCATTCGCCTCCGCGTTTTCCCTCGCCACGCGCACAGCTTGTGCGTCAATGTCCAGCGCGAGGATCGGGCCAGGTAGAGACGCGCCATGGCGCGTCTGTAACTTGGCGGCGGCGATGGCCAGGATGCCGGAGCCGGTTCCGAGGTCAATCATTGCGTAGCACCCCTTTGGGGTCGCCGTCGCGGGCCACAGGTGCCGCTCGATGGCGGCGAGGCAGAGTTGGGTCGTCGGGTGCGTCCCGGTGCCGAAGGCCATGCCGGGGTCGAGGCGAATAGGGATGTCGTCCGGCTCGAGCGGCGGGTGGAGCCATGCCGGAATGATCATCAGCCGCTTGCCGACGCGGATAGGCTTGAAGTTCGCTTTCCACGATTCAGACCAATCGGCGGCGGCGACGGGCTTGTATTGCGGCGCGGGGAGCGGGAGGATTTGCCCGAGGTGCCATAGCGACTCCTCGAGTTTGGCGCGCGTGGCCTTCAGGGCCGCGTCGGCCCCCTGAAGGGGATCTGCGACGGGCAGGTACGCGCGGACGATCACAGGGCCAACGGCGTGCCCCTCGTCCTCGGTCAGCGTCGTTTCAATCCGTGTGGCCTCGATGGCGACGCCCTCAGGCGCGAACCGCGAGAGCACGTCGGCCACGGCCTCCGCGGCCTCCGGGCTGACGGTGAGGGAGACTTCGAGCCAGTGCACGAGCCGGGGCTAGAACTCTTCGCGATTGAACCGCCAGAGCGCGACGGCGACAAAGAGCGCCGACCAATGGCTGTTCTGATACGACTTGCTCAGCCCCTGCGTGCTGATGACGACCGTATCCGATTTGTCCATGGAGTGGCTCTTCATTCGCCGCCCAGCACGTCGCGCATCCGGTCAACCAGCCCGCGCTCCTGCGGGACGGCTTCGTTGCTGAGTTGCCGGGCGAGGTCTTTGAGGAGCTTCTTCTGCTCGCCGTTGAGGTTGGTGGGCGTGGCGACGGTGACGACGACGTGCATGTCCCCCCGTCCGCCGCGCTGAAGGTGCGGGACGCCTCTGCCGCGCATCTGAAAGACCGTGCCGGGTTGAGTGCCCGCCGGGATTTTGAGTTTCTCCGTGCCGTTGACGGTGGGCACTTGCACTTCTCCGCCCAGCGCGGCCAGCGCCAAGTTGATGGCGACTTCCAAAACAATGTCGTCGCCCTGGCGGCGGAAGTACTTATGCGGCGCGACGTTGATGAACACATACAGGTCGCCGTGCGGCCCGCCGTTGACGCCCGGCTCACCCTCGCCGGGGATGCGCACGCGCGTCCCGGTGTCCACCCCCGCCGGGATGGCGACCGTGCGGTGGCGCGTCTGCTGAACTTGCATGCGCCCGCGACAGGTATGGCACGGGGAGGTGATCACTTCGCCCGTGCCGCGGCAGGTGGGACAGGTGGTCGCGCTGACCATCGAGCCGAGGAAGGTCTGGCGCACCTGCCGCACTTCGCCTGTGCCCTTGCACGTCGCGCAGCGGACAGGCGAGGTTCCCGGCTCGGCCCCGCTGCCCCTGCACGCGGGGCAGAGTTCGTCGCGCGTGAACTCGATTTCTCTATCAATGCCGCCGATGGCTTCTTCAAACGAGATGGTGAGATCGTGGCGCAGGTCGGGACCACGGCGCGGCGCGCGGCGCGCGGCCCCAGAGCGCATCCCCCCGAAGGAGCCAAAGAAACTCTCGAAGATGTCCTCGACGCCGAAATTGGTGAAGTCCGGCCCGCCGAAGCCGCTGCCGCTCACGCCCGCGTGGCCGTAACGGTCGTAGGCCGCGCGCTTCTGATCGTCCGAAAGCACGGTGTAGGCTTCACTGACCTCTTTGAACTTGTCCTCGGCTCCCGTCTCGCGGTTCACGTCGGGGTGATATTGCTTGGCGAGGCGGCGGTAGGCGGACTTGATATCGTCCGCGCTGGCGCCACGCGGCACGCCGAGGATGTCGTAGTAATCGCGTTTGGTAGCCACGGTGAAATGACGAATGGAGAATGACGAATGACAAATGAGCATTCGTCATTTGCCATTTGTCATTGCCTTACGCTTCTTTGAACTCGCCTTCCACCACGTCGTCGCCGCCCTTGCCGTCGCCAGGGCCGCCGCCCGGCCCGGAGGCGCCGCCCGTGTCCGGGCCTGCGCCCGCGCCGGGTTGGCCGTACATCGCCGCGCCGATTTGCTGGACGACCTGATACAGCTCATCGCGCGCGCGCTTGATGGCTTCGATGTCCTTGCCTTCCAGCGCCTTCCGCACGGCGGCTGCTTTTTCTTCCACACGCTTCTTCACGTCGCCCGGGACTTTGTCGCCGCCGTCCCGCAGCGCCTTCTCGGCGGTATACACGGCGGCGTCGGCCTGGTTGCGGACTTCCACTTCTTCCTTGCGCCGCTTGTCCTCCGTGGCGTGCGCCTCGGCTTCCTTAGTCATCCGCCCCACCTCATCCTTGTTCAGGCCGGACGAGGCGGTGATGGTGATGTGCTGCGAGCGGCTCGTGGCCTTGTCCTGCGCGGAGACCTTGAGGATGCCGTCGGCGTCAATGTCGAAAGTGACTTCGATCTGCGGGATGCCGCGCGGTGCGGGCGGAATGCCGTCGAGAATGAAGTTGCCGAGCAATTTGTTGTCGGCGGCCATTGGACGCTCGCCCTGCACCACTTTGATCTCCACCGACGTCTGCATGTCCGAGGCGGTGGAGAAGACCTGGCTCTTGCGCGTGGGGATCGTCGTGTTGCGCTCGATGAGCGGCGTCGCCACGCCGCCCAGCGTTTCGATGGAAAGCGTGAGCGGGGTGACGTCGAGGAGCAGAATGTCTTTGACCTCGCCGCCGAGCACCCCGGCCTGGATCGCCGCGCCCACGCCGACGACCTCGTCCGGGTTGACGCCCTTGTGCGGTTCCTTGCTGAAAATCTTGCGGACGGCTTCCTGCACCGCGGGCATGCGCGTCATGCCGCCGACGAGCACGATTTCATCAATCTCACCCGGTTTGAGCTTCGCATCGTCGAGCGCCTGCGTCACCGGCTTGATCGAGCGCTGGATCAAATCGTCGCAGAGTTGCTCCAGTTTGGAGCGCGTGAGCGTCATATTGAGGTGCTTGGGGCCGGAGGCGTCGGCGGTGATGAAGGGCAGGCTGATCTCCGTCTGCATCACGGTCGAGAGCTCGATCTTGGCTTTCTCGGCGTTTTCCTTGAGGCGCTGGAGGGCCTGGCGATCTCTCCGCAGGTCAATGCCCTGATCCTTCATGAACTCGTCGGCGACCCAATCGATGATGCGCTGGTCAAAGTCGTCGCCGCCGAGGAACGTGTCGCCGTTCGTCGAGCGGACTTCGAAGACGCCGTCGCCGACGTCGAGCACGGAGATGTCGAACGTGCCGCCGCCGAGGTCGTAGACCGCGATGGTCTCGTCTTTCTTCTTGTCGAGGCCGTAGGCGAGCGACGACGCGGTCGGCTCGTTGATGATGCGGAGCACCTCGAGACCGGCGATGCGGCCCGCGTCTTTGGTCGCCTGCCGTTGCGAGTCGTTGAAGTACGCCGGGACGGTGATCACCGCCTGGGTCACGGCCTCGCCCAGATAGGCCTCGGCGTCCGACTTGATCTTGGCAAGGATCATCGCGCTGACTTCGGGCGGCGAATATTCTTTCCCGCCCATGTGCACGCGCACGTCGCCGTTGGGCGCGGCGCTCACCTTGTAGGGGACAACTTTGAGGGCTTTCTGCACTTCCGCATCGCTGAACTTGCGCCCCATGAAGCGCTTGATGGAGAAGATGGTGTTCTCCGGGTTCAGCACCGCCTGCCGGCGGGCGACCTGCCCCACGGAACGCTCGCCCGTCTTGGGATTGATGGCGACCACCGACGGGATCAGCCGCGCCCCTTCGGACGAAGGGATGACGACGGGTTCGCCGCCTTCCATGACTGCGACCACGGAGTTCGTCGTGCCCAAGTCAATACCGATGATTTTGCCCATGGAAGATGCTCCTCAACCCGTGCTTTCTGTGTGTAAACGTGTTTCGTGTTGCGTAAACGGACCGCACCCTAGGGAATACGCCGGTTGCTATTTGGCGACCCTGACGAGTGCGGGCCGGATCACCCGGTCGCCGAGCTTGTAGCCCTGCCGCAGGACGGCGATGACGTGGCCGGAGGCGTGATCGTCGCTGTCTTCGTGCGTGACCGCCTCGTGCAGCTGCGGGTCGAAGACCTGCCCGTCGGCCTCGATGCGCGTCACACCCTCGGCCTCCAGAATGCCCTGGAACTTGCGATAGATGAGGGAGATGCCCATGGCCCATTGCGCGGCGTCGCCCTCGGCGGGCTGGTCTTTCATCGCGCGGTCGAAGTCGTCGAGCACGTCGAGATAGCGCGCAATGATGCGGCCGGCGGCATGCTGGTGGGTCTCGGCCTGCTCTTTCTCGACGCGCCTCTTATAGTTGGCGAAGTCGGCGCGGGCGCGTTGCCAGCCGTCGAGGTATTCGGCGGCCTGCGCCTTGGCGGCCTCCAGTTCTTTCTGTAGCGCTTCGAGCGTAGGGCCGCCGTCTGGAGGCGGCGGCGGGGCGCTCTCGGGCGCGGCTTCGGCCAACGGTTTGGTTTGTTCCGACATCGACTCTTTCTCGTTTGCAGTTTCCATACCAGACCACTATTCGGCGTAAATTTCGTACATCATGTCGCTCATCAGCCCGGCGACGAGGCGCACGGTGGAGATGACGCGGCCATAGGCCATGCGCTGCGGGCCGAGGACGCCCATCGCGCCTGTGACGTAGCCGGCTACCCCGTAGCGCGCGAGCACCATCGAGCAGTCTTTCAACTCCTGCCACGAGTTCTCGCCGCCGATGACGACCTGGATGCCGCCCACGGTGGGGGCGAGGACTTTGGCGAGGAACTCTTCGAGGTAGGTGCGCTCCTCGAGGACGCGCAGGGCCTGACGCGCGGATTCGGAGGTGGCGAACTCCGGCTCGGCCAGCACGTTGGTCACGCCGTCGCGGAACACTTCGGTCGCGGAGAAGGCTTCGGCCCTGCGCATCACGTCCGCCACGAGGCGCACAACTTCCTGTTCAAGCATCGGCAGGTGCGGAGCCTGCGCAGCGACACCTTCGCTGTCCAAACCTTTGCAGAGGGCATTGATGTAGTTGGCCGCTTCGGTGAGGCCTTCCTGCGGAACCGACTCGGCGAGCGTGAGCATTTGCTGGCGGATTTCGCCGCCGCTGAGCACCAGCACGAGCAGCACCAGCCGGCCCTGTGTGGAGATGAGCTCCAGATGCTTGAAGCGGGCCTGGAGCTGGTGCGGCGCGGTGACGAGACTCGCGCCGCGGGCGTGCTGGGCGAGAACGGAGGCCGCCAGGCGCATCCATTCGTCAATGTCCTGCCGGGCCTGATAGAACTGATGGCTGATGGTGCGCTGTTCGGCCATTGGCAGCTCCGTGTCCACGATGAGGCGCTGGACGAAGTAGCGGTAGGCAGCCTCGGACGGCTCGCGCCCGGCGGAGGTATGCGGCTGGCGCAGGTAGCCTTTGTCGGTGAGCACGCTCATCTCGTTGCGCACCGTGGCCGAGCTGACGCCCAGGTTATACTTGTCCACCAGCGCTTTGGAGCTGACGGGAGTGGCCGTGTCGATGTATTCTCGGACAATCAGGCCGAGGATGGTTTCCTGGCGTTCGGTGAGCGGTTCCATAAGCCCATTGAGAATTAGCACTCTCGACTTGAGAGTGCTAACAATTCTGGAATGATTATACCGCCAGCATATATGAGTGTCAATGAAAAACGTGAATATGAAAGGCTTGAGATTGGGTTTGGCAGATAGGCTTGACTCCTTTTCTCGGCAGGGCTACCATACCGCGCAGCAGACCCTTGAAGAGGCTGAGGCGAAAGGAATGCGGATATGGCGACGATGCATCAGTTCAGCGACGCGACGTTCAGGCAGGAAGTGTTGGAGAGCGACAGGCCCGTGCTGGTGGATTTCACTGCCGAATGGTGCGGCCCGTGCCACATGCTCGCTCCGGTCGTGGAGAAGCTGAACGACGAGTGGAACGGGGTGGTGAAGGTGGGCAAGCTGGACATTGACGTGAACGTCGAGACCACGATGCAGTACGGCGTCATGGGCGTGCCCACACTCATCCTCTTCAAGAGCGGCCAGCCCGCCGAGCGCCTGATGGGCTTCATGCCGAAGGAGCGCATCCTCGCCAAGCTTAACCCGCATTTGAAGTGAGGCCGAACAAAACGCAAAAGCGCCCGGCTCATCGAGCGGGCGCTTATCATTTGACAAGTGAGCCTTGGCGCAGGCTAGCCCGCCGGCTTGGGCGCGTTCTGGGGCGGGATCGGGTTAAGAGGCAATTGGAGGTAAAACGTGCTGCCGGGGAAATTGACCTCGTCGTGGCCCGTGCTCTCCACCTTGATGCTGCCTCCGTGGGCGCGTACGACCCCACGCGCGATGGCCAGCCCCAGCCCCGGCCCGCCGCCTTTGAACGCCGTCTTGCTCGACGAGTGCAGCGCCACCGACCCCACCTGATAGAACTTCTCGAAGATCAACTCGTGGTGTTCGGGATCCAGCCCAACCCCGGTGTCCTGCACACTGATCTCTGCACCCGGGATGTTGCCGTCCAGCGTCATCGGCTGCGTCCGGATGGTGATCGTTCCGCCGTCCGGTGTGTACTTGATAGCATTGATAATCACGTGAAAGAGGGCCTTCTGAATCAGCGTCGGGTCGGCGTTGATTTGCGGCGTGTCCGGCGAGTGCTCGATGACGATCTTCAACTGGCGCGCGTTCGCGTCCGCTTCCAGGCGATGCGCGATGTCGTTGACGACGCTCCGCAGCGGCACGGGTACGGCGGCGATGCGCAGCTTGTCGCTGTCCACGCGCGTCACGTCGAGCATCGTATTGACGATCTCGTGGAGCCGCTCGGTGCCTTTGCCAATCCCGTCTAGAACTTCGAGCAGCATGGCGTTCCCCCGCACGGCCGGATCCATCTTCATCACGTTGATGTAGCCTTTCATCACGGTGAGCGGCGTGCGCAGTTCGTGCGCGGCCACCTCGATGAACTCCAGCTTGTTGCGGTCGAGCTGCGCGAGGATTTTGTTCGTGCGTTGCAGGTCCTGGATATCCCTCTGGTCGTTCTGGCGCAGCCGGACGAGCGTGCTGCGGAGGATGTTCAGCGCCATACGCGGGCTGCGGCTGAGCATGTACTCCAGATCGGCCTTGGAGATTTCGAGCACCGTGCACTCGGTGAGGGTGCGCACGCTGGCGGCGCGCGGCGCGTTCTGGATGGGGGCCATCTCGCCCACGTAATCGCCCCAGCTCACCTTGCGGATCTTGCGTTCCCCTTCCTGCTCGCTGATCTTTTTAGTGATGATCGCCTCGCCGTCGGCGATGACGTAGGAGGTGTCCTCGTGCGCGCCCTCGGTACACAGGAAATAACCGGGGGGATACGTGTTGGCGCGCGTGAGGTCGGCAATCTCTCGCAACTCTTCCTCGGCGAGGCCGGGGAAGGTCCTGCCGAGCAGCGCAATTTTGTCTATCGCGAGGGTTGGGGCGTCGGTCACGTGTGAGCCGCCTTTCAGGCGCGCAGGCCAGCGCAACTGCACCACAGTCAAGGGTAGTATAACCACAACTGCCCGCCGGGGCAATGGGCCGGGGTTGATAGGTGGTTAGATAATTTCCTCCGGCGGGGAACAGATGAGTTATACTTCACCGTGCGCAGGTTGTTCACCTTGCGCGGGACAATCCATCGCCTCCCTCCTATGGACATTCATCCCATCACCCTAATGGGCCGTGTGGTGCGGCTCGAACCCCTTTCCGAAGCGCACGTCCCCGACCTCACCATGGCCGGGGCGGATGAAAGCATCTGGCGGTATATGGTCTATGGCGGGGTGGGCGGCCAGGCGCAGATGCGGGAATGGGTACGAGAGATTTTGTCCCGGCAGGCGCGCGGGACGGATTTGCCCTTTGCTGTCATCCATCTCGGGTCGGGCCGCGCCATCGGCAGCACACGCTACCTGGACATACAGCCCCAGCACCGAGGATTGGAGATTGGCGGGACCTGGTACGGCGTGGCCTACCAGCGCAGCGCCGTCAACACCGAGTGCAAGTATCTGCTCCTGCAGCACGCCTTCGAAGTGCTGGGCTGCCTCCGTGTGCAGCTCAAAACCGACCTCCGCAACGAGCGCTCGCAGCGAGCCATCGAGCGCATCGGCGCGGTGAGAGAGGGCGTCCTCCGCAATCACATGCTCCTGCCCGACGGCCACGTCCGCAGCTCAGTGTATTACAGCCTCCTCAACCTCGAGTGGCCCGCGGTGAAAGCAAAGCTGGAAGAGAAACTGGGTTACCGTCTTTAATTTTCGATTGCCGATTGTGAATGGCCGGTTTTCAATCCGCAATCTGCAATCTGCAATCCACCATGCCTCCGATTGATCTCCCCACCCTGCGCGCCCGCGCCGCCGCCATCGCCGAGAAATTCTCCGATCCGCCCGCGCTGCTAGCCGCCGTGCACTCGCTTCTCGAGGATTACGCCGACCGGTCGCACCGGGCCAGCCCCAAGCTCACCGACAGTTCTCCCCAGAATACGCTCAAGACGCCAATGCCGGTGGTGCGCGCCGTGATCACCGCGCTGCGGCAGCGGGTGAAAGCCCAACCGCAGGCCGCGCTGGCCGTGGTCGAGGGGCTGTGGGCTGCCGGTACTCGCGAAGAGCGCCGCGTCGCCGCCGGACTCCTGGGCTTTGCCGCCCCGCTCGTCCCGGCGGAGGCGCTCGCCTCTGTCGAGCGCAGCCTTGCCACCATCGAAAGCGGAGAGACGGCGGAGGCGCTGGCCCACTACGGTTTCGCCCCGCTGCTGCTCGCCGACCCGGCGACTCACCTGCGAAACATTGAACGCTGGGTGACGCAACCGCAGAAGTGGGCGCGCTGTTTCGGTTTGGCCGCACTCGGCGTGCTCGCGAAACACAAGACGTGGGAGGACGTGCCGAGCGCGCTGGACGTGATCAATAGCGTGATGGGCGACGCCGAACCCGAGGTGCGCAAAGCCGCCGCCGTCGCGCTCAGCGACCTCATCCCAAAAAGCACAGCCGAGGTGAGCCGCTTCCTCCGTGAGCAGGCCGCCCGTCCCGATCACAATACCCACCTGATCGTCCGCGCCGTGATGCTCAAGCTCGGCCCCGACGACCAGGCGGAAATCATCAAGGTGATGCGAGAATGAGCGAAAGTGAATTGCCAGTTCCGCCCGCCGCCGTCGCGGAGCACACGGCGGGGAATGTTCCAACCCTTGGCGCGATGGATCTGGCATTGATCGGCCTGGTGACGATCTGGGGCGTGAACTTCGTGGTCGTCAAGGCCGCGGTCGCTCAGTTTCTTCCGCTGGGCTTCACGGCGCTGCGGTTCGTGTTCGCCGCAACCATGTTGACGGCCGCCGCGGCCCTTGCCGGCTTAAGCTTCCGGGTTTCGCGCGCCGATCTGGGGCGGCTGGCCCTGCTTGGGCTGGTGGGCAACATCCTGTATCAACCGATGTTCGTCATCGGCCTCGCGCACACCACCGCGGGCAACTCGTCCATCATCCTCGCTTCGGCCCCCGTGATTGTGGCGGTGGAGAGTCATTTCCTGAGGGTGGAGCGTTTGGGCGCCCGCGCGTGGGCGGGAGTATGGCTGTCCTTCCTGGGCCTCGGGCTGGTGATCGTCGGTGGCTCCAAGACCTTGTCGCTTGCGCCCGAGACGCTCCTCGGCGATGTCCTCACGCTGGGCGCGGCGGTGTGCTGGGGCACGTACACCGTCATGGCCCATCCCGTGGTCGCCCGCCTCAACTCGCTCGTGGTGACGGCCTATGCCGTCCTCATCGGCGCGGCGGCGCTGCTGCTGATCGCGACGCCGTCGTTCGCCGCGCAAGATTGGGGCGCGGTGACGTCCGGCGGCTGGGCCGGGCTGTTGTATTCGGGATTGCTGGCCATCGGTCTGGGCTACGCCATCTGGGTCAAGGGCGTGCAGCGACTGGGCGGCTCGCGCACGGCTGTGTACACCAACCTGACCCCGATCATCGCCACGCTCACGGGCGTCATCTTCCTCGGCGAGCACATCACGGCGCTGCAAATTGTGGGCGCGGCCTGTGTATTGGGTGGGATTGTGTTGACACGGGTGAGGGGGTAGAACGCGGAAGTCTGGACGACTCCTCTCTCGCCTGTTATAATGCCGCCAATCTCTGACTAGACCCACGCCCGGGTGGGAACTCGGCAGTGGGTGACCCGCTTCAAGGAGGGCGGATGTCATGTTAGATAAAGACACCAAAACCCAAGTCATTAACAACTATCATCGGCACGACGGGGACACGGGGTCGCCCGAAGTGCAGGTGGCCCTGCTCACCACCCGCATCAGCCAGCTCACCGAGCACCTGAAAGTACACAAGGCCGACGAGGCCTCCCGCCGGGGCCTGCTCAAGTTGGTGGGCGCGCGGCGGCGGCACCTGGCCTACCTGAGCAAGCAGGACCCGCAGAAGTACGAAGCGCTCACCGCCAAACTGGGCCTGCGGCGCAAGTAAGCACCACCAAACACGACGAGTAGATGGAGTGCAACCAGGCCCATCTACTCGTTTTGTTTTGGCTGATGGCGTATCGCTGACAGCACGTCGCCTATGGCAACTTCAAGTTGCGATAGGCGATCAGCGATAGGTGATATGCTATCAGCCATGGCTAAACCGACCTGGCACGCCCGGTTGGGAATTGGAGATTGCTGAAAAGCGCGTGCTTTTCAACAGCTTCCAGTCCCTGACCTCCGTGCCGGGAGTTCATCGGGGCCGACCTGCGCGTCTGCCCCTGGCATGGAGGAAATCACAATGCCAAACGTAAAACAATATACTGTGACGGTCGGTCCCCTTCCGGGGCAGACCGTCACACTCGAGACCGGCAAACTCGCCGGACTCGCCGGCGGCGCGGTCACCATCCGCGCGGGCGACACGGTTCTGCTCGCCACTGCCACCATGTCCAAAGAGCCGCGCGAGGGGATTGACTTCTTCCCCCTCAGCGTAGATTACGAAGAGAAGTTGTACGCGGCGGGCCGCATCCCGGGCTCGTTCTTCCGCCGCGAGGGCCGCCCCGGCGAACAGGCCATCCTCACCGCCCGGCTGATTGACCGCCCTCTGCGCCCCCTCTTCCCCAAAGACTTGCACAACGACGTGCAGATCATCGTCACTCCGCTTTCGGTGGATCAGGTCACCCAGCCGGACACGCTCGCGATTGTGGCGGCCTCCGCGGCCCTCACCCTCTCGGATGTCCCGTTCGGCGCGCCGCCGTTCGACGGGCCAGTGGGAGCGGTGCGGGTAGGACTGGTGGACGGCGAGTTCATCGTCAACCCCACCTTCGAGCAGACGGAGCATTCCACGCTCGACCTGCGCATCGCCGGGACGCGCGAGGCTATCCTGATGGTCGAGTGCGGCGCGAACGAAGTCCCTGAAGACGTGATGGTTAAAGCGCTCGAATTCGGGCACAAGGCTTTCCAGCCGTTCATTGCGGTGCAGGAACAGATGGCGAAGGAAGCCGGCAAGCTGAAGCGCGCATACAGGAAGTTCGTCTTCGACGAAAAACTCGTGGCCGATGTGCGCGCCAAAGTGGGCCGCCGCATGGCCGAGGCGCTGAGCCTCCCCGGCAAGGAAGAGCGCGAAGCCGCGCTCGACGCGCTGACCCAGGACCTCCTCACGGCCTATGCCGAAAAGCCCGTGCCGGTTGTCGCGGGGATCGCGGGCGAAGGCCAGCCGATGGGGCAGGTCGTGATCGTTGACCAGCCCGAGGTCAAACCCTCCGACCTCAAGGGCATCCTGCACGACATCGAAAAAGAAGTGGTGCGCACGCGCATCATCAAAGACGGCATTCGCCCCGACGGGCGCAGCCTCAAGCAGATTCGCCCGCTATGGGGCGAGATCGGCCTCAGCCCGCGCGCGCACGGCTCCGGCCTGTTCACGCGCGGCGAGACGCAGGTGCTCACGCTCGCCACCCTCGGCACGCCCCGCGAGGCGCAGGAGCTCGACACGCTCTCGCCCGAAGAAGAAAAGCGCTACATGCACCATTACAACTTCCCGCCCTTCTCCACGGGCGAGACGCGCTTCCTGCGCGGCTCCTCCCGGCGCGAGATCGGCCACGGGGCGCTCGCGGAGCGCGCGCTGGTTCCGGTGCTGCCCCCCGTGGCGGAGTTCCCGTACACCATCCGCCTCGTCTCGGAAGTGCTCTCGTCCAACGGCTCCACCTCGATGGCGTCCGTGTGCGGCTCCACGCTCGCGCTCATGGATGCGGGCGTGCCCATCACCGCGCCGGTCGGAGGCATCGCGATGGGGCTGGTGAAAGACGGGGACGGTTACGCCATCCTCACCGACATTCAGGGCGTCGAAGACCACCTGGGTGACATGGACTTCAAGGTTGCGGGCACGGCGGTGGGCATCACGGCCCTGCAGATGGACATCAAGATCAAAGGCCTCACGCCGCAGATCATGGCCGAGGCGCTGACGCAGGCGCGCGAAGCCCGGGGCGAAATCCTCGACTTCATCGCGAGCGTCCTCCCCGCGCCGCGCGCCGACCTCTCGCCGTACGCGCCGCGCATCATCACCCTCCAGATTGACCCCGAAAAGATCGGGGCCATCATCGGGCCAGGCGGCAAGGTCATCCGCAAGATCCAGGACGATACCGGCGTCAAGATTGACATCGAGGACGACGGCACGGTCTTCATCGCCAGCCCGGACGGCGAGTCGCTCGCCCGCGCGCGCGAGACGATTGAGGGCCTCACCGAGACCGTCAAACTCGGCGCGATCTACACGGGCAAGGTGGTGCGCGTCGAGCCGTTCGGCGCGTTCGTGGCCATCCTGCCCGGCACGGACGGATTGGTGCACATCTCGCAACTCGCCTCCGAGCGCGTGGAGAAGGTGGAAGACGTGGCCCGGCTGGGCGAGGAGCTGACCGTGATGGTCACTGGCGTTGACGAGGGCGGCAAGGTGCGCCTGAGCCGGCAGGCCGTGCTCGAGGGCTGGACGCTCGAAGAAGCGCAGGCCCGCGACCGCAAGCCGAGCGGCGGCGGGGGACGCAGCGGCGACCGGGGCGGTCGGCCCGGCGGACGCGGGGGGGATCGCGGCAACCGGGACGGAGATCGCGGTCGCGGCCCGCGGCGGTAAATCATCCCGTAGGGGCGTTCGATTGAACGCCCCTGCTTGTTTTAATTGGGCTGGGTGCGTAAAATCATGCGCGGTGACGGCCCATGCGTGAACTAACGCCGACGGCAGAATCGCCCGCCTCCCACGCTGGAGCACAGCTACGAAGTTTCTGGTCGCCCTGGTTGCGCTGGTTCAATCGGCTGCGCCGCCGGACGACGGACACATAGATCCACCCTGGTCCCATGCGGGCAGACCCATGTGTGCTCGTAGGCGGACACACGGAACGAACGCATGGGTCTGCCCCTGCTTGTTTAATCACCCTCGCCGCGTAAAATCATAGCTATGACCCAATCCTCCTCCTCACCCGCATCACCCAAATGGGGGTCGCTCACCAAATTCCTGGTGGCGTTGGTCTTTGTGGCTCTCTTGGGCTGGTTGCTCGCCCGCTTTCAACAATTGATCCCGCCGCTGGGCCTGGCCTTCATCCTGGCCTATCTGCTGAACCCGATTGTGGAGTGGTTGACGACCCGCGCCCGGCTGAAGTGGGGGCTGGCCGTCACGCTGGTGTATCTGGTGTTGGTGTTGTTGCTGGTCGCCGTGCTGACTGTGGCCGGCATTGCCATCGGGCAGCAAATCAAAGGCCTCTACGATGCGGTCGTCGAAATCCTCCCCGACCTGCCCGTGCGCGTGCAAAACCTGCTCAGCCAGCCCGTTCATCTTGGGCCGTTCACGCTGGATTTCTCGCGCCCCATTGCCATCGGGCCTTTCAGCCTGGATTTTTCGACGTTTGACCTCCAGCCGCTTTACGATCAACTACTGTCGGTCATCCAGCCCGCGCTCCAGCAGACCGGCACGCTGGTTGGCTCGCTGGCTTCCGGGACAGCCACCGCGCTGGGCTGGTTTCTGTTCATTCTGATTGTTTCTTATTACCTGCTGCACGATTTGAAGAGCCTCCTGCCTTCCATTGAGCAGGTCGTTCCGGAGGGCTACGCCTCCGACGTGCGGCGGCTGGCCATGGAACTCGGCCCCATCTGGAACGCTTTCCTGCGCGGGCAGGTGACGCTCGCGCTGGTGATGGGTTCGGTGGTGGGCATCACCATGGCCGTGTTGGGCGTGCGCTATGCGCTGGTGCTGGGTTTGCTGGCCGGGTCGCTGGAGTTTATCCCCATCGTCGGCCCATTCATCGCCGGGACGGTAGCGGTGTTGGTGGCGCTCTTCCAGCCCGAGAACTGGATGGGACTGTCGCCCATTTACTTTGCGCTGTTGATCGTTGGCGTGCAGATCCTTCTGCAACAACTGGAAAACAACTTCCTGGTCCCGCGCATCATCGGCGGAAGCCTGAACTTGCATCCCATCGTCATCCTTGTCGGCGCGATCGTCGGCGCGAGCCTGGCGGGCATCACCGGCCTGCTGCTCTCCGCGCCCGTCATCGCCAGCCTGCGGCTCTTCGGGGGCTACGTCTATCGCAAAATGCTCGACCGCGATCCCTGGCCCAACCCGCCGCCCTCCCCCACGTCGCCGCCGAAATTCGAATGGCCGCGCTGGCTCAGAGCGATCCGTCCAAAGCGCAGAGACCAGCGTCCGCAGCCCGACCCCTCCGGAGGGCTTCGCAGCGTCGAGGATCGGACCTCAGAGGGGCGCTTCGCAGAGTCCGAAGCCCAAAGTCAGAAACCCGAGGAGCAGAGTTCGTCAGGCACTGGATAGGCCTTCCTCCTGGCCAATGGGGAGCGCCAGAAGTTTGGTATCATGCACCTAACAACTATGAGTGCCAGCCCTGCCTTCCATGTTCGCGATATCCCCGTCCACGGCGATGTGATCCTCTCGCCAATGGATGGCTACTCCGACCTCCCCTTCCGGCTCATCTGCCGCGAGTTGGGGTCGGCCATGTCCTATACTGAGTTTGTCAATGTGGACGAACTGCAGAGCCGCAAACCGGCGGTGAAGGCCTGGCAGAAACTGAAGTACGCCCTCACCGAGCGCCCGATGACGTTCCAGATTTACGGACACGACGAAGACCGGCTGATCGAGACGGCCCACCGGCTGCAAGACCTGGGGCCGGACATCATTGACATCAACATGGGCTGCTACGTCAAAGGCATCGCCGAGCGCGGCGCGGGGTCGGGCATGCTGCGCGAGCCGGAGAAAATCGCGCGCGTGTTCAACCGCCTGTCAAAGTCGTTGAGCGTCCCGGTGACGGGCAAAATCCGCCTCGGCTGGGACGCCGACTCGCGCAACTACCTCGAAGTCGCCCGGACTCTCGAAGACAACGGCGCGTCGCTGATCGCGGTGCATGGCCGCACGAAAGTGCAGGCCTACAAAGGGGGGGCCGACTGGGACGCGATCCGCGAGGTGAAAGCCGCCGTCAGGATTCCGGTCGTCGGCAGTGGCGATGTCAAATCGCCCGCTGACATCGAGCGCATGAAACGCCACACCG
>Ga0209109_10000462_pt1 | contig 21518 bp, 16 predicted proteins | sample Rifsed10ft2_FD_184004 | JGI IMG/M metagenome (GOLD analysis project Ga0209109, IMG submission 184004) | Soil microbial communities from Rifle, Colorado, USA - sediment 10ft 2 (version 2) | ecosystem: Environmental > Terrestrial > Deep subsurface > Rock core/Sediment | place: Rifle, Colorado... | reverse complement strand
TCAGGGGCGGCCGGGGATCACCGGCGTGGTGGATTTGACATCGAGATTTTGCGCGCGGTGACGCAAGGCATGATCCATGAGCACGATCGCGAGCATCGCCTCGGCGATCGGGGTGGCGCGGATTCCCACGCAGGGATCGTGCCGGCCGAGCGTGGCGATATCCACGGCCTCGCCCTTGACGTTCACCGTCTGTCCCGGAAGGCGGATGCTGGAAGTGGGTTTGAGGGCGATGCTCACCAGGATGTCCTGCCCGGACGAAATGCCGCCGAGGATGCCCCCGGCGTTATTCGAGAGAAACCCCTGCGGCGTGATTTCATCGCGATGTTCCGTGCCCTTGTGTTCGACGCAGCGAAAGCCGGCGCCGATCTCAACGCCTTTGACCGCGTTGATGCTCATCATCGCGCTCGCGATGTCGGCATCGAGCCGGTCGAAGATCGGTTCGCCCAGGCCCACGGGCACGCCGGTGGCAACCAGGTTGATCCGCGCGCCGATGGAATTGCCTTCCTTGCGCAAATCATCCATGTAGGCCTCGAGCACGGGTACTTTGGAGGCATCGGGGCAGAAAAACGCATTCCGCTCCACTTCACTCCAGTCCTTGAGTTCCAGCTCGATCGGTCCCAACTGCGCGAGATAACCGCGGATCGAGAGCTGATAATGCTCGTGCAGATATTTTTTCGCGATCGCGCCGGCGGCCACGCGCATCGCCGTCTCGCGCGCGGAGGCACGTCCGCCGCCGCGATAATCGCGCACGCCGTACTTTTGCAGATAGGTGTAATCGGCGTGGCCCGGACGGAAGCGATCCTGGATTTTGGAATAATCCTGCGGGCGCTGATCGGTATTCTCGATCAGCAACCCGATCGGCGTGCCGGTGGTCTGGCCTTCGAACACGCCCGATAGAATTTTTACCGCGTCGGATTCGCGCCGTTGCGTCGTATGCCGCGATTGGCCGGGTTTGCGACGATCGAGATCGGGTTGAATATCGGATTCGGACAATGCCAGCCCCGGCGGGCAGCCGTCCACGATGCCGACATAGGCCGGCCCGTGCGATTCGCCCGCGGTGGTGACGGTAAAAAGTTTGCCAAGGGTATTTCCGGACATGGCCGCATGTTACCGGCAAACCCGTCAGTGAACAAACGCCGCTCCCGGACGATCAGGGCTATTTGGATTCCATCAGAATCCAGGCGACGCCGATTCCCACCATGAATGATTCCTTATCTTTTACCAAGGGGCTGTCAACGAAAGCCGCGCCCGACAGGTTATCGTAGCGCGCAAACACGCCGACCCAGAAACGCGGATACCGTCGGCTGGCGGTTATCGTCAGGCGGCTGCCGCTGTAACCGCCCTTGGCATCGAATGCCGGGCGCGTGGCGGTGGCGTGGACGGGTTTAACTTCGTAGAAATAATCGTGGTATTCCTCCGACGCGTACAACGGACCTCCGGATACACCGACGTACCATCCGCCGCCGAGATTGTCGGCTTTGAAATTCAGGCTGGGGGCGAAAATCCAGCCGATACTTTCAAAATTCGAGAAGTCGGTGGCGGCCGCCGCGCGCAGCGGTAATTGCAACGACCAGGTTCGATCGCGTGATTCGTTGCGTGCCAGCAGCACGTGCAACGACGGCCCGGCCTCGAAGGTCGGGTTGATATCAGGCATGTCCCGGCGGGCCTCGTTCTTCCCGCTGCGCGCCGGCGGTCCGACGCTCAGGCTCAAATCGAGTTTTACGCGCTCGGTGGCAAACACATCCCCGTGCGCGCCTTCGCGGTCAATGCGGAATATTTCGCCCTCATAGTGGAAATACGGGATGGGAATAATGTATCCGCGTTGTTGATCCGAGCCGCGATAGTCCGGGATGCTCAGCCCACCGAGGCCCAGACCTATTTCCCAGCGCGGGGAATCAGCGGCGCCGGCGGCGGGCGCCATCAGGCAACCGATAATAATGGCTGAATTGAATAGTTGGCGCATTGGCATTCCTAATATATTCTTTGATGCATGGTAATCGGGCTTACTTCATAACACTACCCATGCGAAGCGCCGATATCCAGTCTTCGACATCTCGCCATGCAACGGGTGGCGGACCCATTTTCACCAAGATCCTCCCGATCCTGCTTGCTGCTTTTCCGCTTTTTACCGGCACGGCGATTTCCAGTTCCTACGCCGAAATTCGATCGAGCGTCACGTCACCGACGCCGGTGGCCCGATCCGGCATCCCGTCCAAATTCACGCAGGGCGTGTTATGGAAAATATCGGCGCCGGGTGTCAAATCAAGCTACCTTTTCGGAACGATACACTCCGACGATGCCCGCATTACCGCCTTGCCGCAGCCGGTAACCCGGGCGCTGGACGCCTCCGACCGGTTCGCGATGGAAGCACTGATCGATGCCGACGGCCTGATCTTCATGGCGCAAGAAATGTTTTTCAACGATGGCCGGACACTGGAACAAGTGATCGGCAAGGAACTGTTTGCGAAATCCGTGGCGGCCATGACGACACACGGCGTGCCGACGGTGGCCGTGGAAAAACAGAAACCCTGGGCGGTGATGATGGCCCTGGCCATGCCACGGCCGAAAACCGGCGAATTTCTCGATTTAATCCTGGAACAACGGGCCAAGCGCTTGAACAAACCTGTCACCGGGCTTGAGACCATCGAGGAACAGGTGGCGGTATTCAACGATCTCCCCTTGCCGGATCAGATCGCACTCCTGAAAGAAGCCGTGCAGGCGCAACCCGAATTGGAAAAGGAAATAGAAAAAATGATCATCGCCTATCTCGCCCGCGATCTCGCCGCCCTGGAAAAGATAAGCGAGAAACACAGTTTGAAAGATGAGCGGATCTTCCAGACCGTCATGGACCGGTTGTTCACCCAACGCAACCACCGCATGGCTGAACGCATGGGACCGATGCTCAAGCAAGGCGGGAGTTTCATCGCCGTGGGAGTCGCGCATCTGACCGGGGAACATGGTTTGTTGAATCTGGCTGAGAAAGCCGGGTATCGTGTAACCCCTGTCTACTAACCAAGCTGAAAAATAAAAGGAGACGATCATCCGTTCTCGAAACTTCAAAGGCCGGAAGCGGCGCAACAAAAAGCCGGCGCGCCGGGCTACATCCCTGAACTGGACGCGCATGTCCGACGAACGCCTGCTCGATACACGACTGTGTGACTTGGGGCTTACGCTCACGGGCAGCAAGATTCACAAAGAGATCGAATCGCTGTGGCGGGATCTGGAAAACCGCGGGTTTGCTTTCCGACCGCATTGCTGGCTGTCCGATTGCTGGTTCTGCCCGGACGGCGTGCCGGGATTCGCCGTTCCCTTTTACCTGGTGCACCCTCGGCTCATGCGCCTGGAAAAGTCCTACATGCTGGAAATCGAGGGCAACCGCGCGGAGACGCGAATGAAATTGTTGCGTCACGAGACGGCGCACGCGCTGGCGAACGCCTACCGCTTGTATCTCAAGCAAAGCTGGCGGCGCCGGTTCGGCCGTGCCAGCAAGGCTTATCCGGAAAGTTACCTGCCGCGTCCCTACAGCCGCAACTACGTCTTGCATCTCGATAACTGGTATGCGCAGAGCCATCCCGCCGAAGATTGGGCCGAAACCTTCGCCGTGTGGCTCGACCCCAATTCGCGCTGGCGCGAGAAATACCGCGACTGGCCGGCCCTCAAGAAGCTCAATTACGTGGACGCGCTGATGCGGGAGATCATCGGCCATACGCCGCCCGTGCGCAGCAAGAAACAGGTCGATTCCATCAACTCGCTGCGCCTCACGCTGCGCGAATATTTCGCGGAAAAACAGACGCGCCTGCAGCAGGATCTGCCGCGTTTCCACGAACAGCAATTGCGCCAGATCTTTCCCGCCGCGATCAGCCGCAAGAACGAACGGGCGGCGCATTTTGTCCGCCGGCTGCGACGCGAGGCCATCAACACCGTCGCTAAATGGACATCGGAATCGCGTTATCGCATCAATCTGACCATCGAAGACATGATCCATCGCTGCGAAGAGATGAATCTTCACGCCTCGCGCGACAAGGAGGAAACGCGGGTCGCGCTCATCGCCTCGCTGGTGATGCTTTACATGGGCTCGCTGCGCAGCGGGATGTCGCGCCTCGCCATATGAAGAAACTGCGGGTCATGATGGTGGTGCACCACACGCTGGTGCCGCCGGATGACCTCCGCGACAAATCCGATCCCCGGATGGAGAAGTTCCGCACCGAGTACGACGTCAAAAACGCTTTGATCAATCTCGGGCACGAAGTCCAGGTGGTGGGCGTCTACGACGATCTGGCGCCGATCCGCAAGAAGAACGAGGAGTGGAAGCCCCACATCGCGTTCAACCTGCTGGAAGACTTCGCCGGCAACAGCGCCTTCGATTATTACGTCGTCAGTTACTTCGAGATGATGCGCATCCCCTACACCGGCTGCAATCCGCGCGGGCTGCTGCTGGCGCGCGACAAGGCGCTGACCAAGATGATCCTCACCTATCACCGCATCGGCGTCCCGGATTTCGACGTATTCCGGCTCGGCCGGAAGATCAGCCGCCGGCGCAAGTTTACCTATCCCCTGATCGTCAAGTCGCTGACCGAGGAAGGCTCGGTGGGAATCGCCAAGGCCTCGTACGTGGAGAACGAAGACCAGTTGCGCGAACGCGTGACGCTGATCCATGACAAGCTGCATGGCGACGCCATCGCCGAGCAATACATCGACGGCCGCGAGTTATACGTCACCGTCCTCGGCAATACCAAGCTCGAGATCCTGCCGATTCGCGAACTGGTGTTCGACAATGTCGAGCCGGGGACACCGAAGATGGCGACCTACAAAGTAAAATGGGACGACAAGTACCGCGAACGCTGGGGCATCCACTATCAGTTCGCCCGCAATCTCCCGGACGGAATGGAGCAGCGCATCGCCCACCTCTGCAAACGCGTCTACCACCTGCTGGACATGAATGGCTACGGTCGCGTCGACTTTCGCGTCGCAGCGGACGGCGAGCTCCACGTCCTGGAGGCCAATCCGAATCCCGGCATCGCCCGGGACGAGGATTGCAGCCTGTCCGCGATCAAGTCGGGATTGAGCTATGAGGACTTTATCCAACGAATACTGCAGCTGGGACTGACCTGGCGAACCACCGAGTAATAACTTTGTCCGCGCCGACCCGAACCTGATCGGGTCCCGACCGTCACCGCGCTGAAAGTCCGGCTATCACGCCACCCGTGAAACCCGGTACACTGCACGCCGATTTTATGCATACAATTCACACGAATGTCACAATCTTACGTCGTTCCCGACAACGCCCGACGCACTCGCCTGTCCCGGCTTGATAGCCTGCTCCAAGAGCGAATCCTGATCCTGGACGGTGCCATGGGCACCATGATCCAGCGCTACAAGCTGGAGGAAAAAGATTATCGCGGCGAACGCTTCGCGAGCTGGGCGCACGAGCTGAAAGGGAACAACGACCTGCTGACGCTCACGCAACCCAAGATCATCCGCGATATCCACGCGGCCTATCTCGACGCCGGCGCCGACATCCTCGAAACCAACACCTTCAATTCGCAATCCATCTCCATGGCGGATTACAAGCTGGAGGAACTCGCCTATGAATTGAACCGCGAGGGCGCGCGCCTGGCGCGCGCCACGGCCGATGAATACGAACGCAAGCACGCATCGCGCCCGCGTTTCGTGGCCGGCGTGCTCGGGCCGACCAATCGCACCGCCTCGTTGTCGCCGGACGTGAACAACCCGGAATTCCGCAACGTCAGTTTCGACGAGCTGGTCGCCGCCTACACCGAAGCCACGCGCGGACTGCTCGACGGCGGCGCCGATCTGCTGCTGGTCGAAACCGTGTTCGACACGCTGAACTGCAAGGCGGCGTTGTACGCGATCGACCGCTATTTCGTAGAACATGGAATACGGGTGCCGATCATGATCTCCGGCACCATCACCGATGCCAGCGGCCGCACGCTTTCCGGACAAACCACCGAGGCCTTCTGGAATTCCATCGCGCACGCGCGACCCTTGAGCGTGGGCCTTAACTGCGCCCTCGGCACCGCGCAATTGCGCCAGTACGTCGAGGAAATGGCGCGCGTCGCCAACGTACGCGTCAGCAGCCATCCCAATGCCGGACTGCCCAACGAATTCGGCGGTTACGACGACACGCCGGAATTCATGGCCGGCCAGATCAAGGAATGGGCCGAATCCGGCTTCATCAATATCGTGGGCGGTTGCTGCGGCACCACGCCGCCGCACATCAAGGCCATCGCCGACGCCGTGCGCGCCAGCCGTCCGCGCGCGCTGCCGGAAATCGAGCCACGGTGCCGGCTCGCGGGGCTGGAACCGCTCAACATCGGCCCGGACACCATGTTCGTGAACGTGGGCGAACGCACCAACGTCACCGGCTCGGCCGCGTTCAAGAAGCTCATTCTAAATAACGAATACGACAAGGCGCTCGACGTGGCGCGTCAGCAGGTGATCAACGGGGCCCAGATCATCGACGTCAACATGGACGAGGCGATGCTCGAAGGCGAGAAGGCCATGACGACCTTCCTGCATCTGATCGCCTCCGAGCCGGAAATTGCCCGCGTGCCGGTGATGATCGATTCGTCCAAGTGGACCGTGCTCGAGGCCGGGCTGAAATGCGTGCAGGGCAAACCGGTGGTGAATTCCATCAGCCTCAAGGAAGGCGAGGAAAAATTCATCGAGCAGGCACGCACCGTTCACCGTTATGGCGCCGCGGTCGTGGTCATGGCTTTCGATGAAAAGGGCCAGGCGGATACGCGCGCGCGCAAAACCGAGATTTGCGCACGCTCGTACAAAATCCTCACGGAGCGGGCCAACATCCCGCCCCAGGACATCATATTCGACCCGAACGTCTTCGCGATCGGCACCGGTATCGAGGAGCACAACAATTACGCGGTGGACTACATCGAGGCCGCGCGCGCGATCAAGAACAGCCTCCCGCACGCGCTGATCAGCGGCGGCGTGAGCAATGTGTCGTTCTCGTTTCGCGGCAATACCATGGTGCGCGAAGCCATTCACTCGGTGTTCCTCTATCACGCCATCCAGGCGGGCATGGACATGGGCATCGTGAATGCCGGCCAACTCGCCGTCTACGCGGACATACCCGCGGAACTGCGCGAGCGCGTGGAAGACGTGGTGCTCAACCGCCGGCCCGATGCCACGGAACGACTGCTTGAAATCGCTCCCCAATTCGCCGGCGACGGCGGCCGGGTACAGACCCAGGATCTGAGCTGGCGCCAGGCGCCGGTCAAGGAGCGCCTGACGCATGCGCTGGTGCACGGCATCGACGAATACGTCGTGCAGGACACCGAGGAGACGCGCCGGATTTTCGATCGACCGATCCAGGTGATCGAAGGCCCGCTCATGGACGGCATGAACGTGGTCGGCGACCTGTTCGGCTCCGGCAAGATGTTCCTGCCGCAGGTGGTGAAGAGCGCGCGCGTGATGAAAAAGGCCGTGGCCTATCTCATTCCGTACATCGAGGCGGAAAAGACCGCCGGCAGCCGCGCCAAGGGCAAAGTCCTCATGGCGACGGTCAAGGGCGACGTGCACGACATCGGCAAGAACATCGTCGGCGTGGTGCTGGCGTGCAATAACTACGAGGTCATCGATCTCGGCGTCATGGTGCCGGCGTCGAAGATCCTCGAAACCGCGAAACAGGAAAAGGTGGACATCATCGGGTTGTCCGGCCTGATCACGCCCTCGCTCGAAGAAATGGCGCACGTTGCCAAAGAGATGCAGCGTGAACATTTCACGGTGCCGCTGCTCATCGGCGGCGCCACGACTTCGCGCGTGCACACGGCGGTGAAGATCGCGCCGAATTACCCGCATCCGGTGGTGTGGGTCAAGGACGCCTCGCGCGGCGTGGGCGTGGTTTCAAATCTCCTGAGCGCCGACCTGAAAAAAGACTTCGTGGCAAAAATTCACGCCGAATACGACGAAGTCCGCACGCGCCACAAGGGCAAGCAGGCCAACGTGCGGATGCTGGGCCTGAGCGCCGCCCGCGCCAACAAATCCAAAATCGATTGGCCGGATTACGTCCCGCCGGTGCCGCGCGTTTTGGGTATCCAGGCCTTTCCGAAATATGCCCTGGATGAACTGGCTCGCTATATCGACTGGACGCCGTTTTTTCAGACCTGGGAGCTCACCGGACGCTACCCGGAGATACTCAAGGATGAAACGGCGGGAACGGAGGCAACCAAGCTTTTCAACGACGCCCAGTCCCTGCTCAAGCGCATCGTTCGGGAAAATCTGTTTACCGCCAATGGCGTGCTGGGCTTGTTCCCGGCCAACAGCGTGCACGACGATGATATTGAAGTGTACGCCGACGCGGCACGGACACGGGTTTTAACCACGCTGCACAGTTTGCGCCAGCAAGATGAAAAACCGCCGGGCCGTCCCAACCGCGCGCTCGCGGATTTTGTGGCGCCGAAGGAAACCGGCCTTAAGGATTTCGTCGGGGGATTTGCCGTCGGGATATACGGGGCCGAAGCGTTGGCGAAAAAATTTGAACAACAAAACGACGACTACAACGCCATCATGGTTAAAGCGCTCGCGGATCGTCTGGCGGAGGCGTTTGCCGAACGGCTGCACGAACGTTGCCGCAAGGAGTTCTGGGGATATGCCGCCGCGGAACAGCTCGATGTCGAGGCATTAATCCGTGAAGCCTATCAGGGCATTCGTCCGGCCCCCGGCTATCCGGCCTGCCCGGATCATACCGAAAAAGAACTGCTGTTCAGCCTGATCGATGCGACGAAAACCACGGAGATCAAGCTTACGGAAACCTACGCCATGTGGCCGGCGGCGGCGGTCAGCGGTTTCTATTTCTCCCATCCGGAGTCGCGGTATTTTGCCGTGGGCAAACTCGCCAAGGACCAGGTCGAGGACTACGCGCGGCGGAAGAAAATGAACCTGGCTGCTCTTGAGCGCTGGCTGTCGCCGAATCTCGGTTACGAACCGCAAGACTGATCGGCCTGGTTCCGTACCCGCATCGAATTGGAGCACCCCCTTCAGGTGTTTCCCTGGCCGTAAGCGTGACTGATTTATCCGGCCGGAAATAATATTCCCATCCACGCCAAACGCCGCGTGGATGGGAATGGTGAAGCTGGTACTCCGTCTACTGGATGTTCAGGATCTTCTCGGCTTTCCCGAGCGCATCCAGCGCCTCCTGATGCTTGGCCGCTTTGTGCAGGGTCTCGCCCTCGGCACGCAGGCGCTTGACTTCGGACATCTGCGCGACGGTGATGTTGGGTTTGGCCGCGAGCGCATCGTCAATTTTCTTCATCTCCTTGGGGCAATGGAACGCGAAGGCGTTGCCGGCCGCGAGCGCAAAAACCGTCGCGGCAACGAGTACACGAAGTTTCATGATGATCTCCTTAGTAATGATTAAAATTCGCGGAACAAACAGGTTCCGCATCCACGTAAACACCTGAGCAGGATATTTTATTCCCACCTTTTTCCTGCCGGAGTAAAAAATGCGTCTGAAGGCGTTTCTCAGGCGCTGGGAGGTATATATTAAGAATCCGTAAAAAACCGGACAATATCTACGTTATTTAATACATGTAGCGAACCACCCGTTGCTGATAAACAATCGAAGACGCGCGCGATCCAAGGATATTGGGTTATCTGCTTTGTTACGCTCTGAAAATCAGTTTGTTGTTCTCGACCCTGAGGCGGTCACCCATTTTGACGTCCAGTCTAAAACATCAGGAACGCCTGGGTCGGGCTCTCGACGTGGCCCTGGCCACCCATGGATTGTCCGGCCAGGGATGCTTGGGGTAACGGCCTTTCAGTTCCTTTTTTACTTCCGGGTAGGTCCGTTCCCAGAATCCGCGCAGGTCTTGGGTGACCTGAATCGGGCGCCGCGCCGGCGAGAGCAGACTCAGCGTGACCGGTATTTTACCCTGTGCGACGCGCGGGGTTTCCGCAAGTCCGAACATTTCCTGAAGCTTGACCTTGAGCACCGGGGACTCGCCCGGAATATATTCCAAGCGCATGCGTGAACCGCTGGGGACGGTTAGATGCGTCGGCGCTTCCGCTTCCAGCCTCCGGGCCAGCTCCCATCCGAGCAGATTTATCAGGATGGCGTGCAGATCGAGGCGCGACAGATGTTCGCGGCGCGTCATGCCGTCCAGATACGGGCCGAGCCAGTCGTCCAGTGTCGCGAACAATGCCGTGTCTGAAACATCCGGCCAGTTTTCCTCCGGTAACCAGCGGCGCATCGAGAGGACGCGCGCCTGCAAATCGCGCGCCTCGCGTGTCCACGGCAATCCCGCGATACCCATACGGCGGATGCCTTCGATCATTGCCTCGCGCACATCGCTGACGCTGGTTTCGGTAATCGGCTTGCTGTCCAGCACCAGCGCGCCGAAGCATTGCTCATGTCGCGAGGTCACCGCTTGCTGTTGCGGGTCCCAGCGCACCGATTCTTTGTTTTGAATGTGTGCTGCAAAATGCCGGCGCAGCTCGCTGATTGCCAGCGGTGCGGCCGTATAAATCATGCCTTCTGTTTCACCCGCGTCGAGGCTCGCCGCCACGAGGCATGGCTGTCGCAACCGGATCTCCGCCTCCGGCAATTGCGCGCCGCGCCCCGACGCCAGCAGGTAGCGACTGTCGCCCGGCGTTCGCGCCAGCGCCACCCGATCGGGATAAGCGAGCGCGAGCAGGAGCCCGACTTGGCTGATATCGGCGGTTTTCACCGATTCGGGACAGGACATTATCCGCCGGAACTGCATGGCCACCTGATTCACCCGTGCGCAGGCGTTGACGTCGGCGTGGTGCGACTGGGCCCCCTGACGTCCATGAGCCCGGAACGCCCACAGCGACTCCAGTCGCTGGATAAAATCGGCGGAGCGCCTCGATTCGCCGGACAGGATTTCTCGTTCCGAGAGCAGCGCCGCAATATCGCAAGCCAGCGCCACCAACCCGAGATCCTTCGCCTTGAACAGCATGTGCGACAAGCGCGGATGCAGCGGCAGACTTACCATCGCGTTTCCGGTTTGCGTGATCAGCCCGTCGGCATCGAGCGCTTCGAGCTCGGTGAGCAACGCCCGCGCCTGGGTAAACGCCGCGTCGGGCGGCGGATCGAGCCAGGCGAGCGCACCGGGTTCGCGTACCCCCCATGCCGCCAATTCCAGCGCCAGCGATGACAGGTCCGTGCTGCGGATTTCCGGCGGCAAATGCGGAATGAGCCCGTGTTGCGTCGTTTCGCTCCAGAGCCGGTAACAAATACCGGGGGACAGCCGGCCCGCACGGCCCGCCCGCTGCTCGCTGGAGGCGCGCGATAAGCGCATCGTGGTGAGCCGTGACAGGCCCGATTGGAGATTGAATTGAGGCACGCGCACATATCCCGAATCGACCACGATCCGGATACCTTCGATGGTCAGGCTGGTTTCCGCGATCGGGGTGGCCAGCACAATTTTGCGTCGTCCGGGAGCGGGTTGTATGGCGCGTTCCTGCAGTTCCCACGGCAGGTCGCCGTAAAGCGGACAGACATCCGCGTGTGAGGCCACTTTCGCGGTCAGCAGTTCCTGGGTACGGCGGATTTCCCAGGCGCCGGCAAGAAATACCAGTACATCGCCTGCGTCGTTCTCAAGCGCCGTCATCACGGTGTCGCACACCAATTGTGGCAACGGACCGGCAGGTTCCCGCGTCAGATACCGGACTGCAACCGGGTGTAAGCGTCCCGCGCTGGTTATCACGGGAACATTTCCCAGCAGCTTCGACACCGAAGCGCCATCCAGCGTGGCGGACATGACAAGAATTTTCAGGTCTTCACGAACGATTTTCCGGCTGTCAAGACATAGCGCCATGGCCAGGTCGGCATGCAGATGCCGTTCATGAAATTCGTCGAAAATGACGAGACCCACATCCTTCAACTCGGGATCGGATTGTATGCGACGTGTCAAAATTCCCTCGGTCAGGACCTCGATGCGCGTCCGGTTGGATATCCTCGAATCAAAACGGATGCGGTATCCGACGGTTTCTCCCGGTTTCTCTCCGAGCAAATGCGCCATGCGCTGACAGGCCGCGCGCGCGGCAAGCCGGCGCGGTTCCAGCAACAGGATCGTGCGACCGGCAAGCCAGGCTTCATTCAGCAACGACAGGGGAACATGGGTGGTTTTGCCGGCTCCGGGCGGTGCTTGAAGCACGGCGGATTTGTTTGTGGCCAGCGCGCGGCGCAGCAACGGCAAAACTTCGTCAACCGGGAGTTGCTCTCCGATCATGGCTAAGCGTTGAGAACCTTCAGGCCAGGGACGATGACACCGCCAGCGCGTGAGAATTACCGACTCTATACACGGGATTTCATGAATCCGTCAAGCGACTCCTGCTTGCACAGTCCCGGCATCAGATGAAATTGAACTTCGCTGGAGAAATCCGGTGTGGACCATTATCCTTTGCATATCCATGGAAGTCCTCCGCTCACTGCGAACCGTTGATGGCGCCACGCTCGGTTACCGTCTTTACCGCGAGCCTGCCACGACCCGGCGGCTCATCGTGCTGCTGCACGGTGTGGCCAGCAACATGACCCGATGGTCTGAATTCGTCGAACAGACGATTTTGACGAAAAGCTGGGATGTGCTGCGACCGGACCTGCGCGGTCACGGTGAATCCTTTTCCCGCGGCACGCTGAATCTGGAAATCTGGTGCAAGGACCTGCGGGACATACTCGACGCGGAAGGCTACGACCAGGCCCTGCTGATCGGCCACAGTCTCGGGGCCCAGGTGGCCATTCAGTTTGCGGCGCGCTATCCCGCGCGCGTCACGGCACTCGCGATCATCGATCCGGTCTTTCACGTGGCCTTGCGTGGCGGCTTGCGTGTCATGGCAAGTTTGCGGTTTATTTTCCGGATACTGACGGAATGCATCCGTCTGCTGAACAAAATTGGCCTTCGACGGCGGACGATACCCGCGCGCGATTTGCAACAACTGGATCGAGAAACCAGGAAAAATCTCCTGGATACGGGAAAAAAACGGGAAATGATCGAGCTTTACTCGTCACCGTGGCAAGATTTTAGATTTTTCCCGATTGCCAGTTATCTGAAAGAACTGCTGGAGATTACCCGTCCGCTGCCTGCGCTGGAAAAAATCAATGCGCCGATTCTGGTTTTACTCTCATCCGGCATCACTTACACCGATCCCGGGATCACGCGCAGGATACTTGACGGGCACCCGCGGAGTGAAACCGTGACTGTCGCTGCCCACCACTGGCCGCTGACGGAAAATCCGGAGCAGGTCCGCTCGACGATTGAACAGTGGTGTGCACGGCTTCCGATTTAACGTTATTTACGCTCGCCGGACCAATTATATCCTTGCACGAAACCTTGCTGATCGAATTTGATCTGCAGGATCTTTAGGCGGGTATCGGACGAGACGGGCATTTGTCCCTCCCCGTAATAATAAATCCACTCATCGAAACGCCCGCCATTGGTATCCACCGCGATACCAGTTCCATTCGGCGGACCCAGCCAGCCGCGAACCTGCGCCTGCGTGGTCGTCCCACGCTGCACCTTCGATTCGAATGCACGCAGATCGAAATCCCGGCCAATTTGCACGGTACTGCAGGCCGCCAGCGTGATAAGCAACAGCGCGGATAAAGCTCCTATGTGTCGAAGCATGGATACATTCTCATTGGTGCGAATGGGGCGCTAAGCTACCGACAGCAATGCGATCCGTCAACAACGAGACGCCGGGAAATCCGGTAAACCGCGGTAATGGGCCTTTTACGGATTGATGGCAACGAACAATTTCCGGCCTTGGCGATTCAGCAGCAACAATGTACTGTCCTGCTTCGAAAGCTTGCCGCTCAATTGCCTGAAATCGGCGATGTCACGCACCCGTTGACGGTTTATTTCCATGATGACGTCGCCTTCCCGTAAACCCGCCTCTTGCGCGGCGCTGCCCTGTTCCACTCCGCTGATGACCACACCCGTCATGCCGGCGGGCAATCCGAGTTGCCGGGCGATGTCAGGCGTGAGGTTGTGCACCTCGACGCCCGCTAAGGCGGTTTCTTTACTGCTTTCGCCCGGAGACGTCTCGCCTTCCGCCTGCATCAGATCCTTGGGTTGCTCCGCGATTTTCACATCGATCGTCACGGGCTTCTTGTCCCGCAGCACGACAACCTTCACTTTTACACCAACCGGCGTTTGGGCGACGATATTTCTCAATATGCTCGGGCCATCGACCGTTTTGCCATTGAAGGTGGTGATGACGTCGCCGCTTTGAATTCCGGCCGCCGCGGCGGGGCTGTCCGGCAGCACTTCGCTCACCAGCGCCCCTTTGCTCTGCTTGATGCCAAACTGCTTTGCCAAGTCCGCCGTGACTTCCTGGATCGAGACACCGAGCCAGCCGCGCACCACCTTGCCACTCTTGATCAGGCTGTCCATCACCGCCCGCGACATGTTGCTTGGCACGGCGAAACCGATGCCCATGTAACCTCCGGAACGCGAGAATATGGCGGTATTAATACCGACCAACTGACCGCGCACATTCACGAGCGCGCCGCCTGAATTCCCGGGATTGATGGCGGCGTCGGTCTGAATGAAATCCTCGTAGTCGGCGATGCCGACATTGGCCCGCCCCACGGCACTGACGATACCCTGCGTGACGGTCTGGTTCAGCCCGAATGGGTTGCCGATGGCGAGTATGTATTCGCCCACCTCGAGTTTATCCGAATCGCCCCAGGGAATCGTCGGCAAATCTTTGGCGTTGATCTTGATGACGGCAATATCGCTCTTGGGATCGGTTCCCACGACCTTGCCGATAAATTCGCGCTTGTCATTCAACAGAACCTTGATCTCGTCCGCTTTGGAGATGACATGGTTGTTTGTGACGATATATCCGTCGGGCGAAACGATAACGCCGGAACCGAGGCTGGCCTCGCGCCGGTCACGCGGCATCTGGAAACGGCGAAAAAATTCATCTCCGAAGAACTGTCTGAAAAACGGATCATCCAAAAATGGCGAAGGCGCTCCGCCTGCGGGAGAGCGCACGACGCGCGTGGTGGATATATTCACCACCGCGGGCATGGCCATTTTGACGACCGGAACAAAATTCGGCGGCGCTGGGCCTGTCAGGGCCGGTATCGTTGTCGGTGCGGTCTGTGGCGTGCTGCTGTCGGCATTCGGCAACCAGCCGAGACCCGAGCTGAAGACGATGCCGACTATTACTCCGGAAACAAGGAAAACTCCGGCGATAATTCCGACTTTGAATGAGCGACGATCGAGAGACATGAAAATTACCCCAAGTTACAAGTTATGGTATTTGTCGTTATCACCATGGACGGTTGAAATTCAATAAAGTTCAGCCGACAGCACGATCCGTCGACGCTGCCTGCTTTCCGGTCCTGCTTTTCTTGCGGAAAACCAGTTCATCTCCGGCCACATCGGCCTGAATGACATCTTTCGGCCCGAACTTCCCGGACAGGATCTCCTGCGCCAGGGGATTTTCCACATGATTCTGGATGGCGCGTTTGAGCGGTCGCGCGCCGAACACCGGATCGAACCCCGCCTCGGCCAGTTTGTCCAGGGCGCGGGGGGTCAGTTCGAGTTCCATATCGCGCGCGCGCAGTCGTTCACGCAGGTACCGTACCTGCAGTTCGGCAATACGATGCAGCTGTTCGCGGCCGAGCGGATGAAATACCACGATATCGTCGATACGATTGACGAACTCCGGCCGGAAATGACTGCCGACAATTTGCATGACCGCCTTTTTCATCTGGTCGTAATTTTCCTCGCCCGCCAGTTCCTGGATCACGGTTGAGCCGAGGTTCGATGTCATGACGATCACCGTATTCCTGAAATCGACGGTCCGCCCTTGTCCGTCGGTAAGGCGCCCGTCCTCCAGCACCTGCAACAACACGTTGAATACGTCCGTGTGCGCCTTCTCGACCTCGTCGAACAGGATGACGGAATACGGTTTGCGCCGCACGGCTTCGGTAAGATATCCACCCTCTTCGTAACCGACGTACCCCGGGGGTGCGCCGATAAGGCGCGCCACGGAATGCTTTTCCATGAACTCCGACATGTCGATGCGCACCATGGCCTCGTCGCTGTCGAACAGGAAACCGGCCAGCGCGCGGGTGAGTTCGGTCTTGCCCACGCCCGTCGGGCCGAGGAACAGAAATGAACCGTACGGGCGGCGCGGGTCGGACAATCCCGCGCGCGAGCGGCGGATGGCATTCGCCACCACGCGGACGGCTTCGTCCTGACCGATCACGCGGTTATGCAGCACCTCTTCCATGCGCAGCAGCTTTTCGCGCTCGCCTTCCATCATGCGTGACACCGGGATGCCGGTCCAGCGCGACACCACCTCGGCCACTTCATTTTCCGTGACGGCGTTGCGCAGCAGTTTGCGCTCCTTGCCTTCGGCGGCCTGTGCGGCGGTGAGTTGTTTCTCGAGTTCGGGGATGCGCCCGTACTGCAATTCGGACATACGCGCGAGATCGCCCGCGCGTCGGGCGGTTTCAAACTCGAGCCGCGCCCGGTCGAGCGCTTCCTTGATTTGCTGGGCGCCATGCACCGCGGCCTTCTCGGATTTCCAGACTTCGTCCAGATCCGAATATTCCTTTTCGAACTTTTTGATCTCGCCCTCGAGCGTGGCCAGTCGCTGCTTCGAGGCCTCGTCGGATTCTTTTTTCAGGGCCTCGCGCTCGATCTTGAGTTGAATGAGTTTGCGATCGAGCCGATCCATGGATTCGGGTTTGGAATCGATTTCCATGCGGATGCGCGACGCCGCTTCGTCCACCAGGTCAATGGCCTTGTCCGGCAGTTGCCGGTCGGTGATGTAACGGTGCGACAGCGTGGTGGCGGCGACGATCGCCGGGTCGGTGATGTCGACCCCGTGATGCACTTCGTATTTTTCCTTCAGGCCGCGCAGGATGGCGACGGTGTCCTCCACCGTCGGTTCGTCCACCCGCACCTTCTGAAAACGCCGCTCCAAAGCGGCGTCTTTTTCGACATACCGGCGATACTCATCCAGGGTGGTCGCGCCGATGCAGTGCAGTTCGCCGCGCGCCAACGCCGGTTTTAACATGTTGCCGGCGTCCATCGCGCCTTCGGCCTTGCCGGCGCCGACCATGGTGTGCAATTCATCGATGAATAAAATAATGCGGCCTTCCTGCTTGGCAAGATCCTTCAGCACCGACTTCAACCGCTCTTCGAATTCACCGCGGTATTTCGCCCCGGCAATCAGTGAACCCATGTCGAGCGCGAGTAGCCGCTTGTCTTTAAGTCCTTCGGGTACTTCATGATTAATGATGCGCTGCGCGAGCCCTTCGACAATCGCGGTTTTGCCCACGCCGGGGTCGCCGATCAAAACCGGGTTGTTTTTCGTGCGCCGTTGCAGGATTTGAATGACACGGCGGATTTCTTCATCACGGCCGATGACCGGATCGAGTTTGCCTTGCTCGGCACGTTCTGTGAGATCGATGGTAAATCGTTCCAGTGCCTGTCGGCCCTCTTCGGCGCCCGGGTCGTCCACTTTCTGACCGCCACGCAGGTTTTCGATCGCCTTCTCGATGCCGTTTTTCGAAACCCCGGCTTCCTTGAGCAAATGCCCGAAGTCTCCCTTGTCCTCGAGGGCCGCCAGCAGAAACAGCTCGCTGGAAATAAACCGATCGCCGCGTTTTTGCGCGTATTTGTCGGTGAGGTTGAGCAACGCGGCGAGGTTATTGGAAACATGTACTTCGCCGCCGGCGCCCTCGACCGTGGGCAGGCGGTCAAGCGCCTGGGAAAGTTTCGTACGCAGCGCATTGACGTTGACATCCGATTGCGCGAGGAGGCCGCGTGTCGTGCCGCCTTCCTGGTCCAGCAACGCCGTCATCAGATGCACCGGTTCGATAAACTGATGATCGCGCCCTAGCGCGAGGCTTTGTGCGTCAGCCAGTGCCTGCTGGAATTTGGTGGTTAGTTTGTCAATTCGCATGAAACGCCGGTACTTTGGTCTATTCGGTCAATTCTGCTACTAAATTGGGGGATACGCCATCCGTTTTCAAGCCTGCTTCGGGGAAAAACTCGGTTCTATTAAGGATTGAATGCGACCCTACACCGGTAATGTTGACCGGTTTACGTGGAATCGACGCCCGGATCTTGCGGCTGGATCTCATCATGCCACGCCAGGTTTCGATAATTGAAATCAGCTTCAATGACCGGTTTGATGACGCGAAAATACGGCGACAAATCGAAATCGCGCGGCGTGAACAGGCTGAAATGGCGGATGTGAAGAATTTCTTTCTCCGTATAGTGCAACTTGTCCCTGGCGAGCACCCGTTGGCGCTCGATGCAAGGCAGAATCGGATAGTGCACGGATTGGAATGCCTGTGCGATCAGCGTGGAGCAGACCGCGCGCGTGGGGTCACCGCTTCCAAACGCGATCATCCGGCGACGCCAGGTGACCGGTACCGGTGGGGTGGGCAGGAGGTAGCGCGCGAGGTCAACGATATTTTTCAAATCGTAGGCATGGCCGATTCGCGCAACCATATACTCGACGACGCGACGCTGATCTTCCGCGGTTAAACCGACCGGCCGGCAGATGCGAGTATTGAACGCGGCATATTTTTTCAAATGCACGGCGATCACGCCGCTTTCCACATCCGCCTCGATTAATGTCGGAAATTCGCGATCGATGCCATCCCCTTTCAATGCATCGCCTACAAACATGGCGGCATGCGACCATGTCGATTGCGTCAGGTATTTTATCGCCGTGCTGATTCGAGTATTTCCATCGACAAGCAATATATCGGCCGGTTGCAACACTTCAGCCAACACGGCCGGATCAACGACAGCGTAGGGTTCATACCGGCGAATCGGCTGATTCAGATATCTTGCCAGCGCCTTGCCGACGGTACGGACGAACCGGTTCATCGTGAACGCGCCACGTTATCAAAAGGAAAATTCATATTTCTACACTCATCTGATTAATTTTCCAGCCGATTAACGGCCTGAAGGAAGCGCACGGTTATCCTCCACGCGGCCGGATTGACCGGCAAGGATTCTCCACAATACTTCGAGGCATTCATCGACACTTAATTTCTGACAATCCATGGCTTCGAACTGTTGCACGCGCGCGTGGCTTCGCAGCAACAGCGCCGAGACCGTCAAACCCTGACCGCGCACCCCCGTCACTCGCACCGGCCATATCGGCACTCGGGTCATGCGTGACAGCAGGACAATTCCCCGTTTGATCGGCGTGGGCGGGTGGTGATCAAGGTGAATCCGTCCTTGCGGAAACAGCGCCACCACTTCACCCCGCGTGAGCGCCTCCCGCGCGGCATACAGGGCGGCACGTGGATTTCGCGTGCGTTCGACGGGAATGCACCCCACGGCGCGGAAAAGCCACCTAAGCCACAACCGGTCGTACTGTTCCCGTGCAATCAAAAAACGCAATGGCCTTGAACAAGAGGCTATCAGCAACAGCGGATCGAGTCCGGAGAGATGGTTGCTCGCCACCAGAACGCCGCCGACCGGGGGGAGCCTCAGGGGATTGGGCTCGAGACGGTGAAAACGGCGGCAGAAAATCCGGTTTAATCCATCCAGACGGTTAAGCCAGCGTTTGCCCCAATCCGCTCCGCTGGCCGCATCGCAAACTCGCACCAACCGGTGCCATAAAAAAACAAGGATGGCGCCCGTTATCAATATTGAAATTGCAACGGTTGTCATGGTCAAACCAGGCGAGTGAGGCATTAATCTCGATGCATCGCCACGGCACGGCCGCGGCGCTCATCTACAGTGAACAGTAAAATAATACCGGCGACAAAAAACACACAGACAGACAGCAGCGCCTGACGATGATTCCCATGAGTAAGAAATGTCACCGCTCCGTAAACCAGCGGACCAATGACCGCGGCGAGTTTCCCGGCCAGGCCCCAGAGGCCAAAAAATTCGGCCGATCGCCCCGGTGGCGAAAACTGGCCTACCAAGGCCCGGCCCGCCGACTGACTTGAACCGAGGGCGACTCCGACAAGATTTGCCACCAACCAGAATGCCGCGCGGCTTTCGGTGAAAAATGCCAGCACCAGTGCCGCGATCCAGACCGCCAGCGTCATGATCAAGGTCCGTACCGAACCAAGCCGTTCCTGCACCAGACCGAAGAGCAGTGCGCCGGCGGCAGCCGTGATGTTCACAACCAGTATCAGCAGAATGATTTCCTGCGTGCTGAAGCCCATGACCTGCTGCGCATAAATGGCGGCAAGCACCACTACCGAATTGATACCGCAGTAGTAGACCGCCAGTGTAATCAGAAACCTGAATAGGTCTTTATAGCGGCGTGCATTGGCAAGTGTGTCGCGAACGCGTTTGAACCCCGCGCGGATGTAATTTTCTCCCGGCTTCAAAGGCCGGGGTACGGCCCGTTCGCGCAGCCAGATAAAGGTAGGGAGTGCCGCCAGTCCGAACATGATTGCCGTAATCCACATCGTGACCGGGACATACTGCGCGGCCGTATCTCCCTGTGACTGTGCCCAATGGATATAAAGCAGACAGATCCCAAGGACCAGCAAGCCGCCAAGATAACCGAGCGACCAGCCGTAACCCGAGATACGCCCCATCTCGCTCTGGGAAGAAATTTCTGGAAGAAACGCGGCGATAAAATTTTCACCGCTGGCGAACATAAAGCTGGCGAGGATTACAAACACCATCCCGAGGGCCACGTCTCCCGGACCGACAAAACCCAGCATGGCGGTGAAAAACACGCAGCCAACCGTGGTTAACGCGAGAAACCGCTTTTTATGCGCGCCGCGGTCGGCAATGGCGCCCAACACCGGGGCGCTCACGAGCACCATGAAATTGGTCAGCGCCATGGCGATGGTCCACAGCAATGTCGCCATGCCGCCGGTGTCCGCCGCGTTGCCGGCCACCACGCCGACGAAATAGGCATTGAACACCGCTGTCAGTACAACCGTGGTATAGCCGGAGTTGGCAAAATCATACATCGCCCAGGCAAAGATTTCGTGCCGAGCAACCGTCAGATCGCCGGGTCGGCGTAGCGTGTTGTCGGAGAAAGAGGGAATCACCCGTGGCTGATTATATAAGACCGGTGCTCAGTCAAATCAGGATCGGGAGGACAGCATGGCAGTTTATCCGGAGGAGACCGACACGGGCGGCGATGTCTGGGCGGCCACGAAGTCATGCACGATACGCATAACTTCGGCACAATAGGTGTGATTGACGCGGTAATAAACCTCTTTTCCCCGTTTTTCACAAAGCAGCAGTTCCGCGTTACGCAAAACCTTCAGATGATGCGAGACCGCAGGACGGCTGATTTTGAACAGCCGCGCAATGTCGTTAACGCAAATTTCCTCACCGGGTTCGAATACCAGCAGGATCTGCTGGCGGGTGGTATCGCCCAATGCAAAAAAGAAGCGGGAAAAGCGCTCCCAGCCGGGAGGCAGACGGTCAGCGAACTTGGAATTCATGCGGCGGGCCGCCGGTATCCGTTCATGAATCAACCCCCGTTGACTCGCAACAATCGCGACGAGGATATCGGAAACTCGCGATATGTCAATATATTAGAAC
>Ga0209109_10000456_pt1 | contig 21672 bp, 16 predicted proteins | sample Rifsed10ft2_FD_184004 | JGI IMG/M metagenome (GOLD analysis project Ga0209109, IMG submission 184004) | Soil microbial communities from Rifle, Colorado, USA - sediment 10ft 2 (version 2) | ecosystem: Environmental > Terrestrial > Deep subsurface > Rock core/Sediment | place: Rifle, Colorado... | reverse complement strand
CGCCGAGCTTCCCCAACCCCGAGTTCGCAGCGCGCCAGGCGCTGTTCGCCACCAGCTCCACGGCGGGCATACCGTTCCAACGGGCCGCGATGGAAGAGGCGAGCAACGAGGACGAGTGGGGCGCCATCCCCTACCCCGGCCCGGACGGCACGCTGGCCGTGGACGCGTTCGGCCAGATGATCGGCGTGGTGCAGACCAACGAGGAAGCCGACCTGGCGAGCTGGCTCTTCCTGCGCTGGCTGACCTCGCCGGGAACCCAGTCCACCTGGATCGGCTTCACGGGCTTCTTCCCGTCGCAGACCACGACCGACGTGGGAAGCCGGCCGGACGATGACCCGATTTGGGCCGGCGCCCTGGATCTGCTGCAATACGGCAAGGCCGAGCCCAACCTGGCGGCCCACGGCGCCGTGCGCGGCCAGATCCGCGACGCGTTCTTCGCCATCCTGGACGCGACGGACGAGGCGGGCATCATCGCCATCCTGGACGCCCTGAACGACACGGCCGCCGAGACGGTCGCAGAGATCAAGTAGTTCAACCCGCCCTGTGCACATCAGACCAATCTCCCGCGGGGCCGAGTCCTGGCGGGAGATTGTTTTCTGGGCGCTGCTCAGAATGTGGCCGACGGGCCGCCACAGATGCGAGAGGCTTCAGCAAGATGATGCATTCGCGCTCGGCATTGACAGCTAAGCGGAGGCCGCGGGAGCAAGCGCACCGGCGAGGCCAGCGCTTTGGTTTCTGGCTTTGGTTTCTGCAGGCAGGCCCGGCGCGGGGCGAGATGGGCTACGCTGCGTGAGATAGACAAGCGCGTGGTTAGCCAGCGTTTTCTTTTTTGGTCGTTTGTCGTCGTCATCGCCGTGGGCTGCAATGCCGCCAGGGTAAGCCCCGTTCAAGACGCGCCGACCGCCACCGTCCCCCCGGGCCCGACGACAGCGCCGGCGCCCACCACATTCCCTGCAGCAGCTACCGTCCCGCCCGCCCACACGGCGGCGCCCACGGCAACGAAGCCACCGACCTCCGAGCCGAGCTCGACGGCGGCCATGGCCGCCAATGTAGACTTCCTGGCAAAGCCCGGCCCCGGCACCGTGCGGGTGATGAGCTACAACGTGAACTGGGACTCGATCTTTCCGCCGCTGGACGAGGAAAACCACGATCTGAGAAGCGCCAGCCGGGGCATGGCATTCCGCCGCATTGTGGCAGCGGTGCAGCCCGACATCGTGTGTTTGCAGGAGATCAACCCGGAGCGCGACCCGCAGCAGGTGGGCGACATCCTGGCGGAGGTCTTGAGCCCGGAGGGAGACGAGACCTGGACAGCGACAAGCACACGGGACTCGGTGATTGCGTCGCGCTTCCCGGTAGTGGCGAGCGGCTTCGAACTGCCAGCGCCTGCCTTCCCGCTCGAACTGGCGCAGGCCGCGGCATTGATTGATCTGCCCGACGAGGCCTACGGCGCGCTGGACGTATACGTGGTGTGCGCGCATTTCAAAGCGGGCGGGAACACGTACGACGTGCTGCTGCGGCAGCGTCAGGCGGACGTGGTTATGAGCCACGTCGGCGACGCGCTGACGCCCGCAGGGAACCTGGACCTTGCGCCAGGCACGCCCCTCATCATCCTGGGCGACTTCAACATCTACGAGACCGACCCCGCGCACCACCTGACGACGCTGTTGACAGGCGACATCGAGAACGAAGAGCAGTACGGGCCAGACGTTGACCCCGATTGGGACGGCACGGCGCTGGCCGATGTCCTGCCGAGCCACAGCGGTCTGGGGCAGATGTTCTATACGTGGCGGAACGATGCCGCGCCGCAGGACCCCGGTATACTCGACCGCATCATTTACTCCGACAGCGCGCTGGTGATGGAGAACGCCTTTATTCTCAACACGAAACTGATTGCGGCGGAGCCATTAGAGGGCGCGGGGCTGCGCGAGGAGGACGTACTGCTCAATCCGCAGACGGGGGACTACGACCATTTGCCGCTGGTGGTGGATTTTGCTCTTGCCAGCGGGCGCTAAGGCCTCCACATTATTCACACGTGGTGCTGGCGGAATACAGCCTCACCGCATCCATGACACTTGCTCTGGATCTGTATGCGGAGATTCGAATCCTTCAGCCCCAGCCTGAAGCGTAGTTAGCTTAAATACGCGTCTAACTGCCCCACAATTCTAACGGAGTTGTCGGCCATGAACTCGTGTCATGGCCGACAACTCCGTTTTTTGTTCAGCGACGTGGGTGCATGTGGCCTTCAGCGCGGTTTCTCGGCGTGGTCTTTCGTCTGTTGCGCGCCAGAGGAGCGCTGCAAAACAAGGCGCCACCTACAAAACTCGCAGTTGACATTCTCGTGGCTTTCTGTTAAAATTTCCGTTATCGATAACGGGAACGATAACAATATGGTAATTTGAACAGTTTTAGTCATTATTGACAGTTATCGCTAACATATCCTTCGGACAGAAACGAGTCTCCAGAGCGATCTATGGCACAAAAAAGGCGCATGACCATAAAGGAAGTAGCCGAGGCGGCCGGCGTTTCAACCCAAACCGTATCACGTGTTTTGAATAATCGTCCGGACGTGGCGCCGGAAACGTTTCAGCGCGTCCAGCGGGTGATTACAGAGACCGGGTATGCGCCTAACGTCCTCGCCCGCAGCTTAATCCGGGGGCGCACTCATACGCTCGGTGTGGTGGCATATGGCCTGGAGTATTTCGGGCCTTCCCGTGTGCTGACCGGCATCGAGCGACAAGCGGACGAGATAGGCTACTCGATCTTCCTCAACCTGCTCCACCAACCCGAGACGAGCGATGTGGCCCACTTGCTCAATAACCTGTTCGCGCGCCAGGTGGATGGCATCATCTGGGCCATCCCAGAGATTGGTGACAACCGTAGCTGGGCGCAGGCTAAGAGCCTGGATTTTCCGGTCCCAGCCATATTCGTCAGCGGCATGACTGGGCAGACGTCTTTACCCCTGGTCGGGGTAGACAACCGTGTCGTCGGACATCTTGCGACTGAGCATCTCCTGGCAGGCGGCGCCCGGCGTATTGGCATCATTACCGGCCCGCTGAAGTGGTGGGAGGCTCAGCAACGGCAACAAGGCTGGCGCGAGACGTTGGAAACCCACGGTTTGGCGGTTGAGGATCGACTGGTGGCAGTCGGCGACTGGAATGCCAGAAGTGGTGAGCAGGGACTCTATCAACTTTTGGCTCAATGCCCCGATATTGACGCCGTCTTTGCCAGCAACGATCAGATGGCCCTGGGTGTTTTGCACGGGGCGCATCGGCTGGGACGGCGCGTGCCTGAAGACCTCTCGGTCGTGGGCGTGGACAATATTCCAGAATCGGCTCACTTCTGGCCGCCTTTGACCACGGTCCGCCAGCGACTCCGGGAGGCCGGCGCCCAGGCCGTCCAGGAGCTCCACCTGATGATCCAAAAGGCGAAACAATCACAGCACGGACAGAATGGCGCCATTCCGAATATCGCCCTGCTCCAGCCCGAGCTGATCGTCCGTGAGAGCAGCCGGCCGTCAGCATCTTCACGACCATCACTTCAAGTTCACAACGGGAATTAAGAAATGATTGACTTTCGACAATTCAACGTGTGGTTTGTGACGGGGAGCCAGCACCTGTACGGCAACGAGGCGCTTGACCAAGTCGCCAAACATGCCAGAGAAATAGTTCAAGCACTCTCACAATCTCGCAAAATCCCCGTCAATGTTGTTTTCAAGCCGGTCGTGACGACGCCAGAGGCCATCCAAGATCTGTGCCTCGACGCGAACAACACCAGGGACTGCATTGGCTTGATCACCTGGATGCACACCTTTTCTCCGGCGAAGATGTGGAGCGCGGGTCTGGCCGCCTTGAAAAAGCCGTTTCTGCATTTCCACACGCAGTTCAACCGCGACATCCCCTGGGCGACGATTGACATGGATTTTATGAATCTCAATCAATCCGCCCATGGCGACCGTGAGTTCGGCTATATCGGCAGCCGGATGCGGTTGAACCGCAAAGTCGTCGTCGGCCATTGGCAGGCCGAAGATGTGCTGGCACGCATTGGCGTGTGGGTGCGCGCCGCGTGCGCGTGGCACGACGCGCAGGGGGCGAAGATCGCGCGCTTTGGCGACAACATGCGCCAGGTGGCTGTGACCGAAGGCGACAAGGTCGAAGCCCAGATTCGATTCGGCTACGCGGTCAACGGCTATGGCGTGGGCGATCTGGTCAAAGTCGTGAACGAGGTGATGGATGCCGATGTTGACCGGCTCGTCGCCGAATACGAGGACCGCTACACAGTTGCCGAATCGCTGCGGCGCGGCGACGGCCAATGCCCGTCGTTGCGCGAGGCCGCGCGCATCGAATTGGGATTGAGGCATTTTCTGGAAGCGGGCAGTTTTAAAGCCTTCACGGACACGTTCGAGGACTTGCACGGTCTGGCCCAACTGCCGGGCGTCGCCGTGCAGCGATTGATGGCCGACGGCTACGGCTTCGGCGCGGAAGGGGATTGGAAGACGGCGGCGCTGGTCAGGGCGATGAAGGTCATGGGCGCGGGATTGGACGGCGGGACCTCCTTCATGGAAGACTACACCTATCACCTGAACGAAAACGGCATGAAGGTGCTGGGCGCGCACATGCTTGAAATCTGCGAGTCCATTGCCGACGGGAAACCGTCGCTGGAGATACACCCGCTGTCCATCGGCGGCAAAGCCGATCCAGTCCGGCTGGTGTTCAACACGCGCCACGGCCCTGCGGTCAACGCCTCGGTGATTGACCTCGGCGACCGATTCCGCATGATCGTCAACGAGGTGGATGTCGTTTCGCCCGATGAGCCGCTGCCCAGGCTGCCGGTGGCGCGAGCGATGTGGATACCCCGGCCCGATCTGAAAACAGCGGCGGCGGCCTGGATTTTGGCCGGCGGCGCGCACCACACCGGCTTCAGTCAGTCGGTGACGACTGAGCATTTAGAAGATTTCGCCGAGATGGCAGACATTGAATTTCTGCTGATTAACCAAGACACCCGGTTGTCGGAGTTCAAGAAGGAACTGCGCTGGAACGACGTGTACTACCGCAGACGGTAGCATAGGATACTGCCGGCATGACCGAGTTCGACACTAAACAAGCGCGCATTCTGGCGTTGCTCGCCCGATATCACCTCGACGCACTGTTCCTTCGGCGAGTCAGCAGTTTCGCCTGGGCGACCTGCGGCGCGGACTCACACATCAACACGGCGGACAGCCACGGCGTGGCCTCCCTCCTGGTGACCCCCACTGGTCGTTATCTGGTCACGAACAACATCGAAGCGGCGCGGCTGGAACGGGAGGAGGAACTTGGCGGACAGGGATGGGAATTTTGCGTTGCGCCCTGGCACGCGTCGCAAGATACGATCGCCGATTTGACTCACGGACTCCGGCTGGGTGCGGACGGCCCGTATCCCGGCGCAACTGATCTCTCCGGCGAACTGGCTCGCCTGCGCGCCGCGCTCACTCCGGAAGAGGGAAATCGTTTCCGCGAACTGGGACGTTCGTGCGCTGAGGCGATAGACACTGCTATTCACGCTGTGCGTCCCGGCCAGGCCGAATATCAGATCGCCGGGCTTCTCGCCCAGGCAGCCGAGAGTCGCGGCGTGCAGGCCACCGTCAACCTTGTCGCCACCGACGAGCGCATTTTCAATTTTCGCCACCCGCTCCCGACCGCGAAGAAACTCGAACGTTACGCGATGATGGTGCTGTGCGGACGCAGGCGCGGGTTGGTGTGTTCGGTGACTCGTCTTGTCCACTTCGGGCCCTGGCCCGACGAACTTCGCCGCAAGGCCGAGGCCGTCGCCCAGGTGGACGCCGTCATTATCCATGCCACCCGTCCCGGTGCATCTTTGGGCGCGATTTTCCAGCGCGCAACGGCGGCTTACGCGACCGCCGGCTTCCCGGATGAATGGCGACTGCACCATCAAGGTGGTCTGGCCGGATACGAACCCAGAGAGGTCGTCGTCACACCCGACTCGAACCACACCGTCTCCGTGGGGCAGGCCTTCGCGTGGAACCCATCCATCGCCGGGACAAAGTCTGAAGACACAATCCTGGTGGGTGAAAATGGTAACGAAGTTCTCACTGCCATCTCCGGCTGGCCGACGGTGACGGTGAAGGTGCGGGGGCAGACGCTGGAACGACCGGCGATTTTGGAGAGCACATGAATGTCGTGCGCCTGCATTCAGTGGGCGACTTGCGCCTGCACGACGAGGCAGTGCCCGCACCCGGCCCGGATGAGGCGTTGGTGCGTGTCACGGCGGTCGGCTTGTGCGGCTCCGACCTGCACTGGTTTGGCGAAGCCGGCATTGGCGACGCCCGTTTGGCGAAGCCGCTCGTGTTGGGCCACGAGTTTGCAGGCGTGACCGAAGCCGGTCAGCGCGTGGCGGTTGACCCGGCCGTGCCGTGCGGCGCGTGCAAATTCTGTCAGGAAGGGAATCCGAATTTGTGCGCGGCCTTGCGCTTCGCGGGGCATGGCCGGGAAGACGGCGCTCTGCGCGAGTGGATGACCTGGCCGGCGCGCTGCCTCTTTCCAGTCCCGGACTCGCTGAGCGACACCGACGGCGCGATGCTGGAACCGCTGGGTGTGGCACTCCACGCGGTTGATTTGGGCAAGATACGCGCGGGCATGAGAGTCGGCGTGTTTGGGTGCGGGCCTCTCGGATTGCTGGTCCTGCAAGTGGCGCGGGTAGCGGGCGCGGCGGAAGTGTTGGTGACAGAACCGTTGGCGCATCGTCTCGCTGTCGCGCAGCGATTGAGCGCGAAAGAATGGTTGCCCGGACAAGAGGTAGATGTGGCCTTTGAGTGCGCTGGAGAGAACGGCGCGGTGGAGGACGCCATTGCCGCCGCCAGGCCTGGCGGGCGCGTCGTCCTCGTCGGCATCCCCGGCGATGACCGGACGACATTTACCGCCTCGGTCGCGCGGCGGAAAGGTCTCACGATCAAGCTTTCACGACGGATGAAACACACCTACCCGCGCGCCGTCCGGCTCGTCGCGGAGGGTCTGGTTGACGTCCGCTCCCTCGTCACACATCGCTTTCCATTGGAAAAGACATTGGAGGCGTTCGGGGTCGCCGGGCGGCGCGAAGGGTTGAAGGTCATCGTCGAACCCGGCTAGGAGTCTGTTATGGGCAAACGCAAATATGCGCTGGGAGTGGATTTTGGCACCGAGTCCGGACGAGCGGTGCTGGTGGATGTGGCGAACGGCAAGGAACTCGCTACCGCTATCTACAAATATTCTCACGGCGTGATTGATGAAGCCTTGCCCGTGGATGGCAAGCCGGTGCGGCTGGAACCGGATTGGGCGCTGCAGGATCCGGAAGACTACCTCCGCACATTCAAGCGCACCGTCCCCGCCGTGCTGCGGCAGTCAGATGTTGATCCTGTTGACGTGATCGGTCTCGGCATTGACTTCACGGCCTGCACCATGCTTCCCACCCTGGCCGACGGCACGCCGCTCTGCGTGCTGCCCGAGCATTGCCGCAACCCGCACGCCTGGGTGAAGCTGTGGAAACATCACGCCGCTCAACCCGAAGCCGACAAAATCAACGCCACGGCGCGGACAATGGGCGAAGCCTGGCTTGACCGTTACGGAGGAAAAATTTCATCCGAGTGGTTCTTCTCGAAGGCGCTGCAAATACTGGACGAAGCGCCGGAGGTTTACGCCGCCGCCGACCGATTACTTGAGGCCGCCGACTGGGTCGTGTGGCAACTGACCGGTGTAGAGACGCGCAACTCATGCACGGCGGGTTACAAAGCAATGTGGTCGAAGCGCGAAGGCTTTCCGCGCAATGCTTATTTCGCCGCGCTGGATCCACGACTGGAACGCGTGATTGACGAGAAGATGTCGCGGACGATTTGCTCGATTGGCGGGCGCGCGGGCGGACTCACGCCACAGGCTGCGAAGTGGACGGGTCTGAAGCCGGGCACGGCCGTCGCCGTCGCCAACGTGGACGCGCACGTCTCGGTGCCCGCCGCCACCGTTACCGAAACAGGGCGCATGGTCGCCATCATGGGCACCAGCATCTGCCACATGGTGCTGGGCGATACAGAACGGCTCGTCCGCGGCATCTGTGGTTACGTCGAAGACGGCATCATCCCCGGGCTGTTCGGATTTGAGGCCGGGCAATCCGGTGTGGGCGACATCTTCGCCTGGCTCGTGGACAACGCCGTACCGCCGGAGTATCACGCAGCGGCGAACAAGCGCAAGATGGATTTGCACAAACTGCTCGAATATGAGGCGGCGAAACTCAAACCGGGCGAGTCCGGTTTGCTGGCGCTCGACTGGTGGAACGGCAACCGCTCGGTGCTGGTGGATGTAGACCTGACTGGCCTGCTGCTCGGCGCGACGCTGGCGACCAAAGCGCCGGAGATATATCGCGCCCTGATTGAAGCCACGGCCTTCGGCACGCGCGTCATCGTCGAAGCCTTTGACACGAATGGTGTGCCGGTCAACGAGATCGTGACCTGCGGCGGGCTGCCGGAGAAGAATAAATTGCTGATGCAGATTTACGCCGACGTGACGGGGCGGGAACTCAAAGTGACGGCTTCCCAGCAGACCCCCGCGCTCGGCTCGGCGATGTTCGGGGCGGTGGCGGCGGGCCAGGCGTCGGGCGGCTACGACTCAATCTTCGACGCCGCGCCGAAGATGGCGCGATTGCAGAGAGAAACCTTCCGGCCCAATCCATCCGCCCAAAAGGTGTACGACCAGTTGTACGCCGAGTATCTGACGCTGCACGACTATTTTGGAGGAGGTGCCAATGAAGTCATGAAACGCCTGAAGCACATCAAAGCAGAAGTCCGGAAGCGGTGAGAGATTCAAGATTCTCGCGGCGAGGTCGAGCCTTTCTCCCGAAGCCGGTCCTTCCCACAAATCAACACTCCAAACAACAAAGAAGGGAATCAGACAATGACAACCTCAAAACTTTTCTCCAGGATGGCAATGGCGTTGATGGTGCTGTTGCTCGTAGCCGGTTGCGCTCAACCTGCAGCGACCACCCCCACGGCCGTGCCCCAAAAGACCTATGCCTATAAGGACATGGTGGTCGGCTTTATCCAGACGGGTTCTGAAGGTGGCTGGCGCGCCGCCAACACCGCCTCCTTCAAGGAAACTGCCGATCAGCTGGGCATCACGCTGAAGTTCTACGATGCCCAGAACAAGCTGGAGAATCAGGTCTCGGCTTTCCACCAGTTCAATCAGGACAAGGATGTGAACGTCATCGTTCTCGCCGCACTCGAGACCACCGGTTGGGATGATGTCCTGAAGGAAGCCCAGGCTGCCGGCAAAGTGGTCGTTATAGAAGACCGCCGCATTGATGCGTCGGAAGACCTGTATGCCACCTACATCGGCTCCGACTTCGCCGAGGAGGGCCGCAAGTCCGCTGTTGAAATGTGCAAACTGCTCGAGGGCAGTGCGAACAAGAACGTCTGGATGCTGATCGGCAACGTCGGCTCCTCTGCGGCCAAAGACCGCGGCCAGGGTTTCAAAGAGAAAATGGGTGAGTGCGGAATCTCGATCACCAAAGAGCAGACCGCCAACTGGAGCATCACCGAAGGCAAGGCGGTCACAGAAGCCTGGTTGAACGAGACCAAGGACGTCCAGGCCATCTTTGCGCAGAATGATGAAATGGGCCTGGGCGCTATCGAAGCGCTCAAAGGAGCCGGCCTCACGCCGGGCGTGGATGTCAAGATCCTCTCGGTGGATGCCACCGCTGGCGCCTTCAAGGCCATGATCGCCGGTGACTTGAACGTGACCGTGGAATGCAACCCGCTGCTCGCCCCACAGGTCTATGAAGCCGCTTTGAAAGCGCTCAACGGCGAATCGCTGCCCAAGTGGGTTCCTTCGCAGGAAGGCGTGTTCTACGCCGAAGACGCGGCAACGATTTTGCCGACCCGCAAGTACTAAACTTCCAGGATCGCCTGGCTGACCTCCCGGAGGTCAGCGGTCTTAGAAGTTCAGTGACGCACCTGAGCGAGAGGTGGTGTGCTGCGCCGCTTCTCGCTCAGGAAAATACCAGTGACACTCGTGTGAAAGGCGCCCTTATGCCAGCCTCAGCTGCCTCCCTCGTAACCATGAAAGGCATCTCCAAAGCCTTTCCGGGTGTACAGGCCCTGGAGAATGTGGATTTCGAACTGAAGACAGGTGAGATCCATGCGCTCATCGGGGAAAATGGCGCAGGCAAGTCCACGTTGATTAAGGTGCTGACCGGCGTTGAACGGCCGGATGCGGGCACCATCACCCTGGAGGCCAAAGAAATTCAGGTCAAGTCTCCCCAACATGCCCAAAGGCTGGGCATCAGCACAGTCTATCAAGAGATCAATCTATGCCCTAATCTCACGGTCGCGGAGAATATTCTGATTGGCCGGCAGCCCTTCAGATTCGGAAGCATTGACTGGAAAAAACTGAACACCCAGGCCGCACAGTTCCTCCAACGTCTGGGGATCAATATTGACGTGACCCAAACACTGGGATCCTATTCCGTGGCCATTCAGCAAATGGTGGCCATTGCCCGCGCGCTGGAGATCGCCTCGGCCAAAGTGTTGATCTTGGACGAGCCGACCTCCAGCCTGGATACCCATGAAACGGAGCAGCTCTTCCAGGTGATGCGTCAGCTCAAGCACGAAGGCGTAGGCATCATTTTCATAACCCATTTCATTGCTCAGGTTTATGAAGTGGCCGACAGAATTACCGTCCTCAGAAACGGGAAACTGGTTGGCACATATGACACGGCGGCCGTGCCGCGTCTGGAATTGATCGCAAAAATGATCGGCCGAAACCTGGCCGAGCTTGACGACATGGTAAAAATCAAACTTGAGGGCAGCAAGCACATTAAAGGCGACGCGCTGCTGCAGGCGAAAGCGCTTGGCCTCACTGGCGCCATTGAGCCCTTTGACCTGGAATTGCATGCCGGGGAAGTGGTGGGTCTGGCGGGTCTTCTCGGGTCAGGGCGCACCGAAATGGCGGGACTTTTATTCGGTATTGACAAGCCGGATAGCGGTTCGGTGACGGTTAACGGCAAACCAGTTAAGCGTTATTCCCCGCTCGGCTCCATCGCGCGAGGTGTGGCGCTCTGCCCGGAAGACCGGAAAGCCGAAGGGATCGTGGACGATCTGACCGTGAGGGAAAACATCGTCCTGGCCATGCAGGCCAGCCGAGGCTGGCTCAAATATCTAAGCATGCAACAACAATACGAAATTGCAGATCGGTACATTGAACTGCTGAAAATCGCCACCCCCTCTCCCGATCAGCCGGTCAAAAACCTGAGCGGCGGCAATCAGCAAAAGGTTATCCTGGCTCGGTGGCTTGCCACGAACCCACAGGTTTTGATCCTGGACGAACCCACCCGAGGGATTGATGTGGGCGCCAAAGCCGAAATTCAGAAACTGGTTCTGTCGCTGGCCGAGGAAGGCAAGGCGTGCGTGTTCATTTCCTCCGAACTGGAGGAAGTGTTGCGCACCAGCCACCGCATCGTCGTGTTGCGAGACCGGGAAAAGGTGAACGAGTTTACGGGGGAGGTGGACGAGCATACCCTGATGCAAGCCATGGCCGGGAGTGAATCATGACTCAGTTTATATCTTCTTTCACGTGGAAAAAGGTCACTGAGAACAGGCTCTTCTTCCCGTTGGTCGCCCTGGCGTTCATTTTGCTCTTTGACCTTATCTTTGAGCCCGGTTTTTTTACGATCACCACACGCGAGGGCAATCTGCATGGGAGCCTGGTTGACATCCTTCGCAACGGTTCGATAGTTTCCCTACTCGCGATTGGTATGACGCTGGTCATCGCCACCGGCGGGGTGGACCTCTCCGTGGGCGCCGTCATGGCGATTGCGGCTTCGGTGGCGGCTCTTTTGATGAATCCGTACGTTTTGGCCAAAGAGCTGCCGCCAAACCTCCTGCAATTGATCAACGATCCACAGTTCACCTATCAACCGCTCTGGGTCGTGATTCCAGTGACGCTGATCGTGGCCGCCGTCTGCGGTTTGTGGAATGGGTTGCTGGTGGCCTACGGCCGAATCCAGCCGATGGTCGCCACGCTCATCCTGATGATTGCCGGCCGCGGGATTGCCCAGCTCATCACGAATGGGGTGAGAATTCAGATCTTCTACGAGCCCTACGCCTACATTGGACAGGGCTGGATTGTATTGCCCTTTTCCCTATATATTGTGGCCTTTGTCTTCGTGATCGCCTGGATGGTGACTCGCAGAACGGCCATCGGCTTGTTCATCGAATCGGTGGGCATCAATTTTCGCTCCAGCTTTTTTAGCGGCATCAACGAAAAGAGGATTAGATTGCTGGCCTACACGTTCTGCGGTTTGTGCGCCGGGATAGCGGGTCTGGTGGCCAGCTCGGACATCAAAACCTCGGATGCCAGTAACATTGGCCTGACCCTGGAACTGGACGCCATCCTGGCGGTCGTCATCGGCGGCACGTTGATGGCGGGCGGCCGCTTCTCCCTGCTGGCTAGTATCGTCGGCGCGATCATCATCCAGGCGACGACGACCTCCATGTATGCATTTGGTGTTCCGGCGTTTGCCCTTCAGGCGATCAAGGCCGTGGTCGTCATACTTGTGATCCTCCTGTATTCGGAACAAGTCCGGGGCTTTGTCCGAAAAATCGCCGGGTAGAAGGAGGCCTAAGCATGCTGCTGCGCAAGATTGGCGCCCTCGTATCCACTAACCAGAGGTTCATCCCGCTGACTGCGACGGCCGTGCTGGCGTTCGCCGCGTATGGGGCCGGGGCGTATTTCTATTCGGGCATGCGGGAACCGCAGGTGTTTTTCAACCTGTTCCGAGCCAACCACTATCTGTTGATCAGCGCCATCGGGATGACGTTCGTCATTCTGACTGGCGGTATCGATCTTTCGGTGGCGGGTGTGGTGGCGCTGACGACGGTGGCTTCGGCCGCGCTCCTGCGAGGCGGATGGAGCCCTTGGGCGGTGATGCTTCTCATGCTGGCCATGGGGACGGCTTTGGGGGCCATTATGGGGAGCTTCATCACCTACCTGAAAGTGCAGCCGTTTATCGCCACCCTGGCAGGCCTGTGGTTTGCCCGCGGGATGTGTTTCTTTATCAGTGATGACGCCATCGCCATTGACAACCGCATCTATCGCATTCTCGGGCAGACGAAACTCTTGATCCCGGGACTGAGTAATCCCGTCACGAAAGAGGGGGGGTTCATCTCTATCCTGGCGGTCGTTGCATTTTTCGTCCTGATCGTGGCGATATACATTGCCCACTACACACGGTTCGGCCGAACGGTTTATGCCATTGGAGGGAATGAAGGCAGAAATGAACAGTCTGCTCGATTGATGGGCCTTCCGGCCAACAGGACCAAAATGCTGGTGTATACGTTGAACGGATTTTGCTCGGCGCTGGCAGGCATCACGCTGAGTATCTACGTATCCTCCGGGCATGGTCTGTATGCGCAGACTTTTGAGCTGGATGTCATCGCTTCGGTGGTGATGGGCGGAACGATGCTGACTGGCGGTTCAGGGTATGTGTTTGGCACGCTGTTTGGCGTGCTGATTTACGGCGTCACTCAAACCCTGATCCAGTTCAACGGACAGCTTAGCTCTTGGTGGACGCGCATCGTCATTGGCGCGCTGACGCTCATGTTCATTGGCGCACAGAGTCTTCTGGCTGCCCGGAAGGGCGGCCGCCAGGCGACGAAGACCGGCGCGTTGGCCTCGCCAGCCACCCTGCGCAACCGGCGCGTGTTGTTAGTTGGCGGCGGTGCGATCGTCGTGATCGTCCTGGGCGTGCTCGTGAGCAACGCCACCCGAAACGCGGCTGGCGGATCGTCCGCCGAAACCCCCACGGCGCTAACGGCTGCCTGCCAATTCAAGCCGTTTCGGCAGGACCAGGCCGCAAGCCTTATGGCCGGCGGGGCGATTATCGCTTACGAGCGCAATGGGGGACCTAACTGCATTGATGAGCTGTATGCGGTTTATCCCGACGGGCGAATCGTCGGCGACGATGGCACGAATAGAGTCGAGAAGCAGGTGACCTCTACAGGCGTGGAAAAATTACTCTCCGACATTACCGAAAAGGGATGGTTTACGGATGAGATGTACGACACCTGGCATACCCCCTGCGGGCAATGTTATGGATACTATCTCACTGTCTATTATAAGGGCCAGGAAAAGACCGTAAAGGCCGTGGATGGCGGAACAGATGCTCCTGCTGACTATTGGCAGGTTGTCTCGATCATCAATGGAGTCATTCCGCATTTTGAACCTGCTCCCTAAAAGATCTGAAGCACCGAGGGCCAATCTGCCCCTCGGATTCTTCCCAATTTTGCGGCAGCGGCGCGCGGCAGAATTTGTGAAGGAGAGGGTAAGATGAGAATTAAGAAGGCACTCATTCCAATCTTGGCATGCGCTCTGCTTCAATATGCCTGCGCCTACATCGTCTTACCTGAGGATTTGGATTCTCCGGCGTCGGGGGTCTCGAAAGGCTGGAGCGCGGTGGTGACGAATGTCGGCAAATCCGACGCCGGGGATTTGCACATAGACCTCACCCTAAGGAATGAGACTGCCGATTGGAGCGCCATGCAAGCCACGGCGGGTAAGCCAGCCGTGCTCACGACTGGCGACGGCAAGTCCACCAACTGTGAGACGGTTTTTGTGGGCACGGGTGGCCACCGGCTGGCTCCGGGTTTTCAGATGCGGGGTTTCATTGCCGGGACGAAGGCCGAACCCCAAACCCAGCTTATCTATGTGGAATGCAAGGGCGCAGAAGCTGCTCCCGGATCCAAACTCTCCATCGGCTATAGTTACGTTACCGGCCAGTATAATTATTATGAGCAGGATAAGAACAGGGCTGAGGGAAAGCTGGAAATAAATCTCGACGAGATGGCCGTGGATCTGAAGTATCCGATCGCCGAACCGGTAGAGGGTTTGATCCAGAGGTCCGATGCCGAAATCGCCGCGCTCAATAAGGTGGTTCTCGCCCTCGCCGGTGTTGAGCGCACCGATAAGGGGCTACAGTTCAATTGGCAGACTTCCAACCCCGGCGAGTATCCTTCCTATGTTCATATTGGCAACCCGCCTGTCATCGGTGAAGATGGCCTCCTTTATGGTTTTTATGAGACCCCGGATATTGTGTCCGTACCCATCACCCCGGCAGGCGGTCAGGCGGAATGGACGACCGAGGTTGCGGTTCCTCAGGATGTCAAAGGCTTCTATATCATGTTGAGCGTGGAGTCGGGAAAGGCGCGGCTCTTCGCGAACTACGCCGTTGATATCACCGATAGATAACTTCGTTACGAGAATAGCGCTACCACGCGAGACTCGCCATGCTCGAAATATTGCGTGAGCAGCTTTACCGCCTGCATCTTGAACTGCCCAAGAACAACCTGGTCGCGTGGACGAGCGGCAACGTGAGCGCGCGCGATCCCGAAACGGGCTACGTGGTTATCAAACCATCCGGGATCCGCTACGAGCAACTGCGCCCGGAGCAGATGGTTGTTGTGGATTTGGATGGCAACATTGTCGAAGGCAAGTTGAACCCATCGTCGGACACCGTCAGCCACGTCTACATCTATCGCCATCGGCCGGATGTGGGCGGCATCGTCCACACGCACTCGCCTTACGCCACCGCGTTCGCCGCTGTGAACCAGCCCATCCCGGTCTACCTCACGGCGCAGGCCGACGAGTTCGGCGGCCCGATCCCCTGCGGCGGCTTCGCCCTCATCGGCGGCGAAGAGATCGGGAAAGTGGTGATCGAGTCGATTGGGACTTCGTGCGCCGTCCTGCTCAAGAACCATGGTGTGTTCACCATCGGCCCAAACGCCGAGGCGGCCGTGAAAGCGGCCGTGATGGTGGAAGACGTGGCGCGCACGACGTGGCTGGCTCTGCAACTGGGCCAGCCAGACGAAATCGCGCTCGAGGATATAGCCAAACTCCATCATCGTTACACGCGCCAATACGGCCAGCGATGATTTTTTTGGCGATGAAGTAGCGTTTCGTCGAGCCACCGAAGTCTCGAAACAGCCGGGCTACGCTTACCGCGCATCCCGGCGTATAATCTCCCCACGCGGACACGAAGAAACTTCGTGTCCGCGTGGTTCAAGTCACTCTCAGAACAGAGGTCCAGTTTCCATGCGCATGAGCCGTCTTTTCAGCCAGACCCTGCGGGAAGCCCCGGCGGACGCGGAGGTCATCAGCCATCAACTGCTCGTCCGCGCGGGCTACATCCGCCAGCTCGGCGCGGGCATCTTCAGCTATCTCCCGCTGGCCCGCCGCGCGATGACCAAAATCGAGAACATCATCCGGGAGGAGATGAATGCGATCGGCGGGCAGGAGATCACCATGCCCGTCATCCACCCCGCCGACCTGTGGAAAGAGACCGGGCGCTGGTTTCAGATTGGCGGGGAGATGGGGCGCTTCAAGGACCGCGTGGGGCGCGAGATGGCGCTGGCGATGACGCACGAGGAAGTCATCGGCGATCTGGTGCGCCAGGAAATCCGGTCGTACCGGCAACTGCCCCTCCTGCTCTACCACATCCAGACCAAGTGGCGCGACGACCCCCGCCCGCGCGCCGGGTTAATCCGCGTGCGCGAGTTCACGATGAAAGACAGCTACAGCCTGGATGCGGACTGGGAGGGACTGGACAAGCAATATCGCGCGCACTATCAGGCGTACTTCAACATCTACAACCGCTGCGCGCTGCCCGTCATGGCCGTCAAGTCCGACGTGGGCATGATGGGCGGCCAGATGGCGCACGAGTTCATGTACCTCACACCCATCGGCGAGGATACGCTGATCCTCTGCGATCACTGCGGCTACACGGCCAATCGCCAGATCGCGCGTTTCCAGAAATCCGCAGCGGCGCAGGAAGGTCCGAAGTCAATGGAGAAAGTCGCCACGCCGCACATGACGACCATCGCGGGGTTGGCGGAATTTCTGGGCGTGCCCAAGTCGCAGACGGCCAAAGCCGTCTTCCTGGTCGCCACCCTCACCCAGGGTGACAAGGACGTGGACCGCTTTGTCTTTGCAGTCGTGCGCGGCGACATGGAGTTGAACGAAACCAAACTCGCCAACGCGGTGAAGGCGAAAGACCTGCGCCCCGCGCGCGAGGACGAAATCCGGGCGGTCGGCGCGGTTCCGGGATACGCCTCGCCGCTTGGACTGAAGGATAGGGCGTTGCCTGCAACGCCCCCACTGGTCGTCGTAGACGACGCGGTTCAGTCCTCACCCAATCTGGTCGCGGGCGCGAACGAGGAAGGCTATCACGTCCTCAACACCAACTACGGGCGCGACTACAAAGCCGATCTCGTCGCCGACATCGCCGCCGCCGATGCGGGCGCACCCTGTCCCAACTGCGGCAACCCGATGCGGGCTTCGCGCGGCGTCGAGGTGGGCAACATCTTCAAGCTCGGCACGCGGTACAGCGACTCGCTCGGCTGCACCTTCCTCGACCAGGGCGGCAAGGCGAAACCCATTCTCATGGGCTCGTATGGCATCGGCGTCGGGCGGCTGCTCGCGTGCATCGTCGAGGCGCACCACGACGAGTACGGACTGATCTGGCCGATCACGGTCGCGCCGTATCACGTTCATTTGGCGCTGCTGCCGGGGGGCGAAGCGGAGAGCGCAGCCGCGCGCCTCTACGACGAATTGCAGGCCGCGGGCGCGGAAGTCCTGTTCGACGACCGGAACGAGCGGCCCGGCGTGAAGTTCATGGACGCCGATCTGATCGGCCTGCCGCTGCGCGTGACCGTAGGCGAAAAGTCGCTCAAGAAGGGCGGAGCCGAGCTCAAGCGCCGCAACAGCAAAGAGAGCGTGGTGGTGGCGTTGAGCGAACTGGTGGAGAGGGTGAGAATAGAGATCAGAGATTTGCAGGCGGAGATTGCGACGAGGGGCAAGGAGGTGCCGTTCAAAGATTGAGGGGTATAATCGGCCACGCTGAACACCGAAGAAATCAGCGCCATTTGCTCACAGGAGGTTGCCCATGCCCCCCGTCGTCTACGTTGTTTCCGGCGGCGTCTCGAAATTCGCCAAAGCCCGTCCGGATAAGACCTTTCAGGCCGTCGTCAAAGAGGCCTACGATTACGCCATCCGCGACATCGGCCTGACCTTCGAGCAGTTCACCGAACTGGTGGACGGCTCGGTCGCCTCATACTTCTCCGATCACTTCCAGCGCCAGCTCATGTCCGGCATCATGGTGCAGGATTACCTCGGCCTGTGCCCGAAGCCCGGCCACCGCGTGGAGGGCGGCGGCGCGACGGGCGGCCTGTGCTTTCAGGAGGCATGGAAATCGGTGGCCTCGGGCCACATGGACATCTGCGCGGCCTACGGCTTCGAGACGATGAGCCACGTGGAGACGTGGAAGGGCAACGAGTTCATCGCCCTGGCCTCCGACGTGAGTTTCGACTACCCCGTCGGCGGGTTCTACTCCGGCTATTACGCCATGATGGTCACGCGCCACATGAAAGAGTTTGGCACGACCGTCGAGCAGATGGCGCACGTCTCGGTGAAGAATCACATCAACGCTTACCACAACCCGTATGCCCAGAAGCGCAATCGTTACACCATTCAAGACATCCGGGACGCGCCGATGGTGGCGTGGCCGCTCACCCGGCTCGACATCTGCGTGATGTCGGACGGCGCGGCGGCGACGATCCTGTGCTCCGAAGAAGGCTTGAAGAAACTGGAGCAGGCCGGGGCGAAGATCGCGCGCCCGCTCGTCAAGGTCACCGGCATCGGGCGCGGCACAGACGCGATGCGCATGGCCGATCGCCCGCACGCGGACTACGACACCTTCATGCGGCACTCCGCCACCGAGCAGGAAAAGTCCTCCGACGAGACGCGCGCCTATTACCGCAGGCTGTGGGACAAAGGCTTCCGTTATCCAGGCGTGCACTCGTTCCGCGCGGGCCGCACCGCAGGCAATATGGCGTGGAAGCACGCGGGCCTCACCGACCCGCTCCACGAGCTCGACTTCATCGAGCTGCACGACGCGTACACGTCGAGCGAAATCCAGACGTACGAGGACCTCGGGCTGTGCCGCTACGGCGAGGGCGGGCCGTTTGCCGCTTCGGGCAAAGCGTTCATGCCGGGGATTGATTACGGCTTGAACCTGCCCGAAAAGCCGGCCTGCCCGGTGAATCCCTCCGGCGGCCTCATCGCCTGCGGCCATCCCGTCGGCGCGACAGGGCTGATGCAAGCCGTGTTCGCCGTCTGGGAATTGCAGGGGACGATCAAGAAGCACTTCGGCGACGACCGGCTGCAAGTCAAGAACGCGCGGCGAGGGGCCATACATAGTCATGCGGGAACGGGGACGTATGTAACCGTGTCTGTACTCGAGCGGGAACTTTAATCACGAATGACACGAATAAACGAATGTCACGAATTCGTGCTATTCGTCCATTCGTGACATTCGTGATGAGGAAATGGTTATGTCCAAACTACCTACTCACCGCCCCGAGACGCTCGGCGGCTACATCGTCCACAACCTCCCTTTCCCCAAAGTGCTGAACGAAGAGACGCTGGCATTGCTCAAGCAGATGTCGCCCATCCAGATCGAGCAGGTCTATCAGATCAATTATCTGCACTCGTACGGGCAGGACTCGCCGTTCTTCGCCGGATTGACGAATGGCGTCTTCCTCGGCTCGCGCGATCCGAAGACGGGCTACACCTACGCCAACCCGCGCGGCCACGACATGTTTACGGGCGACGAGACGCAGTGGGTCGTCCTCCCGAACGAAGGCACAGTGCACGCCTTCACGGTCTGCCACTTCGGTTCGGAGGAGTTCCTGCCGGAGTGTCCGTTCGTGTTGGCGCTCATCGAGTTCGAGGGCGCGAACACGCTCTTCCTCACCCGGCTGATGGGCGTTGATCCGAATGCCGCCTCGCTCGACTGGATCGGGATGAAGGTGAGAGCGGAATATCTGCGGAACAGCAAATTGAAGCCGACGGACGTCTACTTCGTCCCAGTGTGAGCGGCAACGGATTCGGCAACCGCTGCTTGCTACGAGATTCTGTCCAGCGCCTGCGCCAGGTCCACGATCAAGTCCTCCGCATCTTCCACCCCCAGCGCGAGGCGCACCAGATTATCTTTGATGCCGACCGCCAGCCGCTCTTCGGTGGAGAGCTCGTAGTACGACATCAGCGCAGGCTGCTCGACGAGCGTCTCGCAGCCGCCGAGCGAGGGGGCGATGATGGGGATGTCGAGCGCGTCCACGAAGCGGCTGGTGGCTTCCAGTGATCCATCAATCTCAAAACTGACGACGCCGCCAAAGCCGAGCATCTGCGCGCGGGCGACGGCGTGATCCGGGTGCGAGGCGAGGCCGGGATACCACACCCGCCGCACGCGGGGATGCGATCCCAGAAACTCGGCGACCGCCTGCCCGTTCTCGTTCTGCCGCCCGACGCGGAGGGCGAGCGTCTTCAGCCCCCGGAGAAGGAGTGCGGCGTTGTGGGGATCGCTCACACCCCCAAGTACGCCGAGCGACTGCCGGAGCGAATCGATCAGCCCGGCCCGCCCGACGGCGACGCCCGCGAGCAAATCGTTGTGCCCGCTCAGGTATTTCGTCGCCGAATGGACGACGACGTCAATCCCGAAGTCGAGCGGGCACTGGTTGAGCGGGGTGGCGAAGGTCGAGTCAATCAGCGTTTTGACGCCGTGGCGCTGGGCGATCTCGGCCAGGCGCACGAGATCCACGACGCGCAAATACGGGTTGGTGGGCGACTCCGAGATGACGAGGCGGGTGTTGGGTTGGAGGGCAGCCTCGAGCGCGTCGAAATCCCCCATCGGGACAACCGTCGTGGTGATGCCGAAGCGCTTGAGAAAGGTGAGGCAGAACTGGCGCGTGCGGCGGTAACAGTCGTCGCCGATGACGATGTGCGCGCCGGCCGGGAGCATGGCGAGCAGCACCGAGGTCACCGCCGCCATCCCGGACGCAAACAGGATCGCATCCTCGCCGTGGTCGAGCGCGGCGAGCTTCGCCTCGCACGCGGCGACGGTGGGGTTGCCGTAGCGCCCGTACTCAGTGCGGCCCCCGTACGGGGATGTTCCATCGCGCGCCCGGCCCCACATGCGCGCTTCCTGAAACGCACACAGGTCAGCCGTATTCTCGAACGTGTACGTCGCCGTCTGGACGATGGGGACGGTGAGGGCATGGTGGGCGTTCGGGCGCGCGGTCCCGGCGTGGACGGCCTCCGTGGACGGGCCGCGTCTCACACGGGGCCGTAGAGACGCAGCCGGCTGCGTCTCTACGTGTGTTTGTGATTGCAGATCCGGGGCGGTCATTGGCCTCTCCTTGTATCATAAATGTTATCCAGAGAGACCAGAGGGGTAAAAGAAAACCCCTTCTGGAATGAGAAGGGGTCAGAAGAAGCGCACTGCCTTGCTCTCATCTTCCAGAAAAAATCCGCCGGAATTGGCACCTTGCTCAAGTGAGCAGGTTGTCGAGGCATCATCGGGCCGGTCCCTCCGCCTCTCTGGATAAGAGTGTTGCTATTCAGTTGCGTGTGAGATTATCACAAAACGAAAGCCGCTGTCAATTGGCAGTTTGCACAAGGGTGCCTCACGTTTCTGAGGCAAACTGTCAGGCTGGCGCTGGGAGGTCAGGGCTTAAGGCGCAAGGGGCAAGGCACAGGCAGGGCGGGATCAGACTGCGGAGGGGGGAGAGGGGAAATCGGGTGAACGCGTCAGGTTGGCCGGGAGCAACCG
>Ga0209109_10000452_pt1 | contig 21689 bp, 18 predicted proteins | sample Rifsed10ft2_FD_184004 | JGI IMG/M metagenome (GOLD analysis project Ga0209109, IMG submission 184004) | Soil microbial communities from Rifle, Colorado, USA - sediment 10ft 2 (version 2) | ecosystem: Environmental > Terrestrial > Deep subsurface > Rock core/Sediment | place: Rifle, Colorado... | reverse complement strand
CCGCGCGGAACTGGACCGCGTGGTGGCCTACGTGAACTTCGACGGCGGCATCGGCCACGTGACCGGCTACTCGCTCGGCGGGCGCAAGGATATCGAAGCTGCGGTGCGCGAAGTCTTGAAGCCCGTCGAGTCGTGGGGCATGAACGCGCACACGCTTGACGCTTCGGGCGGCACCGACCACGTGGACTTTTTGCTGGAGGGCGTGCCCACGCTCAGCGCCAATCAGGAAGAGGGCAACTATCTGCCCAATTACCACGCCACGTCGGACACGACGGACAAGGTGGACATCCGCGAGCTCAAGTTGCACACGGCGTACGCTGCGGTCACGGTGGTGGGCATCGCCAACCGTGCTGGGCGCCTCGGCAAGCGGCAATCCCGAGCGGAAATCGAGGCGTTGATCCAGGAAACCGGCTTTGACAAATACTTGAAAGATTTCGGACACTGGGAAGGGTGGGTCTCCGGCCAGCGCGGCCGCCAGCGCTAGCTGTGCATCTGGGGCACCGTAGCCACCGTCACGGTCGCTGTTTTGAGTGGGGCGCACATCGTTTGCGTCCACGACGTCGCCGAAATGGTCCAGGTCGCCCGCGTCACCGACGCCCTCCTCACTGCAAAGTGAAGAGCAAGTTGTGAACTGGGACACCGCTGACATTTGCCTTCCTATCGCACGGTATAATCAATCTTGGAGGGTTCCTTGTACGGGTATCCTGACTTGGTCCGCTCCACTGCGAAACCTTTCCTTGTGCCTGTGCTGGCGATTGATTACGGGCGGCGGCGCATTGGCCTGGCCATCTCGGACGAGTTGGGCCTGACGGCGCGGCCGCTCACGACGCTTACCCGCACGAACCGGCAGAGCGATCTGCGCCGTCTGCGCGAGTTCGTCCGCAAGCACGGCGTGCGGCGCATCGTGGTGGGTCATCCGCTGAACCTCGACGGTACAGCTAGCGAAATGACGGTCGAAGCCGAGCGATTTGCCGCGCGCATCGAAAAGCACCTCGGTTTGCCCGTGGTGCTGATGGACGAGCGGCTCAGCAGTTGGGAAGCCGGACAAATGCTCATGGAAATGCCGAAGCGCTCCTCGCGCAAACGCGCCCGCACCGTGGACGAAACCGCGGCCGCCGTGATCCTCCGCGACTTTCTTGCCCGCGAGCAGGCCCGTGCCCTGGTGAAGGCCTGATCCGTGCGCCGCGTCATTCTCATCCTTCTGGTTGTCCTCGCGCTCGCTGCCGGCTGGCTGGCCTACGCGCTTTACACTCCATTCCAGGCGTTTCCCAAGGAAGGCGTCTTTGTCGAGGTACCGCGCGGCGCGTCGAGCCGCACGATTGCGCGCCGCCTGGAGGAGAATGGCATCATCCGCAGCCGCTGGGCATTCGAGCTGCTGGCGCGCTGGAAATCACGCCAGCCGTTGCAGGCCGGCGAGTACTTCTTCGACCGCCCGCGCAACGCCATCGGAGTCTTCCGCTGGATCGCCGACGGGCATGTTTACTTTCGCACGGTGACCATCCCCGAAGGCTACAACATGTTCCAGATCGCCGACCTCCTCGAAAAGGAAGGCTTCACCAGCCGCGAAGAGTTCCTCGCCGCAGCGCGCGACCCGGAGCCGATCCGCGACCTCGCCCCCGGCGCACGGACGCTCGAGGGCTTTCTTTTCCCCGCCAGCTACCAATTGCCCCGCCACCCCGCCGCGCGCGACGTCGTCGAAATCATGCTGCAGCGTTTTCGGGAAGCTTGGGCGGCGCTGCCCGAATCTGAGCGCAGCGGCCGTAGCGTTGAGCAGGTGGTCGCGTTGGCCTCGCTGGTCGAAAAGGAAACCGGCCAGCCTGACGAGCGTCCCGTGGTCGCCGGCGTCTTCTCGAATCGCATGAAACGCGGCATGGCGCTGCAATGCGACCCGACGGTCATCTACGCACTCGAGCTTGCCGGTCGCTACAACGGCAACCTGCTGCTGCGCGACCTGCGCATCAATTCGCCGTACAATACCTATCGCTACGCGGGCCTTCCGCCTGGGCCGATTGCCAACCCGGGTGAAAGCTCGCTGCGCGCGGCGCTGGCTCCGGCAGCGGTGGACTACTTTTATTTCGTGGCCGATGGCGGGGGCGGGCACGTTTTCAGCCACACCTTGCGGGAGCACAACCGCAACGTTGCGCTCTACCGCCGCAAACTCGCGCAGAACCATTCCGCGGCGGCCGACCCGCCGCCTGCGCCGTCGCATAAGGCTACAAGGAAGAGGCCGCGATGAAGCACCACGGCACGGTCACAAAGAAGGAGCTGATCCTGGAGATCGCGCGCGGCCTGGGCGTCAACCGCTTCACGCCCGCCGAGGTCGAGCAGATCCGCCGCCAGCTCATCGTGCGCCTGGGTACGCCCGGGAAAACCTCGCCGGACTACATCGCCGACGTGCTCGAAGATGCCGGCCTGCGCGTCGTCTGGTCCACGAAAGCCGATACCGAAGGGAGGTACGAAGAGGAGTTCCACGACCTGCTGCACTTCGCCACGCTCGAAGAGGCGGAGATCTGCCTGATGCGTCTGGATGAGCTGCTGCGGAAATTCCGCGCTGAAGACGAGCGCGCTGCCGTCGAGCGAGTCCTGGAGGTCGCCCGCCTGGGTCGCCGCCGCGCCGAAATGATCACCCGCAACCCCAAAGTGGACGCACACAAGCGCGCCGAAAAAGAAGAAATACTGCACTGGTTCCAGATCTGGCTGGAGACGCCGGATACATTTTTCGACTGGCTCGAAGTCCGCAAGCAGTCGCCGGAATTTCAGCAACACTTCCCGGCCAGCGAAACGGAGGCTTAGCCCGCGGTGGAGCTGCTTCCTTACCAGCTCGAAATCGAGCCAATGGACCTGGGCGCCGACGTGAAGGCCGTCGGGCTCGAGCTGATCAAGCCGGAGAGCCGCGAGCCAGTCCGCGGGCCCGCTGCCGCGCGCGCCTGGGCCGCTGTGTTGGTAGCGCTGGCAGGCGACGAGCCCTGGGCGCTCGACTTTTTCAGTCACGGCGACCGCGTCCGCGATTACTGCGTGCGGCACAGCATCGGTTTTCGCGATACCGGCCCGCGCTCCCTGGTCGTGGCCCCGCCCGGCGTGGAGTCGCTCGAAGCACTCTTCGCGCGCTTCGAGGGAGAAACCTTTGGCGTGCGTGCCGGCGGGCCGCTGGCGGCAGGTGACGCTGCGCTCGAACCCGACCTCGCCCGCGGCGGCGTGGACGCCTACCATCCCGCCTATGGCAACTATCTTTTCTGCGCGGTCTGCGACTTCGAGAACGGCTTTCTGACCTTGCTCACCAATCGCCTTTGGGCCAGCGAAGTCATCCGCCGCGTCCGCCCGGCCCTCGACGGCCTGCCCGTCAGCATCTCTCGCCCGCATTAGGCTGCGCGAGACGGCTCGAAAATGCCCGTTTCAGCTTGGTTGACACCCATTGGAGCGGTTGTTAGATTGCTTGTTTGCGCTGTGAATGGAGGAAATCTCTGAGAGATCGCTCTCCAACCTGGCTTGTTTTGCTGGCAGCCATTGTGCTTGCGACCGGCTGCTCGGTGAAGGACACCACGCGCATCGCTCCGGCCAAGGTCCCCGTCGCGCTCGAGGCCACGGCCGACCAGCTCCTCGAACGCTACAACCAGCAGGCCCGCGCCGTGCGCTCCATCAATGCAAGTATCGAGCTGCAGCCGGTGGCCGGCTCGGCTTACAGCGGCGTCATCGAGGAGTACCACGATGTCCGCGGCTTCCTGCTGGCCCAGAAGCCGGCCCACATCCGCATGATCGGGCAGGCACCTGTGGTGGCCAAGAACATTTTCGATATGGTCAGCGACGGCGAGACCTTCTCAATCTACATCCCATCGAAAAACAAGTTTATCACCGGCCCGGCTTCGTTCGACCGGCCTTCGCCCAAGCCCATTGAAAATCTTCGCCCCCAGCATCTACTCGAGGCAATCTTCTGGCCGGAGATTCCCGCCGGAGCGACGGTGCTGTTCGAGGAATTCAACGGCGTGGGCAATGATCTTTCCCGTTTCTATGTGCTCACTCTCCTGCGCCAGGCCGCGTCCGGGCCGGAGATCGAGCGGAGGATCTGGTTCAACCGCGCCGACCTGAACATCGCCCGCATTCAGGTCTATGATCCGGGCGGCAAGCTCGCTGCCGACATTCGTTATGCCGATTGGGAGCCGCTGGCCGATGTGCGCTACCCGCGGCAAATCTGGATTGCCCGGCCCCGCGACGACTACCAGCTCGAGGTCCGCATCACCAAGCTGGCGCTCAACGAACCCGTTGCTGCCGACCGCTTTCGCCTCGAGCAGCCTCCCGGCACGGAGCTCGTCCGCGTCGGCCCCGAAGCTGGAAAGACGGAGGAGCGCCCGTGATCGGCCACATGATCGCCCGCAACCTCCTCTACCGCCCGCTGCGGACGATGATCAGCGTGCTCGCTGTGGCCGTGGAAGTCACCCTGGTGATCATTATCGTCGGGCTGACCAGCGGCCTGTTGCGCGAGACCGCCAAGCGCATCGAAGGCATCGGCGCCGACATCATGCTCCAGCCGCCCTCGGCCTCCGTGTTCCTGGCTTTCAGCGGCGCGCCCATGCCCATCAAGATTCGCGAGCGGCTTGAGGAAATGAAATACGTTGAGGCGGTCGCACCGGCGCTGCTCCAATTCAGCGCCACGGGCGGCTTAGATGTGATCTACGGCATCGAGCCGGAAAGCTTCCGCGAAGTCTCCGGCGGGTTTGTCTTCCGCGAGGGGCGCGACATAGAAGGCCCCGACGACCTGCTCATTGACGACTGGGCCGCCAGGGCCAAAGGCGCGAAAGTCGGTCAAAAGTTCAAGTTGCTCGACCACGAGTTCAACGTGGCCGGCATCGTCGAGCACGGCAAGGGCGCGCGACTCTTCGTGCCCATCCGCACGCTCCAGGAGCTTTCCGGTTCCCGCGACAAGGCCTCGGTCTTCTTCCTCAAACTGACCCGCCCCGAGCACACTCCGGCCGTCATGGAGGAGATGCGCAAGCTCTTTCCGCGGTATGAAATTCGGCCCCTGAAAGACTTTCTCTCGCTGATGACCTCCTCGAAGCTGCCGGGGCTGGATATCTTCATCCGCTCGATGATCGCGCTGGCGGTGGCCATCGGCTTCCTGGTGATCTTTCTCTCGATGTACACCTCGGTCGTCGAGCGCACCCGGCAGATTGGCGTGCTCAAGTCGCTGGGCGCCTCGAGCGGCTACATCGTCAAGGCGTTGCTCAGCGAGACCGCGTTGATCTGCGCCATCGGCATTCTGGCCGGCCTCGGCTTGAGCTACGCCGTGCGCGCTGCCTTCCTGACCCTGTTCCCGACGCTGTCCATCCTGATCACGCCCGGCTGGGTGGCCAAGGCCGGACTGATCGCCATCGCCGGGGGCCTGCTGGGCGCCGCCTACCCGGCCTGGATGGCCAGTCGCAAAGACCCTATCGAAGCGCTTTCCTTTGAATGAGCGGCGACCAGCCAGCGCTTGCCTTGCTCTGCCGGGGCTAGGCAGAAATCCCATTCGCGGCTACAATATTCGCGTTTTCAGGCGCATGGCCCGCACTGCACGCGGCACGGGCAGCCGCGGCGGGCCGCTGGCAGGTCAGGCCCACGGTGACCGCGGAAAGCAGCCCGCCCACAACAGGAAGCTAGTTTGGAGCCGATACTCAAAACCGAAGACCTGTGGAAGGTCTATCACACCGGCAAGGTCGAAGTGTCGGCCCTGCGCGGCGTGAATTTTGAAGTGTTGCCGGGCGAGTTTGTGGCCGTGATGGGGCAGTCGGGCTGCGGCAAGTCCACGCTGCTTTATGTGATCGGCGGGCTGGCCCAGGCCACTCGCGGCAAGGTGCTGGTGGACGGCAACGACCTGGCCACTCTGAGCGATGCCGAGCGCACCAGGCTCCGCCGGCACAAAGTCGGCTTCATCTTTCAGCGCTTCAACCTATTGCCCACGCTCGACGCTTACGGCAATATCGCCATCGCCCAGCACATCCACGGCAATGGCTTCGACCCGCATCGCTTCGACGTCGTCACGAGAATGCTTGGCCTTACCGAGCGTCTCCATCACCGCCCGTCGGAGATGTCCGGCGGTGAACAGCAGCGCGTGGCCATTGCCCGCGCCATCATCAACGAGCCGAAGATTGTCCTTGCCGATGAGCCCACCGGCAACCTGGACTCGAAAAATTCCGACATCGTCCTGGGCATGCTCCGCCGGCTCAATCAGGAGCTCCAGCAGACCATCGTGATGATCACGCACAACCCGGAAGCGGCCGCCTACGCCCATCGTGTGGTGCACATGCGCGACGGCGTAATCGTAGACGGCGTGCCCACCGACTGAGATGCGCACCCTCTGGCGCGGCCTGCTGAAAACCTTCTTCTGGTCCTACGAGCGCGGCACCTGGCAGTACGATCTCGCCGTGGCCGCGATTGTCGTGTTTGTCCTCTTCTCGCCGCAGCTCATTCGGTTCAGTGATCAGCCGCAGGTCGGCCCCCGGACCGCGCAGGTGGACCTGTGGAATTTCGACCCGGCCACGGGCATCCAGACCTATCGCCTCGATGCCCGCCTGCTTACCTCTCCGGCCCGCACGCCGGCCTTCAACCGCGAAATGCACGACGCCTTGCGCAAGAATGTCAGCAAGTTGCAGGACGGGAAATTTCAGGTGGTCCGCTACGAGCCAGTCCGCGCCGAGGACGGTACGGTCGCCTTCTACGATGTGTTCGTAAAGCCCTGACACATCCCGCTTTTCTTCTCCACCCGTTCCTCTTCCGCACCGCGAAACGCCGCCCCGGTTCGAGGCATCTGAATGGCTATGGTAAGATGCGCGCCTCGCTGCAACATTGTGGGCGCATCGGAAGCGTGAGAAGCTGGTCCGTGCCGCGGCGCGAGGAGACAGCTCTGAAACGCAGAGTCAGCAACCCGCAACGAACTGCGCTGTTTGTTTGGGCGCTACTGGCCCTTCTGAGCGCCTCGCCCCTCGCGCGGGCCCAGGCACGGCCGGCTTGGACGGCCGACGCGATCCTCAAAGAGCTTGATACTTCTGCCAAGGGTTTTCGCAGCGTTACGGCTGACGTCGAACGCACCAAGGTAACCGTCGTCGTCAACGACAAATCCACGGAAACAGGCCAGGTGTTCGTCCGCCGCGACGACAAGATGCGCATCGAGCTCACCAAGCCCGACCCGCGCACCATCCTGCGGAACGGCGACAAAATCTATATCTACAATCCCCGGGCCAAGCGCGTGGAGGAATTTGATCTGGGCAAGCACCGAGCACTGGTGGGGCAGTTTCAGTTGCTGGGCTTCGGCACGCCCGGCTCCGAGCTGAAGAAAAGCTACCTGGTCACGTTTTTGGGCGAAGATTCACTCGACAAGCGGAAGGTCCTGCTGCTGGAACTGACCCCCAAGGACGAAAAGGTGCGCAACCAGATTTCGAAAATCCACCTCTGGCTGGACGCCGCCAGTTGGCTGCCCGTACAGCAAAAATTCTTCGAGACCGGTTCCGGCGATTATTTCATCTTCCACTACACCAATCTGGTCCGCAATCCGAAGCTCCCCGATTCACGCTTCAAGCCCGACTGGCCCAAGGGCGTTGAAGTGGTCAAGCCCCGCGGCTGAGCCCCCCACAAATTCAGCGGTTTCTCTCCGCCATCCGGTGTTCTTGCTCAAGCAGCGCCTGCTTGCGGTTGAGGCCCCAGCGGTACCCGCCCAGGTGGCCGTCTTCGCGCACCACGCGGTGGCAAGGAATGACCACCGAGACCGGATTGGTGGCGCAGGCGCGAGCGACGGCACGGTTGGCCTTGGGATGACCAATTGCCCGCGCGATTTCGCTGTAGCTGCGCGTGCTGCCGTAGGGGATGGCGCGCAGTTCCTCCCAGACGCGCCGCTGGAAGGCAGTGGCCTGCACGTCCACGGGCAGGTCGAGGCGCGGCTCGAGACCCCGCAGGTGTTTCAAGATCGTCCGCACCCAGTTTCCCATCCCGTTCTGATCGCGATGGACTTCTGCATTCGGGTATTCATGCCGGAGCGCGGATTCGATCTTGGCATCGGAATCGCCCAGGTACAGGGCGGAGATCCCGCGCTTCGTCGCTGCCACCAGCAGCCGCCCCAGCGGCGAGTCCACAATCGTGTAGCCGATCTGCATCCCCTGGCCGCCGCGGCGGTACGTGGCCGGAGTCATTCCCAGTTGTCCGTTGGCTCGTTCGTAGAGCCGGCTACTCGAGCCGTATCCTGCTTCGTAGAGTGCGGTCGTCACGTCGTCTCCTTTTCTAAGCTGCGTTTTCAGGACACCCACGCGCTTGGCGTCCGCATATTGCCGCGGCGAGATGCCCATCAGCCGCTTGAACGTTCGCTGGAGGTGGTGCGGGCTGAGGCCGGTCTTCGCGCTGAGGTCTGCCAGGCTTGGCGCGCCTTCACTGTTTTCCCGCAGGTGCTCGTCAATCGCTCGGCAAGTCCGCCGGACCAGCGCAGCCTGCGGGTTGCCGTTGACTGCATCGCCCGGGCGGCAGCGCCGGCAAGCGCGGAAGCCGCGGCGTTCGGCGGCCTCAGGCCGCGCGAAAAAGAGCACCTGCTCGCGCCGCGGCCTGCGCGATGGGCACGACGGCCGGCAGTAGATGCCCGTCGAACGCACCGCAAAGACAAAGCGGCCGTCCAGGCGGGCATCGCGCGCCAGCACTGCGTGCCAGCGAGCGTCTGCGTCCGCGCCGTGCGTCCGATTTGTGCTGTGGTGCGTCATGCTGGTGGAAAGGATAACGGAACGTGACCTGCTGATTCTATCCGATTCTTGCGGTCAAAATCTGCAAGTGAGAGGGCCCCGGAAGCTTGGCGTCAATCCGCCGGCCGAGTGCCATATTTGGCTGGACCGATTTACACAAAGCGCCATTTTGGCCCTGTCTATTCATCCGGAAAGCAGCCGCAGACTTGACGCTGCGGAGAACAAGCGGTGTTCTCCCCTTTGCCATCGCCCCAAGGCTTCGCTATGCTTCACTGAGACAACCGATGCCGCACACCGACCTGCTGCGCGACCTGATTGTTCTCTACGGCATGGCCATGGGCATCGCCTACCTGATGCGCCGTCTACGCCAGCCGACCCTGATCGGCTACCTGCTCACCGGCATGCTGGCTGGTCCTTTCGGCCTGCGACTGATCTCGGACCGTAGTGCTGTCGAGATCCTGGCCGAGGTCGGCGTTGCCCTGCTGCTCTTCACCATCGGCCTTGAGCTTTCGATGCAGAAGCTCGCCAAGATGAAGCAGGTTGTGCTGGGCGCCGGATCGCTGCAGGTGGCTTCCACTGTCTTACTCAGCCTTGCGGCTCTTGTGGCTGCGGGTTTGGCCATGCGCGAGAGCCTCTTCTGGGGCTTCCTGATCGCCACCAGCAGCACCGCCATCGTGCTCAAGCTCCTCCACGACCGTGGCGAATTAGAAACGGTACATGGACGCCTGGTGCTCGGCATCCTGCTGTTTCAGGACTTGATGGTTGTGCCGATGATGGCACTGCTGCCGGCGCTGGCTGCACCCGGCGCCGGGCAGGCGCTGAAGATTCTGCTGGCACTGGGTAAGTCGCTGGCCGTGGTCGGCGTGATCCTCTTCGGTGCGCGCTACCTCTTCCCGCGCCTGCTCCGCGCGATCGTTCTGGTGCGCAGCCGCGAGCTGTTCGTAATCGCGACCATCTTTTTCGCGCTGGGAACGGCGTGGGGAGCCTCGCAACTCGGGTTCTCGCTGGCCCTGGGCGCGTTTCTGGCCGGAATTGTGCTCTCCGAATCCGAATACGGCCACCAGGTATTGGCCGAAATTCTGCCCTTCCGTGACAGCTTCAGCAGCCTGTTCTTCATCGCCGTGGGCATGCTGATTGACCTGCGTTTCGCTGCGGCGCACGCCGGCTTGCTGGTCACCTGCGTCGCCGCCATCCTTCTGGGCAAGTTCCTGATGGCGGGCGGATCAGTGCTGGCGCTGGGTTTTCCGCTGCGCTTGGGCGCGCTGGTAGCTCTGGCGCTGGCCCAGGTTGGCGAGTTCTCCTTCGTGCTCCTGAGAGAGGGCGAACGGCTGGGCCTCATGGTTGCCGACCGCTATCAGCTCTTTCTCTCCGCGACCGTTCTTACCATGATGCTCACGCCGGCCCTGATCCAGATGGGGCCGCACGTCTCCCGCTGGCTCGGACAGAAAGGTGAGCGCCGTGGCAGCCGTCTGGGCCTGGACGAGCAGACCGAGCAACTCCGCGACCACGTCATCATCTGCGGCTATGGAATGAATGGGCAGCGCCTGGCCCACCTGCTCCGCTCAAACGAATTCCCGTATGTGGTGATCGAGATGAACCCGCGCGTAATTCGCGCCGCCCGCGCCGAGGGCGAACCCATCTACTTCGGCGACGTCGGCAGCCATGAAATCTTGAAGCGGGCTGGTTGCGCGCACGCACGCGGCATTGTGCTGGCAATTTCGGACCGCGCCGTGCTCCCCCGCGCCATTTCCCATGCGCGCCTGTTGAACCCGGAGATCCACATCATCGCTCGCACCAAGCGCATCGAAGATGCGCGCGAGTTGCGCCTGACCGGCGCCACCGATGTCGTCGCTGAGGAACTGGAAGCCTGGATGGAGATCGCCGTGCGCGTCCTGCGGCTCTACGGGATGCCGCGCGAGGCCGTGGCCAGCCAGATGACAGAGTTACGCGCGGAAGACTACGATATGGCGCGCATCCTGCCCATTCCCGGCCAGCCGCTCCGCCACCTGTGGCACCTGCTCCCGCAGGTGGACCTTGAGCTGTTTGTGATTCCACCCGGCTCGCCGCTGGCCGGAGCCGAACTGCGCCAGCTCGAGCTGCGCAAGCGCACGGGCGCCTCGGTACTGGCCGTCGTCCGCCCGTACGCCCGAACCGGCTCTTCGATTCCGTCCACGCAGGTAATCCACAACCCCGAGCCACACTTCTGTTTCGCCGAGGGTGACCAGGTGGTGCTGATCGGCTCGCGCGAACAGCTTACCCTGGCTTTCAGCCTGCTGGGTGAACCCGCGCTTCCGGCCCGATCGGGCACAGCGTCCCCGGGCGCGGCTGGCTCCTAGCAGAGCTTCCTCGCCCCGGGTCCCGTGCAACCCGTGCGCGCGACATCCGCGGCGCCTTCGATTGGGGACTCGGCTCACTCTTCAGAATCCCCCGGCCAACCAGCGCCCTTCCTCCCTTGCCTGTTAGAGCACCGCACGGAGCGGTTCTGTTGACCCGGTTCCGAGCACGGGAGATAGTGCCCGGAGCAGCGCCAGGGACGTTGGAAAGCATGAGGGAGACCCATGCGCGCTGCGGACCGCCACAGGCCCACCAAGGGCGCATCACAGAAATCATTCAGGAGTGCCCCAGCCCCGGTACAAGCAGGCCCGCGAGTGCGCGAAGATACGCATCACTCGGTCGCCCCGCTTGAGCCAGCCCACCCTCGGGCCGTGCGCAGCCGGGCGCGTGCGTTCTCCCGAGTGCCAACCCACGTTGTCACGGCGGAGTCGGACCGGCGGCTCTACCCGCGCGCATCGCTGCGTCTGCCGCTGCGTCTCAAACGCGTGGCCGGCCAGCGCGAAGTGGTCCCGCTCACCCTGCTCACGCGCAACATCAGCTCGAGCGGCGTCTTTTTCCTTTGCCCGCGCTGGATCGAGCCGGGCACGCCGGTTGAGCTTGAAGTGGCACTGGTGGACCGGCCCATCGGCCGCGGCAGCGTTCACATGGCCACGGTCGCTCACATTGTCCGCGTCGAGTCCACCGACACGCGCGGCTGGCACGGCCTGGCCGCCAGCTTCGACGACATCACCTTTCGCCGCGACGATCCGCTGCCGCAGCGCTTCCAGCAGCCGTGAGATTCGGCAGGGGAGCCCGCGGCGAGTAAGTACTTTTTCCCAGACTCGAGGCCGAGGACGAAATCCTTGCGCTCAGGGTCTGCGGCCCGTCTGCCGGCCATTTGTCGGTGACCTGAATTTCCATAATTTTATCTCTTGCCTTGACGGGATACTTCTTTGTATGTTGTTGCCCTCACAAGGTGGGGGGACGCCGGACCATGGGGCAGGCGGCAGCCTTTCGTTTCACTTTCGCTCGGGAGGATTCAGATGAAGAAGCTTAGCGGTGTGGTGTGTGTGTTGATGGTGTGCCTGGCGTTGGCCGGACCGGCCTGGGGACAGGCGCAAATCACCAGCGGCACGATTCAGGGTGACGTGGTGGATGAGAAGGCTGGTGTCGTGCCCGGCGCGACCGTAGAAATCAGGAATCTGGACACAAACCTTACCAGAACGCAGACCACTGGAGAGGACGGCCGATTCGCCTTTCTCTTGCTGCCTCCCGGCCGCTACACGGTGACGATTTCCAAGGCGGGCTTTGCCACCATCGTCCAGGAAAACGTGAACCTGACCGTGGGCCAGGCTTTTTCGCTGCCGGTGACCATGAAGGTGTCCGCCGTGGAGGAACGCATTGTGGTCACGGCCACTCCCGTGGTGGACCTCATCAAGACCGAGTCCAGCACCACGCTGAACCAGGTGACCGTGGGCACCACTCCCATTCTGGGAAGAAAGTTTGAGGACCTGCTCACGCTGACGCCCGGGGTGAGCATCGTGCAGGGACCCGACGGCGACGAGATTAACTTCCACGGGCAGCGTGGCATGTTCAACAACATCAGCCTGGACGGCGGCGACTACAACAACGGCTTCTTCGGCGAACAGGTAGGCGGGCAGCGCGCCGCGATTGACATCACCCTCGACGCCGTCAAGGAGTTCCAGGTGGTGGCGGCCGGTTCCAGCGCCGAGTTCGGGCGCACGGCGGGCGGCGTCGTCAACGTGATTACCAAGTCGGGCACCAATGACGTACATGGCAGCCTATTCCACTTCCAGCGCCTCGAGGCTTTGTCGGCCAACACCTCCGACGGCAAGCCGCTCAAGGATTTCCGCCGCGAACAGTTCGGCGGCACCATCGGCGGGCCGATCCAGAAGGACAGGACTTTTTTCTTCTTCGCTGCCGAGCAGATTTTTGAAAACCTCCAGCGGCCCAATTTGAGCGAGCAGATTGGCTCCACAGCATGCCCGAGCACGCCCACGATCAGACCGAGCAACTCGCTTGCAGTTAACCAGGCGAATGCCGTCCTGATCAACGGAAACCCGGATTGTCAGCGCGTGGCGCTGCTCAATTTCTACGAGACGAGTCTGAATCAGCGGGAAGGCGACCCCGTCAAGCATACCATTGGGAATACGAACTTCCTGACCAAGCTGGACACTAAGATTACCGAAGGCAATCTGCTCTCCGGATCGTTCAGCATTAACCGCTCTCGCAACGAGAACCAGACCTTCGACGTGCCCACCTATGGCAATTCCGCCAACGGAATCGAAGGCGCCTCCTTCATCTATTCGCTGAACATCAACCTGTTCAGCACCATTTCCCCGACGCTGCTCAACGAAGGCCACTTCACCTATTTGCGGGAGAAGCGGCCGCGCGAAGCGACGAAATCGAATGTACCGCCCGATACCGGCGCGGGATTTTCGCCCAGCTTCCGTTTTGGCAATCCCTACTTCCTGCAGCCTACGGTTGAGGAAGTTTTCTGGCGGACACAGATCCGCGACAACGTCTCCTGGGTGCGCGGCAAGCACAACATCAAGTTCGGCGGCGAATGGATCCACAGCCTGAACGATCAGACTTTCCGCGGCTTCTTTACGGCACGGTACCTGTTCGACAGCGTAGTCGGCTTCCTGCGGTACGCGTCGCCGACTGCGCCGAATGGTTTTGGGCGCACCACCGCGGCTTGCGACGACGGAACCTTCGTCACGGTGGGCTTGGGACAGACTTGCTCCGGGGATAGCGCCACGTTCACTGGGGGCCCGTTGCTCTTCTACCTGCAGAACGGAACCCCCAGCGGAGCACCGAATGTTCCTCCACCTGGGAGGAACAAGTCTGACAACGAAGACTTTGCGCTCTTTATTCAGGACAAGTGGCAGATCTGGCCGAACTTCACCTTGAACTATGGGTTGCGCTGGGAGGCCCAACTGCTGGCCAATCCGATTGTTCCCGCATCGCAGACCGCTTATGCATTCGCCCTGAGCAACCCGCGCTTTCCATCCGACGGCACGATTCCCGACCAATGGAAAATGTTCCAGCCGCGCGTGGGCTTCGCTTGGGACTTTTTGAACAACCGCAAGTCGGTCCTGCGCGCGCATTACGGCATTTACAACGCCCGGCAGAACATGCTTTCGCAGGTCGGCTCGATTACCGATAACGGTGTCCAGCAGCGCGGCAGCTTCGTCAATACAGGTTTGCTTTTGGCCTTTGGCGCGACGACACCGACGTATCCGGGGATTTTGCCGCCAGCGCCCGCGTCCACCTGCAGCGGCAACCCATTCCCGTGCTTCACCGGTGTGCGCGTGTTCGACCGCGACTACGACAACCCGCGCATCTACACCACCAACGTGTCCTATGAGCACGAGCTCTTCCGCGACACCTCGATCTACTTCGACTTCACCCATGCCAAGGGCGTGCACCTGACTCGGTTCGTCAGTGTAAACATTGGCGACGCCCCCACGCGGTGCTGCGCGATCTCCAACAATGTGCAGATTTTGATTCCGGGCACCGGAGACGCGGTCTTTTACAGCGGCGCTCCCCCTTTTGGGCCGCAATTGGGAGATGTTTTCACGACCCGAAGCACGGCCAAGGCGCTGTATCGCGGATTTACGGTGGGCATGCGCAAGCGTTTCAGCAACAACTACCAATTGGAGTGGAACTATACCTACTCGCGCGACCGCGACGACGATTCCAGCGAGCGCGACCCCTTCGTCGACCGCACCTTCAACCGCTTTGACCCCAGCCTGGACTATGCCCCGTCGGATCGCGACATCCGCCACAAGTTCAACTTCATCACCTACGCCGAGCTGCCCTGGGGCTTTCAGGGCAACGCGCGCATCCAGGCGCGTTCGGCCCAGCCGGTTATTCCCAGCCCGCGCGTGCTGAACAACGTGGACCGTGGCCGCAACTCCACGCGCAAGGACAACGAATTCTTCTCCTTCGACTGGCGCTTGCTGCGCCCGTTCAAGTTCGGCGAGCGCTACGCGATTGTTCCCATGGTCGAGATGTTTAACACCTTCAACACCGGGAACAATATCAACCCGTTCCTGACGAATCCCTGCCCGGGCCCGTTGCAGCAGTGTGCTCCTTCGGCCCAGCCCGCTGGCTTGTTCAACTTCGATGGCTTCCTGCGCCAGGGCGTGGGCGATCCGTTGCAGGTGCAGTTCGCCGTGCGCTTCACCTTCTAAGAGAAACCTCCATTCGGCCAGATGCAAACCCTGGAGGGGCGCACGGGCGCCCCTCCGCTCTGCTTTCATGCGGAAATAGGGCATGAGTCTTTCGCCTCGCCAGGTGGTCGAATTGTGGTCGTCGGCATTCAACCGGCAGGACGCCGACGCGCTGGCCGAGTTGTACGCCGAGGACGCGGTGAACTGGCAGGTGGCCGAGGAGCCGCTCCAGGGTCGCGAGGCCATTCGCGAGAGCTTTCGCGAATTCTTTCGCGCCTTCCCGGACAGCGGGTTTCGCCGGGTGAATCTGCTCGAAGACGGTGAATGGGCCGCGCTCGAGTGGGAGGGCTGGGGCACGCACCGGGGCGAGTTTGCGGGAGCGCCGCCCTCCGGCCGTCCGTCTCAATTGCGCGGCTGCGGATTCTTTCAGGTCCGCGAAGGAAAAATCGTTTCCCAGCGCGGCTATTGGGATCGCATCACCTGGTATCGTCAGGTGGGCATTCCTGTCTAGGCCGGGCCGGCCTCTGCTAACATCGTGGCCGCCACTATGCTGAACCGCCATCCCATCCGGGCCGTGCTCTTCGATTGGGACGGCACCCTACTCGATTCCTTCCACGCCGACTCGGCGGCCTACCTGGCCATGTTTCAAGCGCTGGGTATCAAGTGGGGGATCGCGGAACTCGAGCGGCATTACTCGCCCAACTGGTTGCGCGTTTATCGTGCCGCGCGTCTGCCGCGTTCACGCTGGGAGGAAGCCGACCGGCTCTGGCAGCGCTTCTACCGTCGGCACCAACCGGCGCTTCTGCCCGGCGCGCGTCGCGTGGTCGGACAGCTTTCTCGACGCTTCACGTTGGGCCTGGTCTCCAGCGGCGACCGCCTGCGCGTACTTCGCCAGCTCCGGCAGTTCCGCTTGTCGGACTTCTTCGCCGCCCGCGTCTGCAGTCAGGATGCCCGCCACCGCAAGCCGCATCCGGCGCCTCTGAGGCTGGCGCTGAAGCGCTTGCGGCTCGAGCCGGAGGTTTGTCTTTATGTGGGCGATGCGGCGGAAGACATTGAAATGGCCCGCCGCGCCGGCATGCGTTCGGTCGGCGTGCTGGGCCCCTTTCCCACGCACCGTCGCCTCCGCGCCGAGCGACCCGACGCGCTGATCTCCGCCATCGCCGAGCTTCCTCGCGCCCTCGAACAATTCTAGGCCGCGTCTATTTGGGGGCTTCCGGCTTGTATTCCTGCCAGCGGATGACCAGGCGGATTCCGACTTCGCCATTCTTCGTTTCCAGGGCATCGTCCGAGCGAGAGTAATTGGGGAACCAGTATTTGCCGTCCACGACCTCGCGGTAGGTCTCAAACAGAATGAAGGGCACCTCCGGCAGGGCGGTGGCGTTGCCGGTCTCGGTGATCCACTTGCCGTAGCTTTTCACGATGGCCAGGTCGCGGTCGTCCACCCAGACCAGGCCCTCGAAGTAGGCCCGCGCCCGCTCGAGTTGCCGCGGCTTCACGCGGAAGACGTACGTGTTCAGCTCGTCCACGGGCTGCTTCCCGGCGTAGGTGATCTCGTACTTGGGCAGGTTTTCGGTGGTGAAGGGGAAGAGCGGGATGCGCGCAAAGAGGTCCAGGTCCTCCGGCTCGAGACGCATGCGCTTCAGGGTCGAGTTGGGCTGGGCGACGATCTTCTCGTAGCGTTTTCCATCCGTACCCGTGGTCGGCTCGGTGGCGATCTGGTATTCGCCGCTGGCCTTGCCGTCCTCGCCCAGCTCGACGATCCGTATGGTCTTCCGATATGTGTACGCGGCGCGGGCACGCGCAAACTCATCTTCCTTCTTCGCAAACTGGCTGATGATTTCTTCCGGTGGAATGGGCGGTGGATCAGGCGCTTTGTTCGGCGAGATGCGCCGGACGTCAGGCTGTGGCGCCACGATCGGGCCCGGCCGCTGTTCCTGTGCGCGGGCAATGGTCATAACCCCGCTGCTCGCCAGCAGGATCGCCAGCGCAATCGTAGCGATTGTTCCGCCCTTCCTCATCTCTCCACTTTCTTAGATGCTCGATGGCCGCACTATGCCTGGCCGGTTTCTGCCAGCCTGCCGCTCTATTCCGGCGGCAGCACAGTGTAGCGCACTTGCTGCGGCTGGGGCGTTGCCGGAAGCGCAAGCCGCAGCAGCGCAGAGAACTCCCTCATCTCAATCTTCATTCTTCCGGCCTTCCATTCGACGGCGAAGCCCGGTGAGCCAGCCGTTCGTACTTCCAGACGATGCGCAGTCGCAGGGACCTCGACCATCGGGCCGCCCCGTTGAAAATCGGCGCAGCGTGGCTCGGCCTCGCCGCCTTCGCTCCAGCAAAACCGTGTGCCGCGGTCCTTGTGCATCTGCGCCGGCACGGAGGTCAGCGTTTCCAATTGAATTCCGGTTGCCTCTGTCGGCGGGGCTGATCGGAATCGGTACTCCACTTCGACCGTTTCCGGCGCGACGATCTGTATGGCCTTCTCCACAGCAGTGGCGCCTTCACCCTCTGCGGCAAGGGAACGCATGCGCACCCCAGGCCCGTTTGGCCCTTCGACCCATTCGCCGCGATAGGCCCGGATGGGTGCGACTCGCCCCGTGGCGAACACGATCGAATCGCGCACACCGCCCACGGTGGTGATTAAGCTCGTTCCTGTTGTCTTGTCCACCAGTGCAAGGGCGCTGCCGCCCGCTTCCGGTTGCAGGATCAGCCGCAGCCGTTCGCTTTCCAGCACCCATTCCGGTGCGCCGTCGCGGTCGAAGTCGAGCTGATAGCGCGCCGTCTTCCCTTCCGCCACACGGGCGAAGACAATCGGCAGCGTCCGCCGCTCGCCACTCGAGCGCACTTCGAGCTCTCCGCGTAGCAGTCCATTTGTGCTTTCCGCAGTGCCGTTCCCACCAGCGTCCTCTTGCGAGCCTGGACCCAGTTTCATTTTCTCGTGCAGCGTCTCATTTCCGTCCAGGATCATGCGCTCGGAGCCGCGCACCGACCCCTCCAGCCGGACATGGATTTCGCGTCCCATCTCGTCATAGTTGTCGGCCCGGGCCAGCAGGTGACCCGTCCGGTTGGCATCCAGGATGATGAGCGGCGGATAAGTGGGCAGCGAGGCGTCCGGACCCAGCGGCAGGCGCACAGCGTCGGCGACGGCAAAGGTGAAATCGCGCCGGCGGTTCTTCGAAGGATCCGCCTTCTGCGGCACGTGCGGTGTGTACGGCAGGCGCAGCTTGAGCACACGGACAAAGTTTGGCGAGGCCCCGCGCGGTAGGGTGACCTCGAGGGTCTGCTCGGCCGGCGTCCAGTGGCCTTCGACGCTGATTTCGTCTATGCGGATCCGCGCAGGTGTTTGTTCCAGCCGCAGCCGGATGGTAGCCCGCGCCGGCGTGTAGAAGGTCAGCTCCAGCGTCTTGTCGTCTCGCTCGACGTGCAGCAGCTCGGCTCCCGCCGCCATCACTTCGTCCCTGCACGTGCGCGTCGGCGGCGCTGCCGAGCATAACGGCGCGTGCAGCGGCAGGAGCAGCGATTCGCGTGGCGGCACCACCACCGTCAGCGGGATGTAAGGATCGCCGCTGCCCCGCGCGCCTGCTCGGGGCGAGAGGACTTCCAGCGTTTCTTCGACCGTATCATCGCCCGGGTTGCTCACGCTCAGCAGGCCTTGCCCGCACAGCGATTCCCTTGAACAAGTGGCCGAGCGCGCACCCAGCGCCTCTGTGCCTTCATTTGCTACCCGCTGCGTCACGCGCAGAGCGAATGCGCTGCGTCGCACCGCTGGCCGCACGGCGGCGCGTTCGAGGATCGCGCGAAAGCTCTGCGTGGCCCACGCAGCTTCGAACTGCGCGCGGTTCTCCGCTGCATCCTGATCGAGTTTCACCCACGAATAGAAATCCTTGCTCCATTCGATGATACGGCCTTGGCCCCATACCCGTTCCGTCGGTGCATCGGCCGATTTGGCCGGAGCCGCCGCAGCGCCCCAAAGAGCTGCAAAAATCTTTCCGGCAGGCCGCGACGGAAAGAAGACCAGTGTGCCTCCGCGCTCCACATACTCCGCCAGCGCCCGCTGCGCCTTCTCAGAAACATCAAGTTCTCGCGGCGGTGCCGGCAGGAACAGCACGGCATGTCGCAGCAGTTGTTCCACGGGTTGCTGCGCGGGGTCCAGCCACTCGCCCTCGAGCCCGGCCAGCGCGCCGACCCGCTGCACTTGTTCGAGAGTCCTCGCAATTATGGCGACGTCTTCGTTCGTCGCGCCGGCTGGCGGCAAAGCGCGAAGATCCACCAGTCCAAAGTCGGCCCTCGTGTGCGAAGCGCCAAGCAAGGCGCCAGATTGTTCCAGCAGTTGTGCGTTCCGCTGCACTCCCTGCGCCCGCGGCTGGTGGTTGCCCGCCAGGTCCAGCGCTGCGTCCCAGCGATAGACGCGGTTGGCGCCCGGCACGTCCCAGCCCGCCGGCGTAAGCCCGTCCTGCAGCGGCGAATAAACAATGCCGGAGATTCCGCGAGCCATCAGTAAGCGCGAAGCCAGCAGCGTGTCGCCGCGAAACACCTCTGGCGGACGCCAGTCGTCCTCGGGCGCGCGCCAGCCGGCCTGGAAATCGGCGACCACCGGCGGGAATTGCGGCTGCGTAGCCAGCGCCCTGGCCAGCAAAGCCAGCTCTGCCTCGTTCCGTGAGGTGAGCTTCCACGGAGTGGGCAGTTCACTCACTTTGTCGGCAAGCCGAGGCGGAAGGAGCCACTGCCCGGTCAGCGCGATGAGAAGATCTAGCGGCGGTGCTCCCGGTGGCGATTTCTCCAAGTGGGTAGGATTGATGGTGGCGATCGTCTCAAGGCCACTCGCGCGCAGAACGTCGCGCAGCTCGGCCATGTACCGCCAAAATGACGAGGTGCTCTGCAGTCCGGCCGCAAACACCGGGCTGCTGTCCAGTTGCACCCAGAGCAGCGGCCCGCTAATCTCTTTTTCCTCGGGCTGACCTTTTCTGGCGCTTGGAACATGAACACGCAACGTGCGGCTGGCCAGGTACGGCGCCAGTTCCCGCGCGACCGCCGCCAGCCACTTCTGCATCCCGGCCATGTGCGTGGCATTTTCGAGCCAGCCTCGAGCGGCGGCTTCGGCATCGGTTTCGTTTAGCTCAGCAAGAGGCGGATAGGCACCCGACTGTCGCTCGGCCGTATCCATTTTGTACTCGGGCCGTGCGAGCAGCCATTCCGGATAGCCACCCAGCCGCCACGCGCTCCCGTCTGTCTGGCCGATGGTCGGCCCGGGCCGTGCGACCAGCTTGAAGCCCTTCTCGGCCACGCGACGCAGCAGGCCGCGCAGGTCGCGACGCGGGTTGGTGTGCCCGTCGAAATCGAATTCGCCTTCGCGCGGCTCGTGCCAGTTCCACGGAATCGAGAGCACAATCGTATTGATGCCCAACTCGGCGTACCGGTCGAGCGAGCTCTCCCACAAGTCTCGGGGGATCCGGTAATACTCAAAGGTAGCGCCGTGTACGAAGAACGGCTCGCCATCCACGCGCAGCTCCGGATAGCTTCCGTTCTGCACCACCTTCACGCCGCGCGACGTAGTTGGCTCGATGCCAGGCGTCGACGTGCCCGCAGTCGCAGAGCCCTGACCGAAGAGGAGAACGCAAGAAATGAATAGCAGGATTGCTGCGGAGAACCTTGCCATCGCATTGGATGCGCGTGTCGCCACGGCCTGAATTCTTACATGAGTACGGGGAGCCATGCCACCGCCGGATCAAGTCCGCGACCGCATTCGAAGTGCGATGCCTGCGCGAGCGAGTCTTGCTTTTGATACAATCGCACGTCGCCCCGGACATCCCGCCTGGCGCATCAGGGTCAGCGTGATGCCTCGGGGCCACGGCTGTGCCCGAGAAGCCCATCGCCCGACGCTATCTTGTTTCCGGCATGGTGCAGGGTGTCGGCTTTCGGTTCTACGCCCAGCGCGCCGCCGAACGGCTGGGTCTTTCTGGATACGTGACGAACCGGCACGACGGCCGCGTGGAGGTCTACGCCATCGGCGAGCCGGAATCGTTGCGCAACCTGCTCATTGAGCTCCGGCACGGCCCGCGCGGCGCCAGCGTCTCCGACGTCGCCGAAGAGGAAGCAAACATCCTGGACGAGTACTCCAGCAGCTTCACCATCGAGTACGACAGCTGGTAGCCGCGGCGCTTAGCCGCACCAATCAGGGGAAGCCGTCGAATGAACGACCTTAAGAAACTGATCCGCGAAGTGCCCGACTGGCCCAAGCCGGGCATCCTTTTCTACGACCTGACCACGCTGCTCAAGGACAAGCGCGGATTCCGAATGCTCATTGACAGAATGTGCGAGCACTACGCCAACAAGAAGATTGACGTGGTCGTGGGCATCGAGGCGCGCGGTTTTATCTTCGCCCCGGCGCTGGCTTACCACCTCGGCGCGGGCTTTGTGCCGGTGCGCAAACCGAAGAAGCTGCCGGCCAAGACCGCGCGCGTCACCTACGACCTCGAGTACGGCACCGATTCGCTCG
>Ga0209109_10000450_pt1 | contig 21729 bp, 17 predicted proteins | sample Rifsed10ft2_FD_184004 | JGI IMG/M metagenome (GOLD analysis project Ga0209109, IMG submission 184004) | Soil microbial communities from Rifle, Colorado, USA - sediment 10ft 2 (version 2) | ecosystem: Environmental > Terrestrial > Deep subsurface > Rock core/Sediment | place: Rifle, Colorado... | reverse complement strand
ACACAACAGGAGAACACGAGGCAGGATGCTCAAACAGGTCGTCCAGCAAGGCCGCAACGAGCGAAGAGGTGAGGCGTACGCTTCGGTACGTTGAGCCTCTGAGCGAAGCGAGAACGAAGCTGGCGGACTGTTTCAGCATCCTGTTAGGCTTCATCTGTTGTTTTGGCTGTGAGCTCAAGAGCATGAATCCGCCTATCTTTCAATGGGACATCCAACGCTTGATAGATCAGACGATGCCGATCCAGCAGATTCTTCCCTGCGAAGGCTGCCGAGATCACCACCACCTTGAGATGATCCATCGTCCCAGTCCGGTCCGAGACCGTCACCGCGGCATCCGGCATCGTCTGGCGAAGATATTCCGTCAGAACTTCCGGCGTAATCATGGCCTCTCCAATCTCATGGTCATAAGAATACCTCAGCGCTAGCCCCAAAGGCAATTCGGACCCACCAGAGCTAGTAGCCGAGCGAGGGTTCGAGGTTTTCGGAACTTCGGGTCGCGCCTTTCTCGCATGTCTCGCATGTCTCGCACGTCACGCACGTCACGCACCACACTTCACGAACTCTGGCGCTGGTGGTGGATTTCAACACATGATGGTGGATGTCGACCACGCCTGATTGCGCCACTTCGGTTCAAGACTCCTTTTTGCAAGAAAATCAGAACTGTTTCCGTATAGCTATGCTGGCACACTCATTGCGTTTCAGGTGGGACAAGAACATGTGAGCCGATCATGGTGCAACCACATCTTACTATCAACCAAGGAGGGTGCCATGAGTGAGAGTGAGTTCAAGTCTGGATTCTTCATCGGAGGAGAGACCTGCGAGGGACGGGTGCTCGTGGTAGACGACGAGCCCGATATTCGAAAAGTTGTGAAGATGACTCTGCAGAAAGCCGGCTATGAAGTCCTTGAAGCCGAAAACGGTGAGAAGGCGATCGAAGTCATCAATTCTGGCGAAAACCGGCTCCTGCTCGACGTTGTCATCTGCGACATTCGTATGCCGAAAATCAATGGAGCCGAAGCCATCGCCTACTTCCGGAGCAACTACCCTCGCGTCCCACTCATCGTGCTGACCGGCTTCCCGGATGCCGATATGGCGACATCCTTCCTCCGGCAGGGCGTAGTGGATTATCTCGTCAAGCCGGTCGAAGGAGAGAAACTGAGATCAGCCGTCGCCCGGGCCATGGAACGGCGGGAACTTGCACGGCTATGACAATGAGCCGCCATCCCCTCTGTGCCAAGGAGAAGCAGCCCCCCTTACTCTCCTCGGCAATAGCAGGATGCTGAGAAAGTCCACCAGCGACGTTCTCGCATCGCGCTTCAAAGTCGTGAAAGGTAAGACGTGAAAGGTGAAACGTAGGACTGCCGACGCTCTTCCTCCGAAACATTTTCTGTTTGACGATCCACGTTTCACGAATCGCTGGACGGCTTTTTTGAACATCCTGCTGGTAGGGCCATAGACTTGCCTCACGGAGACCGCCTGAATGGAAAGCTCCAACCGTACCAAGGTCGCCATTCTGGGAGCGGGACGCGGCGGTCGCGCGCTGTTAGAACTGCTGCACCAAATCCCATCGATTGAGATCGTCGGCATTGCAGACCGTGATCCTGACGCACCAGGGCTGCAACGAGCACGTGAGCTTCAGGTTCCCGTGACCACCAATGTGCCGGACTTGATCAGCAACCGCGACGTGAGCCTAATTATGGATGTCACGGGCGACCCAGAGGTGGAAACGTATCTGCATGCCCACACACCTCCTACCGCAGACATCCTCAGTGGAACAGCCTCCCGACTGCTCTGGGAGTTGGTCCAGCATGAGTCCAAGCTCGAAGCCGAACTCCTCCAGTCAGAAAAACTTGCGGGGATCGGCTCATTTGCTGCGGGAATCGCGCATGATATCAACAACCCCCTGCAACTCATTTTAGGCCTGGCGGAAAATCTCGCGGAGGAACGCGACCTGACCGCCGTCCACGAACAAGCCCGGGACATTATTGAAGCCGTCAAACGGGCGAGTGCCATCTGTCGGGACCTCACCCGCTACTCACGGCGCGCATCTCCCCACGAGGATGTGCTGGTGTCTGTAAACGGAAAGCTGGACGAGGCGCTGAAAATCGCACGCTACGCGTCAAGTTTTCACGATATTGAAATGATCAAACATTACCAGCCCGGCGCCGCCGTAAAAGGCAATCCGGATGAGTTACTGCACGTCCTCGTCAACCTCATCACCAATGCAGTCCATGCCATGGAGCGCGTTGGTGGCACACTGACGCTCGAGACCACAGTTCTTGACGGGCAGGTCGACGTCCGAATCTCCGATACGGGATGCGGCATCGCCCAGGACAAAATCCCCGAGATTTTCGAGCCATTTTTCACGACGAAGGCTCCCGGTAAAGGCACGGGACTGGGACTCTATAACGTTAAATCCATCGTCAACAAAATGCAGGGCGTGATTGCAGTCGACAGTCAGATCGATAAAGGAACGACCTTTACTTTGACCTTTCCCAACGCCGAGCCGGCCGGACAAGGATGTCAGTCATGAATCCAGCACGTCCCCCGTCCTGCTCTGGAGCGAGGTGGGGGCTCCAACCTAAACTGATTCTGTCCATGTTGCTCGTGGGAGTGGTTCCCCTCATGGTGGGTCTCGGTCTCGCCTTTTGGCAAGGCTCTCAGGAGATCCAGGTCGTCAGCGGCGAGAGCTTCAAGGCCCTTGCCGAGGAAACCGCACGAAAAATCGATCTCTTGATGTCTGACGAAGTTGCCCGAACTTCACGGATTGCGGCAGACCCCTCGATTGTCCGTGAACTTGAGCAACGGCGCGACGCCCTCCTGGACATGACGGAAGATGATCGCCGCCGCGCAGTGGACACAATCAAGAGTGGCTGGGAGGCCAACGACCCCGCGGCAGTCCAGGCCATCACGGGAAACAAAATGGCCAGCCTCCTTCAGGAATATTTCGCGGGAACCAAGAGCGAGGCCGATCAACTGATACCGCAAGTGGTCCGGTCTGCCACCAAGATGCTGTACATCACCGACGTTGAAGGCAACCTGGTTGCCGCGTTGAACACGCTGCCTCCCTTTGCCAATAAAGAAACATCCTGGTGGAAAGGCGCCTCCCATCGCGGGGTCGGCCAGCTCTTCATCGAAGATGTGCACTTCGACGAACGTGCCCAGAGCTATGTCATCAGCATCTCGCTTCCCATTATGGATCGCATCCAGTATGGAGCAGTCGGCGTGTTGCATCGCGTGATCGACGCCAAAGAGTTGATCTCGCCCTCGATCTCTCCTATTCGTTTCGGCAAGACCGGACATGTGATGCTGATCGACCATCGCGGCATCGTCATGAGCTGTCCCATCCTCCCGACCGGCGTCCGGATTTCCGATGCACAGCTCATTCCCCTCGTCACGCCTCTTCACCCTGGCTGGGTCAGTGCGCCGAGCGATGGCCATGGCGGACAATCGACCTCGCTTATCGGATTCGCCCCGGTGCCGGAAACCAGCCGAGCCACCAATGATGATCTAACCAAAGGCTCCTGGCACACCTTCGTGTGGCAAGCCTCTGACGAACTCTTCGCCCCGATTCGTCACTTCCTCACCTGGATGGCCGTATTCAGCCTCGTCGCCGTCGGACTGATGACGTCTCTCGGCTACCTTGCGGCCAATCGTATTGTCATGCCGGTGCGTCGACTACAGGCAGCGGCACAATTGATCGGACGCGGTGAGCTTCGACAGCCCATCGACATTCAGACCGGCGATGAACTCCAGGATCTGGCCGACGAATTCAATCGAATGAATCGCCAATTGGAAGCCGCTTTTGCAGGCCTGACCGATCAAGTGGCCATCAAAACACAACAGGTGGAGTCCCTGCTTCACTCGACGGACCAGATCCTGGATGCGGTCCCAACCCCGATCATCATGGTCAATCAAGACGAGGAGGTGCAATACATCAACCGGGCCGGACGCGACTCCTTTCAGGCCATACTTGATTCGACCCGATCAATCCCGTTGTTCGATATACTTCCCGTCGATGCCGCTCTACGAGACCACCTGCAAAAAGAGTTCAGACGTGCGCGAAACGGAGACAATGTCGCGACTGCATCTGGGGTAGAGGACGCCGCTGTCGTCAACCGCGCCCGTGACCCGTTGGCCCCCGTGATGGGACCGGATGAACCAGGCAACCGACAGGAGATTCAGATTGGTCCCCGTCGGTATCACTATCAGTGGTTCCACATGGTAGGGAGAAACCAGGGAGAGGATCGGATCGGCCTTGTCTTCAGGGACACGACTGACGACAGCCGCCTCCAAGACCAGCTCATCCAGGCCGAGAAATCAGGCAGCCTTGGGACCCTCACCGCCGGAATCGGACATGAGTTGAACAATCCGCTCTTCGGAATTCTCGGACTGGGAGAAGCCATCGGAGAGGAAGCCAACCTCGACCGCGTCAGATCCTATGCCCGCGACATCGTCCAGCATGGTCGTCGGATGGCCGCTATTATTCGAGACTTCACCGGCGTCACAGCTCGCGAGACATCGGACCAACGACAACCGGTTCACCTCGAGCGGGAACTCGATCAGGCTATCGCGACACTCACGGGCAGCATGGACGCCTCAGGACTCGCGATCCAGAGAACGTACACGGGAGACACCTGTGTGCTAGCCCTCCCCGACCAACTCAGACAGGCGTTCACGAACTTGTTGATGAATGCCATTCAGGCGATGAAAGGCCGAGGTATCTTATGTCTCTCGACCTCCCTGACCGATACATCCGTCGTGACCACGATCGCGGATTCAGGCCCCGGCATTCCGAAACAGCATCTATCGAAAATTTTCGATCCATTCTTTACCACCAAGGGACAGGGCGAAGGATCCGGACTTGGCCTGACCGTCGCGCGCCGGATCATCAAGAAATTCGGAGGGGACATCAGAATTGAGAGCCAGGAGGGAAGCGGCACCTCGTGCATCGTGACCCTCCCGGTAATGTCTATTCTGCCGCCCACACAGGAGGCTTCATGAACCGAGTCAACGTCTCGCTCTACGCCGTAGCCCTCACCGTCCTATTAAGCCGCGGGAAAACTCGGTTATTACAAAATGCGCTGCTGCGATCTCACGCGTGGTGGGGCCAGAATAGCCCGCAGGTTGCTCAAATAGACCAGCCTTCTCACCCGCCCAACCCTGGCGCGCCGAGACGCGTCTTGTCCCTAGCGCGGCCACAGCGAGCGAGGAGGCGAATCGTACTCTTTGCGTACGTTGAGCCTCTGAGCGATGCGAGAACAAAGCTGGCGGTCTTTTTCAGCATCCTGCTAATCTCTGGGCTCTGGTGGGGGCCCTTCGCCCTATCCGCAAAGGAACGCCCAGGATCGCCCGGCATCCCGCCGGAGAAAGCGGCGGCCTATATCTACGCCGTCATCAAGGCCGATCGCACGCTGTACACGACGGAAATCGTCAATCGACTCCAGGCAAAAGGCGTCACTACGGCATCTGAACATTGGGAGCAGGAGAACGCCCTCATGTTGCCGGCCCAGTTTCTCCAGCATTCGGGCAAGCTGGCAGCCGAGAACGGAAGCGGGATCCGCTATCGACTGATCGGTCTCTGGCCTATTTACCGGCGCAACGCTCCGGCGAGTGATCTCGAGCGCAACGCGTTGGAGTCTCTTCGAAAAAATCCCGACCTGCCGGTCACTGGAATCGTGACCAGTGGGCGCCAACAATACTTTCAGGCGATCTATCCCGACCTCGCCGTCTCGCCTGCCTGTGTCGACTGCCACAACGGTCATCTGCTCAGCCCGAAACGGGACTTTAAGCTCAACGATGTGATGGGCGGGATCGCCATCACCATTCCGCTGGAATAGGGATGTCGATGGCTGCGAGGGACAGGCGCGATCCGAAGTTCGGGGTTCGAAGTTCAGAAAACTTCGAACTCTCACCTGTCTCGCTCGTCGCGCCCGTCGCGCTTGACTGATCGCGGATCATTTGCCGCAGTAGAACGGTCACTACCGGACAGGCTCCTAAGGCGGTGTGGCAGGACCAGCGGGTGTACCTGTTTGAGCGTTCTGATATTCCTCTCGGTAAATCTGGATGGTAGTCATCAACAGACTCACCAGGACCGGCCCGACGAAGAGCCCGATGAGGCCGTAAAGTGCCAGCCCGCCGAGGACGCTGAATACGAGGAAGAGCACGGGGATCTGGACCGCCTGTCCGATCAACCAGGGTCGCAGAAACTGATCGATCATCGACACCACGCCGATTCCCCAGCCCAACATGGCCAGAGCTTTCCACAGCGGACCGACCGAGAAGAAGTAGAGCACGACCGGGCCCCACACCAATGCTGTCCCACCGAAGGGAAGCGGCGCAAGCATCACCGTCACCGCCGTCAGTACGACAGGAAAAGGCACGCCGAGGACCACATAGGCCAGCCCTGCCAGGAGACCTTGAACGATCGCGGTCAGGCCTATTCCCTTCACCACGGCACGAATGGTCTGATCCATGCGATCGACGATCCGCTGCTTATGGGACGCGTCCAGTGGAATCACTTCCTGAAGGGACACCAACCATTGCTTCCCATCCTTGAAGAGAAAAAACAGGGCAAAGAGCATGAGAAAGAAATCCGTCACCAGCAGAAATGCGTTCTTCAGCAGATCGCCGACCTGATCGAGGAAGAAACGGCTTAGGAACGTCGCGGCCGAGAGAAGCCCTTGTTCTAGGGAATCAGGCGTCAATAACACGCTGCCACTGACCCGCTGGAGGAGTCCTCCGATGACCGGCCACGTGCCCAATTGCTCCGGCAGCTTATGGAGCGCCCCGCTCGAGACCCACTCGCGAATGGTCTGTTCGGCCGTACTGGCTTCGCGTGCCAGTAACACCCCCAACATCGAAATCGGAATCACCACGAGAGCCAGAACCAAGAGAGTAAGACAGGAGGCCGAAACGACTTCCCTGCCACGAACGAACGATGTGAAGCGTACATGGAGTGGAAACGTGAGATGGGCAAGGAGCGCGGCCCAGAGGACGGGCAAGAGAAACGGCCGCAACATCAGGGCAATCTGATACAGGAGCAACAGAAGAAGAGCAAAGAACACGGCGGTGAAGAGCTGCTGCTTCGTCATGGATTGGATACGAACAGGAGAGAACCGGCAGACCTATCGGTGCACTTCGCCGCTGGACTCTTTATTTATCAAGCACCACGACCTGCTTGGCCCGGTGTGCAGAGAAATCACTGACGCTGCCCGGCAACTTCGGAAGCTCGTCGGGCCAGGCGGTTACCCCCATATCCGTCACACCTTGGAGCTTGGCGCCTTCTTCCATGATAAGCACCGGCGTATGGACTTCTCCGATGAGTGTCGCCGTCTTCATCAACTGGACTCGCTCATTCGCCGTCACATTCGCCTTGATGCGACCGCTGCTGATCACCGTGCCGGCAGTAATCGTTCCCTGCACCAGTCCATCCTCGCCGATGATGACTTGCCCCTTAGTCTGGATTTCGCCATCAAGGCGGCCATCGATCCGCACCGTCCCTTCAACATGTATCTCGCCTTTCAACACCACCCCTTTGGCCAAAAGAGTAATGTTGTCATCTCCAGCAAAGCTATTGTTCTTCATGCGTCATTCCCCCTTCACGCCAGATCGTTGATGCCAGTTTACACTATTCCTCTCAGTGCGGCCTAGGAGAATCCGAAAGTATGCCGGAACCGTTCCCATATTCCCCCTCCATGCACCTCGCAATAGACGCTGGGCTCCGTGCCCTCGATGAACACCTCCGATACCTGCTCGGGACACTGAAATGTGGCCAACTGCCCGGTCTTCGGATCGATGTCGCGAGTGATTACACCGGGCGGCATCTCGAATGCGGGAACATTGGGCGGGATGATCCGGCGCGCGAGCTCCATCCAAATCGGTAAGGCCGCCTGCGACCCCGTGAGACGCAGAGGCCGTTCATCGTCGAATCCCACCCAGACCCCGATCACCACGTCGGACGTGTAGCCTACAAACCAGGCGTCGCGATAGCCGTCGGTTGTGCCAGTTTTCCCGGCCACCATACCTTTGAGTCCGAGTACTTTAGCTTTGCTCGCAGTGCCGCGCTGGATGACGCCTTCGAGGAGAGACGTCAACACATAGGCCCCTTGAGGCGAGGTCGCCTGTTGCCGATCCGGTACGCCATTCCAAACAATGTCTCCCTGTTGATCCCTGGTCGATCGCACCGCAGTCGGCTTGACGGCGATCCCTCCATTGGCGACCGCTCCATACGCCGCAGTGATCTCCATCAACGACACCGACGAACTGCCCAAGGCCACCGACGAAAGGTCATTGCCAATGGCACTCGTCACGCCAAGACGGTGCAGCAGCTGCACGATCGGCTTGGTCCCCACTGCCATGGCCGCCCGCACCGCTGGCACATTGAGCGACTGTTCCAACGCGCTCCGCAAAGTGATAGGCCCGTGAAATTGCTTGTCGTAGTTCTGCGGAGACCAGGGACCGGCCTCCGATTCAAACGTCACCGGCTCGTCCGCCAACAAGCTCGCCGCGGTCAACTGGCCGGCTTGCCCCTCACGAGCCGCCTCCAGCGCCGCAAGATAGACGAAGGGTTTGAAGAGTGAGCCCGGTTGCCTCCGTGCCTGAACCGCGCGGTTGAATTGACTCCGCCGATAGTCCCGCCCTCCCACCAACGCCAGCACAGACCCGGTCTTGGGATCGAGCACCACCACCGCCCCTTGCATCGATTCCAGCGAACTGTTCAGATAGGGATGCGTAGCCTCTAACTTGGCCAGTCCCTTCTCCAGCGATTCGGTGGCCGCCTGCTGGATCATGGGATCGAGTGTGCTATCAATCCGCAAACCCTCCGGCAAGGGGACCACGCCGGCCTCTTCCACCTCCCGAAGCACGGCATCGACAAAGTAGGGCGCATCGGTCAAGACGTCCTCTGACGGAGTCACGCGCACAGGTTCATTCACGGCACGTTTCCAGGCCTCCTCCGTCAGGAGACCTGTCTCCCGCAGCCGCCGCAACACGACATCCCGCCGCTGCTTCGCCAGCTCAGGATGTTTCGTCGGCGCGTAACTATTGGGGCCCTTGATCAGGCCCGCGATCATCGCAACCTCTTCGATCGTCAATTCCTGAAGAGTCTTGCCGAAATAGCGATGGGCTGCCTCGCTCACCCCATAGATCGAGACGAATCCCGCCTGCCCGAGATAGATTTCATTCAGATAGCTTTCGAGGATATTCTGTTTCGTGTACTTCACTTCCAATACCAGCGCCGCCAGGGCCTCCTTGAATTTTCGTCCCATCGTCCGCTGCGGCGAGTAAAATAAATTCTTCGCCAACTGCTGCGTGATGGTGCTGCCGCCCTGCACCACACCGCCCTTCGTAAAATTGGTCCAGACCGCCCGCCCTACGGCAACCGGATCGATGCCGAAATGGGAATAGAACCGGCGATCTTCGATGGTCAGGACCGTCTCAATGATCTGTGGAGGAATCTGTGCCAACGGAATCCATTCGCGCACTTGGCGTGACTCACCTCGCACACCACTCAGGAGTTCCGGCTCCAGAAAGATGGGAAAGAGCGCGGTCCCATCAAGCGGAGACAAGACATCCGTCACTCGCCCCTGATCCAACGTCAACGTCACCATCGTCGCGCCGACATGACCCTCCGGCTGCGGATGGAGATGGACCGTCAGGGCCTCTTCGGTCAACTGATAGTCGCCAGGAGACTGCACTGGCACTGTCACTCGTCGATAGCCCAACCGTTGCAGCCGCTCAAGAAGATGGCTGTGCAAGAGGGAGAGATCGGGCTTCAGAAGAAAGGGGCCACTGTACAGACGCAGGGGGGGATGATCATCACTCTTGGGCAGTTCAAGAAAGGTCGCCAGATACGCGCCATAGACCACAGCGACGAGGCCGAGCGCGGCGACGAGGCCTGCCAAGGCCATGCTCCCATATGTCACCCATCGTACAAATCTACTCACGGTTCTGGGACCTCACCACAGCATAACAAACAAGCGGGACGGGCGAGAGGAGCGAGACGGGCAAGCCGGGTTGATCTGGTTCGTCTGGTTTGTTTTGTTCATCTGGTTAGTCTAGTTCAACCAAACAAACGAGACAAACCAAACAAACCAGAGCAACCAACCGGTTTTTACACTTCACGAGTTCCGATCTTCTGGGGCAGAAGTGAGCCGACAACCATCCCCGTCGCCGCCACGAGAAACCCAACCAGTTGCGGAGGCCAGATCGAGTCGGGCGGACCGAACAGTTCCCACCCCATCCAGGTCATCAGACCAGCCACGAGGGCAAACAAGGCCCCTTGCGTCGTCGCTCGGGACCAAAAGAGCCCGGCACAGAGTGGAACGAAGGCCGCCACCAGCGTCACCTTGTAGGTGTTCACCACCAGCTGGTAGATGCTGGAGCTGGAGCTCAGAGCGATAGTCAGAACCAGAGCGGCAAAGACCACCACAACCAGCCGCATGACCCGAAGAAACTCCCAGTCACTGAGGTGAGGCAACGCCCCTTTGATCACATTCTCGCTCAGCATCACCGACGGCGCCAACAACGTCGCGCTGGCACAGCTCATCACCGCCGAGAGGACGGCCCCGAAAAATACGATCTGTGCGAAGACCGGTGTATGACGCAGGATCAAAGTCGGCAATATAAGTTGAGAATCCTGATCGAGGAGTACATTAAACGTAGCCGGATCGATCAGCGTCGCCGCATAGGCCAGAAACATCGGCACAAAACAGAAACAGAAGTAGAGCACCCCGCCCAGGATCGATCCCCGAACGGCGGTTCGTTCGTTCTTCGCGGACGTGATGCGCTGAAACACGTCTTGCTGGGGAATCGATCCGAGCATCATGGTGATCCCGGCCCCGATGAAGGGTATCCAGGCCGCGGCCGTGGCCGACGGGAAAAACTCCAGCTTGCCGGCCTGGGCTGCATGGCTGATCACCGCCTCCACACCTCCAGCTAACCCACTGACCACGGAAACGATATACAGCAGTCCCCCCATGATCACGGAGATTTGGACGAAGTCTAGGATAGCGATAGAAAACATGCCGCCGAAGGTCGTATAGGTCAGGACGATCACCGCGCCGATCACCATCCCAACCGACTGACTCACTGCGCCGCCCGTGACCACGTTCAGAACCAATCCCAACACTTTGAACTGCGCAGCCACCCATCCGAGATACGAGGCCGCGATGCATACGGCACAGAGTACCTCGACTACGCGGTTGTACCGCAGACGATAGAAGTCGCCGACGGTCAGGAGATTCAGCCGATAAAAACGAGGAGCAAAAAATATTCCCACCAGGATCAAGCAGAGGCTCGACCCGAAGGGATCGGCGACGACGCCGCGCAGCCCTTCCTTTGCAAACGTGGCTGAGACCCCGAGTACGGCCTCTGCCCCGAACCAGGTCGCAAAGACCGTGGCCATTACGACCGGCAGCGGCAAGCTCCGACCGGCCACCGCAAAATCTTTCGTGGTATGGACCCGCCTGGCGGCAGCCAGTCCGATCCCCACCGACAAGAACAAATAGAGAACGATGAATCCCAGAATCATGGAGGCGGCTCAGGCATATGTGTGGGCGGATTCTAGCAGGATGCTGAAAAAGTCGCTCTTCTCACCCGCCCAGCCCCGGCGCACCGAGACGCGCCTCTTCCCGTGCAGCGTTCTCGGTTCATCGAAATCCTCAACGTACCCCACTCGGGAAACGAGCTGTCTTGGCAGCTCGGGGACGGGCAGGTAAGGAAAGGTACGCCTCCGGTTTCGACTCGCCTGCGGCCTTGTTGGACAGCCTTTTTGAGCATCCTGCGGGACGAGTTGATCTGGTTCATCTGGTCTATCTAGTCTGTCTGGTCTGTCTGGTTCAACCAAATAAACGAGACAAACCAAACAAACATGACCACCCAGCTAGCCCCCTGTTCCCTTGAGTAATTGCATGGTAGTCTAATAACAGTTGCTACCAAGAGGGATGCCTGTGAACGATCACGACTTCCATCGTCGGGAATCCTCTCGGAAGAGAGCAGGGCTGTGGCTACAGCTCCTCGTCGGAACGATCGGAATAGGGATAGCGTTGGCCGGGCTACCGGCCCAGGCGAGCGAGTCGCAGACACCGTGGGAATGTTCGAGTTATACCGGCGACGCCCTCACTCGTTGTGTGGAGGCCTTCGCCGAGTCGCAGCGCGACCAGATCGCAGCACTCCAAGGAAAGTTGCAAGCCCAACAAGAGACCGTCAATCTCTTAAAAGATCAGCTCGACCGTCAGGCGTCTACGAGCGCCGAGTTGCAACGTCAACTGGCACAACCACCCGCTGTCGTGCAAACGGTCCCTCCCCTCTACGCCTATCCCCCCGTGGGTCTCGGCTTCTACTTGGGTCGCCCCTGGATCTATGGGGCTCCATTTTTTTACCGCCCATACATCTTCGGCCCACGCTACTATGGACCACGCCACCGGGGCCACCGTTGGTAACCAGGCCGCCCGATACTGGTTTGTCTGGTTGGTCTGGTCTATCTGGTTTGTTTTGTTTCTTGACCCAGAGAAACTAAATACACGAGACAGACCAGACAGACCGAACAGACCAAATGAACACACTCTGCCAAGCATAATTGTCTTGAGCCCCACCGCGACATCGCATACCCTACACAAGTCGAGGACTTGTGATATCAGGTCCGTTGCAGTCATACATTAAAGAAAGGACCGCTCATGCGCTTCATTGTCTCCTGTCTGGTGACCGTGCTCTGCCTTGGGACCACTGCGGCATTCGCTGCGACTCCTGAGCCCACGACCGATGAACAAAAAACTCTTTATGCCTTGGGGTTAGCCATCAGCCAATCGCTCGGGGCCTTCAGCCTGAGCGAGTCAGAGCTTGATCTCGTGAAGTCCGGCCTCACCGATGGGGTCTTCAAAAAGGCCCCCAAAGTAGACCTCCAGACGTTCGGCCCGAAGATTCAACAACTGCAACAGGCCCGCGCCTCGGTTGTCGCAGAAGCGGAGAAGAAAGCGGGAGTTTCGTTCCTCGCGAAAGCCGCGGCAGAACCCGGCGCCCAAAAAACCGAGTCCGGTGCGATCCTCACGACCATCAAGGAAGGAAAGGGCGCAACCCCGAAAATCACGGACACGGTGAAGGTGCACTACCATGGAACTCTGACCGATGGAACCGTGTTCGATAGTTCCGTCAAGCGAGGCGAGCCGGCCACGTTCGGATTGAATCAAGTGATCAAGTGTTGGACGGAAGGGGTACAGCAGATGAAAGTCGGCAGCAAGAGCAAATTGGTCTGCCCATCGAACCTTGCCTATGGCGACAAAGGCGCGCCCCCCACTATCAAGCCCGGCGCGACATTAGTGTTCGAGGTCGAACTCCTCGAAATCGTCGCGGCCAAGTAGTCCCGCACGATCGTCCTCACCAGGTCGAGCGGGACAGTCTCCCGCTCGACCTGGTTTGGCTACCCTTTCCACGGAAGGCTTGTCGGGTAGCGGGCTTGTCCCTCTGACCCTCACCGTACTGTTGGGGACTGGCGCCCTTCTTTTTTTGCGCCTGTCCCCTGGTCTCCGCACGCCGCTCTCTCGACGCGGCTCAGCGATTTTAGGCATAATTGTCTTGATCCCCATCGCGACATCGCATAACTTACACAGCTTCAGGCCTTGTGATATCGGGTCCGTCGCAGTCACACATAAAGAAAGGACCGCTCATGCGCTTCATTGTCTCCTGTCTGGTGGCTGTGCTCTGCCTTGGGACCACTGCGGCATTCGCTGCGGCTCCTGAGCCCACGACCGATGAACAAAAAACCCTCTATGCCTTGGGATTAGCCATCAACCAATCGCTCGGGAACTTCAGCCTGAGCGAGTCTGAATTTGAACTCGTGAAGTCCGGCCTCACCGATGGGTTCTTCAAAAAAGCCTCCAAGGTAGACCCTCAGGCATTCGGTCAGAAGATTTCAGAACTGCAACAGACCCGCGCCTCCATCATCGCTGAAGCGGAGAAGAAAGTGGGGGCCGCGTTCCTCGCGAAAGCCGCGGCAGAACCCGGCGCCAAGAAAACCGAGTCCGGCGCAATCCTCACGACCATCAAGGAAGGGAACGGCGCAACGCCAAAAGTCACGGATATGGTGAAGGTGCACTATCTCGGAACCCTGATCGACGGGACAGTGTTCGATAATTCCACCAAGCTGGGCGAGCCCGCCATGATCAGAGTCAATGAAATGAGCAAGTGTTGGGTGGAAGGAATGCGGCAGATAAAAGTCGGCAGCAAGAACAAATTGATCTGCCCGTCAACTCTTGCCTATCGCGACAAAGGCTTGCCCCCCTTTATCAAGCCCGGCGCGACGTTAGTGTTTGAGATCGAACTCCTCGAGATCGTCGCGACCAAGTAATTTCGCACTGTCACCCTCATGAGGTCGAGCGGGAGAATGCCCCGCTCGACCTCGGACATCCTCACCGTTCAACAGGCAATTCCACGCTTGCCGGCCCATGACTCCTTGCGCCGTCCCTTGATTCGTCTTGTCGTCCTTCGTGCCGGACAGCTGACTAAGAAAGCACCGATTGGGACGTGGCAGGCCTGGCGAAGGTCGTGTCGATCGGAGAGCCTGAACTCATCATCCGACGCTTCCAGATAAAGTACAGGACCGGAATGACGATCAGCGTAAGGATGGTCGAGCTGACCATGCCGCCGATCATCGGTGCCGCGATCCGTTTCATGACATCGGCGCCCGTGCCCGTGGTCCACATAATGGGGAGCAAGCCGCCCATAATCGCGGCGACCGTCATCATCTTAGGCCGTACTCGCTGGACCGCTCCTTCCATGATGGTCTCGCGCAGGTCGTGAACCGTCGCCATGCGACCTTCGCGCACTCGCCGCTCATAGGCCTCGTCGAGATAGACGAGCATGACCACTCCCGTCTCCGCCGCCACGCCGGCCAGTGCGATGATGCCCACCCAGACTGCCACGCTCAAGTTGTAGCCCAGATAGTCGAGATACCAGATGGCTCCGATCGCGGCGAAGGGGACGGACAGGAGCACGATGAGGGATTTCGTCAGCGAACCGAAGTTGAGATAGAGCAGCAAGAGAATGATCCCAATGGTGACGGGGACGACCAGCTTTAACCGCTCCTCGGCCCGCACCAAATGCTCGTATTGACCGGCCCAGATCAGCCGGTACCCAGGGGGTAATGTCACTCGCTCTCGCACCGCACGCTGGGCGTCTTCGACGTAGCCGCGAAGATCGCGCCCGCTGACCGCGACCGAGACCAAACCGGCCAGCGCTCCCGCCTCATCCGCGATCGACGGCGGCCCCTGCGTGATGATGAGGTCCGCAATTTGTCCGAGCGGAATCTGCGCCCCGCTCGGCGTGGGAATCAGCACCCTCTTGAGCCGGTCGGGGTTATCGCGCAGTTCGCGTTTGTAGCGCACATTGACTGGATACCGCTCCCGCCCATCGACCATGGTCGTCACCGTTTCTCCCCCAATAGCCGAGGTGATCACCGCTTGCACGTCTCCTACCGTCAGGCCATAGCGGGCTGCTTCACGCCGGTTCACGATCATGTCGAGGTAATACCCTTCATTCAGCCGTTCGGCAAAGGCGCTTTTCGTGCCTGGCACGTTTGCCAAGACTTGCTCGATCTCCAAACCGATTTTCTCAATGGTCTTCAGATCCGGTCCCAGGACTTTGATGCCGACCGGGCTGCGCACGCCGGTCGTGATCATCTCGGTGCGAGTCTGAATCGGCATCCACCAGATATTTGGAAATCCAGGGATGCGCAGCTTGGCATCCATCTCATCCAATAACCGGTCCCAGGTCATGCCAGGCCGCCATTGCGCTTCCGGTTTGAGGGTGACTGTGATCTCGGCCATTCCGACAAAAGCCGGATCGGTGGCCGTCGGGGCCTTCCCCATCTTGCCGAACACCCGTTCCACTTCCGGGAAGGTCGTGAGCAACTGATCCTGGACCTGCAGGACCTTGGCCGACTCAGGAATCGAGAGACCAGGGACGGTGGTCGGCATGTAGAGGATGGTCCCCTCGTTCAACGGCGGCATGAATTCCGCGCCGAGGCGCGAAAAGATCGGCACCGTGAATCCCACTACCACCACGGCCAGTCCGAGCGTCAGCCACCGGACGCGCAACGCGCTCGAGAGGATGGGCCGATACAGCGCGATCAGGAACCTGTTCAGCGGATTCTTGGTTTCCGCCCGGATGCGCCCCCTGATTAGGAGAACCATCAGTACGGGAGCCAAGGTCACCGAGAGCGCGGTGGAAAAGAGCATGGCAAACGTCTTGGTGTAAGCCAGCGGCGTGAACAGCCGCCCCTCCTGCGATTCCAGCGCGAAGATCGGCAGGAATGCCACGGCGATCACGAGCAGTGAAAAGAATAAGGGACGGCCGACTTCTTTGGCCGCCGCGATGATGGTCTCTGTCCTTTCACACCCACCCACCCCAGGCCCGCCAAGACGCGCCCCTTCCCGTGCTGCATTCGCTGCTTGTTCCAACCGCTTATGCGCGTTCTCCACCATCACAATGGCGGCATCCACCATCGCGCCGATGGCAATGGCAATCCCACCGAGCGACATGATGCTGGACGTGATATGCAAATAGGCCATCGGGATGAAGGCGAGCAGCACGGCCACGGGCAGGATGAGAATCGCCACCAGGGCGCTGCGCAGGTGAAACAGAAAGACGACCGCGACCAGGCTGACGATGATGCTCTCCTCTACGAGCTTCTCGCGGAGCACGGCAATGGCCCGGTGAATGAGATCAGACCGGTCATAGGTGGGAACGATGTGGACACCCTTCGGCAAGGCTGGTGTAATCTCTGTCAGTCTTGCTTTGATCCGCTCGATCACGGCGAGCGCGTTCTCTCCGGCCCGCATGATCACAATCGCACCCACCGTCTGGCCCTTGCCGTCCAACTCGGCAACGCCCCGACGCTGGTCCGGCCCGACGTGGACATGGGCGATATCCCGAATCAAGATGGGCGTACCGCGTCCATCCGTCCCGACGGGGATCAGCTCAATATCCTCAATTGAACGCAGGTAACCTCTCCCTCGAATCACGTATTCCGTGCCGGCCATTTCTAGGACACGGCCACTCACCTCCGCATTGCTGTTCCGGACCGCTTCGATAACCGTCTTGATCGGTAACCGGTAGGCGGCCAACGTGTTCGGGTCCACTTCGATTTGATACTGTTTGACGAACCCGCCGACCGCCGACACTTCTGCCACGCCGGGCACACTTTCCAGTTGGTAGCGCAGGTACCAATCCTGAAGGCTGCGGAGCTGCGCCAGGTCGTGTGCGCCAGACTCATCGACCAGTGCATACTGATACACCCACCCGACGCCGGTCGCGTCAGGACCGAGAGTCGGTGCGACTCCGGAGGGCAACTTCCCGGTCAGCTTCTGCATATATTCCAACACACGACTCCGCGCCCAGTACAAGTCCGTCCGGTCTTCGAAGATCACATACACATAGGAGACCCCGTATTCTGAGACCCCCCGCACTCGTTTGACTTTCGGACCGGCAAGTAGGGAGGTGACGATCGGATAGGTGATTTGGTCTTCAATCAACGTGGGGCTGCGCCCCTCCCACTCGGTGTAGATGGTCACCTGGACATCGGACAGATCCGGAATCGCATCCAACGGAACCTGAAATCCCGCCCACAGGCCCCAGGTGGCCAACAGCACCACACACAGGATGACCAGAATTGGATTGCGGGCGCTTCCTTCAATGAGTCGTGCGATCATGATGAATTACATGCCTCCTCCGGCGACCGAGAACTGATACGTTTCGGCAATGGGCGGTCGCCCTGGTACCGTCACATTGACCGTCACCACCCAGGTTCCGCCCATGCCGAACAGCACTGTCCCTTCGTAGAGCCCATCCTTGGTGTGGCGAGCCGTGACCTTGGAATCGGTCATGCCCGGCATCGGCATCGTATAGACGAACACGACTTGCGCATTGGTCACCGGCTTGCCAGCTTGATCTGCGAGCGTGAGCTTGAGCAGCACATTACCGGCCTTGGGGTGTTCCGGCGCCGGATTCAACACGAGGGACAATCCGGCGACCTGACGGGTCTCTGTAATGGATGGTCCTTCCACCCCCTTCATTCCTTCCATCCCCTTCATATCCGCCATCTGCATGCCTTTCATGTCACCCATGTTCATGCCTTCCATCGTGCCTTCATAAGCGCCGCGCATCTGCCAATCGCCCATGCCGATCCGGCCCATCATGGCCTGCATACTCGACGCTGAGGCCAACTTGCTCTCTGCGTCCAACAGGAAATTGGCCGAGGTGACGATGCGATCTCCTTCTTTGAGTCCTTCCAGCACCTCCACGTCATCCTGGCTTCGCCGTCCCAGCTTGACTGAAGCCGGCTCATAACGGCCTTGCCCCCTATCCAAAAAGACGAGTTGACGAAGTCCGGTCTCCAGCACCGCTTCCTTTGGTATGACTAACGTGTTGACCGCGTCAGTTTGCACGGTCACGTTCCCGTACATGCCCGGCTTCAGCTTCAGTCCTGGATTCGGCAATTCCAAGCGCACCCGCACGGTGCGGGCCTCGGTATTCAGCGTGGGGTAGACGTACGAGACCATGCCCCGAAACGTTTCTCCTGGATAGGCGGCGAACGTGACTGAAGCCGGCTGGTTGAGTGTCACCGCCGCGACCTCGGACTCATAGATGTCGGCAGAGATCCAGACCGTGGAGAGATCCGCCACCTCATAGAGTGTCGTGCCTGGTTCCACATATTTTCCTGGTAAGGCCTCTCGCTTCAGAACGATCCCGGAGGACGGGGCATAGACCGTGAGCACCGGCTCCGCTGTACCTCGACGCTCCAGAGCGGCGATTTGCGCATCGGTCAGATCCCACAGTCGCAAGCGCTCACGCGCGCTTACCACGAGGGACGCCGCGTTGGTTTTAATTTCATCAAGAGGGCTCGTGGCCAGTTGGCCCTGCGTCCTCAAGGCGAGGAGATACTCGTCCTGCGTGGCCAAGAGGTCCGGTGAGTAGAGGGTAAAGAGGGGTTCGCCTTTGCGTACGGGGCGACCGATCGAATCGACAAAGACCTCTCGCACCCACCCGGAGGTTTTCAATGTGACCTGAGTGAGCCCACGTTCGTCGTAGCCGACCGTACCGACCGCACGAATCTCTTGCCCTAGTACAGCGATGCCGGCTGGCGTGCTTCGGACCCCGATCAACTGTCTCATCACAGCCGGAATCACCACAGCCCCGGACGGCGCTGCGGACATGCCCTCCATCGGCATCCCTTTCATGTTCATCTGCTTCATATCTCCCATTTCACCCGCCCGCCCTGGGGCAGCCAAGGCGACCCCTGTTCCCATGGTCATGCCGGCCATGTCACCCATCATTCTGTGGGCGGTGAAGAAACCGATGGCGACTCCGGCGATCGCACCGATCGCCACAGCGCCAACCACGAAACTTTTTCTGTATGCAAGCTGGTTCATCGATGTTCCTCCTTCTGTTCTGCGTTAGCTCTGCTGATTGAAGTCGATCCCGACGACCTGCTCAAGCTCAGCGAGTCGATACTGGCGTTCCACGAGGGCCTTGAAATACTCAAGCTGAAATCCTCGCCAGGCCCGCTGCGCGTCAATGAGATCAAGGAAACCCGCTGTCCCCGCACGATACCCCACGCGCGCCGCTTCCAGGCTCTGCACGCCCTGTGGCAAGATGGTGGTGCGGTACAACGTGGCCACCTGGTCAGTCGCCTTGAGCTTGGCCAGGAGGTCGTTGATCTGAAACCGGGTCAGGTTTTCTAAGGTATGTTGCTGCGCCTGCGCGACCGCGACCGCCGCCGCCGCCTCCTGCACTCCCGCGTCGTACTTCGGCTTGGTCCAAAACGCGAAGGGGATACTCATCGCCACGTAGGCGCCAAATCCGTCGTTGGCTTGAAAGTTCTGGAAGCGCTGAAATGCCACGTTGAAGTCCGGGTAGTACTGACGCTGGGCCAGCGCACGGGACTGCTCGCTCCGCTGCACATCCAGCTCGGCGGCTTTGAGCTCCGGCCTGTCGTTCAGCGCGAGACGGTGCAGATCGTCGAGGGGCTTCGGGAGTGGCAGTTGAGAGGGTTCTTGCGCAATGCCCAAGGGTGATGCGGGATCCCGATCAAGCAGCGTATTCAGCATCGCCTCGGCGGTTTCCCGACGCTGTTCCAGGACGGGAAGACGTTCAAACAGCAGGGACAGCTCGACCTGGGCCTTGAGGACATCGGCCTGGCTTCCCTTGCCCGCACGGAACTTCGCGTTCGCAATCTCCACAAACTGTCTGGACAGCTCCACCTGTTCATGATGAATCTGGATCGCCTTCTGCGCGAGAAACAGATCGTAGTAGGCCTGCTTCAGGCGGGCGACCAGTTCCCGTTCCTTCGCACGGACCGCCTGCTCGGTCATCTCGGCCGAACGACTCGCCACGTCGCCTTTGAGCGCACGTTTGCCGGGGAAGGGGAGATTTTGCGAGAGGCCGAAGATACTGTTGTCCGATTTTGTGACGTTGAAGCTCTGGGGGAAATTCCACAACTGGACGGACAGGATCGGGTCATCCAATGACCGCGCCTGCGTAATCCGACTCGTGGCGGCTTCCCATTGCTTGCGTGCTGCTACAAGCTCAGGATTTCTTGCCAGGACCTCTTGGACCAATTCCGGCAACACCAGCTTGTGGCGCAGCACAGAGTCGGTATCCTGTGCCCGCGACAGTCCACTGCTGAAGAACATCACCAACACTGACGCAACCATCACACACTGACGTTGTCTATTCCCTCTCATAGAAATACCCTCCCAGAGTTCCCACACGTTCGAAGCCCTGTCTGCGCTCTGGCTCTAGGTGGCCAAGAGCACTAGACGGTAGGCCGGACGCTGAAACTGAGCGTCGAACGACACACGTGATGACACAGGAGCGATTGTGAGGTATGGGATGGGAAGATCAGATGCGAAGCACGGAAATCTTGAGCAGGAGATCCTGGGAAGGACCGACTGTGGGATGATCGGACAAGCGGCTGCCGGGTGAGGTGTGAATGACAAGAAGAGCTAACGAGGCGGTGTCTTGAGAACAGATCGTCTGACTGTCACTGTTGAGGTGGAGCTTATCGACAGACTGCACTCCGAGCGTCTTAAACGCATCGCAGAGCTGAGAGACAGGTTGTTCATCTGGAGTCGAACAGCCGTTTTCCATCGCTGCGGGCGTGGCAGCATTCACCGGCAGAAGGCAGGCATAGGCATTGAAGCTCAACGCGAAAAAGAGCACGACGAGGGCGCATGCTAGAACCGAACGGAAGCGATGGGAATGTACTCGCATAGCGTCAGACTATTCCTCTCTATCCCAGGAGTCAACAATGCATCTCTTTGCGCAGGCCATTCGTACTCACTTCTCCAGTTCAATGCCCAGCCAAACAAGGGTATGAAGAACTTTCGACTTCAGCCATCGAGCGAGGCCCTTCCGATCCTTCAACTTTTCCATGGGAACAGGCAAACCGTCCTTCACCGTGCGCATCCTCCTTATCCCCTATTTCTTTTCAAGGGTAGCCTGATCGATCCTCAAATGCGCGCATCCTATCTTCACCCTCATGGCAGGCTAGATGGTCTCCCACTGCGATTGTCGGACTAAGACTTATCTCAACTCTTCACCTTCACACGGCGAGGCGGCTGGTGTAGTCTCCATTGCGCGCATCGAGCGACCACCGCTCTTCAATCTCCTCCCTTGAGGGCGGGCTAGATGGTCTCCCACTGCGCGTGTCCAACGAGGGTCTTCGGAGACCGC
>Ga0209109_10000449_pt1 | contig 21738 bp, 20 predicted proteins | sample Rifsed10ft2_FD_184004 | JGI IMG/M metagenome (GOLD analysis project Ga0209109, IMG submission 184004) | Soil microbial communities from Rifle, Colorado, USA - sediment 10ft 2 (version 2) | ecosystem: Environmental > Terrestrial > Deep subsurface > Rock core/Sediment | place: Rifle, Colorado... | reverse complement strand
AAAAACGCCTAGCCCACCCTACATTAAATAATCTGGACCCCGGCTTTCGCCAGGGTGACGCCGCTCGAATCACGCGTTACGATGCACATATAACAACTAACGGACTTATCCCATGATCAACATCGCCGTGGCCGGCGCCGCCGGACGCATGGGCCGCACGCTCATCGAGGCCTGCGCGCGCGCCGAAGGGCTGCGCTTGAGCGCCGCTGTCGAGCGGCCCGGAAGCGACGGCATCGGCGCTGACGCCGGGGAGCTTGCCGGTGTCGGAAAGCTCGGCGTGATCGTCGGTTCCAGTTTTGGCAAGCAGGATTTCGATGTGTTGGTGGATTTTACGACCCCGGAAGCCACGCTGGCCCATCTCGACCATTGCCTGAAGGCAAAAAAGAAAATGGTGATCGGCACCACCGGCCTGGATGAAAGCGGGCGCAATCGCATTGCCAAGACTGCCAAAGATATCGCCATCGTGTTCGCGCCCAACATGAGCGTGGGCGTGAACCTGTGTTTCAAGCTGCTCGAAACCGCCGCGCGCGTGCTGGGTGACGACGTGGACGTGGAAATCGTCGAGGCGCATCACCGCCACAAGGTGGATGCGCCGTCGGGAACGGCGCTGCGCATGGGTGAAGTCCTGGCCAAAGCGCTAAACCGTGATCTCAAGGAGTGCGCCGTTTATGACCGGCATGGTGTACGTGGCGAGCGGAAGCGCCAGACCATTGGATTTTCCGCCATTCGCGCCGGGGACATCGTCGGCGATCACACGGTGTTGTTTGCCGGCGGCGGTGAACGCCTCGAGATCACGCACCGCGCCGAATCGCGCCTGACCTTCGCCAACGGCGCATTGCGCGCCGCGCGCTGGGTCACCGACCAAAAGCCCGGGCTTTACGATATGCAGGACGTGCTGGGATTGCGGTAAACGGGTAACGATTTATTTTCCAGCTGTCGCTGTCGCGGAGCCGTACCAGAAAGGCATAAACGACCCAGCGCTGCCGGTAATTACCGTGAGCGTTACCAGTTTTGAGCCGCTATGATTTTTGGGAGAAAAGGATACGTGGAATTTTCCCAGGTCCACGTCACGGAATGATTCCAGGGCCGCGATAAGCTTCTCCCGAGTCAGGTCTCTGCCCGCCCGCCTCAAGCCCTCAACAAGCGCTTTAGCGGCGATGTAGCCCTCAAGATTATTGAAGGAGGCTTTACTTTTGGGTTTCTGCTGTTTCAGCAACCGGCTAAACTCCATGGCTACGCTAAAGGATGGGTCGTTCGGATACGGAACCACTTGCGATATGATGACACCGTGTCCGTCCGTTCCTAATTCGGATGCCAGTGCTTCGCTGCCAACGAAAGATACATTTAAAAACCATGTTTGACGGCCTGATTCACTCGCTTTTTTAATGAAAGCCGCGCAAGATTTGTAGGCGCTGATCATGATCACCGCGTCCGGATTAGCATTTTTAATTGTCTTGACGGCGTCCTCTACGTCGACGGTATTCCTGGTAACGGTTCCGGAGGCGACCAGCTTAAGTTTGCGTTTATCCATGGCTCGAGTTACGCCATTCAAGCCAGCCTTGCCATAGGCATCGTCCTGATAGAATATGGCGATTCTAGTCTTGTGCTGGGATGACACTAACCAGTCAACAAGCTGCTCGGTTTCGTCGAAGTAACTGGCCCGGATATTGAAAATATATTTGTTGACCGGGTTGCGCAGCCCCTCGGCGCCGGTGAACGGGCCGAAAAACGGAATCCGGGCATTGGTGATGATAGGGATCACAGCATAACTGGTGGGGGTGCCCACGTAACCAAAGAGCGCGAACACCTTGTGTTCCCCGATTAATTTTTGAGTATTGGCGATGGCCCGGTCCGGTTCGTAGCCATCGTCTAATGAGATGAGTTCGATTTTTCTGCCGTGTACGCCACCTTGCCGGTTGACTTCTTCGAAATAAGCCAACCCTCCTTCCCGCATCGATTCGCCCAACTTCGCCGCCGGGCCGCTGAAGGCGGCCGACTGGCCGAGGACGATGGTATTATCCGTAACACCCACCGCAGAGTCCGCGGACGCGATGCCGGACAGGGAAATCAGGCAGAAAGTGATAAAAAAATGGTTAAACATTTTGTTGAGTTTCATAAATTCTTCTCGATAACCTGTAGGAAAAAATTAGCCGCACCTTACTAAATATAGTTGACTCCACAACTTGGGGAATTGATGACTCTGTGTGTAAATATAGCCTCAAAATAGGCCGAAAAAATTAATTTGATTTCAGTGGGTTTACCGAATCTTCTGTTCATTTTAGGTGGTTTCCAGACATATTACCGACATCGCCGGCTTGAGTTACGATGACCGCCTGAGTGAGAACGATTATCCTTTGTGACACTAAATGTGCTCAGGAGAGGATCATGCGTCATCGAACGCTGAGGCTTTTACTGTCGCGTGTCCGCGCGATGGCGGAGAATTCTCCGTACCATGGCAATGGCGACATCCATGACATGCCGATCGGAGTTGAATATCACAGAAAAGGGATGGGTTTATTATTTTTAATTTTTCTTTCTATCATCCTGCTGGTGGGATGCTCGACGACCGGCAATAAAGCGCCGAGCCTCAACCAGACGCTGGCGTTAATTACCAGCCCGACCGCGCGCACGCTCGGCAGCGTCGCCCGCAGCAGCGATCCCAAGGAGGCCCTCAAGGATAGCCTCAAGAACCGCAAGTCGGTTTACGAGACGAATCCCTACGCGCTGGTGCAGGACGTGCGCACCATCAAGCGCGATTACGACAAACTGGTGACGCTGCTGACCGGCCGGGTCAAGAAAACCTGGGGCAAGAAGGAAGTAAAGCTGCCCTCGCGCGTGCAATATATTAAGTACACGCAGAACTACATGAGCCGGGCGGTGGTGGATTTCGACGCCGGCCTGGTGACGGTCGAGACGCTGGACGACAAGGACCCGCGCACCAGTCTGAAGAACGCTATTGTCACTACCTTGCTCACGCCCAACGACCCGCGCGCGGTGGATCTGTTCTCCGACAGCGCCATCACGCTCACGAGCGAAAAGGAGCCGTATCTGCTCGGCCTGGTCGTGGACCAGAACAACAAGCCCGTGGCCTCGCCGGCCGATGCCGAGGGCTTCGCCGATCATCTGCTTCAAGCGCAGGCGTCGAATCGAGAAATCGCGCTCGATGACGCCAGAAAAAACGCGTTGTACGTGAAGATTCCGATGGTCGCCAATTTCGCGAACAAGCAGGCCGAGAAATACGGTCATATCGTCGAACAGTTCGCCGCGCAGTACCAGATCAGCCCGAGCCTGGTGTACGCGATCATCCGCACCGAGAGCAATTTCAACCCGTTCGCGGTGAGTTCCGCCCCTGCCTACGGCCTGATGCAACTGGTTCCCGGCAGCGGCGGCCGCGAGGCCTACCGGCGCGCCAAGGGCTCGGATGAAATTCCGTCGAAGCAATATCTGTTCGACGCGCAAAACAACATCGAGCTCGGCGCGGCCTATCTCAGCGTGCTCACCTACAAGCAGCTCGAACCGGTGGCGAACCCGGTATCGCGCGAGTATTGCGTGATCTCGGCCTACAATACCGGCCCGGGCAACGTGCTGCGCACTTTTTCCAAGGACAAGGTGGCAGCGGTGAACACGATCAACAGCTTGTCGCCTTCAGGCGTGTACCAGAAACTGCGCGCGCATCTTCCTTACGAGGAAACCCGCCAGTACCTGCACAAGGTGGTGAATTACCGCAAGCAGTTTGTCACCAAGGCGAATTGAAAGTTTCGACAAGCATCAAGGAGAGCGCCATGCGTAACAAAATAATTTTCCCGTTGTTCCTGACCGTGTTTACCTTGCTCGGCGGCTGCGGCTACAACACGCTGCAATCCACGGACGAACAGATCAAGGCCGGCTGGGCCGAGGTGCTGAACCAGTATCAGCGCCGCGCCGACCTGGTGCCGAATCTGGTGAACGTGGTGAAGGGCTATGCGGCGCACGAGAAGGAGGTGTTCACGCGCGTGACCGAGGCGCGCGCCAAAATCGGCACGATCCAGGCGACGCCGGAACTGCTCAACGACGCACGGGCCTTCGCCCAGTTCCAGGCGGCGCAGGGCGAGCTGAGTTCGGCGTTGTCGCGCCTGATCGCGGTGGCGGAGAATTATCCGCAACTCAAGGCCGACGGACTGTTCCGCGATTTGCAGGCCCAGCTCGAAGGCACGGAAAACCGCATTACCGTGGCGCGCAACCGCTATATCCAGGCGGTGCAGGCGTACAACATCACGGTGCGCCAGTTCCCGAGCAACCTGACCGCCATGGTATTCGGTTACAAGGTGAAGCCGAGCTTTGCCGTGGAGAATGAAAAAGAAATCGCCAAACCGCCCAAGGTCGATTTCGGCGGCACACCCCCGCCAGCTCCGACCGGTTCGGGATACTAGTAACTCTCCTGTCGATTACCCTATGAGGGCGCCGACATGAGGGTGCTTGCGCGCGGGCTGTGCCTCCTGTCTTTATTGCTGGCGGGACCCGCGCTTCACGCCGAGGTGGCGGTACCGCCGTTGAAAACGCGCGTCACCGATCTGACCGGCACGCTCGCCCCGTCGCAGCGCGAGACACTCGAACAGGAACTGCGCACCTTCGAAGCCCGCAAGGGCAGCCAGATCGCGGTACTGATCGTACCCACCACGCAGCCCGAGGCCGTCGAGCAGTATTCCATTCGCGTGGCCGAGGCCTGGAAACTCGGACGTAAGGGCGTGGACGATGGCGTGCTGCTGCTGGTCGCCAAGCAGGACCGTGAGTTGCGCATCGAGGTCGGCTACGGCCTCGAAGGTGTAATCCCGGACGCCGTGGCCAAGCGCGTGATCAGCGAAATCATCATTCCTTATTTCAAGCAGGGCGATTTCTACGGCGGTATTCATGCCGGCGTCGCCCGCCTGATCCGGCTGGTTGACGGTGAACCGCTGCCACCGCCGGAAGCGCGGGACAGGTCGTGGTCCGGTATTCAGGATATGCTGCCAATTGCCTTTCTTGCCGTCATGATTGGCGGCGGTTTTCTCGGCGCCTTGCTCGGGAGACTGGTCGGGGCCGCCGTAGCCGGTGGAATTGTGAGTGTGGTTTTCTGGATCACCATTGGCTCCCTGATCGGTTCGTTCTTGGCCGGACTCGTGGTTTTTCTGTTCACGCTGGCGATCGGTGGCAGTGGCGGACGGGGCGGGTACGGCGGCTGGAGCAGCGGCGGGTACGGCGGCGTATCCGGCGGCAGTTGGAGTGGGGGCGGGGGTGGCGGTTTCAGCGGTGGCGGCGGTGGCTTCGGCGGCGGTGGCGCCTCGGGGAGATGGTGATGACTATTGGACGAATGCTGCGTCATCTTTTCATTCCGCCGTGGCGCGTGCGCCTCGCGTTTCCCGGGAGCACGCTGCGCGCGATTGAATCCGCCATCCGCGAATGCGAAGCATCCCATTCCGGAGAGATTCGATTCGCCGTGGAGGGAACTTTACACTTGCGCGCCTTGTTGCGCGGGCAAACGGCGCGCGACCGTGCCGTGGAGGTCTTTTCCCAGCTGCGGGTTTGGGATACGGAACAAAACAACGGCGTGTTGATTTACCTGCTGTTGGCCGATCACGACGTGGAAATCCTCGCTGACCGCGGCGTACACGCCCGCGTCGGGACGGAGGGTTGGGAAAGAATCTGCCATGAAATGGAGGCGATGCTGCGGCTAGGCGATTTTGCGGCCGGGGTGCTGAGCGGTATCCGTGCCGTCAGTGCACGCCTCGTGGAACATTATCCTTCGAAGCCGAATGACAAAAATGAACTCGATAACAAACCCATCGTCCTGTAGCGACGCTGCCCGGAAAATGAATCAGTCGCCGGTCGGGAAAATGTGGAACTCCTGCACTTTTTTCCGGGCGGTCAGAGTTTCCGCCAGACGCCGGTAGCTGTCCTTACCCTGGGTGCAAATCGTCATCTGGTACTCGAATATTTTTCCTTTTTCAGCCAACTGATAGCTGAGATTGGCAATCGAGAACCCATGCCTTGTAATCAGTTCACGTAAATCCGATTCGGCCGGTGCTTCATTACGCTTGAATCGGACATGCAGGCGCGCGTAAAACTGCGAGGGCATGATCGCCTCGATCCAGCGGAACAGCGAGAGCGTGCCCAGGGTCACCAGGGTCGCCACGATGGCCGGAAAATAGAATCCGATGCCGATGAGGATGCCGATCGAGGCGGTGATCCAGATGGACGCCGCGGTGGTGAGGCCGCGCACGGTGAGTCCTTCCTTCATGATCACGCCGGCGCCGAGAAAGCCGATGCCGGTCATGATGCCCTGCGCCATGCGCGTGGGGTCGACGCGCACGGTATCGAGCGGCGCATTGGGGAGCAATTGCCACTGGTAAACGGTCAATAACATCAACAGGCTTGAGGCCGTGCACACCAGGGTATGGGTGCGAAATCCGGCCGGACGACCGTGATAGGTGCGCTCGAGTCCGATGAGCCCGCCCGCCAACACCGCGAGGCCGAGATGCAGCAGGATGGTGAGATATTCCCGTTCCACAAAAATCAGTGTAGTCATAAGGAATAATGCGTGCCATGAGGGTGGCAAACGGTCATGGCGGAGGTGTTGCGCGAAATCCGGTTGCTGGAGGGATTGGTGGCGTGATCGGATAAATTTAATTAAGGGGTAATTCAAGCATGAAATCGCGGTGTTTCCCCCGATGCCCGGTTCAAAAAGCGCTGCGGATGGTGTCCCGGCAGACGGTGTCGCGTTGATTCTCGCCCGCCGGTTCCGTAAAATTCTTACTCAGCCGAAAGTACCCTAGTCTTATCATGTATTCGAGGCGGGAGACGCACCCGAAACACCCAGGGGCCCCTCCCGCTTTTGTGTGCCTGCGCGCTTTGAGGTAACCGGTATATGCCGTCTGCACTGCTTGCGCTGGAAGATGGCTCTCTGTTTTACGGGGAGTCGATCGGCGTTCCGGGGCAGGCGGTGGGCGAGGTGGTTTTTAACACCGCCATGACCGGGTACCAGGAAATCCTCACCGATCCTTCCTACGCGCGCCAGATGGTCACGCTGACTTATCCCCACATCGGCAATACCGGCACCAACCCCGAGGACATGGAATCCGCGAGCGTGTTCGCCACCGGGCTCATTATCCGGGACCTGCCGGTTTTGCACAGCAATTTCCGCGCCACCGAATCACTCCCGGTATTCATGCGTCGGCACAAGCTCGTCGGTATTGCCGGCATTGATACACGCCGCCTGACGCGTTTGTTGCGCGAGCAGGGCGCCCAGAATGGATGCATCCTGGCGTTGGAGAAAAGCGGCAAACTCAGTATGAAAACCGCACTCAAGATGGCGCGCGCGTTTCCCGGCCTGAAGGGGATGGATCTGGCCAAGGTAGTGTCTACCAAGAAATCTTATTCCTGGGATGAGGGCCTTTGGGAACTGGGCACGGGATTCGAACAAAAGACGGATTCGCGTTTTCACGTGGTCGCTTACGACTTCGGCATCAAGCGCAACATTCTGCGCATGCTGGCGGCGCGCGGTTGCCGGCTTACGGTCATCCCGGCCCAGACTGCGGCCGAGGATGTTTTAAAGATGAAACCGGACGGAGTATTCCTGTCGAATGGTCCCGGCGACCCCGAGCCATGCTCTTATGCTATCGAAGCGATTAAGAAAATTGTTGACACCGGGTTGCCGGTTTTCGGCATTTGCCTGGGCCATCAGTTGCTGGGCCTGGCTTCCGGGGCGCGCACCATCAAGATGAAATTCGGTCATCACGGGGCGAATCACCCGGTGCTGGATATCGATACCGGCCGGGTCATGATCACCAGTCAGAACCACGGGTTCGCGGTTGACGAGGCCAGTCTGCCTTCGAACCTGCGCATGACCCATCGTTCATTGTTCGATGATTCGGTCCAGGGCCTCGAACGCCGCGACCAGCCCGCGTTCTGTTTCCAGGGCCATCCCGAGGCGAGTCCCGGCCCACATGATGTGTCGCCTTTGTTCGACCGGTTTATTTCGCTGATGGAAAAAAATTCAACAGGATTAACAGGATTACGCAGGATTGACAGGATAGATTCATTATTGGTTAAACGATAGAAAATCCTGTTAATCCTGAAAAATCCTGTGAATCCTGTCTATTAATCATATCCAAATGCCGAAACGGACTGACATCCAGAGTATTTTGATTATCGGGGCGGGGCCGATCATCATCGGTCAGGGCTGCGAATTCGATTATTCCGGGGCACAGGCGTGCAAGGCGCTCAAAGAAGACGGTTATCGGGTCATCCTCGTGAACTCCAACCCCGCCACGATCATGACCGACCCGGAAATGGCCGATGCCACCTATATCGAGCCGATTCAGTGGCAAACGATTGCCAAAATCATCGAACAAGAGCGCCCGGATGCGCTGCTGCCGACCATGGGCGGCCAGACCGCGCTCAACACCGCGCTCGATCTCGCGCGCGAAGGCGTGCTGGAAAAATTCCATGTCGAGATGATCGGCGCCACCCGCACGGCCATCGACAAGGCCGAGGATCGCGAACGGTTCAAGAAGGCGATGGAATCGATCGGGCTGAAGTGCGCGCGCGGCGCCATTGCCCACAGTCTGGAAGAAGCCATGCAGGTGCAGGCCGCCATCGGTTTCCCCGTGATCATCCGTCCGTCGTTCACCTTGGGCGGCACCGGCGGCGGTATCGCCTATAACAAGGATGAATTTGTCGAGATTTGCGAACGTGGTCTGGACGCCTCGCCCACGCGCGAACTGCTCATCGAGGAATCCATCATCGGCTGGAAAGAATTCGAGATGGAAGTCGTACGCGACCGCCATGACAACTGCATTATCGTCTGCTCGATCGAAAACTTCGATCCCATGGGGATTCATACCGGCGATTCCATCACGGTCGCGCCGGCGCAAACGCTGACTGACAAGGAATACCAGATCATGCGCGACGCCGCCATCGCCTGCCTGCGCGAGATCGGCGTGGATACGGGGGGGTCGAACGTCCAGTTTGCCATCAACCCCGTTGATGGCCGCATGGTGATCGTGGAAATGAATCCGCGCGTGTCGCGGTCCTCCGCGCTCGCCTCCAAGGCCACGGGATTCCCGATTGCCAAGGTCGCGGCCAAACTGGCGGTGGGATACACGCTGGATGAATTGAAAAATGACATTACCGGCGGTAAGACGCCGGCCTCGTTTGAGCCCACGATCGATTATGTGGTTACCAAGATTCCGCGCTTTACGTTCGAGAAATTTCCCAAGGCCAATCCCACGCTCACAACCCAGATGAAATCGGTGGGCGAAGCCATGGCGATCGGCAGGACTTTTCAGGAATCGCTGCAAAAGGCGTTGCGTTCCCTTGAAACCGGCAGCTATGGGCTGGAACCCCAGCTCGATCCGGCGCTGAACATGGACGAGGCGCGCAAACTGCTGGCGACGGCATTGCGCGTGCCGGGAGCGGACCGGATCTGGTATCTCGCGGATGCCTTCCGTATCGGCATGAGTCAGGAAGAAATTTATGGTTTGACCCGTATTGACCCCTGGTTTCTGGCCCAAATCGCCGATCTCGTCATGACTGAAAAGACGGTCGTGAAGCACGGCAAGAAAAAACCCACGGCGGAAATCCTCCGCCCGTGGAAACGCAAGGGATTTTCCGATCGCCGGCTGGCGCAACTTACGGGCGCGACGGAAAAGCAGATGCGGAGATGGCGGCACGCGGCCAAAGTACGCCCGGTCTACAAACGCGTCGATTCTTGTGCCGCCGAATTCGCCTCAGCCACGGCCTACATGTATTCCACCTATGAAGAAGAGTGCGAGGCGGCGCCCGAGAAAAGGAAAAAAATCATCGTGCTGGGTGGCGGGCCAAATCGCATCGGTCAGGGGATCGAGTTCGACTACTGTTGTGTCCACGCCGCGTTTGCACTGCGCGATGACGGCTACCAGACCATCATGATCAATTGCAACCCGGAGACCGTGTCCACGGACTATGACACCTCTGACCGGCTGTACTTCGAGCCTTTGACGCTCGAAGACGTGCTGGAAATCATCCGCCTGGAAAAACCCGAAGGCGTGATTGTGCAGTTTGGCGGCCAAACGCCACTCAAGCTCGCCCGCGGGCTCGAGGCGGCGGGAGCGCCGATCATAGGCACGACACCGGAATCCATCGATGTGGCGGAAGACCGCGAGCGATTCCAGAAGCTGATTAAAAAATTGAAACTGTTGCAGCCGCCGAACGCCACCGCGCGCACCCCGGAGGAGGCGGTGAAACTGGCCGACAAAATCGGCTACCCGCTGGTGGTGCGCCCCTCCTACGTTCTCGGCGGTCGTGCCATGGAAATTGTGCACGCCCGCGAGGATCTGGAAATGTACATGCGCGTGGCGGTGCGCGTGTCCGAAGATTCGCCGGTATTGCTGGATCGCTTCCTCAACGATGCGACCGAAGTGGATGTCGACGCCGTGTCCGATGGCAAACAGGTGATCATCGGCGGCATCATGGAACACATCGAGGAGGCCGGGGTACACTCCGGAGATTCGGCGTGTTCTTTGCCGCCCTTTTCCCTGTCGAAAAAAATCCTGGATGAGCTGCGCAACCAAACCGTGAAAATGGCGAAGGCACTCAAGGTGGTCGGCCTGATGAACGTTCAGTACGCCATCCAGAATGGAAAGATTTACGTGCTGGAGGTCAACCCGCGCGCCTCACGCACCGTGCCGTATGTTTCCAAGGCCACCGGTCGGCCGCTGGCGAAAATCGCGGCGCGCTGCATGGCCGGATTGTCGCTCAAAAAACAAGGCATCGTGGGTGAAGTGGTTCCTGCGTATTATTCGGTCAAGGAAGCGGTGTTTCCGTTTATCAAGTTTCCCGGCGTGGATACGATGCTCGGCCCCGAGATGAAATCCACCGGCGAAGTCATGGGTGTGGGCCGGAGTTTCGGCGAGGCCTTCACCAAGTCACAGCTTGCCGCGGGAAGTCCAATTCCGAACAGCGGGCGGGTGTTCATCAGTGTGCGCGATCCCGACCAGAAGGGTGTGGTGGCGGTCGCGCGTTATTTCAGCCAGCAGGGTTTCGAAATTCTCGCCACGCGCGGCACCGCGGCGGTGCTGGAAGCAGACGGCGTTGCCGCGCGTGGCGTCAGCAAGCTGTCGGAAGGCAGGCCGAACATTATCGATATGATCATGAACGACGAGATAGCTATAATCATCAACACCGTGTCCGACAAGCAAAGCCTGGCCGATTCCTACGCCATTCGCCGCGAGGCTCTGCAGAACAGGGTGACTTATTATACGACGCTAGCCGCGGCCCGCGCCGCCTGCGAGGCGCACCGTGCGGCAGGGGATCTTGGCGTCAGCCGGTTGCAGGATCTGCATAAGGAATTGGTAGTATGAGCAGGGAAATGGGAGAAAATCCTGACGCGCAAGACCGGACAGGGAACGAGATGTATTCTCGTTTTGATTGGCCAGTCAGGTGCTTGAGCAGGTGCCAGGATCATGAATATGTATTTTTCTGGCTCATTGTCTGATTCCGGGAGACTGAGGTAGTGCGCAATATTCTCGTATACATTCTTGAAATCGATTCATGAAAAAAACGCCGATGACAATTGCCGGTGCTGAAAAGCTCAAGGCTGAACTGCACCGTCTGAAGACGATCGAACGTCCACGCATCATTCAGCACATCACCGATGCGCGTTCGCACGGCGATATTTCGGAGAACGCCGAGTATCATGCCGCCAAGGAGCAGCAAGGCTTCGTCGAGGGACGTATCGCCAATCTCGAATTGAAGCTCGCGACCGCGCAGGTCATTGATCCCAGGACTGTCAGCGCCGACGGTCGGGTGGTGTTCGGCGCCACGCTTTGTCTTATGGATGATCAATCCCGCCAGGAGGTGACTTATCAAATCGTCGGTGATCATGAGTCGGAAATTGCCCAGGGAAAGATATCCATTAGCTCGCCCATCGCGCGTGCGCTGATTGGTAAAGAACTCGGCGACGTGGTCGAGGTCCAGGTGCCCGGCGGTATACGCCGTTACGAAATTCTCTCCATTAGTTACGTCTGACAAGGCGGTAAGTCGTGAATTGTCAGTCGTAGAACATTCATAATACACGCCTTACAATTCACGTCTTACGGTTCACGACTCACGATCCATGTCTCGTTCTAACAGCAGTCGCCGCTGGCTGGCGCGGCACGTAAAAGATAAATTCGTCAGACGTGCCCGCCAGGAAGGAGCGCGATCACGCGCCGCCTACAAGCTGGAAGAAATTGACCGGCGCGACCGCCTGATCCAGACGGGCATGACCGTGGTTGATCTGGGCGCGGCGCCGGGCGGGTGGTCGCAGTACGCTATAAAACGCGTGGGTGGATCCGGTCGAGTGATTGCCGTGGATATTTTGCCGCTAGCGCCGATTCCCGGCGTTGAGGTCATTGAAGGCGATATTGCGCAACCGCCGGTGCTAGACTTGATAAGAGAGCGGCTGATGGACAAGCCTGTTGACCTTGTAATTTCGGACGTGGCCCCCAATATGAGCGGTATGGCCACCGTCGATCAGGCGCGCAGCATCGGGTTGGCGGAACTTGTGCTGGAATTCGCCGACAAAATGCTCAAGCCCGGAGGTTCCTTGTTAATCAAGACCTTTCAGGGTGAAGGGTTTAACCCGCTTTATGCCCGGATGCGCGGGCGCTTTGCAAAACTTGTGTCACGCAAACCGTCCGCATCGCGGTCCGAGAGCCGCGAAATATTCTTGCTGGGAAAAGGGTTTAAGGGCGTTTGATTTGCAAACTGACGGTTCAGGGGATGCGCTAACGGAACATATTTGCAACCCAATGCAGCACGTTCCCGGCGGATTTGTACCGATGAGTTATTAGTAGGAAAATACGGTTATTGCCGTACACGAGCCGCCGGTCGCGGCACTGCTGAATGCAACGAGGTAAAGCTTGAACAATCTCACGAAGAATCTCCTGCTCTGGCTTGTCATCGCCGTCGTTTTGATGTCGGTGTTCAATAATTTCGGCAACCGCCAGCAGGCCACGCGCCCGCTCGAATACTCTTCCTTCATCCAGAAAGTGAAGCAGAACGAGGTCGACCGTGTAACCATCCAGGGGCGCGAGATCGCAGGCAAGTATAAAAGCGGCGAATCATTCACCACCTACAGCCCCGAGACCGACAACAAGGCCATGATCGGGGACATGCTTGAGCACGGCGTCACGATCGAGGCCAAGCCGCCGGATGAGCAATCGCTGTTGTTGACCATCTTCATCAATTGGTTCCCGCTGCTGTTGCTGGTGGGCGTATGGGTATTTTTCATGCGCCAGATGCAGGGCGGTGTGGGTGGCCGCGGCGCAATGAGCTTCGGCAAGAGCAAGGCGCGCATGCTCAGCGAGGAACAGAACAAAATCACGTTTGACGATGTGGCCGGTGTCGAGGAGGCCAAGGAAGAGGTGGGGGAACTCGTGGAATTTCTGCGTGACCCGTCCAAGTTCCAGAAACTCGGCGGTCGTATCCCCAAGGGGGTGCTCATGACCGGCAGCCCGGGTACGGGCAAAACGTTGCTCGCGAAGGCCATTGCCGGCGAGGCGAAGGTTCCTTTTTTCTCCATTTCCGGTTCCGATTTTGTCGAGATGTTTGTCGGTGTCGGCGCTTCGCGCGTGCGCGACATGTTTGAGCAAGCGAAGAAGCACGCACCCTGCATTATATTTATTGATGAAATTGATGCTGTCGGGCGTCAGCGCGGCGCGGGCCTCGGTGGCGGACATGACGAGCGCGAACAGACATTGAACCAACTGCTCGTCGAAATGGATGGTTTTGAAGGCACCGAAGGCGTGATCGTGATCGCGGCCACCAACCGACCGGATGTCCTCGACCCCGCGCTCCTGCGACCGGGCCGATTCGATCGTCAGGTATACGTACCGCTTCCCGATATTCGCGGGCGCGAGCAAATACTGAAAGTCCATATGCGCAAAGTGCCGGTATCGGATGATGTGGATGCAAATATTATCGCGCGCGGCACGCCCGGTTTCTCCGGCGCGGATCTGGCGAATCTTGTCAATGAAGCCGCGCTCTTCGCCGCGCGCGCGAACAAACGTCTTGTGGACATGGAGGATTTCGAGCGCGCCAAGGACAAGGTGGTGATGGGCACGGAACGTCGTTCGATTGTCATGCCCGAGAAAGAGCGCAGAAACACGGCGTACCATGAGTCCGGACATACCGTGGTCGCCAAATCACTGCCCAATACCGACCCGGTACACAAGGTTACGATCATTCCGCGCGGTCGCGCGCTGGGTGTCACCATGCAATTGCCGACCGAAGACCGATACAGCCATGATCGGGAGAGCCTGCTCGCGACGATCGCGGTGCTGATGGGCGGACGTATTGCCGAAGAAGTGTTCATGCACCAGATGACGACCGGCGCGTCCAACGATTTCGAACGCGCAACCGATCTGGCGCGCAACATGGTCATGCGCTGGGGCATGTCGGATGTGATGGGTACGCGGGTATACGGCGACAATCAAAGCGAGATATTTCTCGGACGCGACGTCATGACGCACAAGAACATGAGCAACGCGGTGGCCGAAACCGTTGACAAGGAAATCCGCCGCATCATCGACGAGCAATATGCGCGGGCGCGCGCCATCATCGAGGAGAACCGTGACAAGGTCGAGAAGTTGGCCAAGTCGCTGCTCGAATGGGAGACGCTGGAATCCGACCAGATCGAAGCCATCATGGCAGGCAAGGAACCGCGTCCACCGGCGGGATTGGATGGTTCGTCCTCGAACGATGCCGGCACTCCAAAGAAGCCGAGCGGCAAGGTAATCAAACCGCGCCTCGACTCGCCCGCCGGAGAGCACTGAGCTGAAATGACGGTACTGGACTGCGGCGGGCGGCGGCTCGATTTGAGCCGTCCCGCGGTCATGGGAATTCTCAATGTCACCCCCGATTCGTTTTCGGACGGGGGTGTTTTTTTGTCCCGCGAAAATGCCATCGCCCACGCCCGGCAAATGATCGAGGCTGGCGCCGATATGATCGATATTGGCGGCGAGTCGACCCGGCCCGGCGCAGCATCGGTCTCAGCGCAGGAGGAGCTGGAGCGTGTACTCCCGGTCATAGAGATCCTGCGCGGGGAGTTCCCATTGCCGCTATCTGTCGATACCTCCAAGCCCGAGGTCATGCGGGCCGCGGTGGCGGCGGGGGCAGGTTTTATCAACGATGTGCGTGCCTTGCGTGAAGTCGGTGCGCTTGAGGCTGCGGCGGAACTGCAAGTGCCGGTATGCCTCATGCACATGCAAGGCGAACCGCGCACGATGCAGGAAAATCCTGTTTATCGTGAAGTCGTGGCCGAGGTAACCGATTTTTTGCGTGTTCGCCTGAAAGCCGCCCAGGATGCGGGTATTGCGGCCGAACGCCTGGTGATCGATCCCGGATTCGGTTTCGGCAAAACCCTGGCGCATAATCTAGAATTACTGCGAGGCCTCGATAAACTGAATTGTCTCGGCGCACCGATACTCGCCGGATTGTCGCGCAAATCCATGATAGGCCATGCGTTGGGATATCCCGTTCATCGGCGTCTCCACGCGAGTGTGGCGCTGGCGATACTGGCGGTGCAGAATGGCGCGCGAATTGTCCGGGTGCACGATGTGGGCCCGACGGTCGAGGCGCTGCGTATGTGGAAGATCGTGTACCCGGGAAGCAGGGGAGAGTAAGAACATGGACAAGAAGCGACACTATTTCGGCACCGACGGTGTTCGCGGCAAGGTCGGCGATGATCCGATCACTCCGGAAACGATTCTCAAGCTGGGATGGGCCGCCGGGCGCGTACTTGGCAAAGGGGCATCCGACCACGCCAAGATTCTTATCGGCAAGGACACGCGGATTTCCGGATACCTCCTTGAGTCGTTGCTGGAGGCCGGGCTCTCCGCGGCCGGCGTGGATATTAATTTACTCGGACCGATGCCCACCCCGGCAATCGCTTACCTCACGCGTACGGCCCGTGCCCGCGCCGGCATCGTGATTTCCGCCTCGCACAACCCATACGACGATAACGGCATCAAGTTCTTCTCGTCCGAAGGCACCAAATTGCCGGATGAGGTGGAACTCGCGATTGAAGAAATGATGCAAAAACCGCTGACCACGGCAAAACCGGCGGAACTCGGCAAAGCCAAACGGTACGACGACGCCGGGGGACGGTACATTGAATTCTGCAAAAGCACTTTTCCACACAGACTCGGTCTAAGCCACCTGACCATCGTTGTGGATTGCGCGAATGGCGCCGCCTACAACATCGCCCCGCATGTTTTCACCGAACTTGGCGCCAACGTCATACCCATCGCGAATGAGCCCGATGGATTCAATATCAATCATGAATGCGGCTCGACCCAGCCGGAGCTTCTGCGCAAGACCGTGCTGGAAAAAAACGCGGATCTCGGCTTGGCGCTCGATGGCGATGGCGACCGGGTCATCATGGTGGATAACAACGGTAATATCATCGACGGCGACCAAATGCTTTACGTGATCGCGCATGAACGCCAGCGAAGCGGTCGCCTGCGTGGCGGTGTTGTCGGAACGCTCATGAGCAATCTGGGCCTTGAGCATGCGTGCGGGGCACTCAACATACCCTTTCGCCGAGCCGCCGTCGGCGACCGCTATGTGCTGGCGATGTTGCATGATCAGGGATGGGATCTGGGCGGTGAAACCTCGGGCCACATCATCTGTCTCGACCGCAGCACGACGGGAGATGGCATCATTGCGGCGTTGCAGGTTCTGTTGGCCATGATTGGCGCAGGCAAGACGTTGGCCGATATCAGCGCTGGCATGGAAATTTATCCCCAGAGCATGATCAATGTGCGGATGAAACGGCGTTTTGATGTCAAGGGATCGGTTTTCGTGCAGCAGGCGATCAAACAGGTGGAAAAAGAGCTCGGGAATGCGGGCAGGGTGGTCCTTCGCGCCTCGGGCACCGAGCCGGTAATCCGCGTCATGGTGGAAGGGCGCGATGCGGAACAGGTCGCGCGCCTTTCCCGTCACCTTGCTGATACCGTGCAGCGTGCCGCGGACCAGGCGGCTTAAGAGCGCATGATCGCGCGCTCGTTGTCCGGAAAATTAAAATAAAGCAAAATCTTGATGGAAACTTCACGTGTCCGGGTTGTTGCCATGGCGCTGCTGCTGTTGCTCGCTGCAGGAGAGTCATTTGCAGAAGTGACATTCGCTCCCAAGGCAGATGATGTTCGCGCCAAGAATGCCCTGCCCCCGTCCGGGAAGGCGCTGGTCTTTTTGTTCCGGGAAGACAACACGGAAAAAAAAGGTGAAGAACCGGTATGGCTCGATGACAGTTACATGGGTATGAGCGCGCCGCGTTCCTATTATTTATGGGCAGTCGATCCCGGAAGACACAGGATAGCCGCCGGGAACGACCGTGGTGTGACCGTGGCACTGGACGTTGAATCCGGACGCAACTACTTTGTAGCACTGCGCGTCACGGCAACCGGTGCGCCGCTTGATATAAAATCAGTTTCATACGCCCGGGGACGTGTGGCCGTCAACCGCTGCCGGTTGATCGAAGCCGAATCGGCATATACTGCCATGGCACTCGGCCGACCGGTTCCGAAGGCCAAGCCAACGCGAGAAGCCAGGCCGGCTTCCGGATTAACGACTGGGTCGCCAGGACCCGGTCATGCACAAGGTGTTGCCCTGATGTTGAAAACCGGCAGCGTTAAAATGTCTAACCGCCGCCAAACCATTCAGACCGCATCCGGTTCGGTGCCGTCGGAATTTGCGGACAGCGCGTCCAGCCCCTTCAGTTTTGAAGGGGAATGGCGCCTGAAAAACGGTTTGGCTTTCGGTTTCGAGTTGATACGTTACAGCAATAAACTTACCGCTACTTCTACGGGCTTGACCAGCACCATGGACTTCGGCGGCGAAATGTTCAATGGAAAGAAATATTTTTCCGCCGGTGGTAACTTCTATCCATATCTTGGTCTCGGTGCGGGTGTGGCGAGATCGGACTTCAGCGGCGCGGCCTTAAGCGGCGATACCATCGGGTTGGCCTTTCAGGCCATGTTCGGATTCGAAATGCGCTGGCGCCAAGTCAGTGCCTATACCGAGCTGAAGCGGCTTTCGGCGAAGACTGAAGATGATGCCGGCAATTCGGTCGACGCTGGCATTCGCGGCCTCTATATCGGCGCCAGTATGTTGTTCTAGGCATCCGGTATCCGTGCCGGAATGCCCCGCATTACGCCGCCGCCAGGTAAGCCTGTGGCGAGCGCCTAAAAGTGTTGCTTGGTTGGCGTTTGACAATTGCTTTCTGTGAGGGTGACCGGTAACATCGCGCGCATTTTTCTGCACCGAACTGCTTATCCGGAGGAGACATGGCTACGCGTCGGCCGCTGGTGGCGGGTAATTGGAAAATGCACGGGAATCGCGTGGAAACGGCGGCGCTCGTTGCTACCATCCGGCATGGTGTTGATGCTTTCTCCGTGGCGGACGTGGCGGTTTGTCCGCCCTTTATCCTGATACCGCTTGTTGCCGAAAAACTCGCAGGCGGCCCCGTTTTTTGGGGCGGGCAAAACCTGAGCACGCACAAATCCGGCGCCTACACCGGTGAAATATCCGGCTCAATGCTCAAGGATTATGGCTGTACGTATGTTATCGTCGGACATTCCGAGCGGCGCACGTTGTATGGCGAGAACGATAGTCTGGTAGCGGAAAAATACGGCGCTGCTCAAGCCGCAGATCTGATTCCTATTCTGTGTGTGGGCGAGACTTTGCAAGAAAGGGAATCGAACCGGACTGAAGACGTGGTGGCCAGACAACTGAATGCCGTGATCCGTGCGCATGGCGTGAGCAGCTTTAAGAATGCCGTGATTGCTTACGAACCCGTGTGGGCCATCGGTACCGGCAAAACCGCCACACCGGAGCAGGCGCAGGACGTGCACCGATTCATCCGTGGACGCCTGGCCGTCATGGACAAATCCGTGGCGGACGGCGTCCGTATTCTTTATGGTGGAAGCATGAAAGCAACCAGTGCGGGCGAGCTTCTGGCCCAGCCGGATATCGATGGGGGATTGGTCGGCGGCGCATCGCTGTCAGCGGATGAATTTCTTTCAATCTGCCGTGCCGCCAAATGAAGGAGATACTATGAGAGATCTGGTACTGGTGATTGATGTGTTATCGGCTGTATTCCTGATTGCGCTGATATTGCTTCAGCAGGGCAAAGGTGCGGATATCGGAGCGGCCTTCGGCAGCGGCGCCTCACAAACGCTTTTTGGCAGCCGGGGCTCAGCCAATTTTTTGACTCGCACCACGGCGGTATTGGCCACGATTTTTTTCCTTTCCAACCTCGGGCTTGCCTGGCTGTATTCTCAGAATACTGAGCCCGCGAGCGTGACCCAGAGCGTGGAGACGAAGCCGCAACCGAAGACCGATATGCCGATATCTCCTTCCGAGGTGCCCGCGCCACCCAAGGCGCCTGAAGTTCCAAAATAACACGTACATTCAGTTCCATAATTATTAAATTATTAAACGAAGCAGCGGGAATCAAGATCAGATTCATGTTTTGCTATTCGCGCGCTGCCGCTAAAATAACCTCACGTTTCGCGCCGAAGTGGTGAAATTGGTAGACACGCTATCTTGAGGGGGTAGTGGCGAAAGCCGTGTGGGTTCGAGTCCCACCTTCGGCACCATTTAATTAATAAACAAAAAAAGTAAAAATAATTTATTCATTGCTTGCCTTGACTTAAAACGAACACCGAGTTCTTGTTCAGGAAAATATTAAATTACTAAGGTCTTTGTGATCGGCGAAAGTAACATAATCCTATGAAAGTTAGAGGTTTTTTACACTGGTGGATGCTTGACATCCTTTGTTGTGAGGGCCTAGACTCGCCGCATCTTCATATCCATCGTGTTGCCATGTATTCCACCGGGGTATACCCGGGATTTGAATGCTAGAAGGTTACCTCCCCATCCTGATATTCATTGCTGTCGCTCTCGTCATGGGCAGTGTCATCGTTTTGGCGGGACGAATGCTTGGCCCGCACCACCCTTATGATGAAAAGCTGTCACCGTACGAGTGCGGATTTGAAGCGTTTGAAGATGCCCGCATGAAGTTTGACGTCCGCTATTATCTCGTTGCCATCCTGTTCGTTATTTTCGATCTTGAAATTGCGTTTTTATTCCCGTGGGCGGTTGTGCTTGATGAAATCGGCATGTTCGGCTTCCTTTCGATGATGGTATTTCTCGGGATTCTGGTCGTTGGCTTCATCTACGAATGGAAGAAGGGGGCATTGGAATGGGAGTAATAAGAGGCGTTCTGGATACGCCCGCCGGCACCGGCTTTAAAGGCATCTCCCGGCCCGAAGCCGGCCGGGGCCTGGAGAGTATTTCCCAAAAAGGCTGGGTAACCACGCAGGCAGACAAGTTGATCAACGCCGCCCGGACGGGATCGCTCTGGCCCGTGACTTTCGGACTTGCGTGTTGCGCGATAGAAATGATGCACTCCGCCGCCGCGCGCTACGACTTGGACCGTTTCGGTATCATTTTCCGAGCGAGCCCGCGCCAGGCCGACGTCATGATCGTGGCAGGTACGTTGGTAAATAAAATGGCGCCGGCGCTGCGCAAGGTCTATGACCAGATGGCCGAACCCCGCTGGGTGATTTCGATGGGTTCCTGCGCCAATGGCGGAGGTTATTATCATTATTCCTATTCCGTGGTGCGTGGTTGTGACCGCATCGTGCCAGTGGACGTTTATGTTCCCGGTTGTCCTCCGACCGCGGAAGCCCTGCTTTACGGCATCATTCAGCTGCAAAAAAAAATCAAGCGGACGAATACCATTGCCCGCTGATACCACCGAGAAATTCTGGTCATGAATGAAGTTCATCAGCAACTCGTCGCGCACGCCCGGGAATTATTCGGCGCGGCGATCACCGGCGAGCGCGAGTCGGCCGGACAACTCACATTGGAAGTACAGCGTGACAAAATCCTCGAGGTATGTCGCGCCATGCGCGACAATGCGGTTTTTTCGTTCGCGCAATTGATCGATCTGTGTGGCGTGGATTACCTGGATTATAAGCGCGAATCCCCCCAGGGACCGAGAAAAGGCCCGCGGTTTGCCGTGGTTTACCATCTGTTGTCGCTCAAACACAATCGAAGGCTGCGGCTGCGCACGTACCTGGACGATGAAAACCCCCTGGTTGCCTCAGTGACCGGCATCTGGAATTCAGCCAACTGGTACGAGCGCGAGGCGTTCGATCTTTTCGGTATCGTGTTTGAAGGGCACCCGGATCTGCGCCGCCTGCTCACCGATTACGGTTTTATCGGGCATCCCTTCCGCAAGGATTTCCCGCTTATCGGCGAGGTCGAAATGCGTTATGACGCGGAAAAACAACGGGTAGTTTATCAGCCGGTTTCCATCGAGCCGAGAATTCAGGTGCCGCGGGTCATCCGCGAGGAAGGTTTTGCCGAGGATTGAGCATCATGGCTGAGATTCGTTATTACGTGTCGAGCGGCCTGCGGCCGCATTTAAACTTGAGGGTGGCTGACCCACGAAATCAATATTGTGTGCGCTCCGCGCACGATGAAAGGCTAATTGCGGGTGGCTCCGCCCCTGCACCCTGGGTGACTTTTCTTTGTATGGACAAAGAAAAGTCACCAAAAGAAATCCGCCCCGGAGCCGTCGACCTTTCCCGCTGCGCTTCCGGCTCCGCGGGAAAGTCCAGGGCGCACTTCCCTGTGCGCCCGTTCGCGCTGCCACCGGCAGCGCTCACCCTGCGCTTCTCGCCAAAATCGGCG
>Ga0209109_10000448_pt1 | contig 21773 bp, 28 predicted proteins | sample Rifsed10ft2_FD_184004 | JGI IMG/M metagenome (GOLD analysis project Ga0209109, IMG submission 184004) | Soil microbial communities from Rifle, Colorado, USA - sediment 10ft 2 (version 2) | ecosystem: Environmental > Terrestrial > Deep subsurface > Rock core/Sediment | place: Rifle, Colorado... | reverse complement strand
TCAGGCTGCGGAGGCGTCTTCTGCAAGGCTTGCAGGATCGCCCGGCAGCCAAATTTCCGTTTCAGCGCGCAAAGCCGGCGCTCTTTTTCAGATTTGGGGGCGTGAATCCGGGTGCGGACGGTGATGGAGATGCGCATGAATCAGGCCGCGTGGATGGGACAATGATCGGTATCCCCCTCACGCTCCAGGCAGCAGCATAACTGGTGATAAACCAGGGCGATGCCCTCCCGGACGACATCCGATTTCTTGCGTCCAGTGTTTTTCGCAATCGCCTCCAGCATATTTTCTTCCAGGAGGGTGATGGTATAGGTTTTGGTCACAGTAATTTCTTCGGAAATTGGCATTGTCATAACTTCACTTGAGAAAAATTTTATGTCGCATAGGTGAAGTATAAATAAATATTTTACTCCTGTCAAGAGGTAATTCGCCAAAGAGAAACAGATGGATGGTACATTTTTCCCAATGAGTGAATTTTCGGAATGGTTGAATCAGGAATTGGAAAGCCGCAATTTAAAACCTGCAGATCTGGCCAAGAAAGCCAACATCAGCCAATCAACCATCAGCATGATCGTCAGTGGACAGCGCGGCCCCGGGACCGAATTCTGCCTGGCCATCGCGGAAGCCTTTAAACTCCCCCCGGAGGATGTTTTCAGGCGGGCCGGTTTGCTGCCTCACAAATCCGAGCCAGATGCAGAAACACGCGAAGCTGCACATCTATTTGCCCGACTTGGCGCGTACGACCGGCGGCAGGTGCTGGACGACATGAGGCGGCGGCTGGAGCAGGAGAATTACCAGCTCCTGCGGGAAGCGCAGGAGGTCTACGCCCTCATCGGCCAGGAACAAACCAAAGAGGCATTGGACCTGGTGCGCAAATGGTTGGACGAACTGAAAGAGCAAGGATATAAGCAGGTGAAATGAAAAAAATATCGATATTCTTTTTTTTGTTATTGTTTACAGGCTGCACGCCAATCCAGCCAGACACCGAAGCGAAAACTATTTCTACAGAAATTATCAGCGCAGAAACGCCGGGCGAAATACAGGCCGAAGAACCAGAAAAACAAATCGTGCAACCCGGGGTAATTAGATGGGAATATAAAACACTGGTTGCAATAGCGCGGGTTGGCGGCCCGGCAGGCGAGAAAATAAATGTGGGGAAATGCGTCGATTCATCAGATGCCGGATCGGCAATTGGGACAATTTGCTTTAGCGAAGATACAAGTTCGGCGCTGCTAGAACAATTGAACAAATTGGGCGCAGATGGATGGGAATTGGTCGAAATTATTTATTCTCCCGAAAACGACGCGGCAGCGTATTTCTTCAAACGGCTAGTTTCACCCCCATGACCCACCCCTTCCAGGAAGGCGATCACGTCAGCGCCTATCTGCGTGATTCAGGGCACGAGGAGCAAGAGCTTTCCATCCCCCAACAGGAGAAAGCCGTGCGGGAATTTTGCGCGGCGGAAGGGCTGATTCTCGTCCGAATATTCAAGGATGAGTCCCGGCCTGGCAGCAGCGCCATCGGGCGGGAAGCCTTTCAGGACATGCTGGCGCATTTCATTCGTGACAAGGCCCCCGAGGCCGGCCTGCTTCTCTGGAGCTTCGCCCGCTTTGCGCGCAATGATCTGGACGCCCAATTCCACAAAGCGCAACTGCGCCGCGCCGGGTATGAAATCCATTCTCTGACCGACCAGGTGCCGGAGGGCTTGCACGGGCGGCTCATCGAATACGTGATTGATTATTCGAACGCGCTGTACCTGGAAAATTTATCGAAGGAGGTCAAGCGCGGGCTGCGGGAACTGGTCGAGCAATACGGCGGAGTTCCCGGCACACCACCGCGCGGCTTCAGGCGGGAAAAGCTGGAAGTTGGCAAACGTCGCGACGGGCAGCCGCACATCGTCCACCGCTGGGCGCCCCGCTCCGATGACGAGTGGGAGCGCTGCCGCCTGGCCTGGGAATTGCGCGCCAAAGGCGCAACACTGGCCGAAATCCGCCGTCGGACCCGGCTGTACAAATCGAATAATTCCTACCACCGCTTTTTCCGCAACCGGATTTACCTGGGCGTCCTGGAATTTGGGCCATTGACGATTCCCGGCTATTGCGAAGCGCTCATCAGCGAGGAGACCTGGAACCTGGTACAGGACATGAACCAGCGCAACACGCTGACCAACAACCTGGCGGACGGCCAGGCTGCCAATCACCCCAACCGCCGCCGGGGGAGCTATCTGCTCTCCGGCCTGGCACGCTGCGGGCTGTGCGGAGCTGCGGTAAACGGCAATACGGTCGTCCGGGGCGGCAAACGGGAATACAAATATTATCTGTGCAGCCGGGCCAAACGCCGCAAAGATTGCGCCAGCGGGCGCATCCCCGGCCAGCGGCTGGAGCAGGCTGTCGTCGAAAGCCTGCTGGAACACGTCATCCAGCCCGCCTCGCTCGCCGAACTGCAAGCCGAAGCTCTGGCCCTGCACGCCGAGCAGGAACACGCCGGAACAGGCGAATTGGACGCATTGCGGAAACGGAGCGGGCTGATAAAAGCCCGCGTCGCCCGTGTGATTGACGCTATCTCCCGCCTCTCCCTGACCGGTCCGCTGGAGGAAAAATACCGGGACCTCGAATTGGAACGGCTCGAACTCCAGGCGCAGATCAAGGCCCTGGAAGCGCGCCAGAGCCAGCCGCCGATCCAGCACACCCTGGACGACCTGGATGCGCTGGCCGGTAAACTGCGCGACATTCTTCAATCTGGCCCGCTGGCGCTGCGCCGGGAAATCTTGCAAGGCTTTGTCGAGCGCATCCTGGTGCAGCGCGCCGGGGCGCAAGTGCGCGTGTACGTGGACTACGTGCCGCCGAGGATAAAAAAAAAGTTGACGAAAACGGGAATTTATGTCCCGGAGTCGAGTCCCGTACGGGGCACTCCGTGGGACATAAAAAATTGGAGATCCACTTCCAGGTTCGGAAGTGGCGCCGGGGGAAGTAGGGTTTCCCTCAACATTTCCAGGTCTCGGTATTTAATAGGGGTGAATCTTTATGCTGCCCGAGGCTATATATCCATTCAAAAAAAATTTCGCATAGAAGCGTTTAGTAAAACATCATTACTCAGATCGCAATCTTTTGTTTTAAGGAGACCGATGAATAATTTCTATCATACCCCCTCATGGAAAAGAATTAGAGAAAAAATAATTAAGCGTGATGCTGGAATATGTGTAACTTGTGGGACTGACAAGAATCTTATGGTGCATCATAAAAAACCAAAAAGCGATGGTGGAGATGATAGCCTCGATAATCTTGAAACCTTGTGCAAATCATGCCATCTAAAAGCGCATGCGGAAATCATGGCTAATAATTCCGTCGGGCCATATAATCCAACAGACAAAGAACTTATCGCCATGGGAATATGGGAGAAATAAAGTGAGCGTCAAAATCATGGGAATGGTTTGGGATGCGTCCCTCAACAAAAATTTAAAATTTATTCTGCTTGCGTATGCTGATCACGCGGATCATGAAGGAAGAAACATTTTCCCGTCCATTGAAACTATTGCAAAAAAAACAGGATATGACGAGCGGAGTGTTCAGCGAATTACGACAGAATTGGAAAATATCGGATATCTGGTATTGGATGGCGATGAACGCAAGGGAGGCTCAGGAAATACTACGCTTTGGCGAATCCCAATAAAGGGTGACAAAATAGCACCCTTTAAAAAGGGTGACAAATCGGCACCCAATTCGCAAAAAAGGGTGACAAATCGTGCAAAAAAGGGTGACACCATGTCACCCGATCCATCATTAAAAGCAAACGTCAAAAAAAACGAACCGTCAGCGCGCGCGGAAGCCCCTCCCGCCTGGGCTTCGCTCGAATTGCCCGAGGTTCTGAAACTCCCGGAAATCGCCCTATACCGAAAAATCGCCGGTCGGATACCTGGCCGGGCGCAGTGGGGATTTATCTACGACGCCATCCAGCAGATCGGGCTGGATGAAAACAAACTCGCCCCGTTTTGGAGGGCGCATATCACGCGCGGCGGTAAGACCGAGGCTTTGTACTGGCTGACCGAGTGGGCGGTGGCCGGGAAGGTGCCGAACGGACACTCCCCAGCCCAAAACGGGCAAACGAAACACGCCCGCAATCTGGCCGCGCTGGCCGAAGTGGTCGCCGAATTCGAAGGTGCAAATGGAACTTGAAACAATCGCCGCCGTGATGGAATTTCTCATAAACGCATATCCCCGTCAGGATGTGCCGCCCACGACGATCAAGATTTACATGCAAACCCTGGCCGATATTCCGCCGAACGTTTTAAAAGCGGCGGTCCTGGCGCACATTTCAACCAGCCAGTGGTTCCCCTCCATCGCAGAACTGCGCGACCAGGCCGCGCACCTGGTCGAACGGGCGCTGAACATTCCGTCCGCCTTCGAGGCCTGGGACGAGGTGACGCGCACCATTCGGAAAGTCGGCTCCTATCACTGGCCGGTATTCTCCCACCCGCTGATCGGCAAAGCGGTGGACGGCGTCGGCGGGTGGAAGGGTCTCTGCATGTCGGAGAATCAAATCGCAGACCGCGCCCGCTTTTTCCAGGTGTATGAAGCCTACGCCCGGCGGATGCAGGCCGACCACCGGATGCTGCCCGAAGTCGCCGAAGCCATCCAACAACTCGCCGCCCGGCTGGGCAATGGCGAAAATTTTCTACGGCTGCAGGATATCACTCCGCAACTTGAGGAGACCCCATGAACTGGACGATTTTTCTGTTTGGATTACTGGCCGGCGCGCTCGCCGGCATGATAGGGGCTATCTGCCTGGGAATCTGGCTCCTATTGAAACTGGCCAGGAATGCCGATCAAGCGGCTGCCAGCGCAGAGGCCGACACCGGCGACCCCGTCGAGGATCTGGCCGCGCTGGCGGTAGAAATCCTGAAACGAACCGGGCGCTCGCACTGGGATGTGCCAACGGTCTATAACATGGCGTGCTGGTTGCAATCGCACGCCTATACGCCGCTCAGCGACCCAGCCGAGATTGTGCCGGTTTTTCTTAGGGAATGCTGATTGGTGTAATGATGTCTCTTCGCAACCCCCTCGCTCTCCTATTCCGTGATTCCTGTCTGGACTGGTATCGCCATCGAGCCGGCCATAATTATCGCGGCAGGCAGGAAGTCACCATTATTCTAGCCAAACGGTACTCGGCCTTGCGTATGGCCCGCCATTTACACCGGTTTATGCCCATCCTGGACGAAATCGAAAACGCCATCCGGCAGGAACATGATTTGAAACCTATCCGCTCGCAGATTTTATAAGCAGGTAAATGATGAAACATAAGCATTATTTCCTCCTCACCCTCGCCGCCCTCTTTCTCATCGCCCTCGCCTGCTGGTTCTCAGGCGCCGCCCTCGGCAGCCAGGCCGGGACGATAGCCCTGGGCTATGCAGTAGGGGAGCAGGCCCAGGCCAACCAGGAGATGGCCCGCGCTCTGGGCACGCAATCCCGCTCAAATGCCTGGATTATATTTTTCGTCGTGGCAGGGATGCTGGCGGCGATGGCCGTTGGTATATGGGCGGGAACCAGAAGCACCAGACAGGCGCCGCCCACGCTCCCATATCCCGACGAAATGGGCCTGCGCCAAGCATCGGCGAGGGGGCGACAATTGCCCCCCCCGGTCGAACTGCTCGAAGCCAATCCCGAATTGGCGGCCGAGTGGGTGGACGCCTTGCTGGCCGGAGGCCGGTGGGATGAATAACCGGGCGGCGGGGTTCCTGCTGCTTATCATGATTTTCTCAGGCGCATTCTATCTCTCGCAACGCGCGCCGCTGGGCGACGGCCCGGCCTCGCTCCGGGCGATTGCCAGCGATTTGGAAACCCGGACGGCCGCGCCCCAACTGGCCGCCACCGAACAGGCCCGGGCCACCCAACGCGCCTTTGACCAGGCGATCTATGCCGACGCTCTGACCGCAACCGCCGGGGCGGACGCGGCGTTATTCCAACAGGCGCAGACCGCAACCGCCCGCGCAGAGACGGCGACGATCCGGGCCGGACTGACCCGCCAGGCCGAAGCCACGCAGCAGGCCCTCGGTACGGCGACGGCCGGCGCGCAGGCGACCGCCGTCGCGCTGACGCAAACGGCAGAATTCATCCGCGCCGGGGCGGAAGCCGCTCGCATCCGGGAACTAAACCGGCTGGTATATGCCTTCGCCGGGGCCGCTTTACTCGCAGTCGTTTTCCTCGGCGGGGTGATTTTATTCCGGGAGTATCTGGACGACCGGCGTACCCACCGCACCCTCGCCTCCATCCGCGGGCGGATATTGAGGCGTGAAGGCGGCTCGCCCCTGTTTGTCACCGCCGACGAGCGGGTGATTGATCCGGACCGCGCGTTCTACCCCGATGCTATGAAACCCGCCCCAAATGACGACACCCAGGAGCGCGTGACTCACCGCGCCCAGACTGTGCAACTGGCCCGTGAATTCGGCAAGGCCCTGGCTGCCGCGCCGGGGTCCGGGACCGAAAAATACCTGGCTGCCCTGGCTGCCGGCGCCGCTCCCGGCCAGGCGCAACTGCCTCCGCACGTAACGGTGCTGGAAAGTCGGCCGGATTATGCCGAAGAAGTTGAGACGAAATTGCTAGAGGAGTTGTGATTACCTCCTACCGCCCCCAGGCGCTCCTGATCGCCGCCAAAATCAACACCCTGCTCCGGCAGCAGGGCCTGCGTGTCCGCCCGGCCTTCGAGATGTGGACCGGCGCGCGGGAGACAGCCTGGCTTTCGGCAGTGTTCGACAGCCAGGCCATCGAGAAACCCGAACGCCAGGCGAGTTATGAAGACCGGCAATTGCTCCACCATCTCTCGACCAATTTGAAAGGCCTCCCGGTCATCCTGGCGAACCACAACGGCCTGCGCTGGTGCATTTTACTCTCCCGGCTGCCTGCGCTGCCTGCGATAATCCCGCTTCCGCCCTGGGAGAAGGGGCGCGTTTACCTGGGCGTTGGCCTGGCCGGGCCGGTGATCACAACCTGGGATCATGCCGGCGGCCTGGGCAACGTCCTGGTTGCCTCCATGAAACGCCAGGGCAAATCTACCCTGCTGCGCTCCCTGGCCCGCCAGGCGCTGGCCGAAGGCCACGTCCTGATCGTCGCCGATCACCAGGGTTTGACGTTTTGGAACCTGCGCGGGCATCCCCAGGTGCTGGCCTTTGGCGACACGCCAGATACCTGCCGGCAAATCCTGACCGGCGCATTGCGCGCCGAAATAGACCGCCGGGCCGCCCTGTTCCGGCAAACAGGCATAGACAAAATCGAGACTCTGCACGCCCAGGGCGATAAACTGCCCCGCCTGGTCGTCCTGGTGGACGAATATTACGACCTGGCGCAGACCAATCCAGACCTGGCCGCCGCAGTCCACAATGCCGCGCTGAGCGGGCCGAAGTACGGCCTCCACGTCGTCGTCGCCGGCCACTATTTCGACGAAAAATCGGTGGGGAAACTAAAAGGGCAATTCGAGACCCGCATCTGTTTCCGCTTCATGGATGCCCCCGCTGCCCGGCTGCTCGTGGGGAACGATGCTCCGCTCCGCATCCGGCTCCCGGGCCGGGCGATGACCAATCGCTGGGGACTGATCCAGACCTGCGCCGCCAGCCTGGACGACATCCAGGACCCGGGCGACGGCCTGACCGCTCACGAGCGCATCTTTCTGGTACGTCTGAAAACGGAAGCGGATGGGCTGGCGACTTACCAGGCGCTGAAAACCCTGGGGCTGAGCCGGAGCGAAATTGAAACCCTGCGCACGGATTGGCTGCGGCGGGGGCTGGTCCGGGTGGACAAAGCCCGGGGAAACGCACTCCGGCTGGTGTGAGCGCCTGATAGATGGGAAACGTTAGCGCTTACTTTCGTTTATTGGCGTGCCTGGTTTGTGGAGGCGGCTTTTTCCTCGCCGCGCTGCTTGCCATCTCCCTGGCGAGGCTCTCCAGTCTGATCTCCCAGGCCGAGGAAGCGCGGGCCATTGCTGCGCTGGTCAAACGGGATGAGGTGGGGAAATCCGATTTGTTTCAATAGGCCGCATTCTCCCCCCAAGCCCTGCCAACCCGCAGGGCTTTTATTTTGCCGCGAACCCGCGAACCCGGCAAAGCCCGCGAACCCGTTTGCCGGCCACCCCGTGCAGCCCTGCAAGGCGGGGCGGCTACCGGGAGGCTTCGCGAGAGCGTCGGACGTACCCGTCCGCGCCTCAACAATTGCCCTGGCTGGCTTTAATAGAGCAAATGAAAAGTGCCATCCTCTCTGTTGTCTCATTTGCAATCGCCTCCATATTGGGCGTCCTGCTGTTGGCTCTTAATGGCTGGCCGGTGCCCGATGCGCTCATCGCCGTTGGGCTGAGCCTCGGCCTGATCGTCACCGCTCAACTGGCCTGGATGGATTTAAGACATTGATCAAAAATCTCGCTCCCTCCACCTCCCCCGAGCTCATTCAAGCGTCGGACGTACCCGTCCGCGCCCTCGCCGAAATCGTTGCTCATTTTGAGCCGTCGCTGAACGGCCAGGGCAAAATGAAATTCTACGAAGCCCTGGCCGCGAAGCTGTCCGCCGCTGTCCGCCAGGACCCGCCCTGGACGGCCAAATATATCCAATCGGCCATCAGCGGAACCGTACTCCGAGGGCCGCTGCGCCGGGCCATCCTGGCGCTGGCCGCCAGCCTGGACGATGTGCCCATCGCCTTCGCCCGCGCCGAAGCGGTGGAGGTCTACGCCGAACCCGGGACCGTCAAGCCTGGCGCGTATGTGTTCGGGCAGAGTGTGGCCTGCGCCCACCCCCCGTGCCGGTCGGTTTTCATAAAAGACAATCCCCGGCGCATTTATTGCCCGCGCTGCGACAGCCCACAAAAAAGGAAAGCGTCGGACGTACCCGTCCGCGTTCCTTTTTGATCCCACCTCGCTAAAATCTTTCCACTCCTTGAAAGCGCAGACGAGTACGTCCTACGCAGCCGGAGCCTGTTGTGACCAGGTATATTTCGACCGGCTGCGTCTTGCGGTGGTAGCTCAGCGGTAGAGCATCCGGTCTCCCTCCGGAGGGCGCAGGTTCGAATCCTGCCCGCCGCTCTTAGCTCCTCTGGTCCTGGCCGGTCCCAGGTCCCGGGGAGCTTTTTATTGATGGACATTGCCGAACTGACCATATCCGAAAAGCGTACTCAATCCGCCGCGCTGTTCAATGATGCGGCGGAAATCTACCGCGTCCTGGCCCGCCGCCAGCGCGCCATCGAGGACAATCTGGCCTTTAGCGAGTATGTGGATGCGCAATTCATCGGCGCGGCGCATCTGCAACTTATCTCCGGCGTTTTACACCAGGTCGAACAATACATCCTGACCGGCGGGAAACAGGGCGCCGGCCGGGTAATCATCACCATGCCGCCCCGTCACGGGAAGACCACCCTGGTCAGCAAACGCTGGCCGGCCAGGCTGCTCGGCGCCCACCCGGATTGGCGGCTGGCGCTCGTTTCCTACGGCGGCGAATTGGCCGAAGACGCCTCACGCGCCGTCCGCGCCCTGATCCGGGACGAGCCGCTTTACCGGCAGCTTTTCCCGGACATTGCCCTCTCCGATGAGAGCCACGCCGTCCACCGCTGGGCACTCGCCGGGGGCAGCGCCGACAATCCCAACCTCGTCGCCGTCGGCGTGGGCGGCCCCCTGACCGGGCGCGGCTTCCAGATCATTGTCATTGACGACCCGCTCAAAGGCCGCCAGGAAGCAGAAAGCCAGACCGTCCGCGAGAGCCTCAAAGCCTGGTACAAAGGGACGCTGCGCACCCGGCTCGAGCCCGGCGGTGCGATTGTCATCATCCAGACCCGCTGGCACGAAGACGACCTGGTGGGCTGGCTGCTGGACCAGGAAAAGCAGGGTGAAGGGGAGCATTGGAAATTGATCAACCTGCCCGCTCTGGCGGAGACGAAAGACCCCCAGGGCAAACCCATTCAGGACGCGTTGAGCCGCCGGGCCGGAACTCCCTTGTGGCCGGCGCGCTACAATCGCGCTACACTATTGGCGACCAAACGGGCGCTCGGCTCCTACGACTGGGCCTCCCAATACCAGGGCCATCCCAAACCGCCCGGCGGCGCTAAAATCCTGCGCGAATGGCTCCAGGTCATTGACCCAGAAAAAGTCCCGGCCGGCCTGCGCTGGATGCGCTATTGGGACCTGGCGATCTCGACCAAGACCACCGCCAGCTATACCGCCAGCGCCCGCGTCGCCTTCGACGCCGAGGGCAAACTGTACATCGCCGCCATGGTGCGCGGCCGGTGGGAATGGCCGAAACAAAAGAAGGTGCTGAAGACGACCATGCTCGCCGAACAGCCCCTGGGCGTGATGCACGGCGTCGAGAGCGCCCTGCACGGCGTGGCCGCCGTCCAGGAATTCCGCACCGACCCCGATCTGCGTGGCCTGGCCCTGGCCCGGGTAGATGTGGAAGTCGACAAACTCACCCGTGCTCTGCCCTGGATCGCCCTGGCCGAAGACGAGAAAGTCTTCCTGGTGGCCGGGGCGTGGGTCGCCGACTTCATCGAGGAGGCCGTCGCCTTTACCGGGCACAACGATAAATTCGACGACCAGATTGACACCGTCTCCGGCGGCGTCCGACTGCATGGCCGCTACGGCGGCCAGCTGCAAACAGGCAAAAGCCCGTTTTACTGATCGAAAGGAGTTTAGCAGTGAACGAACTTGAATATTGGACAGACGTATTGAACGACCGCGCGGCCGAACTGGGTCTGGAGCGCGCCGTCCGCCCCGTACAGCCCTCGGATGGGGAGGGGTTTGCAATTCATTGGGTCTACGAGTCCGGCGATATCCTCGTCGAACTGGGCTGGAACGTGGAAGACGCCGAGCGCGGCCTGCGCACGATTGCCATGCAAGAACAGATGACGGCATAGGCGGCGAATGAAAATGAAATCGAAAACGGCCGGCGAGCCGCACACGCTTGAATTCCATCTAAAAAATCCCGAATCTATAAAACGATTGAGGGCTTCCCTGTTGGAAACGTCATTCTCTTGCGCTCATACTGCGAAAGTGTTTTCTGAATTTGCCGCGCAGTTAAGCATGGCTATGGATGATGAGGCGGGCGACTTCCGTCAGAGGGCACAAAAAGCGAAGGATGCTCAGGGTGGGCGATAATACCCGTTTTGGCGTCCAGCTATCCGACCTGCCCGTCGAGCTCGAATTCGGCGAGTGGGGCGTTTTGGAGACCGTCCAGGCCCTCGACCTGTTCGACAACGCGCACACCTATTTCGACCAGGAGGATGTGCAAAAAGCGGAACAGGCCCGCCGGGCCTATATCCAGGCCGCCTGGCGTTACTACGACGGCCACCACCGCAAACCCCTGGTCGTCAAACCGGGGGAAAACGATGACAATATCCTGCTCAATTATTGCAGGACTATTGTGGACGATTCTGTCGCCTGGCTCTGGGGACACCCGGAGACGGGCATCCTCCAGATGCAGATAGACGAATTGGGCGTTCCGGCAGATGTGGAAGCGAGCGAAATCGCAGAGGACGCGACGACGACCCGGCTGGAGGCAGCTATTGACCTGTTGAACCAGGTCTATAGGCTCTCAGGGGGGTTCCCCTTCTTCCAGCGTTGGGGCAAGAATGGCACCCTGGCCGGGCATTTCTTCATAAAAATCGTTCCCCAAACTGGGGAAATTCCCGCCCGGCTGGTCGTGCTTGACCCGGAAATGGTCAGCATCATGGCGGATCCGCTGGATAAAACCCGCGCCCTGGCCTATAAAATCGAATGGGAGCGGGTCATCAAGGAGCCAAACGGGCGGAAAAACACCTACCTGCACCGCCAGTTGATCGTGCGGTTGGCCGGTGAACAAACCGAAGCCTGGCTGGTCGCCGATTTTCGAGCAAAGAAACAGGTCCAGCGCCGGAAATGGGAGCTGATCAATGGCCCGTTCGCCTGGCCCTGGAACTGGGCGCCTATCGTGGATGGCCCGAATCTGGTTCATGGCAGACAATACTGGGGCTTGACCGACCTGGAAGACATTACCGGCATCAACGATGCCATCAATTTCAGCGCCTCGAACACCGGGCGCATCCTGAAAATCCACGCGCACCCCAAGACGGTCGGAACGGGCTTCACCGCCGGCGAATTGCAGGACACATCCATTGATGCCTTTTGGACCATACCGAACGCGGAAGCCCGCGTGCAGAACCTGGAAATGCAATCCGACCTGGGTGCAGCGCAAACATTCGTAGAGTCGCTGCGCATGGCATTCTGGACGGTCGGCCGGGGGTTGGATATGAGTGTCTTCCGCGACAAGATCGGCCAGGTGACGAATTTCGCCCTGCGCGTCCTGGCCCACCGCGCACTAACAAAAAACGGCGACAAGCGCGTGCTGTATGGAGCGGCGTTGATGACGATCAATCAACATCTGCTGGAGATGGCCGGCTTCGATGGCTTTACCACCTCCATCAAATGGCCGGATGCGCTGCCAATGGATGCGAAGGAAGTGGTCGTCGAGCAGCAATTCGAGCGTACCGCCGGATTGGTCTCCAAACAAACCCTCGCCGAGGAGCGCGGCCGTTCCTGGCTGGTGGAGCAGCGGCGCATGGAAGATGAAGCCCAGGCCGGAATGAACCTGGGCCAGTTCCTGGTCGAGCAGTTCGACCGGGGTGGAAGTGTGGATGGAGACGAGAATGACGAATGACGCCCCGCCCCTATCCCCCCGCATGGTCAGCATTTACGAGCTGCGTGACAAATTAATGCCCCTCATGGCCGGCTACGCCTGGGCGGAAGACGCCCTCATGGATTTGTGGAAACTGGGCGCGCCGGACCCGTCCCCGCGCAGCAGCCCCTGCACCCTGGCCTTCGGTCCCCTTGCCTGCGCCCGCCAATCGAACGGGAAACCCCGCTGCGGCGTCTATGGCTGTGCACGGGAAAAGCGTGTTCTCCTACCCAAACAATTCGAGAAATGGTGGGCGGACGTGGCGCAGCGGCAAGGGTGCGAGTTTTTGGCGAACGATATGTTGAATCCGAAACAGAACCGGAACAGGAATGGAAGTTGAAATCAAGCGCGAGCCGGTTCGCTCGATAAAAATCTATGACTTTCCCCATTCCTCCCGATCTTCCGGCAGACGAACATCCCATCATTAAAACCATGCTCGCCGCCCGGCGGCGTTTGCTCCGCCGGGACGCCGCCGCCTTGCGCGAACTGGCCGGAATGTACGCCAAAGCCCTCGACCGGCTGAAAGCGGACCGGAACGCGCTCCTGAAGGTCATCCGGGAAAGCGCTCCGGACCGCGACCAGTTGATCCGGCTGGCATCCTTCGACAATCTCATCGCCGGCGTGCGGCGGGAAATGACCAACCTGGCCAAAGCCATGGCCGGTAATCTCAGCCAGGAAATTCTGGCAGAGATTGGCGCAGCGGGCGACGACGGGTTACTGTTGGCGCAAACCGCCCTGCCCGGCCTGGAAGCAGCCTATATCCGGGGCCGGTGGGTAATTCTCAATCCCGACCAGGTGACGACCATGTTCGGCTTTCTGGACCCGACCGGCCCGCTCATCGCCGGCATCCGTACCAACTACGGCCCGGCTCTGGCAGAATTCGTCCGCGAGACGATTGCGACCGGTTTCATCGCCGGGATGAACCCCCGCGACGTGGCCCGCCTGATTGCCCAGGCGTTGGGCGAAGGGCTGAACTGGGCGATGACTACCGCGCGCACTGCTCACCTGTGGGCATACCGGGCGGCGGCGCACCAAAACTACCTGAATAATTCCTGGGTGGTCAAAGGCTGGACCTGGTTCGCACAGCTGGACGACCGGGTCTGCATGTCCTGTGTGGCCCAGCACGGCAGCGAGCATCCCCTGACCGAAATCCTGGCCGATCATCACCAAGGAAGGTGTGCGCCGCTGCCAATCACACGTTCTTACGCGGAACTGGGCTTCCCGGACATCCCCGATCTGCGTCCGGTCGTGCCATCCGGCGAGACCTGGTTTCGGGCGCAGCCCGCCGTTCTCCAGCGCCGCATGATGGGCCCGGGCAAATGGGCCGCCTGGAATGCCGGGAAGTTCGATTTTTCACAATTGACCGTCCCATACAACGACCCGGTCTACGGCCGGATGCTGCGCGAGAACTCCCTGAAGGGCATTCTCGGCGGCGACCTGGCCCAATTATTTTATGGAGGCAAGACGCCATGAGCGAAAAACAGGCTGAATATAAGACCTCCGAACCAGTCACACCTGCCGAATTGAGACTCCTGCGGAGGGTGAGGGGCTTGCACGCCGGAAATCATCTCGTTATAATCCAGATCACAGGCGCGGGCGTCTCCGGGTTTTCCCTATTGACCTCCGGTAAATCCGAACGGCTCCAGCCTGGCAACCCCCCGGGTTACGATCAGGGGGTTGCGAACGAAACCCCATAGCCGGAACACAACCGGCAGGCTGTTGGACCAACCAGACACACACGGCCACGAGAGTCACGCCTCTTGTGGCCGTTTCTTTTTAATTCGCGCCTGCATCATGCAACCACTCCGCAAACAAGCCATCGCCGGCCGTAAACGGCTGGAGAATGACATCAACCTGACCATTGGCCAGACCCAGGCGTACAGCGACCAGATCCAAAAGCGGACGAAAGCTCATCCCGAATTGACGGCGCTGTGCGACTTCACCGCAACCATGCAAATCCGGCGGCTGCGCACCGTTCCGCCCCTGACCTGGACGCCGCTCGAAAGCCGCTGGTGTACCCAGATGGTCAACCGGCTGGGCGACCTGAAGAAAAACAAATCGCCGGCGGCGACGCTGGCCCTGGCCTGCCTGGGTTATGAGCGCAAAGGGCTGGATAAAGCCCTGAAAGCCCTTGATCTTCAGACGGAGCAGGAAGTGCAGGCCGGCGGACGTACCCGTCCGGCTGAAAGCCTGGCCGAGCCAATGGCTGAACCAGGCGAAGCCGAAGCAGAACTCGACCCCGAGACCGAAGCGATGCTGGCCGACCTCAAAAAGCAGGCCAGCCTCCAGGCAGGGGTCAAAAAATAAACTGACGCCACGCAAGCGGTTAATTGCGGGAGGTATCCATGTTGTTCCACCCATCGGGCATCTTGCCCCCCATCTTTTTCCGTGAGAAGGACGACGGCGGAGGCGGTGCGCCGCCCCCGGCCGCCGATCCTGCCACTCCCCCAGCCAAGAGCAGCCCTGCTGCCCCCCCCACGTCCGGGGACCCCTCCCCCGCTCCGCAAGAGCCGGAGGTGAAGGACGGTAAAGGCGCGGGGGAAGAAATCAAATTCACCCCTGCGGCGTTGAAAGAACGCCTCGACCGGGCGCAAAACTCAGCCAAAGCCGAAATGGTTAAAGCGCTGGGCTTCGAATCGGTCGACACGCTGCAAAAGGCTGTGAAGGAAGGGCAGAAAGCTCTCCGGGATAAGATGAGCGAGCAGGAGCGTATCCAGGCGGACATAGCCGCGGCCCAACAGGCCACACAGGCTGCCAACGCCAGGGCCGAAATAGCCGAACAGGCTGCGACCCAGGCCCGGCTTGAAGCGGCATCGCTCGGCCTGATGGCCGGAAAATTCGCCGACCCGAAGCTAGCCTTCCGGCTATTGGATATGGAACACGTGGACCTCGCCGATCCCCAGTTCAAGGGGCTGGACGCGGCGATCAATGCACTCGCTGCAGCCGCGCCATGGACTTTACTAACCAATAATCAGCATGGCAGAAACCCGCTTGCTCCCCCCATCGGCCCCACCAACCCGGATCAAACCATAAGCGCCGGGAAAACCGATGCGGAACGCCGCCAGCAATATTTCGGCGGCGGAGTCAAAGATAATACGTTCTTCAAAGGGGGTGGGGTGCGGATACAGAGCGGTCCAAGCCAGCCGATCAGCAAGAGCGGCTAACCCCCGCTTTTGGAGGCTATCATGGCAATCACGACCACCGATGACCTCAACGGCCTGTTCAACCTGATCTACGATGACGCCTTGTTTGTCGCACGCGAATCCAACATCATGGTGGGTCTCGTGCGCAACTTCAACGCGACCGGCTATATGCAGCGCAAGGGCAGCATCCGCCCGCAGGTTACGGCTGTTGAGAAACCCGAGGGAGTGGACTTCCAAAACCCGACCACGTTTGGTAGATCGCTGAAGTACACTCTCTCCCCGACCGTCAAAATGGCGCAAGTCCTTTTGACGGATGAAGACGTGCAAACCGACCCCGACAATGCCGCGCAGGACGCCGCTCAGGAATTGGGCGGGGCGCTCGCAACCAAGATCGACACCGACCTGGTGGCGCTGTTCACCGGGTTTGGCACAGGAAAGGCCGCGGCCGGCAGCGCTCTGACCATCGCCAACTGCGCGGCAGCCATCTCGGTGCTGCGTAACCAAAAATCACCAAATCCGCTCTATTTCGTGCTCCATCCCTATGGCTGGCATGACGTATGGGTGGAATTGGGCCAACCCGCCGCGAACCAGGCGTTCCTGGGCGATATCGCCAATCAAGCTCTGCGCAGCTTTTTCGTCGGGGCGTTCCTGGCGGCTAACTGGTTCACCAGCGCAAACATCGCCATTGACGGCAGTGACGACGCGGTCGGAGCGGTGTTCAACCCGAATTCCTTGGGCTTCGACGAGCGCGAGGCGCCGATGCTGGAGCCGGAACGGGATGCAAGCCGCAAGGCCACCGAACTGAATATGTCCGCCGGCTATGCGGTGGGCGAGTTGCGCGACGAGTACGGCGTCAAGCTCACGCACGACGCTACCGAGCCAACATAGGAGGCATGAGATGAATAACGCACCCTTTACACTGGCAATCAACGTCAGCGACCCCGCCGCAAGCAAGCGCATCCCGCTGCTCCGTGTACCGGACGATCACAATTACACTATCGAAAAATGTTATGTGACTCCTGACACGGACCAGGCCGCGGCCGCCGGCACTTACTGGGAAATTTCCCTGGAAAATGGCGGCGCGGCCGGTACGGCGCAAACCGTCATCAGCGGCACGGCAGGCGGCACGGTGGGTTGGACGGCCAACACGCCGCAGGAAGTCACCGTCACCGCCGGCAGCGGAAAACTGACCGCCGGGCAGTGGCTCAATGCCAGCTATGCCGAAACCGGCGCGCCGGCGCCAGGGCGGGTTACCATTAACTTGGAAGTCCGTGATGGCATCGGCTCGAAGGCGAACGCCTGACCGGGTGGGCTTTATATGTCCACCCTGCTTCCCTGTTCATGAATGAAAACGGTCATTCAAACGAACCCCTCCCCGGCCCCGGGGAGGGGCCGGGGAAACGTGTCTTGTGGTATTCGAACGCGCCCTGGGCGGCCACCGGCTATGGCAACCAGACCGGCCTGATCTGCGCAACGCTGCCCCAGTACGGCCATCCAATCGCCGTGCTCGCCAATTACGGCCTGATGGGGACAAAACTCGACATACAGGGCGTTAAAGTGTACCCCGGCGGGCGGGCGATGCACTCGAATGACATTGTGCAGGCGATGGCGGACGATTGGGAAGCGGACGTGATCATCTCGTTGTACGACGCCTGGGTGCTCAAGTTCGCTGATCTGCCCGACCATCACACCCCCTGGGTGGCCTGGGTGCCCATTGACCACGAAACCATTCCGCAGCCGGTGCTGGCTTCGCTGCGCCAGGCGCAGGGCGTCGTCGCCTTTTCCCGGCATGGGCAGCAGGCCCTGCAGGCCGCGGGCGTCGAAGCTGCTTACATTCCGCATGGGGTGGATACGAATTTATTTTCTCCGGGCGATCAGAACGAAGCCCGGAAGGAGATCGGTTTCCCGGAAAACACCTTCCTGGCCGGAATGGTGGCCGCCAACACCGGCTACCCGTCCCGGAAGTGCATTCCCGAAGCCTTGAACGCCTTCCGGCGCTTTCACGCTGATTATCCAGACTCGTTGCTCTACCTCCATATGCGGACGGATGAAAGCAACCAGGGGGTGGACGTGCACGCCATTATCGAAAGTCTGGGGTTGAAGCGGGCGGTGGTCCTGTGCGACCAATACCAGCTTCAGCTTGGCTACCCGGCCAGCTACATGGCGCAGTTGTACCGGGCCTTCGACGTGCTGCTCAATCCGAGCCGGGGCGAGGGCTTTGGCATTCCCATCCTGGAGAGCCTGGCCTGCGGCACGCCGGTCATCGCTACCGACACGACCGCCATGGCCGAACTCGTGGAGGGCGCGGGCTGGCTGGTGGGCGGTGAACCGTTTTGGAGCTCCCAGGGGGCCTGGCAGCTTATACCGGGGGTGGCCGGCATCGCCAACGCTCTCTTCGAAGCTTGCGATATGAAAACAGCTTCGCCCGCGGCCTGGGATAAACTAAAACAAGCCTGCGCGGACGTGGCGCAGGATTACGACTTCGCCCGTGTCGTCGCGCCCATGTGGGACGCCTACCTGCGGGCGGAGGCCTGGAAAACCGCTCCGGCCCGGCTCAGCGTCATCACTCCCTGGAAAGACCATCCCGAATTGATTCCATTATACGAACGAGCGGTGCAGGGCGCGGACGAGGTCGTCATCGTTGACAACGCCTCCGAACCGGAGACAGCCCACGCGCTGGCCGCTCTGGCGGCCCGCCTCGGCGGCCAGTACATTCGCAATGAAGCCAACCGCTGGTTCAGCCGCGCCTGCAACGACGGCGCAGAGCGGACAACCGGCAACATCCTGCTCTTCTTGAACAACGACATCGCCGCCCCGCCTGGCTGGCTGGATGATGTCCGCAGGCAGGTACGCCCGGGCGCGCTGTACGGCCCCTCGCAGGAATATCGCCCGGTCGAAAATTTCGACATCCCCGGGGGGGATGTGCCTTACATCGAAGGCTGGTGCCTGGCCGTCCACCGCCAGGATTGGGAAACCATGCAAGGTTTCGACGATGAGGCCTATCCCCTCCCCTACTACGAAGACACGGATCTAAGTTTCCGGGCCGTGGAGGAGTGGGGCCTGCGGTTGGAAAAGACTGCCTGGCCGGTGATCCATCTAAAAAGTGTGACGACAGGGTCGCTGCCCGAAGCGCTAAGCGGGGCGAAAGAGAATCAGGCCACATTCATGGGCCGGGTTCGCGCAGCGCGGGGAAACCACCCCATCTTCAAAGTTGGTGAGTTTTTTCACGAACATAATTGGGCGGCAACCGGCTTATTCATCGCTGGGAAGCTGTGCGTACCGTGCAAGGAGGCAGCCTGCTCAGCCGGGTTGGTTGACGTGCTGACTGGCAGACCACATCTTGAGCGGAACTTTTTCCCGCTGGCAGCCAATGGCGTGAAGATGGACCTCGAGGACGATCCCGACGGCGGGGTGGCGAAGATTGTTTGTAAGGAGATCGAATTATCGTACGATTTAGACTCGATTCCGTTTGAGGCCGGGGACGTGGTCCTGGACATCGGGGCGCACGTTGGGGTAGTGAGTATCTATCTTGCGAAGCGGCATCCTGAGATCGAAATCATTGCCTTCGAGCCAGTGACGGAAAACTATCTCCAACTGCTCAAGAACCGGGTTGCTAACCAGGTGACCAATGTCTCAGCGCACAATCAGGCTGTGACCGGCGACGGAAGGCAAGTTTGTCTTGGCGGCGATTTCCACGAAAACACCGGCGGCATGTCTATTCTGAAAGCGCGGACGGGTACGTCCGACGCTTCCGCGGACGGGTACGTCCGAACCAGCGCCTCGATGCGGTTGAAAGCGATCTTCGACGAATATGGCCTTGAACGTGTAAAACTGCTCAAGATTGACTGCGAAGGAGCGGAGTATGAAATATTCCGCGCCGACCCGGAATTATTGAGCCGGGTTGATTATTTGCGCGGCGAATTTCACGCCTTCCCCGGCCATGGCCCGGACGAATTGCTGGCGCTGTGCCGGCGTTACATTCACCCGGAAAATATTCGGGTGAGTATCAGTAAGATGGCCGCGCAGGAGGCTGAACATGCACGCTGAAGCCTACGATTTTTTACGCTCGGCGGTTGAGGGGCTGGATGTCACCGGCGCGCTGGTGTTGGAGATCGGCAGCCGGAACGTGAATGGGACCCCGCGCCCATTGTTTGACGGTTGCGCCCTCTACCTGGGCATTGATCCTCGCGCCGGCAGCGGCGTGGATCACATCATCCGGGCCGGAGATTACGACGGACACGCCAATTTCGACTTCGTCGTCACAGCCGAAACGCTGGAGCATGCCGATGCGCGCGAAATTGTCGAGTGCGCCTGGCGCAGCCTGAAACCCGGCGGCTTGTTGGTGTTGACCGCCGCGACGGAGGGCCGGGAGCCGCATAGCAACGACGGCGTCCTGGGGACGTTCCCGCATGAATATTACGGCAACATTGGCCGCGAACAGTTGGCGCAATTGCTGGGCGAATGGGACGTGGTGCGCCTGGATGTCAATGATGCGCACCATGATATTTACGCCGTTGCTCGCAAACCGGCCCAGCCAACCGGTGAAAAAGGAAAAAGGAAATGAAACTAACGACAACCAGGAGTAAATAACATGGTCAGCATCAATTACCCACACGCAAAACATTATGGGGGGTCACCGATCATCATTACCGGGCAATGCCCACGCTGCAGCATAACCCTGCAAATTCCAGCCCCTTTCCCGGCTCCTTCCCCGCCAAAAACTAAGTGTAAAGGCGCGGTTGTGCAATTGAGTACAAACCGGTGATGTTTATGTGCGCTGGTTTTTTTGAAACTATGGAGAGATCATACGATTTGGAGGTGAATCCGTGATCCAAACGGTGCGGATTGCGCGGTTGGAATTACCGGACGGCATCACATATTTGGATGTGACCTGGGATAGTCCGGGAATTGATCCTGACAGTGAAGTAGGAGCCTGGTTATATGAGGGGAATCTAATTTCCGTAACGGTAGTTAATACCAGCCTAACCATCACTTCACACGCGTTAGTTCGACGCGGGCAGGGACAGAACTTTTTTAGCGTGGATATTCCGCCTGGAACTAACCAGACTTTCCTGTCGGGTGGGCCGGTGAAAACCGTGAGCAATATTCCGCTATTTTCGTTGAGCGTGTAGTGTGACTTTCCCAACCGTTTCCAACCGCGCTTCAGGTGCACAAACCGCAAATCAGGCGGATCAACCGATTACCATTCCAGCCGGCTCAGGCGGCTTATTAGTTGTTGAATTGTCGTATGCTGATACGCTTCAGACGGTGTCTACATATACTGCTGGTTGGGACTTGTTATTTAATGTGCAACAAACTAGTGGAGGCAACAATGCCCTGGCGGTGTTTTATAAAGAAGCCACTGGTTCAGATGCTCTAACCGTTACAATGACAGGTAATACACGTTCTGCGCACACGTCACACCGCATCAGCGGCGCAGAAGCACTCGCAACCCAACTTCCAGAATACGCCACTGCCATAGCTACAAACAGTAGCGCAGATTCACCTGATCTAATACCAACTGGAGGGGCTAAGGATTATTTATGGTTCTCCTTTGGGGCCAGCTCACATGCTGGTACATATACATCCTACCCGGCCGATTTTGTGAACGGCAGCCAGGCCAATACCGGCACTGCCTCTGCCGGACATTGTATTGCCGGTGCAGCAGAAAGAGAACTCAATGCGGCCAGCCTGAACCCGGGAGCGTTCGTGCACGATCAGGCGACTGTCGCTGAGTGGGTAGCCGCTACGGTTGCGATCCATCCAGCGGGCGCACCGCCGGCCGGTCAACCTTTCAGAATACGCACGCAGGGCGTGCCAACCGGCGCTGGCCGACATGACCGCCCGTCCAGATGGAACTAAAACAGGAGCATTCGATGAATATCGAAATGGAATATGGCAAGGTTTATAAAATTTCTCACAAGCGCAAGGGAACTTTTGTGGCACAGTTTCTGGGGATAGTC
>Ga0209109_10000446_pt1 | contig 21810 bp, 15 predicted proteins | sample Rifsed10ft2_FD_184004 | JGI IMG/M metagenome (GOLD analysis project Ga0209109, IMG submission 184004) | Soil microbial communities from Rifle, Colorado, USA - sediment 10ft 2 (version 2) | ecosystem: Environmental > Terrestrial > Deep subsurface > Rock core/Sediment | place: Rifle, Colorado... | reverse complement strand
TCGGCCCCTGGCTGCGCTCCGCCAGCCGGAAGACGAGTCCGTAGTCCTCACACGAAAGGTCGATCGCCGGAACAAGCTGCCTCAGGTCGCCGAACACGCGTCTCGTGCCCCATCCATTGTTGTCCCAGCGTGTGGTGACGACGCCAACCGCGCCGGCTTCTCCAAGGCGGCGCCCCAGCCTGCCGGCCCCAAGGCCGCTCGGCGTCGTGAAGCCGGTCCGCCGGATTCGTTCCGTCCACGCCGTCCGTGCCCGCGCCCGCACCGAATCCATCCGCTCGAACGCACCGGGAGCGCCCAGCGCCTGCCATTGCTCGTTAGGTCGGCAAGTGGGCTCGGCAAAGGAAATGAGGACGAACTTGCCCTTCGCCTGCGGCAGCCACGCCTCGAAGGCGGCGCTGTCGGCGACTTCGGGCAGTACGATCGCAGCGCCCGTCACATCGCGGCCGCCGGTCCCCGGACTCCATGCCAGCAGTCCGCCTTCGAGCGACCTCACACGCGGCGTCAACAGGTCAATGTGCGAAGTACCCCTCACCCATTCGGGCCAGGTTCCATAGCGCTCGTTGCGCGCCGGGATCCCCCACGAACCGTAGATCTTCACGAGCCAGTCATTGCCGGCCCTGATCCCGGGAGTACCTGTGAGTCGCGGTCCGACCGAATCCAACAGGGCCTGAGCCAGCCGCGGCAGCTGGGAATTGTCCATCCCCTCATTCCATATGGCGCGGATGATGGGGTCTGGAGAGGCGTACTGCTGAGCGGCGGCGGGAGCCGTCATCAGCCCGCCGAGCAGGGTGAGCCCGAGGGAGCGGGACAGAGGTGACATGGGGCGATGGGGTTTGAGGCCAGCGAACGATCCCAATTTACTGTCCGGTGCGGTCGCCACCGGACCTGGATTCAGTGACTCAATCGGGACGTGGACGTCCTACTTTACAATACAAAGTACTTAGAATATGTTGCCGGCGACGACACCCGCCGTACCCTGCTGCCCCGCCGCCCATGAGCGCCCTGACGCGGTTCTTTTTTCGAAACGACGTAGCGTGCCGCACCCCGGCCGAAGTGATCGGCTGGTGGGAAGCACGCCGGATGGCCTACAACGTCGCCGTCGGCACCACGGGACTGTTCACCCTGGCCGCCGTACATCTGATCGCCCGGCTCCCACCGTCACCAGAGTCGATTCCCATCGAGCCCACCCTGATCATCCCGGCGATTTACGGCTTCCTGGCGAATGTCAGCTATACGGGCGGCTGGGTCTTCGAGCTCTGGATCCGCAACACGCTGGGCCGGGAAATGGAGCCGGTCGGGCCCACCCTCTTCCGCTACGGATTCGCCTTCTCGATCGGCCTGACGTTGTTTCCGGTGGCGATCATCTCGCTCCTGAAGTTCGCGCTCGTGCTGCGGGCGATTCTGTAGACTTCGGGCACTGTACTCCACCCCGAAGGACCAGCATGACGTGCTGCCAGTCGTGCATCGCCAGCAAGCAGTTCGACAAGCGAGTCGCCGAGCGGGAGCTCCGTCGCTATCGACGTCGCGGCCCTGACGCGGCGACGCAGGTGCTGATCGACGCCCTGCAGGCTCGCAAACTCCCCCCAACTCCGACGCTGATGGACGTTGGTGGCGGCGTGGGGACAATCCACCACGTTCTGCTCGAACGCGGATTCAGCCACGCCACGCATTTCGACGCGTCCGATGCCTACCTGGCGGTTGCGGCCGCGGAAGCCGAACGGCTTGGCCACAATTCGCGGGTTGGGTTCGAGGCAGGTGATTTTTCGAGCGCGTCCTCTCTCCCCATGGTCGACGTCGTCACGCTTCACCGGGTGGTTTGCTGCGACCGGAATGGGCCGGACCTCCTTCGAATCGCGGCGGCACACGCGCGCCATCTGGTCGCCTTCAGCTATCCACGCCGGCGATGGATCACGCGCGTGGTGGCCGCAGGCATCAACGCGTTCAAGCGACTCACGGGTGACCCATTCCGGGTCTTCCTCCACGAACCCTCGACCATGGCCGCGGCGCTCGAGCGAGAGGGAATGCGGCCCGCCTGGTCAGGCGGGACCTTCGTCTGGTCCGTGGAGATCTTCGAGCGGGCTGCCTGACGATCGTAGCGATCCCCGAGATCAGCGACCCGGCGGAACCGTTGGAACGAACACGCCTCGCGCCTGGGCGGGCGCGGCCGCAGTGACGGTCGCCGAAAGCACCCCGACGATCGTGATCGATACGAGCCGGCGAACCGCGGCCTGGCTCACTCCAGGTCTGGTTCCCACGCGTCCCGTGTCGGAGGCCGAATGTGCGGATGGCGATGCAACAGCCGAACGCAGGTGTTCCAGCGCAGTATCGCCTCGTCGTTCCCCGCCGGCCTCATGGACTCCGCTCGCTCGAAATGCAGTAAAGCCTTCTCGATCCAGTCGTGGGCCATTTCACCGGCGCGCGGTTCAGCACGATTGAGGATGCCGTTCGCCCATCGCTCGCAGATCACGCCGCGATAGTACGCGTTGCGATAGGGATCCTCGATCCCACCCGCCGCCAGCTCGGCGCGCTTGAGGTCCTCGGCGTGGCCGTGCCCGAACTGGTCCGTGATGGACAGCACGTGCATCACCAGCGCTTCCACGTTCCGGGGCTCAACGGCGAGCACGTCGAGGCAGATGCTCTCCGCCGCCGTGGGATCGTTGAGGATGCGATACCGATGCGCCTTCTGCAGCGCGGCCGGCACGCCTTCCGGGGTGATCGGTTTCAGCGCCCGCTCGGTCACGTCTTCTTCTTCCCCCTGAACAGCCTGACCAGTTTCACCACCGGATCGTAGAACTCGTCGATCACGCGCTCTTTCAGCGGGATGATCGCGTTATCCGTGATCGTAATATGCTCGGGGCAGACCTTGGTGCAGCACTTGGTGATGTTGCAGTAGCCAATCGCCTGGTCTTCCTTGAGATCGCGGAGCCGATCCTCGGTATCGAGCGGGTGCATCTCGAGCGCCGCCGTGTACACGAAGTACCGCGGGCCGATGAACTCGTCGTGCTTGTGGTGATCGCGGATCACGTGACAGACGTCCTGGCACAGGAAGCACTCGATGCACTTCCGGAACTCCTGGACGCGATCCACGTCTTCCTGCGCCATGCGCCAGGTGCCGTCCGGCGCGTCGGGTTTGCGGGGCGTGAACTTCCTGATCGTCTTCTTCACCTCGAAGTTCCACGACACGTCGGTGACGAGGTCGCGCACGTGAGGGAAGGCGCGCATCGGTTCCACCGTGACCAGCTCGTTGGCGGGGAGTTCATCCATCCGCGTCATGCACATCAGGCGCGGCTGGCCGTTGATCTCGGCGGAGCAGGAACCGCACTTCCCGGCCTTGCAGTTCCATCGGACCGCCAGGTCGCCGGCGCTCTCGGCCTGGATCTGGTGCATGGCATCGAGGACGACCATGCCTTCGGTGACCTGCGTCTCGTAATCGGTGAACGCACCCTTTCCTCGCGAGCCGCGCCAGATTCGGAATGTTGTCGCAGTCATGGGGCAGCGGGCAGAGGGCAGCGGGTGGCGGGTAGCGGGTTGGCAGTCCTCACGTCTGCTGCTCCTCGATGATCGCCGCCAGCTCGGCGGGGAGCGGCGGAATCGGTCTCCGCTCGAGCTGCATCGAGCCGTCGGGCGCCTTGCGCACAACGATGTTGAATTTCGCGTACTGGCTGTCCTTTTCGGGAAAGTCGTCCCGGAAGTGACCGCCGCGGCTTTCCTTTCGCTCGATGGCCGCCCGCGTGATCGCCTCCGACACCGTCAGCAGGTTGTCGAGGTCGAGTGCGGTGTGCCATCCCGGGTTGTATTCCCGGTTGCCTTCCGCGGCCACGCGACGCGCCCGATCCCGAAGGCCCTTCAGGTTCTCGAGGGCCCGCTTCATCTCGTCCTCCTGCCTGACGATGCCCACCAGTTCCTGCATCATCCGCTGGAGCTCGTGCTGAATCGCATACGGAGCCTCCCCGCTCCCCGCGCGATCGAACGGCGCAAGCGCGCGATTCACGGCGCCATCGGCCTCACTCGCGGCCGGGGTTCCCCGCCCCCTGGTGGACACGAACTTTGCCGCGTACTCTCCGGCGCGCTTGCCGAAAACCACGAGGTCCGAGAGCGAGTTACCGCCCAGCCGGTTGGCGCCGTGCAGGCCCGCCGCGCACTCACCCGCGGCGAAGAGACCCGGCACGCTCGACATCTGTGAATCGCCGTCGACGCGGATGCCGCCCATGATGTAGTGCGTGGTCGGTCCAACCTCCATCGGCGTCGTCGTGATGTCGATGTTGGCAAGCTGCATGAACTGGTGATACATCGACGGCAGCTTCTTCCTGATATGCTCGGCCGCGTCAGGTATCCGCTCCTTGATCCACGCGATGTCGAGGAACACGCCGCCGTGCGGGCTGCCGCGCCCCTCGCGCACCTCACGCTGGATGCAGCGGGCAACGTGATCGCGGGTGAGCAGCTCCGCCGGCCGGCGCGCGGCCTTGTCGCCCATGACGTAGCGCCAGCCCTCTTCCTCGCTGTCCGCGGTCTGCGGCCGGTAATTCTCTGGAATGTCGTCGAACATGAAGCGCTTGCCGAGCGAGTTGCGGAGCACGCCGCCCTCACCGCGTACGCCTTCCGTGACCAGGATGCCCTTCACGCTGGGCGGCCAGACCATTCCAGTCGGATGGAACTGCACGAACTCCATGTCCACCAGCTCGGCCCCGGCCTGGTACGCAAGCGCCTGTCCGTCGCCGGTGTATTCCCAGCTGTTGCTCGTTATGGAGAATGCGCGACCGATTCCACCCGTGGCCAGGACCACCGCCCCCGCCGCGAACAGCTTGAACCGGCCCTTCTCCCGATCGTAGGCCAGCGCGCCGGCCATCCGCTCGCCGTCCTTCAGCAATTGGACGACCGTCACTTCCATGTGCACATCGATCGCCATGTGGATCGCGTGATCCTGCAGCGTGCGGATCATCTCGAGCCCGGTGCGGTCGCCAACGTGCGCCAGCCGCGCGTACCGATGGCCGCCGAAATTACGCTGCAGAATGCGGCCGTCTGTCGTACGGTCGAAGAGCGCGCCCCATGCCTCGAGCTCGCGGACGCGGTCGGGCGCCTCCTGCGCGTGCAGCTCGGCCATGCGCCAGTTGTTCATGTACTGGCCGCCGCGCATCGTGTCCGCGAAATGGACGCGCCAGTTGTCGCGATCATCCACGTTGCCCATGGCCGCCGCCGCGCCACCTTCGGCCATGACCGTGTGCGCCTTGCCTAACAGCGACTTGCAGACGAGGCCAACGCGCGCGCCACTGTTCGCCGCGGCGATGGCGGCGCGCAGGCCCGCTCCGCCGGCGCCAATGACCAGGACGTCGTGCTCGACCCTCTCGTACTCGGCCATCTATACGATCCTCACGTCCGTGAGGACTCCCGAGGCACACAGCCGGATGTACGCGTCGGTGAGCGCGACGGCGAACAGGCTGACCCACGCCCAGTTCATGTGCGAACGGTTGCACACCGTGGAGGCGGCGTACACGCGTCTTCGCAGCGGCGCTATCGACAACCGGTCGAGCATGCCGCCAACGACATGCCGCATGGAATGACAGCCCAGCGTGTAACCGGAGAGCAGCACGATGTTGACCAGCATGACGACCGAGCCGACGCCAATGCCGAACCGCGTCCCTCCAGCGCCGTTGTCGAACCAGAACGCCTCCCATACATCGTGCCAGAGGAAGATCAGGAAGATGAACGACACCAGCAGGCCGTACCGATGGAAGTTCTGAAGCACGAGCGGGAAATAGCGCTCGCCCAGATATGACTTCCTCGGCTCACCGACCGCGCAGGATGGCGGGTCAGCCCAGAAGGCCTTGTAGTACGCGCCGCGGTAGTAGTAGCAGGTGAAACGGAACAGCGCGGGCACCGGCAGGATGATCAACGCCGGGGAGAACGGGAGCCACAGCGGCCACCATCCGGGCTTTGGTCCGAACCACGAGTGCGGCGAATCCCCCCAGATCTCCGGCGAATAGAACGGCGAGAGGTAGGGACCGTGGGTGTAGTTGGCGTTCTGGAAGGCGGCCCACGTTGCGTACGCCACGAAGCTGCTCAGGATCACCACGACGATCACGTTCGGCACCCACCATGCGTCGCGACGAAGGGTCTCTCCAAAGCGACGTTGGTCCATCACCGGCAGCGACCGTTGCATGCTTTCCCGGGTTGAGTTGTCAGTGGCCAGGCGCCAATGGCCTGCGTTCCGACCGGCCCGGCGTAACATGCAGCCGCGTCACGGCTTGGGCAACGCACGATCTCATTGAGGCGCGCCTCGCCAGCAACGGCCACGCCAGGGATGCCGTGAGACTACTTGACTGAGTCAACTAACTCGCGACAGACTGCGGGGGGTGTCACCCGGAGCGCTCCCATGAACACCGAGCAGTCATCGAACGCGGTCGAGGCATTTCGCCGGTTCAACCGGTTCTACACGCGGCACATCGGCGCCCTGGACGAGGGATTGCTTCGGACACGGTTCAGCCTCACCGAAGCCCGTATCCTCTACGAACTCGGCACTCGTGACGGCCTGACCGCCACGGCAATCGGCGAGTCGCTCGCGCTCGACCCGGGATACCTCAGTCGCATCCTCCGCGGATTCTCCGCCGCGAAGCTCATCTCGCGGAAGCGCGCGACTCATGACCGCCGGCAGATGGTGCTGACCCTGACCGCCAGGGGTCGTCGCGCTTTTCAGGATTTGAACTCGCGATCACAGGAACGCGCCACTGAGGTGCTCGATCGCCTTGGAAAGCCCGGCCAGCAGCGTCTCATCTCCGCCATCACGGGCGTCGAACAACTGTTGTCCAGGACGACTCCTGCTGAATCTCCCGCCGTCGTTATCCGCGAGCCCCGAGCCGGTGACATTGGCTGGGCGATAGCGGCGCACGGCGAGTTGTACGCGACCGAGTTCGGCTTGAACGAGGAGTTCGAGGCACTCGTCGCGATGCTGTTCGCGCGTTTCGCGACACAACACGATCCGACGCGCGAACGACTCTGGATCGCGGAACTGAACGGCGAGCGCGTCGGATGCGTTTTTGTGGTTCGCAACGCGGATGATCCCCAAGTCGCGCAGCTGCGCTGCCTGCTGGTCGATCCAGAGGGACGCGGACTTGGGATCGGCCGGCGGCTCGTCGATGAGTGCATCAGCTTCGCAAGGCGCGCGGGCTATCGCGCCATGATGCTCTGGACCAACGACGTGCTCGTTTCAGCTCGCCGCATCTATGAGGCAGCGGGCTTCACGCTCGAGAATGAGGAGCCTCACCACAGCTTCGGGCGCGACCTGGTGGGCCAGATCTGGCGACGCGAGCTGTGACGAACGTCCTGCGCTACGCCACTTCGCGCTCTGCCGCGGCCTGTTGCACACCAGCAGGAAGCGCCAATGCCTCACACGACGCATAGCGTCCAGCCTTGCCAACGATTCGATCAGGTGCGCCACCAATGCGGCGCATGCCGATCAACCAGGGGATGGCGAGCGCGGTGGCGATGCCGCCAGCCACATAGCCCGTCGCCAACGAGCGGTTGGCCGCAAGCCAGCCAAGCCCGACCTGGCCACCCATGCTGCCTGCGCTTCCCATGAGGGACGCGAGCGAGAGCACGGTCGCGCGCTGTTCACGTGGCACCACCGCATGGAGATACGCCTGGCGCACCGGTTGAAAAACGCCCGTCGCGGCCATGCCAACCAGATACAGCATCAACGCGGTCCAGAACGAGGCGGCAAGCCCAACGCCAATCGAAGTCGTCGTGTACACGACGGCGGCGCCCAGTAGCAGGGTGGTGCGGCGACCGCAGTACCGCGTGAGGCGCTCCACCAGCCAACTGCCACCGGCCATCGCCAACGACGTCGCCGCGGCGACGACGCCCAGGATCCAGACCGCTTTGTAACCCAGAAGCTGGATGAAGTACGGCTGCCAGGCGTGATAACCCCATTCGAGGAAGATGGCTGGCGCGGCCCCGGCCAGGATCACCAGCCGTGCATGCGGTTCACGCCAGCCGAATTGAAGCGATGCGCGACCCACGCGCCCCATCTCGGCCGGCACCTCGGCCCAGCGCAGCGCGCGCACAGAGAATCCCGTGTCATGCATCGCTCGATAGGCAATGACGAATGCCACGACGAGCAATGCGCACCTCACCAGATAAGGCACGGCGAGGTCGATGCCTCCCAGGAGACCACCGGAAACCGACCCGATGAGCATCGCGATCGACGAGATGATCGAACCGCGCGCGAGTACGCCGTCGATGGGCGACGTGAAGCCCGTCGCCTGCAGCGCATCGACCAACCACGCTTCGACCGCGCCCGAATAGAATGTGTAGCCGATACCGAGGATGATGGACGCGCCGATGAATCCGGGAAGTCCGGCCTTCAGTGGACCGACGGCGACGTAGGCAAGTGTGCCGATGGTCAGCAGGCTTACGCTGAGCAGAAAGGAGAGACGTCGCCCGCGCGTGTCTGCCACCAGCCCGGTGGGCACCTCGAAGACCGCCATGCTTCCGGTGAAAATGGCATTCGCAAGAAACGCCTGCATGAGCGACAGACCCGATTCCAGCAGGAACAGGGTGTTGATGCCCCAGATGAGCGATGCGGACAGGGTATAGACGCCCGCGATGACGTAGTACGTTCGCTCCACGTGTCGCGACGACATTTGTGCCGGTGGGGTCATGCGTCGATAGCCGAGGACGCTGCTGGTCCTGCGTCAGCGAGTAAAGCGTTGCGATCGTGCCGGTCCGGCGCAATGGCGCGCGACCGACGCGCGAGCCGCTGCTGGCCCAGCGAGTGCGCCCCGGTCATCTTTGCCGTCATGACCGACCCACTGATCATCGCGCGCGCCGGGGAAAAGGACCTCGCACTCCTGCCGGCGCTCTCCAACCGGCACGGCTGCATCACCGGCGCCACGGGAACCGGCAAGACGATTTCCCTGCAGGTCATGGCCGAGCAGTTCTCGCGCATCGGCGTGCCAGTGTTCCTGGCGGATGTGAAAGGTGACTTGAGCGGTCTCTCGAAGGCCGGCGTGGCCAGCGAAAAGCTCGCGGCGCGACTCGAAAAACTCGCCCTTCCCACACCTGCATGGTCCGGTTGCCCGGTCACGTTCTGGGATGTGTTCGCCGAACAGGGCCATCCCGTGCGGGCAACAATCTCGGACATGGGGCCGCTCCTGATTGCGCGTCTGCTCGGACTGAACGAGACGCAGGAAGGAGTGCTCACAATGGCCTTTCGCGTCGCCGACGACAACGGCCTCCTGCTCCTCAACCTCCCTGATCTCAGGGCGATGCTGCAGTTCCTCGGGGATAACGCCGCCGAGGTCAGGACGCAGTACGGCAATGTGTCGGCGGCCAGCATCGGCGCCATTCAGCGCGGTCTGCTGCAGCTCGAGGAACAGGGCGGCACGAGGTTCTTCGGTGAGCCGATGCTGGACATCGAGGACCTGATGCAGACGGTGGACGGCCGCGGAGTCGTGAACATCCTGGTCGCCGAGAAGTTGATGAGCAATCCGCGGCTATACGCGTGTTTCCTGCTGTGGATGCTGGCCGAGCTGTTCGAGGACCTCCCGGAGGTGGGCGATCGTGAGAAGCCGAAGCTCGTCTTCTTCTTCGATGAAGCGCATCTCCTCTTTTCCGACGCACCGCCGGCGCTGCTGGAGAAAGTCGAGCTCGTGGTCCGGCTGATTCGATCGAAGGGCGTCGGTGTGTTCTTCGTGACGCAGAACCCGATCGACATTCCGGACAAGGTGCTTGGGCAGCTCGGCAACCGCGTGCAGCATGCGCTCCGCGCGTACACGCCGCGCGACCAGAAAGCGGTGAGAGCCACCGCCGAAACGATGCGCGCCAACCCGGCGATTGACATCGAGACGGCGATTCTCGAGCTCGGCGTGGGCGAAGGACTCGTGTCGCTGCTCGACGAGAAGGGAATTCCCGCGATGACCGAACGTGCCTGGATGTTCGCGCCGGCCTCGCAGATCGGACCCATCACGCCTGACGAGCGCAAGGCGCTGATCTCGCAGTCGGTCGTCGCGGGAGTCTATGAGAAGGAAGTGGACCGCGAGTCGGCGTTCGAGAGGCTGCGGGCGCGGGCAGCCGCGGACATCCCGGGCTCGGCATCGCCGCGGGAACCGGCGTCCCGCGGCCGCAGCGCACGGACGTCGGGCCCGGTCGCCGGGACGACGGGCGGCCTGACGGAGGTGCTTTTCGGGGGAACGGGGCCACGCGGGGGAAAACGGGAAGGCCTCGTGGAGGCGTTCGCGAAGAGCATGACGCGCGCCGCCGGCAGTTCGGTGGGCCGGTCGATCCTGCGCGGCGTGCTTGGCTCACTGACGAGGAACTGAGTGTACTGCTGATGCAAAAGGGACGGTCCGGCACTTGCCTGACCGCCCCCCGTTGCGCGTTGCGCTCTGCGCTCTGCGCCAGCTACTGCACGTTCCGATTCGAGCGCTCGACCAACCCCGAGAAGATCCCGTTGAACAGCAACTTGAACGTGCCGGCCGGCTGCCCGCGGAACAGTACCTCCGGGCCGAACATGTAGAGCTTGCCGGTCCCGATGTCCGCCTGGACCATCGCCGTCCCGCCCTGCAGGTAGTTCTGTCCCCACGCCCAGCCGCTGCGGAGCGGCGTCGACGTGTCGAACCAGGCCAGCGGCTTCACGCCCCTGGCGGCGGCGTCCGGCTCGAGCCGGAAGACCGGGCTGTCATCGAAGAACACGTCCACCTGCTTCGGCAGGCCGGCGGTCACTGGCTGCGAGTTGTCCACCGCCACGCGGAGGACGGAACCCGGAACGTAGAACTTCTCCCGCGGCAGCGGCCGTTCCGTGCCGTTAGGCGCGCGCTCCACCATGTAGTCGGCGATCGGGAGCCCGAGGTGCTGAGCGAGGTTGGTCGACGACCCGATCGTGATGACCGTTCCGCCCTCCTCCATGAACCGCTTGAGTTGCGGGACAGTGCGGTCCACCGTCACGCTGCCGATCTGGTTCTGGAACTCGGCCGGGATGTTCGCCGGGGCGCCACCGCCGCCACGCCCACCGCGGCCGCCTCCGCCACCGCCGACGGAGGGAATCGCGCCCGTCACGAAGACAATCACGTCGAACTTCTGGCGGAGGTTCCCGGCATCAAGCTCCGGCGCAAAGATGACCTGGAACGGGAACTCGAACTGCTCGAGGAGCCAGCGCGTGTGGCCGGAGGGCATCGAGCCGCCGTATTGATCCCAGAGGCCCACTCGCTGGGACGACAGCTTCACGGCGCCAGCACTCGGGGCATCGTTCGTCGCGTCAAAGGAGAGGCCGAGGTCCTTCGCCGCCTGGTCGGCGACGCCGCGCGCGGCGCCGGCCGCTTCGATGTAGAACGAGCCCGGCGCATACGTTTTGCCGCTGGCGGTCATCGGAGCCTTCAGCCAGTGCACGGTCGCGCCGGCCTTCAGGGCCCGGTTCACGGCGATGAAGGCATCGTTCGCGTCGTGGCTCAGGAGCAGCCCGCGCGATCCCGCGCCCGCGATCATGCCCGCCGACGGCACGGCCATGCCTGTGATCTTCTCGCACGGACATTCGAAGCCATCCAGGATGCGGTCGTACTGCAGGCCCATCTGCATGGCGAGCGTGTAGCCCGCGTTGTCATATGGCGGCCTGGGCGGGCCACCGGGATACGCGAAATCGTTCGGGTGGTCCTGCGGCTCGAACATGTCCATCACGTGCGGCCGGAAGGCCTGCGCGCTCTTCACCACGTACGAGCCGGCCGGGTACGACTTCCCGGCGACGGTGAAGGACGACGTGGCGCGATGCACGGTGACGTTCACCTTGCGCAGCGCATTCACGAACTTCGTCGCCGTCAGGAAGTCGGGCTGGTTGGACGGCAGGATGTATCCGCGCGCATCGCGCTTGGCGGGATCCCGCATCACTTCGGCGAATGACGCAGCCGGGACCCCGGCACCAAATGGCGCCGTCGCCAAGCCGACATTCCCTCCCGCAGCGCCGCCGCCACGACCACCACGACCTCCCGCACCGGTGGGCTGGCTGCGCGCGACGCTTGCCTCGAGGGAATCCACGTCCACCGGGGTCACGGTCCAGTGATCACGATTGCCGCGCTCGATCGAGTTCTTCCCCATCTTGTAGATGTTGAAGAGGAAATCCTCGCGACGCTTGGACGCGATGTCGAACACCGCGTAATTCGCCGTCACCGAATAGTCGATCGACTGGCGGAAATGCCATTCCTGTGGCGCGATTGGATACGGCAGGTCGCCACGCGGCAGCTGGTTCCTGACCACCAGCGGGATCTGCATCGGCGTCGGATTGCCGATCGTCTCCGTCAGCAACCCGATCATGTTGTGGAAGTACGCGGTGGTGCGAAGCCCGCCGTTCCACCACGTCGAGTAGCTGGAGCCGGAGCGCATCGTGACGCCGGGCTTGTCCTCCCGGATGAAGCGCTCGTGCATCGATGCCGCGACCATGTCGATCCCGATCACGACCATCGGATCGAAATTGAAGTTGAATGGATCGCGGAACGGCGGCGCGAACATCACCGTGCCGGCGGGGCCGGTCTGGTGATGGTTGTAGATGATCTGTGGCATCCACTCCTGATACTGGATCCGCGCGATGTTGACCGATTCCGGCTGGTTCAACATGTAGAAGTCGCGGTTGTTATCGTGCCCGATGTACTTCTGGTAGAGCCGCGGGATGCCGCCCGTCGAGCGCTGCTGCGGATTCGGGTCTCGCATGTACCAGCTCGAGACCAGCTCCATCCCGTCGGGATTCGCGTGCACGGCGAGGATGATGTTGTCGCGCAGGATGCGCATCGTCTCTTCATCGTTCCGTGAGACGAGCTGGTACGACGTCTCGATCAGCTGGTGCGCGCCGAGCACTTCGGTCGCGTGCAGCCCGCCGTCGAACCAGACGATGGCCTTCCCTTCCTTCGCCAGCGCGCGCGCCTGCTCGTCGGTGAGCCCTTCGGCCAGCGCGAGGCGCTGCGCGATCTGTTTGTACCTGGCCAGGTTGCGGAAATTCTCCGGCGACGTGATGATCGCCATCAGCTGCGGCCGGCCTTCGGCGGTCTTGCCGATCTCCTGGACGACCATGCGGGGCGACTCGGCGTCGATCTTCCGCCAGTACGCCATGAACTGCGTGTACGTGGCCAGATTGTAGTCATCGCCGATGTTGAAGCCGAAGAAGTCCTTTGGCGACGTTATGCGGCCCTGGGCCGCCATCGGCGCCGCCGTGCCAGCGAGAATGAGCAGCGAAACCGCGAGATGCGCGAGCCGGTGGAGGCGCGGCGAACGCGTGGAACGTGTCGCAAACATGACGTCCAACCTCTGGGGTGACGGGTCGGGGACAAGGTACGACTACAAACAGGCTTACGCAGCAGGGGATTGTTTCGTGATTCGTGATTCGTGACTCGTGACTCGTGACTCGTGACTCGGCGGGGCGCTGCCCTCTGCCCTCTGCCCTCTGCCCTCTGCCCTCTGGCCTCTGGCCTCTGGCCTCTGGCCTCCGGCCTCCGGCCTCTGGCCTCTGGCCTCCGGGCTGTGGCCTCTGGCCTGTGGCCTCGTTTATTTGAGCCATGGCTTTCCCGGTCAGAGCTACCGCATTCGCTCCCGGATCCATTGGCAACCTGGGTCCCGGACTCGATGTCCTCGGATGCGCCGTAGAGGGAGCGGGCGACAGTGTAACCGCGGAATTCTCGGACACGCCTGGTATCACCATCCTCGACCCGGGCCATCCGTCGCTGACTTCGGACCCGAGGAGTCACGCCTCGTCCATCGCCGCGCTCGCCGTTGTGCGGCGGGCGACGCATATCGGCGCAACAACGCCGGCGGGCGGCATCGCGCTGCGCGTCCACAAGGGACTTCCCCTTGCCGCAGGCCAGGGCGGCAGTGCCGCGTCGGCGGTGGCGGGGGCCACCGCGGTGAACGCGCTCATCGGCGGACCGCTCGACCGCGATGGATTGCTCGAAGCGGCGCTGTATGCCGAGACGCAGGTTGCCGGACGCCACCTCGACAACATCGCGCCATCCTATATGGGTGGAATCGTCCTGATCCGATCGCTCGACCCGATCGATGTCATCTCGATCCCGGTCCCGCCCGAGCTGCGCCTGGTGCTGGCCAGCCCGGCGCAGGGTCTCCGCACGGCGCAGGCGCGCGCGGTCCTGCCTGTGGAAGTGTCGCTCAGCGTGGCGCTGCATCAGGCCGCGCAGGTGGCAGGAATCGTCGCAGCGCTGTTCGCCGGAGATCTCGCCCTGCTCGGTCGATGCATCGATGACCGGATCGCCGAACCGGCGCGCGCCGGACTGCTGCCCGGGTTCCTGAAGGCGAAGCAGGCCGCACTCGGCGCCGGCGCCATTGGCGTATCAATTTCCGGCTCCGGTCCGACCGCGTTCGCTTTGTGCAACGCTGAATCAGTGGCGGCGAAGGTCGCGCAGGCGATGTGCGACGCGTACCAGAATGCCGGTCTCGCCTGCGTGGCGCGGGTCAGTCGACCGGACCTGACGGGAGCGCGCGTCGAAACGTTCATGCGCACATGACGGCAACGCGCGTGGACGCGCCGGCACGCTGGCAGCAATGTGCCGCCTGCGGTCATCGGCTCGATGAACTGGATCCGCGAACGTCATGTCCTGAGTGTGGCGGACTGCTGGACGTGATGTTCCACGTTCCACCAGGGCGTGGCGCGGATTTCCGACGCCAGTTCACCGCGCGCGTGAGTCTCACGGGCTCACCGTACGATGTCTCCGGCGTCTGGCGCTATGCGGAGCTCATCATGAGCGTTCCGCCAGGCGCCGTCGTGTCATTCCCCGAGGGGAACACGCCGCTGCTTTCCAACGAACGCGTTTCATCGTGGGCCGGATGCCAACGCCTCCAGCTCAAGCATGAAGGAATGAACCCGACGGGTTCGTTCAAGGATCGCGGCATGACTGTCGGCGTCACGCAGGCACGACGTGTGCGAGCCAGCGCCGTCGCCTGCGCTTCGACTGGAAACACGTCGGCATCCCTCGCTGCCTACGCGGCACTCGCCGGCCTTCCTGCTCTCGTGCTGGTGCCGTCGGGTCAGGTCGCCGCCGGGAAACTGCACCAGACGCTGGCCTATGGAGCGCGGACGCTCGCGGTTCGCGGCGACTTCGATGCGTGTCTCGCTCTGTTGCGCGATGCCGCGCAGCGCCTTGGGGTCTATCTGCTCAACTCCGTGAATCCGTATCGCATCGAGGGGCAGAAATCGATCGTGTTCGAGATGCTTCAACAGCTCGACTGGAAAGCACCGGACTGGATCGCCCTTCCCGCGGGCAACCTCGGGAACACTGCCGCATTTGGAAAAGCGCTCGATGAAGCGGCCCGGCTTGGTCTCATCGACCGACTGCCACGACTCCTGGCCGTGCAAGCCGCGGGCGCGGCGCCATTCTATCAGTCATTCGTATCGGGATTCCATGAGCGTCATTCGACGCGTGCCGAGACGATTGCGAGCGCCATTCGAATTGGAGATCCGGCGTCCTATGACCGGGGCGTCCGCGCCATTCAGCTCACACAAGGCGTCGTTGTTTCCGTGCCTGACGCGTGGATCCTCGAGGCGCAGCGGTACATCGGCGGCGCGGGCATTGGATGCGAGCCCGCGAGTGCCGCGTCACTGGCCGGAGTGCGGGCATCCGTGGACAGCGGCCTCATCGGTCCTGATGAGAGCGTCGTTGCCGTGTTGACGGGGCATCTCCTCAAGGATCCGTTCATCGCCGACACATCCGACGTCATTCGCGGCCTGGGCCAGGACAGGAACGAACCCATCGAGGTCGATGCATCGCTGGGCGCGATCGAGCGCGAGGTCGCCGGCCTTGCCCGTAACTGATTCACTCGCACACACAGCGGCTACCTGACGAGCCCGTCAGGTGATGTGCGGTTGGTCCCGGCACCTCCTTGGCGTACTTTACCGGCGCTTCGTGCGGCTGGGGGCGCCGCATTGCTAACGGCTGGTGAGCCCTCGCTGGAAAGACCACAACTCACGAGGTGCTCATGCGAACGAGATCCCTGATCGGCGTGCTGCTGCTGACGCCCCTGCTGGCGTTCAGTGCCAACGCCCAGAAACCCGTCGCCATCGAGGGTGGCCTGTTCGGGCAGTTCACGAAGCTCGACAAGGAGCTTTCCCTCGACGACGTGCTGTCGATCGGCGGCCGCCTGGGATTGTACCTCTTTCCCAATCTTGGCCTGGAAGTCGACGGTCACATCGGCAAGACCGACTGGGCCGCGCCCGGCGGAACGAAGTCCGTCAACTACACGCCGTTCGCGCTGCGCGTCATCGCCGGTCTCCCGTTAGGCGAGCGGCTTCGCCTGATGCTTGGCCTCGGCTACCAGCAGAACGTCTACAAGAATCGCCTCCAGACGTTCAACGGCGCCGTGGCCGGAAACGAGTACGAGGACGCACTTACCGCACTGGTCGGCCTGAAGGTCTGCCTGAACGAGAAGTGGAGCCTGCGCGGCGACGTTCCGGTCGACTACAACCCGTCGCCGAATTTCAATGGAAGCCTGGTAACCCTCGATGGAAAGTCGACCAACGTCGGTTTCCGGATAGGCATCAGTCGCATGTTCCGTGGCAACTGCTATGAGGGAGCGCCGGCCGCGCCTCCGCCGCCACCACCAGCCGCACCGGCGCCGGCGACGCCGATCCCGGCACCGACGCCTACGCCCCTGCCAGCGCCGGTACCCACACCACCGCCGCCGGCCAACAGTCCGCCGGTTGCGACCATCACGTCACCGGCAAACGGCGCATCCATGGCCGGCACGGTGAACTTCGCCGGCACTTGCCAGGATCCCGAACAGGGCAACGTCACGCCGTCGGCGCGCTGGCGCTCGAGCCGCGACGGCGACATTGGCACCGGTGCTTCATTCAGTCGCACGCTGTCGCCGGGCGCGCACACCATAACGATCACGTGCACCGATGGGCCTGGCCTCACCGGCTCGGCGAGCATCGTCGTGACGTCGCAGGAACTGCTGGTCAGGTTGAACTGGGTCTACTTCGAGTACGATCGCTCGACGCTGACGCAGGCGGGACGCGACTCGCTTGATCGCGTGGTCGCCACACTGCAGCAGCGCACTGACCTGCGCATCGCGGTCGAGGGACACACGGATCCGTATGGCCGCGACGAGTACAACCAGGAATTGTCGGAGCGGCGCGCACAGACGGTCGTCACCTACCTGACGGGCCGCGGCGTGGCAGGGAGCCGGATCGTGCAGAGAGGATTCGGCGAGCAGTGCCTGATCCTCGATGACGATCACACGAGCCCGGCGCGTTCGCGGGCCGAGCACCGCACGAATCGTCGCGTGGAGATCTGGTCGGTGGGCGATGCGGGGACCGCGTCGTCGTGCCGTCCGAGGTAATGGCGTACAGCGCAAAGCGCAGTGCGCAAAGGGCAGGAGGCATCGAAAAGCCTCCTGCCCCTTTGTTTGCCCGCGTACGGGGAAGACCGGCTGGCCGTGGAACAGGGCGCCGAGACCAGGAATCCAGTGAGTCTCTTTGCGCTTTGCGCTTTGCGCTCAGGGTTCAGCGCTCACTTCCCCACTCACGGCAAAGCCGCGCAGCACCACGATGGAACCCAGTGCGAGGCCCAGCTCCGCGATGCCGACCATCGCGAAGATCTGCTCGTAGGCGGGACGGCCATCGGCGCCGGTGAGCGCCACGAGAACGCCGCCCACCATCGGACCGGCGAGGAACCCCAGCGATCCCGCGATCTGAAAGATCCCGAACAGCCCTTCGCCGTGTCCCCGCTTGACGAGATCGCTCACCAGCAGGAGACTCGGCGCAAAGATGAAGGCGCTGGCGAGTCCCGACAGGACCATCGACGCCGGGAGGAGGCCCAGCGGCGTTATGCCGTAAGCGCCGTAGACGAGGCCAAACGCCACATTCCCCGCCACCAGCAGCGGAAACCAACCCACGCGCTCTGCCAGGCGGCCGACCGGGAAGCACAGGGCCGCGAACGGAATCATGAAGAGCGCGATCAGCCAGCCGCGCCCGCCCGGGCTGACCTGGTGTTCACGCGCCAGGAAGAGCGTGAACGTCGACACGAAGATCCCGATGCTGAATCGATCCATGAAGGCATAGCCTAACGGGACCCACGACTCGGGACGTCGCCATTGCCAGCGGTAACGGTTCCGTGGAGCTTCGCTGGACGGATCGCTGGCCGGCGCAGCGAGACAGACCAGCGCCGCAAGGACGAAGACCACGGCGCCGGTCCCGTAGACTGCCCGTTCCCCAGACTGTATGAGCCAACCGCCCAGCGGCGATCCGACGGTGATGCCCAGCATGAGCGCCGAGGCGAGTGCTCCCAGCGAAGCGCCGCGGCGATCTCCGGCTGCCCGGTTGGCCGCGACCATCAGCAGCGTGACCGCGGGAAGATGCACGGCCCCGTCGAGAGCGCGGAATGCGAACAGTTTGCCGAGTGAGGAGGCTTGCCCCATTCCGACGAACGCGACCGCATCGATGAGCAGGAGTGCCGCAAGCCACGATCGCAGGTCGCCGAGGCGGCGCAGGCGCCGCATGAGCAGCGGGACCGCGATCATCCCGGCCAGCATGTTCACCGTCATGAAGCCGTGCGCCGCAGCGTCGGATCCGCCATGACGCACGACCACGAGCTCGTCCAGCCCGGGCACGAGGAGCGTGACCGGAATGAGAGCCAGGAACATCGCTATCGAATGAATCCAACGCACGCGCATGACGACCACAACAATTACCGGGCGCTCGCATGATTGGAATGGGCCACGAGCGCGGTTTTGGTGACGAACATCGCCGTGTCATTATGGCCCCGGGTGAATCGTTCGACCTCGGCCGCGGTACTGCCTGAGAGGTGGCGCGGGCGACCGGGCCCCGGTCGGCGGCGTCAGCCGTTCGAATTGACTGTGAACACGATATCGGGAGGATTACGCATGAGAGTCCGACACATGGTCGCATTCATGGCGACACTGGGCGTCCTGCTCGGCTGTTCCGACAGCGAATCATTGGCTCCCGGACAGGGTCGCATCGCACTTCGTCTCACTGACGCACCATTCCCGCTCGACCAGGTTCAGTCGATCGACGTGTTTGTGGTGCGGGTGGAAGCGAAAGCCGAGGAGACGACAGAGGCCGACGCGGCCATGTCGGTCGAAGGGAGTGAGTCCTCGGCCGGCGGCTGGATTGTCCTCGCCACACCTAACGCGTCCTTCGACCTGATGGACCTCCAGAACGGCGTGAGCGTGAGCCTCGGCGACGCCGCCGTGACCGCCGGCTCGTACAGGAGCCTGAGGCTCATCCTCGACACGAACCTGTCGAGCGTGACGCTGAAGGACGGCATGATACTCACCGGAACGTCCTCGCCTCCCATCATGTTCCCCTCGGCCGGGAAGAGCGGCATCAAGGTCCACTTCGACACGCCGATACTCGTCGACGAAGGCGAAACTACGAACGTGCTTCTCGACTTCGACGCCGAGGAGAGTTTCGTCCTTCGCGGGAACACCATCCTCCAGAACGGACTGCTGTTCAAGCCCGTGATCCAGGCGAGTATCCACTAGTGCCGTTCCAACTAACCGCGCCAAGTTGGTTCCAAGCCGGCTCGCGTCTCTGAGCCTTTGGCGAAACAAGTTGGAACGGCACTAGGCATCAGGCATCAGGGCAGGCTTCAGGCTTCAGGCTTCAGGCTTCAGGCTTCAGAGGTGTTTTACTGAAGTCTGCTGCCTGCAGCCCGAACCCTCTCCCGTACGTCCCATCCCCCCACACCCTCGGCGGAGTGAGCGTCCGGCTCTAAGTTTAGGACTGCTCCAGCATCCACCGAGGTTCGACATGCGCCGTTTTTGTTCGCTTCTGTCATCCCGCCGACGGGCCATCCTGGCTACGGCACTTCTGCCGCTGGCTGCCGCCATGCGGCCCGACGCCGCCGGGGCACAGAGCGACTTGATCCCGCTGGATTCGGCCGTGCGCACGGGCACGCTGCCGAACGGGCTCCGCTACTACATCCGGAAGAACACCCGCCCCGAAAAGCGACTCGAGCTGCGGCTCGTGATCAATGCCGGATCAGTGCTCGAGGACGACGACCAGAAGGGACTGGCGCACTTCGTCGAACACATGCTGTTCAACGGCACGCGCCGCTTCGCCAAGAACGACATCGTCTCCTACCTGGAGTCCATCGGGGTCAGGTTTGGCGCCGACCTCAATGCCTATACGGGTTTCGACGAGACCGTATACATCCTCCCCGTGCCGACCGACAAGGAAGGCCTGGTGGAACGGAGCTTCGACGTGCTCGAAGACTGGGCCGGCGGCGCGCTCTTCGACTCGACCGAAGTCGTGAAGGAGCGCGGCGTGGTACTCGAGGAATGGCGATCGGGACTGGGTGCCGGCGCGCGCATCCGCGACAAGCAGTTCCCGGTGCTGTTCAGCGGCTCTCGTTATGCAGTCCGCCTGCCGATCGGCGACACGACGATCCTCAAGACCGCGAATCCCGCTCCGCTGAAGCGCTTCTATCGCGACTGGTATCGCCCTGACCTCATGGCCGTCGTCGCGGTCGGTGACTACGACCCGGCAAAGCTGGAAGCCCTCATCCGTGAGCGCTTTGGCCGCCTGACGAATCCCGCCACCCGGCGCCAGCGCACGCTGGTCGCGGTGCCCGGGCACGACTCGACGCTGATCACGATCGTGCAGGATCCCGAGGAACAGGTCTCGTCGATCCAGCTGATCTACAAGCATCTGCCGGCTCCACTCGCCAGGCAGTCTGACTACCGGATGCTCCTGGCGCGCCGCCTGTACAATCAGATGCTGAACTCGCGCCTCACGGAGATCACCCGCCAGCCCGATGCGCCGTTTGCGTTCGCCAGCTCGTCGTATGGGGCGTTCGTACGGTCCACCGACGTCTACTTCCTGTCCGCCACGGTGAAGGATGGCGGCATTCAGCGGGGCCTCGAGGCGATCCTCCGTGAGGCGCGGCGCGTGGACCAGCACGGATTCCTTCCCGCTGAACTCGATCGCGCCAAGGCGTCGCAGCTCCGCTCCCTGGAAAGTGCATTTCAGGAACGCGACAAGGAGGAATCCGGAAACTTCGCCGCCGAGTACATCAATCACTTTCTCACGGCGGAGCCCACGCCGGGAATCGCGTGGGAATTCGAGACGGCGAAGCGCGTACTGCCAACGGTTACCCTGGAAGACGTGAACTCGCTCGGTCGTCAATGGATCACCGAGGCCAATCGCGTCGTGGCCGTTTCGGCGCCGACGGGCCCGACCGCTGGAGTGCCCGCCGCCGGTGAACTGTTGAACACGTTCCGCCGCGTTGACGGAGAGACGGTGACGGCATGGACAGAAACCGTGTCCGAGGCGCCGCTCGTGGCCAACGCCCCGCCTCGCGGTCGCGTGGTCGAGGAAACGAAGGACGCGGACCTCAATGTCACGGACTGGAAGCTCTCGAACGGTATTCGCGTTGTCGTGAAGCCGACGGATTTCAAGGCGGACGAAGTCAACATCCAAGCGTTCAGCCCCGGTGGCACGAGCCTCGTCTCAGACGCCGACTATGTCGACGCCTCATTGGCGTACATCACCGTTCCTCGCGGTGGCGTCGCCAACTTCGACGCCATCGAGCTCGGAAAGAAGCTGGCCGGCAAGCGCGCCGGCGTGAACTTCGGGATTGGCGCCCTCAATGAAACGATCAGCGCCGGCGGGTCGCCGAGGGACTTTGAGACAATCCTGCAGCTGATCTATCTCAAGGCGACGGCACCGCGAAAGGACACCGTAGCCTTCAATGCCCTCCGCGCTCAGTTCGTTCCTCTGCTCGCGAATCGCGACAAGGACCCGGGGCAGGTGTTTCAGGACACGATCGTGCTGACGATGCAACAGAACCATCCGCGGGCGCGGCCGCTCAC
>Ga0209109_10000444_pt1 | contig 21846 bp, 23 predicted proteins | sample Rifsed10ft2_FD_184004 | JGI IMG/M metagenome (GOLD analysis project Ga0209109, IMG submission 184004) | Soil microbial communities from Rifle, Colorado, USA - sediment 10ft 2 (version 2) | ecosystem: Environmental > Terrestrial > Deep subsurface > Rock core/Sediment | place: Rifle, Colorado... | reverse complement strand
CATCAAGGCGCGTGACGAGACACCGGCGCTGATCGCGGCCGCGTCGCGCGCGGCCGCGCCTTCTCCCGTCACCACACGTACGATCACGCGCTGATCACCTGGCAGCCGTCGTGGCTACTTGTGTGACTGTCCGAGCGCCCGGCCGAAGTTGATCTCGCCGTTGTCGATGCGAATGTTGAAACCACACTCGGGATTGCTGCACACCCATGCCTTGTAGGTAATGGGTGCGCCGTCCCGACCGTAGTCGCTCATTGGCAGCAGTTCGCCATTCCCGCACTTGCGACACTTCGGCAGCTCGATGTTCGAAACCACATGTCCTCCCTGGCGTCAGCGCGCGCGGTCAGACCGCCAGGCGCCGGTGCGGCCTCACGCCAGGTGCGCCGCACTCCATGGATACGATTCCTCGAACGCTTCGTCGAAGTCAAAGACATCCGCGAAATCCAGCCTCGAGTCGCCGGGCAGGCTCATCAGCAGGCCAGTGTCGACGAGCGCGAACACGATGTCCCCCAGATGCGCGGTCGAACGAACCCCCCAGTGTTCCAGCACGAGGCGGGACATCACGCCGAAGCGCTCCAGCGCGAGCTCGCGAACCGCGTGGGCCAGCTCGCGACCGTCCACGTGACGTCGCTCGGGAAGCCGGGATTGGAGGGACTCCAGCGACGCCAGTACGAACAGGAACGCGCATTCATGAAAGCGCGACTCCCGCAGCCGGATCTGCTCCATCAACCCATCACGAAACCCGAGTTCTCCCACCCCGCCTCCCGCGGACCGCCTCCGGGAATGACGCCGGCGGACGCAACAAGATGCGTCGCGTGGTCGCGCTTCACAACACTTGCGCTTGCCGCGTTATGCCGAGCGTCCGGTTAGGATCGGCTAAGGGAGTCGACTGACGACGCGGGCGAGAATCTCCGAGGCCTGGCGCAAGATGCCACGCTCCGCCGCGGTGAGTTCTCCAATGGGCGCAGCGAGCCGCCTGACGCGGCGGGCACGTCCAGCATGGAGCAGGCTCTCCCCTTTCGCGGTCGCGCGCAAGCGCACGATGCGGCCATCGTCGGGATCCTTTTCGCGGCGCACCAGCTGCTCGCGCTCCAGCGCGCTCACCAGTCGCGTCATCGTGGGCGGCTTCACCTGCTCCGCGGCGGCCAGGTCGCCGAGCGTGACCGGACCGCCGAAGACGATGACGGACAGCGCGGACAATCGCGGCCCGGTGAGTCCCGCCTGCACGTCCTCACGCCGCAAGCCACGCAGCAGGTGGATCGCGAGGCTGTGCCAGCGATCAGCGAGTTCGTCGGTGTCGCGGGTGCCCCGCCCTCTTGCGCTCATGTCTCTCCGATGCAAACTTGTTAGCAAAGCTAACTAACTGACGCGCGGAGGCAACCCCGCTCCGCCGCTCTCACCTTGGAGGGACTCATGCCGGCCACTACGCCTGTTGTCGGACTCGGAGCCATCGGTCAGATCGCCATGAACGCCACCGACATTCCCCGGGCCGTGCGTTTCTATCGCGACGCGCTCGGCATGCGCCTGCTGTTCGAGGTGCTACCCAAGATGGCGTTCTTCGATTGCGCCGGCGTGCGGCTCATGCTGTCGCTGCCCGAGAACGCGGAATACGACCATCCAGGTTCGGTGCTGTATTTCCGCGTGGACGACATTGTCCAGGCTCATGCGTCGCTCAAGGAACGCGGCGTCCCTTTCGCCGACGAGCCTCACCTGGTGGCGCGGATGCCGGACCACGAACTCTGGATGACGTTCTTCAAGGACACCGAGGGGAATACGCTGGCGCTGATGGCTGAGAAGAGATAGGAGATAGGAAACAGGAAACAGGAAACAGGGAAGGCATGAAGCGTCAATACTGAGGGCCCGAGCTGATGCGAGGGCCCTCAGTCCATCCCTGTTTCCTGTTACCTGTTTCCTGTTTCCCGTTCCCTATCTTTTCACAATCCTGTTCCGCAGCACTCCGATCCCTTCGATCTCGACCTCCACCACATCGCCCGGCTTCATGGCCTTCGTGCTGCCGGGCGTGCCGGTGTAGATCACGTCACCGGGTTCCAGCGTCACATAACGACTGATGTAGCTCACGATCGCCGGGACGTCGAAGATGAGGTCCTTCGTTCGCTGTGACTGAACGACCTCGCCGTTCACCCGCGTCTGCAGCAGGAGGTCGCCGTAGTTCAAGCCGGTGACGATCATCGGACCCAGGGGCCCGAAGGTGTCCGAGGCCTTGGCGCGGAACCACTGCAGGTCGGCGCGTTGCCAGTCACGCTCGCTGATGTCGTTGCCCGCCGTCACCCCGAACACGTGCTTCGGCGCGTCGGCCGTCGACACATTCTGCGCCCGTCGGCCAATCACCACGACGAGCTCCCCCTCGAAATGCAGGTTCGTGGCGTCCGCCGGGTAGATCACATCCGCTTCGGGCCCAATGATGGACGTCGGCATCTTGGCGAACAGTCCGGGATAGGTCGCCGAGGGCCGTTCACCGAGGTGCGTCACGTAGTTGAGGCCTACCGCAATCACCTTCCCCGGCGTCACCGGCGCCAGAAGCTGGACCTGGTCCAGGCGCAGCGTGCGTCCCGTCGGCCGCGGGGACGTAAACAGATCGCCGCTGAGTTCCCTCACGGTCTGACCGTCCACCAGTCCGTAGGCCGTCGTGCCGCCGGCGGAATACCGCACATAACGAGTGACTTGCGCCGGCAGGACCGTCATTGGGAGCGTGCCGGCGAACAGCAGGGAAAGGGCGAGGCGTCGCATGGAGTGCTCCGGAGTCGCTGGGATCGAACGCGCCGGTGACGAATCTGCAGTGATTCCGGCCATGCCGCATCCCCGCGATGGGCAGGCCGGGGTCGGGATCGATTGCGCGACGGGCTCGAATGCCGCATCGTCAGCATCGGGTCACAGGGAGGCGGCATGAACGGGTACAACTTCACCGAGCGCGTCAGAAAAGTCCTTCAGCTTGCCCGCGAGGAAGCGTTCGCGCTCCAGCACGAGTACGTCGGCACCGAGCACATTCTCCTCGGGCTGTGTGCCGAGGGCGGCGGCGTTGCCGACGCTGCGCTGGTGAACCTCGACGTCGACAACGGATCGGTCAGGGAGCAGGTCCTGAAGCTGGTGAGACCCGGGAAGGACGACGCCGCTGCCGCGGCGGCGCCAGCGTCCGGCGGAATTCTTGGCGCGATAGCCGGCTCAATGGGGCTCACACGCCAGCAACGCGACCTGCCCTACACCAGCCGGGCGAAGAGAGTGCTCGAGCTGGCGATGAGCGAGGCTCGTGAGCTGAGGCACTCGTACGTCGGGACTGAACATCTCCTGCTGGGCCTGATGCGCGAAGAGAAAGGAATCGCGGCCCAGGTCCTTACCTCAAAAGGGCTGACCGTTACCGGAGTTCGCGACGAGGTCGTGAGGCTGCTCGGGACGGAAATGCCGTCGACGGCGGCAAGCCAGTCGCCGCCGGGACCGCGATTGAGTCGAGAAGAGCGGCAGGCTTCGATCACGCTCGTGGTCGAGCACCCGGATGGGCGCGTGGAAGCGAAGAAGTTCGGGCGCGCCAATGACGCCGTGCGGTACCTCAACGCGTTGGAGTATTGAAGCGAGTCACGATTCACCAGTCACCAGGCACCAGGCACCAGGCATGATGAAGGAAGCAAACCGCGACGTCCTTGATCAGGGCAGCCTGCCGGAAATGCTGGCGCACCGCGCGCGACAGGCGTCAGATCGACGGCTCGCTCTCGATGCGGCGCTGGGACTCATCGCAGCGGCCAGTTTTGCGGTCCTTCGGCCGCCACTCTGGATTCCGCTGACGGCGCTCGCGTTCTGCCTTGGCGCGTTTGGCGCCTGGGGCATTCTCGATCGCGAGCTTGTCGATTCAGCCGGTGCGGCACCTCGCGCCAGGTTCTTCGGGTGGGCGCGTGGCGTGGTTGCGGTGCTGGGTGGAGCGGCAGCGGTCTTCTTCGGCGTCAGCCTGTTCTTCGCGCTGCTGGGCCCCATAAGAAGCTAGTGGTATGATGCAGAATTGGTGTTCATGACGAACACGGTCCACCGCCTTGCACGTGTCGCGGCCAGTGAATGCGAACCGCGGGTTCGTCGAGTTGGGGAAATCGGATCCGCTCGAATCGAGCGGATCAAACGGATCCCGCCCTATTTCTGCAGAGCCCTCGGGGAGATGAGGCGGTGGAACGTTGGCTCGGGGCCGAAATGGAGCAGGAGCCCAATCGCAAGGTTCGTCGCTCAGAGGTAGTTATAGAGTTGGCGTGCCGCGCCCGCCGACAGGGTTTGGGTCGACTTGGCTTCCACAATCACCTTTTCGTCAACGACAAAGTCGAGCCGTTGTGACGTAAGGGTGAGCCCTTTGTAGACGATGTTGACCGATACCTCCCGGCCAACGCGATGTCCCCGATCGAGCCATTCACGTTCCAGCGCCAACGCGTAGACGTGCTCGAGAAAACCGTACCCGAGCGTGTTGTAGACGTCACAGAAGGCACCGATCACGGCAGGTGTGAGTTTCTCCTCAATCAACCCCCCGGGTCTCCGTGCCATCCCTCACCATCGCTCGGCGTGCAGGGATCCATCTCATCTTCACATTGCCGACGCCATCAGCGTAGCGCCGTTGGCGGCCAGTCCGCAGATGGCCGATCCGCCGCCTCCGTCTCATCCGACACATCCGAGTTCCAGACTTCGACGAATCCTGGTGAACGAGATTTTCGCATCGGGCCACCAGGTGCGGCGCGAATCCGCCGCCAGCGACGGAAGGTCCGCTGTCATGCCCGGCTGGGTGGCTCTGCGCTCGGCGCTTTTCGCCTGCTGCCCTCCGCAAATCGCTTCCTGTATTTCGCCAGCTTGGGCGAAATGACGAACGCGCAGTACGGCTGCGCGGAGTTGCGACGGTAGTAGTCCTGATGGTACGACTCGGCCGGATAGAACTGATCGAGTTTCGTCACCTCAGTCACGATCGGATCATCGAAGGCCTTCTCCGCGGTCAGGCTGGCAATGACTTCCCGCGCGATATCGCGTTGCGACTCGTCATGCCAGAAGATCGCCGACCGATACTGCGGACCGTGGTCGTTACCCTGCCGGTCGCGCGTGGTCGGATCGTGGATCGCAAAGAAGGCTTCGAGGATTTCCCGATACGTCACCTTGGCCGGGTCGAACTCGAGTTGCACAACTTCGGCGTGGCCGGTTGTTCCCGTGCACACCGCTTCATATGAAGGATTGGGAACGTGACCGCCCGCGTACCCGGAGACGATCGACTTCACCTCGTCCAGCTCCTGATACACTGCTTCGAGGCACCAGAAGCAGCCGCCCCCTAACGTCGCTTTTTCCAAGATGCTATTCCCTCAGCAGGTGAATCGTGAATCGTGTTCCACAGTCTTATGGCCTCTGGCCTCTGGCCTCTGGCCTCGTCGATATCACAAGCACAGAATTCCTGAGAACAGTTCCCCACCTTCGAGGCTCCAGATGACCCGCACGCGCTACGCTCTGTCGCTCCTGCTTCTGGCCGCGCCGCTTGGCGCCCAGAACACGACCCTTCAACCAGGCGTCGACGGAGCCCAGTACGTGCCGCCCCTTGCGCCACTCCTGTCGCCGCACGGAACGGAGAGCGAGCTGCGTGACATCGTCTCGCGGTTTACCGGTGACCGCAGCGCTCTCGATCGTCGCTGGACCGTCGATTACGCGCCGCTCCGTCGCCAGCGCTTCCGTGAATACTATCACGGTTGGCAATCCCGGCTTCGCGAACTCGACTTCGAGAAGCTGAGCCAGCAGGGTCGCATCGACTACGTGTTGATGAACCACTCGCTTCGCCACTCACTCGGGTTGCTGGATCGCGAAGAGAAGATGTGGACCGAATCCGCGCCGGTGCTGCCCTTCGGCAACGACATCTTCACGCTGGTCGACGCGCGCCGACGGATGGAAAAGATCGATCCGCAGAAGGCGGCCATGACGCTGGTCGCCATGAGCAAGAAGGTCGAGGACGTATCGAAGGCAGTGGTGGCAGGCCTGCAGTCCTCAGATTCAACCAGGCCAGAGGCCAGAGGCCAGAGGCCAGCACAGAACGGAGAAATAGCCCCGCTCAAGGTCAACAAGGTCGTCGCGCATCGATCGGCTGAGCTCCTGAATTCGCTCAAGGGCGACCTGAAGAGCTGGTACGACTTCTACTCGGGCTACGACCCGCTCTTCACGTGGTGGGCACGCGACCCGTATCGCCGCGCCGATTCCCTCATGACCGCGTACTACAAGACGCTTCGTGAGAGGATCGTCGGATTCAAGCAAGGGCAGCCCGATCCCATCATCGGGGATCCCATCGGTCGTGACGCCATCATCGCCGACCTGCGAGACGAGATGATCGCCTACGATCCCGAAGACCTGATCAGGATCGCCGAGATCGAGTTCGCCTGGAGCGAAGCCGAGATGAAAAAAGCCGCGAAAGAGCTGGGGTTCGGCGATAATTGGAAGGCAGCGCTCGACAAGGTGAAGGAGAAATACGTGCCGCCCGGCGAACAGCCCGAGCTGATCCGCCGCCTCGCGTTCGAGGCGATCGACTTCGTCGAGAAACGGGACCTCATCACGGTGCCGCCACTGGCCCGCGACATCTGGCGCATCGAGATGATGTCGCCCGAACGCCAGCGCGTCAGCCCGTTCTTCCTTGGCGGCGAGATCATTCAGGTCTCGTATCCGACCGACGGGATGACGCACGAGGAGAAGATGATGAGCATGCGGGGGAACAGCCCGCACCTGTCGCATGCCACCGTCTATCACGAGCTCATCCCCGGCCACCACCTCCAGGGCTTCATGAACTCCCGGTACCAGGCGCACCGGCGCGCGGCGTTCGGCACGCCGTTCTGGACCGAGGGCTGGTCGCTGTACTGGGAAATGCTCCTGTGGGACCAGGGCTTCAACGCCACGCCGGAAGACCGCATCGGCGCGCTCTTCTGGCGCATGCATCGCAGTGCCCGGATCATCTTCTCGTTAGGGTTCCACCTCGGCACCATGACGCCCCAGCAGGCGATCGACTACCTCGTGGATCGCGTCGGCCACGAGCGCGCGAACGCCGAGGCGGAGGTGCGCCGCAGTTTCCTCGGCACGTACCCACCGCTGTACCAGCTCGCCTACATGATGGGAGGCCTGCAGTTCAGGTCATTGCATCAGGAGCTGGTCGGGTCGGGACGAATGACCAACAAGGCCTTCCACGACGCGGTGCTGCACGGCGGAGCGATGCCGGTGGAGATGGTCCGCGCCATGCTGGTCAACGCGCCGCTGACGAGCGACTATGAGGCGCAGTGGCTGTATCGCGGACCGAAGGGAGCGGTTCGATAAACCCGAATCAGCTACGTGCTTCTTGCTTCTTACCAGTACTTGTGCGACGTGCTGGAGCTGGGTGCTGGAGCTGAGTCAGCACCAGCTCCAGAACGCTGTACCAGCACTAGTAAGCAGTAAGTAGTGCGCAGCGATCACGCCTCCGCCTCATGGCAGACGACGAGCGGCGGGAATGGGAAGCACGTACAGCGGCGACATCACTGGAGGCTGGACGTCACCGTCCCAGTCTCCGCCGACGCCACCGTCTCCGCGATGCCGGAATGTGGTGAATCGCACGCCGGGCTGCAGAGCCGGAAAGACGTTTCGCGGGACAACGAGAACGATGACTGGTCCGATAATGACGGCGCGCGCACCGCTCGCAAACGTGAACGGATTGTTGTTCTGTGCGAACGTAGCCTGTAAGGACCACGTGCCGCTGTAGAGCACGTCTACCCAGAAATCCGTGTTTCGAGTGAAGTCGTAGGGCAATGCCGGGACATAGTTGTTGCCGGTCACGGCATCGCAATCGAACAGGAATCGATACTGGTACTGATTGCCGGCGTCCGATGTTGGAATGGGCGCCGACATCACGTTGTAAAGGAAGTAGTACTCTCCGCTGCTCAGCGGAGTGGTCGGACCCAGCCGGATTCGGTTCGGCTGATTCATCAAGGCGTCAAGTGTCTGCGCCTGCGTCGGTGAGAGTAGTCGCGGCCCGGTGCCTCCCAGGAACTTTGTAGTCGTGTGGTCTCCAGCGCGTGGCCTCGTTGGCACCGTCGGATGGGACGGGTGGAAGACCGGGGATGTGTTGAGCAGCGAAGTGCCAGCGGAGCACAACGCGTTTCGTTCACCCAGCGCATCGCCGAAGTCCAGCAGATGCGACGTCTCGGGGTTTTTGGTCGGATCGCACAGCGGTGGCGGCGGTGGTGGGCAGAGCATCCCGCCGGCGCCGGGTTGGAAGAGCTGATTGTGCGTCTCGATGACCGCTCCGACCGTCGCGAAAGCGCGCTCACCAGCTCCGCCCCCTGCACCGGCCGGATTTCCGTCGCCACCGCGCCCGCCATTGCCAGTGGCCTCCGAACTCGACTCGCCGGTTTCCGAGGGGGGGGCGCCACCGACGTAAGTCCGTCCCGGTGTCCCCGTAACGCCAGCCGGTGTGCGGCCGCCCAAACCGGCCGTACCATCGGCTCGCCCACCTTTGCCCCCCACGCCGCCGCGCTGAAGGGTCCCGCTCTGACAGGTTCCGAACCCCGCGCCGCCAAGTGCGCCCCGGAACGTCACGTTGCCGCCATTACCCGGCGGACCGAGCCACGTGTTGGTCCGGTTGTCCTGGATCCAGACATCGCCCCCCTTCCCACCAATGCCGGTCATTCCACCGCCGCTAGCGCCATCCGGAAACTGTGCGCTGCCATTGCCACCTGAGCCTCCCGCGACACGGGCTGCGCCACCCGGCATGTCGAAATCCGCACTCAGTGCGATACTGATGTTGGCGGCGCCTGTGACCGTGCCCTGAATGAGGTCTCCAACAAGGCGCAACCCCGGCGAGAATCCAACGTTGCCACCTTTTCCTCCCTCCGCCTTTGCCGCCTCTCCTGGCGTGGCCGCCTGGTTTCCGGCGTCCGCGCCGTTGCGACCCTGTGCGATCGCCGAGCCGCCTGAACCGCCCGAACGGAACTCGATCGTCAAGCCACCGGGTTCGACCTTCACACTGCCACCGCCGGCGATGACGCGAACCGGGCCGGCATTACCGCCGGCACCTCCGTAGGCCTCTGGTTTCTGACCTAACGAGCTGACGCTGCTCGCTGATCCGCCTGCCCCGCCGTAAGCCTGCTGAAGCTGCCCGCTCCTGAACAGGATGTTACCGGCAGCAGCGATTCTCACTTCGCCGCCGTCACCGCCGGTTCCCCCGCCAGCGGCCGCTGTAGGTGTGGCGGTCCCGTTTCCGCCCCGCTGCCCGGTGCCACCGCGCAGATCCACCCCGTCCAGCGTCAAGTCACCGTCGCAGGAGATCCACATGCGACCTCCGCGGCTGCCGCTGGCTCCGGTCGGACTGCCCGACGCGGCCGGTTCGAGCCAGTCGCTGCGGCCATGGATCGCGGCGTTCCGACCGTTGCAGGAATTCCCCCCAAGGTTGCTGATGGATCGAGTGGGGAACGCGGGTGAACCGACAGCGCGTGCGCTGCCGTCCAGCCAGAACAGCGCCGGCGGCGTGGAATCGTTTGCCACGTCGATGTCGCCCCATGACGTGATTCGTGCGCCGTCGAGCGTCATCGTGCCGTCCACGACGATGCGCAACCGCCGCCCCACCGCTGTCGAATCGCTGCAGGTATTGTTGATGGTTCCAGTGACCTCGAGATCGCCGCGGCCTCTGATGTCGATAGCGACGCAATTCCCGGTCAGGGTTCCCGCGATGCGCACGAGGGAATCGGTGACCAGCGCGAGGTCGCTCGTTATGGTGACAGTGACACCCGCCGGGACGGTGAAATGGGAGGCAAGGACGGAGCCGCTCACCGTTGTGTCGCGCGCCGGGGCAAATGCTTTTGGAGCGACCTGGACCTGCGCGCTTCCGGAAACAGCCCCGCTGCGCGCAATAATGGTCGCGCGCCCGGCACCGACGCCCGTCACAAGTCCGGTACCATCGACACTCGCAACCGTGCCGTTGTCGGAGGTCCACGTGAACTGCTGTCCACTCATAAGAGCGCCGTTCCGATCCCTCGCCTCGGCACCCAGCCGCATGGTACCTCCGACGACGAGTGTGGCTTCCCCGGGCGTTACGACGATCGAGGCTGGGAGCTCTGGAGGCGGGGGAGGCGGCGGCGGCGCGGCACTATCGCCCCCGCCGCACGACCCAACGCAAATGGCGATTCCCAGCCACGCGAGCACGCTCGCCTTTCCTGGCGAGCGGCCAGCAACCGGAGTCCGACGGGAGCGATGCTCAGTCATGCTGTCGTTTGGCGTTTCCGAGGCCTCGAATTCTCGGTTGTCAGAGCGACCCGGGCAAGGCCCAAACGCAAGGTCCCTCGACACTCACGCCGTCGACCCGGTTGACGTTAGGCTGCGCCCTGAGCGACGAGCGGCGGCCGTTCACGCGGTGTGAAGGCCGCCGATTACCCAGATGGTCCACACGCCGAGTCCGATCAGCGCCAACTGCATGATTCCAGCCCCGGCGCCGCGCCGATGGTGCAGCGCAGGAACGAGGTTCGCCAGCGCGATGTAGACGAAGCCGCCCGCGGCCACCGGCAGTAGCCAGGGAATGACGCTCACAGAGGTCGACGCCCAGATGAAGGCGACCAGAGCACCGGGAATAACCGTGACGGCAGCAAGGTAGTTCAGTGCGATCGCCCTTCGCTTCGGCATTCCGGCTCCAATCAGTATCGCGAAGTCGCCGATCTCCTGTGGTACCTCGTGCGCGAATATCGCGATGGAGGCAGCCAGACCAACTTCCGTACTGACCCCGAATGACACGCCGAGCACGAGGCCGTCGATGAAATTGTGCAGCGCATCGCCCCAGAGAATCATCATTGCGGTCGCCGGCTCCATCTCCGGATGGTGCGCCCGGTCGGCATGAGGCTCATGTGGGTGACGCCACCGCAGTGCCCGCTCCAACGCCACGAAACCGAGCATGCCGCTGAGAAAGAGCCACATCGTGCGTCCCACTGGCGCGGTCTCCAGCGCCTCGGGAATCATCCCCAGCGTAGCCGCACCAAGCAGCGTCCCGATGGCGTACGCCAGCAACCAGATGGCGGCGCGCCGCGCCCGTTCACCGAGGAGCAGGATCAGCGCCGCCCCAATGAGGGCAGCGCTGCTGGCCACGATTCCCGAGAGAACCGGCCAGATCCAGGTCATCGGCGGTTACGGAATGACACGCTGCCGGAATCAAGCCGTGCGATCAGCGCGCGCCGGGCGGACGCCGTCGTATCCGCCGGCGACGTCGCTCGCGCAGGTGGTTCACCCAGCGCGCACTCGCGTCGAGAGCGTCGCCAAATGCCACCGTAACGGTGCGTGCCGTCGCCTCGGCCACCACGCTCTGCATTCGTGAAACCACGACCTTGATCCGGCATCGGATGGACGGGGCCGAGGCGTCGATACTGCGTACGCGGTCGAATCGCACCGAGACACGCTCGATGGGGCGCGCGAACCGACTCAACCGGAAGCCCGCGCGGGACTGAACGTAGTCGCGCATGGCATCGGAAAGCTCGATGCCACGGGCCCTGATGGTGAGTGGTGTTTCCTCGGCGCCCGTGCTTCCACGTGCAGCGCGAGGTTGCGCGCCAGCGCTTACGCCCAGCGGCGCGCGCCGGTCTGAATGAGTCCGAGCTCTTGGCATCGTGCCTTTGCTCTGAAGAAGACAGCGTTCGAATCGGGCAGGGACAACCTCAACTCCCCGGCATCGAGAGGATGTGGTCGCCGTCAGAACCTGTCAGTCGGGGAATGGGCCTGTGGAGTCGGGAGGTAGCTTACGGAGCGCGGACTCCGTTGGCGCGGTCCGTATGACGGACCGAGCGTGCGTGCCCATCCTGCTACCCGAGCGACACGTCGAGAATCATCATCACCATGAAGCCGCCGACGGCCGAGAGCGATACCACGTCGGCACGCCCGCGCTGATGCGCCAGTGGAACCAGTTCTTCGAGAACGACGAACACCATCGCGCCGGCCGCGAAGGACAGCGCATACGGAAGGAGCTGCGAGATTTCGATGACCGCCGCGGCGCCGATCACGGCCGCGACCGGCTCCACGGCCGCCGACGCCGTCCCGGCCAGGAAAGCACGCCGTGCTCCAACGCCTGCCGCCCGCAGCGGAAGCGCGACGGCCGCCCCTTCGGGGAAGTTCTGCAGCCCGATCCCAACGGCGAGCGCCACCGCGGCGCCCAGCGAGGTGACTTCGATTACTCCTGTCTGATTGGCCGCGGACAGCGCGCCAAACGCGACGCCCACGGCCAGCCCTTCCGGAATGTTGTGCAGGGTGATGGCAAGGATGAGTAGAGTCGTCTGCGACCAGGTGGTCCGCGGCCCTTCTGCACGTTCGATCGCGCGCATCGGATGCAGGTGCGGTAACGCCCGGTCCGCAGCCGCGAGGAAGACCGCCCCCGCGGCGAAGCCGACCGCGGCAGGCACCCATGGCACCAGATGTTGCAGCGTTGCGATCTCGATCGCCGGCGCCAGCAGCGACCAGAACGACGCCGCAAGCATGACGCCGCTGGCAAACCCCAGCATGGCGTCGAACGCTGCATCGGACCGGATGCCACGCACCACCACAAGCAGCGCGCCCAGCGCCGTGATGGCCCAGGTGAAGAGCCCGGCGAGGAATGCCTGAAGGATCGGGTCCAGCGTCGCGAGCCATGACATGCGTTTCCAGGGTCAACAACACGTTCGAGCGTCGCGGGTCCGGGAATCGTGCGAGTCGCGACAAGGCCCTGCCTACAGCGCATCCCCCACAACAATGGCTAACGCCGGTGCCCGGAGGTTTCAGGGATTCCCCGACGCGCGAAAGAGTCACGGCCCGACGCGTCGCGCCAGGAGGAAGTACTACGCTCAACAGGGACCACGATTCCACACGAGGTGATTCCAGTGAAGGCCCGGGATATCATGACACCGAAGCCGTTCTTCGTGTCGCCAACGGATAAGGTGTCGAAAGCTGCCGAAATCATGCGGTACGAAGATATTGGCGGAGTGCCGGTGTGTACTCGTCCCTCCACGCCACGGCTGGCCGGCATTATCACCGACCGGGACATCGTGGTACGATGGGTCGCTCGTGGGCATCACGCCGACTGCCGGGTATCGGAGGTCATGACCCCGGTGCCTCTCCAGACCGTCCTGCCTGACGCGGACGTCTCGGAGATCGTGAGCAAGATGGAGTCGGCCGAGGTGCGACGGATTCCGGTTTTGAGCGATGACGGCATCCTGATCGGCATCGTGGCCGAAGCCGACATTGCCACGAAGCTTTCGCCCGAGGAGGCGATGCCGCTGCGGAAGCGCGTCCAGCAGTACTCAGCCGAACCACATATCAGCCCGGACATTCGCTGAGCTCTCACGGCGCATGCCGGCACCGCGAGGGGTTTCCCCGAGGAGCCGGCAGCCAATCACCGACACCGGCCGGGCCGGCAGGGCTCCAGACTGATCATGGGAACAGTGCCCGATCGTTGTGGGTCTGAGCAACATCCGATACTTGATGAGGACACGACATATGCTCACCTACGGGAACCTCGTTGACCTCGAGCACGCACTTCGCGACAAGACCGTGCTCAGCGTCTACGTGAACGGAGAAAACGGCGACCCGGCAACCCGTGACAGGTGGCGTGCCGACCTTCGTCACTCATTCGATGACATCGAATCCTGGCTCCGCGGATCATCGCATGCGGAGCGGGAGACGTTTGCCGCATGCCGCGACATGGCGCTGAAGGAACTCGCCGGATTCTCGCCGACCACGGGAGAACGGGGCTGGACCGGGTTCTTCACCGCTGACGGTCCATACCACCTCGGCGCCGTTCGTGTCGCCGTTCCGACAATGGCTGCCTGGAGCACCGGACCCTGCGTGGCCCCGTACGTCCGCGCCCTGAAGGAGAACCGACCGGTGTTGGTCGCCGTGGTCGACAGTACGCAGGCCCGGTTATTCCGGTACGTCGAAGGTGAAGTCAACCTGCTCGAAACGATTGAACGGAAGGCGACGGTTGATCAGCCGTACCACATGGGTGGTCCGCCCCGCACGGGATTCCATAGCGGCACCCGAGGCCGGGCCGGCACCGACGCGGCCCAGAAGGAAGATCAGAACGCGAGGGATCGCATGCTCGCCGACGCGGCCTCGCGCATCGGCGCCCTTGCGGCCGACGGTGCATGGATCGTCATCGGCGGAATACCCGTTGTCGCGACTTCCGCGCTCGGACTCCTCGCCCCCGACCTCGCCGCGCGCGCGACGCGCGCGGAACATCTGGACGTTCACGCCACGGATGCGCAGGTGGCAGAGTGCGCGCGTGAGTCCGCATCGAAGCTGCGAGACGCCGATGACCTCAAGCGGATAGAGGAGACGGTGTCAGCCGCGGAAGCCGGCCGCGCCGGCGCCATCGGAGTCGTCGACACGCAGCGCGCGCTGGAACGGGCACAGGTCCGTGAACTTTTCATCACGCAGAAGTTCCTCGAGAACCAGGCAGCCGATGCGGATGCTGCTGTGCGGCGCGCCATGGACGAGGGCGCCACCGTCGAGCACGTGTCAGGTGAAGCAGCGGCGCGGGTTGATGCACTGGGCGGGATGGCGGCACGTCTCCGCTACGCGCCACCCCGCGAGGCCGCGCTGGAGTCGGAGGACATCCAGGCCTGACCTGAAGCTCACAGGTGCCGGATCGAACTGATCCGGCACCGTTTTGCCGTCACAATCCCGCGTTTTTGTGACTACGCGCGCCCGACTGGTACCGCCGGACCGGACGCCGAGACGAATTCGAGCAGTTCCTCGATTTGGCGTGGTTGCGCTGGACCGACCTTGGTGGCCAGATCCGCCTGGGCAATGATGCCGACCAGTACGCCCTCGGGCGTTACGACCGGAATGCGGCGCACCTGAGCGCGCTCCATTTTCTCGAACACTTCGGAGACGTCATCGTCCGGATGAATTGTCTGCAGGGGCATGGCGGTCATGTGTTGCCGAACGAAGCAGTTCGGAGTGTGCCCCGCGGACGTGCAGCGCACCGTGATGTCGCGATCCGTGATGATCCCGCTGAGTTTCTTCGACGTCAGGTCCTCGACGACCGGGACGGCGCCGATGTTCAGTTCGCGCATTACGTCCGCGGCGCGACGGACGGTGTCTCCGGGCAGTATGGCCCTGGGCCCGGCGGTCATGATCTCTTTGACTTTCATAGGTCCCTCACTCTCGAGTCCTGACAAGTTGACCGAGGGTCGCGGTGCGCGACATAAGGAGAGTGTGAAGTTCGAGTCGGGAAGCGCCCGATGCGCACTTCCGTTGTCGCCTTTCGGGACGGCGCGGACCGGCGCTCAGGTCCTGGGTGCCGGCGACGCGTGCCACACGCCGAGGATCCGCTCCACGTCTTCATCCTCGGTCTGCGAAAAGTCCCTGTAGTGCGAGCCGACCGCCATGAAGAACTCCGGCATCTCCAGGCAAGTGACCTCATCCGCTTCCGCGTGCATGGCAACGCAGGTGTCGCGCGGCGCAACCGGAACTGCAATCACGAGCCGCTTGGGGTGGCGTGAGCGAACAGACCGCGCTGCCGCGACCATTGTCGATCCTGTGGCGAGTCCGTCGTCGACGAGGATTACGGTTCGACCTTCGATAGGCAACGGCGCCCTTCCGGCCCGGAATCGCCGCTCCCGCGCCTCCGCTTCGGCGCGCTTCTCCTTCGTCACCTGGTCGAGGTAGTCCCCGGGGACGCCGAGCTCGTCGATGGTCTGCTTGTTGAGGTAGACCGCACCATCAGCGGTCACGGCACCCACAGCAAGTTCCGGCGAGAACGGCGAGCCCAGTTTTCTCGCCACGATCACGTCGAGGTCTCCATCCACCGCCCGGGCGACCTCTGCCGCTACCGGAACGCCACCTCGTGGGATACCCAGCACGAGCGGCCGTTGCCCTCGATACCGCAACAGGGCTTTGCCGAGTCGTTCGCCGGCATCCTCTCTGTTCGCGAACAGGACGGGTTGGACATCGAGTCCGGCGCGCATGAATCCGAGATTCATCGATTCCTCCACCATGGCATTCTCGTTCCTTCACCTCAGTGGCGTCTGTCAGGCAGAAGGGACTCCGCCGTCGGCAGTGCCCCGACCGACTTCCGGGGCCGGCCGTCGCGGAACGCTCCCGGCCCGCCGATTCCCCCACCATCGAGCGGGCAATCGCCGACTGTGGGACGTGAGTCGGATGCACGACCGTTCCCAATCGAGTGAACTTCTCCCGGGAGTCCGATGGCAGCACCCGACTATCTGCTGATCGCCGGCACCGCGGCCGCGGGACTCGCCCCACAGGTGGCGCGCGAACTCGGCGTCACACCGACGCCGTGCCGCATCGAGCGGTTCCCCGATGGCGAGATATCCGTGGAAATCGGCCAGAGCGTCAGGCGGCGCGAGGTGGTGATCATCCAGCCGACATCACCGCCAGTCAACGATCACCTCATGGAGCTCGTGCTGCTCGCCGACGCATGCCGGAGGGCCGCAGCCTCCCACATCACCGCGATCATTCCCTACTTCGGATACGCCCGCTCAGATCGTCGCCAGGGGCGCCGCGCACCGGTGAGCGCACGCGCCGCCGCGACCATGCTTGAAGCAGCAGGCATCGGTCACGTGGTGACGTTCGATGTCCACGCACCGCAGGTCGAGGGGTTCTTCTCCATCCCCACCGACGACATCGAGACCATGTCGGTGATGGACTCCGCGCTCGGTCCACTGCTCGGCGCGGAATCGGTTATCGTCGCGCCAGACCTTGGCGCGGTGCGCCGCGCGCGCGATACGAGCCGTCGCCTGCGGCGCACAATGGCCCTCTGCCTCAAACGCCGCCATGACGGGACAGAAGTTGAAGTCACGGGCGTGGTGGGCGACGTGGAAGGCCGCTCGTGCATCATCGTGGACGACATGATCTCGACCGGCGCCACCGTTGTCGAAAGCGTTCGCGCGCTCCGAGCCGCCGGTGCCCGGGAAGTACGCGCGGTCGTTGCGACCCATGCGGTGTTCGCGCCGGGTGCGGCGGATCGCCTTGCCGGCGCGGGTGTGCGCGACGTGGTCGTCACGGACACCGTCGAGCCTTCAGGAACCGAGTGGCCCGCCACGCCAGGCCATCACGTGGTCTCCGTGGCTCCGCTCATCGCACGCGTCATCCGACGCCTGGAGACCGGCGAGTCGCTGCGTGAACCGGGATGATCTGACCGTCACGCCCTCCGCTATTCCAGCCGGGCGGACGGAATGACATGGTGAGCGCGCTCGATCCTTATCGTCCCGTCGACATCCTGCGCGACAATGCTTCCGAAGTCCGCGCACAATGTTTCCATCCGGCGGACCACCCAGGCGTGATCGGCGCCCTGGGCGCCGTTCACCTGCATGTGATCGATGCGCACCGGACGGATCGACACGGACACGGCCTTGTGCGGTAACGCATCAACGGTGAACAGGGCGCCCAGGTCGTTCCGCAGCTTCCGGTCTACCGCGTAGTCATCGATGAAATCGCCGGTGTCATAGAGAATCACGGCGCCGTCACGGTATTCGACGCCCTGGAGGATGTGGGCGCTGTGTCCCCAGAAGACCGCGGCGCCCGAGTCGACCACGCGGTGCGCGAACTGCTGGAACTCGTCAGGCGGATGCTCGCGCATGTTCGGCCCCCAGTGAATCGAGAAGATCACGAGGTCGGCCTGGGCTCGTGCCTCGGCAATCGCGTTCGCGACGGCTGCGAAGTCCTCATCCGTCGCCGAAACTCTGGTGAAGTTCAGCCCCGGAAGCGATCCGGTCGCAGCCCAGGTGTCGGGGTAATCCGCGAATGCCAGCACCGCCACCCGCAGGCCGCCAACGTGCAGGAGCGCGGGCACTCGCGCTGCACCCAGGTCGCGCCCGGCACCCGCGTGCGCGATGCCGCCCCGATCGAGCGCGGCGATGGTTTCAAGAAGACCATCGGGGCCGAAATCCCCGATGTGGTTATTGGCAATCGATGCAAGGTCCACCCGTCCAGCGTGGAGCGTGTCGAGCGCCACCGCATCGGCCCGGAAATGGAAAGGGCGGTAGTATCCATTGCGCCACTTCTCCACGCGACTCGTTATGGCGCATTCAAGATTGACCAGAAACGCGTCGAGCGACTGGAGCGTCGGCCGGAGGTCGCCCCAGGGATAGCCCGCCCCCCTCTCGAGAACGACGTCATTCACGAGGCGGCCAAGCATCACGTCGCCGGCGATGCCGATTCGAAGTGGGCGTGCTTCGCCGAACTCGTCAGTGCTCATGCGCGACAGAACCCCATCGGTCCGTACCCCAAGCCACGGCTGCCGGCCCATTTCCAGGACAACCCTGGTCGCCGGTCCAGTCTCGATTCGGCGCTCTCATATCTGCAGCACGCCCGACGCAGGATGCGACGCGATGGACAACGAATCTGTCAGGGAGCCGTCATGCCCACGTCGGGGGTATGAGGATAGCGAAAGAGCCTGATTTCGCTGAGCCTGCGTCAGGCTCCAACGACTCATTCAGTGCGCTCTTCCCAACTCTTCCTCCCGCTCTTGCTCGTCATGACCGGTTCGCCGGCGTACGTCGAGGATGCCGGCGGCTGCGCGGACGTTGGCGTCGTCGCAGGGCTCGTGCTCAATCCGGTCCGGACGCCCGTGACGCCGTCACGTTCTCTCGACGCGCCGCGACCAGTCGCGCCCACTCATGCGTTTGAGCTCGACCTGAACCTCCCGGCCTACCGGCTTGATGCCTACGACGGCGGCATACGCGTGTTGCGTTTTACTGTCGCAGTCGGAATGCGACGATACCGAACTCCGCGCGGCGAGTATGAAATCACCTCCGTGGACTGGAATCCTTGGTGGATACCTCCGGATCGCGACTGGGCGCGCAATGAGCGCACGACTCCTCCCGGACCGTCCAACCCCATGGGGCGCGTGAAGGTCAACTTCCTGCCGCTTTATTTCCTCCACGGAACGCCTGCCGTGCAGTCACTCGGCCACGCGGCGTCGCATGGCTGCGTGCGGATGGCAAACCAGGACGCTATCGCCCTTGCGTTGCACATACACGCGGTTGGCACTCCCGCGTTGCCACACGCGGTCCTGGATTCGCTGGTGGCGGACACGTCTTTCACACAGCTCATCTTCCTCGAGTTTCCCGTGCCGATCCGGATTCGGTATGACGTAGCCGAGGTCGCTGACGATACTCTGTTCCTGTACCGCGACATCTATTCGCTGGACAGGCGCAGCGAGCAACAGCGCGCCCTCGACGCGCTCTCCGGCGCCGGAATCGTCGAGGAACTCGTTTACCGGGACCAGCTCCGGAAGGTCCTCAGGTCCACATCGCGCCGTCCTCTGAGGATCCCGTTAGGCGACCTGTTGAATCCGGGACCTTCGGATGCTGGCCGAGCCGTCCGCAAGTGACCGCGATCGTCAGTCGTCGAACCGAACGATCGTGTGACCTCGCCCCCGCGAGATCTCGATCGCCCGGTCCCGCCCCTCCGGCGACGCGGCAATCGTGATCGATTCGACCTTCTCGATGGTGCGCGTCAGGTGTCCCGCACCGTCGGGCCTCTCGTCCATCATGACTTCGACGCGACGGTCGGCTGGATCATAGACGATCCCGCGCAGGACGAACCCTTCCACCTGCACCCGCGCGCCGCCAGTTGCCGGATCGTCTACCTCGACGGTCACCTTGCGACCCGCGTTGCGCTCCGTGGCTTCAGCAAGCACTCCACCCCAGGCTGCGGGATCGTTCGTGGTGGCGTCACCCGACAGGCGCAGTTCGAGGCGCACAAACTCCGCGGCGCACGGTGGCGGCGAGACCAGAACGGGACATGGCGCGCCGTGCAGAAGTCCGGCGGCGACGCTGCCCACGAAGAACCGCTCGACTGGGCCCGGGCCGTGCGTTCCGGCGGCGATGAGGTCGGCGCGCTCCGACTCGGCGAGCGCCAGCACGCCGCTCGCGACGCTGCCCTCGATCGTGCGTGTCTCGATCGTCACGCCGGCCGGAACGAACGGATCGAGCTCTTCGCGCACTTTCGCGAAGTATTCTCCGGTGTCACCCCCGAACAGCGCGCCCGCGGCGTCGCGAGCCGGGCGCGCCAGGCGAATCGGCAACGGTGAATGAACCAGCAGCAGCCTGGTGCGGTCGCCGGCGAACAGGAGCGCGGCCTGCGCGGCGCGAATGCTGGCAGGACTGAAGTCGATGGCCGCAACGATGGTCGACGCCGGAAACGCGAACGAGGGTGCGACCGAGAGCACCGGACACGACGATCGGCCAACGACCTGCAGCGCGCGCGCACCGGATACCACATGCCGGACTCCGTGACGCGGCGCGGCATCGACGATGATGAATGTGGCGTCGACCTCATGGGCGGCGCGGGCGATCTCCCGCGCCGGCGATCCCTGCCGGACGTCCAGCGTCCATTGCGTCTCCTCGCCTAACGCGTCACCAAGGCGCCGCCGCACGGCCTCCGCCTGCTGGTCCTTCACCTCCGGCGCGTTCATCGTCACCGTCGGCGGCATGCCTGGCGCGCCGCTGAACGCGTACACGTACTCGACGACTGTCACCACCCGAAGTCCCAGTTCATTCCAGTCGGCCAACCGCCGCGCCATCGTGATGGCGGCGGATGTTGGCTCTTCGCCGTGAATCGCCAGCAGGATCGGCCCCCGGCGCGCGGGATTGGCACGCGGGCCAGCGGCGATCGCTGCCGTCGCGCCTTCCAATCCGGCGCGCGATGAACTGAATGATTCGACTCGTGTGTTTGTCATGACGACACCCGACGTGTTGGCTGATGTTGGTAGTACGCTTCGCACTCGGCTTCGAGCCCGCGCACGATGCGATTCCCCTTGAGCGGTCCGGACGTTGCGGTGACCACGGTATGCTGTTGCTCGCCATCGCTGCCGTCGAAATACAGCACCACCCAGTCTCGCGTCCGGCCCAGTTGGTGCGCGCGGGCAGTGTTGGAGTAGAGCGCGGTGTAGTGCCTCGGGCCGCGCCATGTGTGCATGACCGGAAGCCACGCTGTGCGCCGCGGGTTGAAGCGTCGAGGCGATATCCGGTGCAACCGGCCCGCCGCGCTGGCCGCACGATACTCGCGATCGACGTCCAGCAGTTCCTCCACAGCCGGCTTGTCGTCGGCAACGCGGCCGCTGCGCGGCAAGCGCCGCCGCGCCAGTCGCGTTGCCAGCGCGTCGCGCACCCCGGCCAGGCGTTTTTCACCGAAGCCCGCCATGGCTGCGAGCCGTCCGTCGTGCGCGGCCGCCTCGAGTTCCTCCAGCGAACCGATGTCCAGTTCCTCATGAATACGCTCAGCAAGCGTCGTTCCGATCCCCGGCACCGAGGCGAGAATGGCGACCGGGTCGCTCTCTCCGCGCAGTCGATCGAGCATCGGGAGCCGGCCCGTCGTCACGATGAGACTGATGGCGCGCGCCAGCGCCGGGCCGATGCCCGGCAGGCGATCGAGACCATCCAGTCCCTCCTCGTGGAGGACTTCCACAACGTTTCGCGGCAGTTCCCGGATCGTTGACGCCGCATTGTGATACGCCTGGACTCGGAAGGCATTGGCCTTCTGCTGTTCCAGGAGCTGTGCGGCTTCATCCAGCCGCGACGCCACCTGCGCGTTCATCGGGAAGGTCGCTGTCTCGACGCTCATGCGAACACTCCTTGGGCACTTCCTTGTGCCGCACTCCTGAACTGGAGTTTGGGCTGAAACGTCGGCGCGCCAATCGGATGCCGGCCGCAAGGTTGTGAGGTTTTCCCTCACCCACGCACGCGATCCCCCGGCTGCAGTCGTGCCCCTTCACCCCACACACTCGACATGTGACCATGACCGCTCCGCCTCGCCAAAGACGGCGTCGCATCGAGAACGCCGAGGTCGCCCGCATCCTTCGGGAAGTCGGTGACCTCCTCGAACTCGAGAAAGCGAACGAGTTTCGCGTTCGCG
>Ga0209109_10000442_pt1 | contig 21873 bp, 18 predicted proteins | sample Rifsed10ft2_FD_184004 | JGI IMG/M metagenome (GOLD analysis project Ga0209109, IMG submission 184004) | Soil microbial communities from Rifle, Colorado, USA - sediment 10ft 2 (version 2) | ecosystem: Environmental > Terrestrial > Deep subsurface > Rock core/Sediment | place: Rifle, Colorado... | reverse complement strand
AAACAGCCGCGCCCAATCGCCCCCCGGCCCGTACATTCGCTCAAACTCCTCCTCCCGCCCCTCCTTCACCTCAAACTCCCACAGAATCACGTATCCCATTTCCCCCATCCCTCTCGTCTTTTTTCTTCTCGTTTTTTCTTGCTCTTCCTCCTCTACCTCCTCTACATCCCCTCTACGGACTGCCCCCTGCCCCCTGTTATTCCTCCGTCTCCCTCTCCTTTTTTCCTATTGCCCCGCGCCATTCAGGAGTAAGATGAGTGTTCCCTCCAGTGGAGTCCCCCAGTGAGTGACCGGAAGTATAAGCAGAAGGGCTACCAGGACACCGGTAAGCCCGAAAAAAAGGAAAAGCGTCCGCCCGAGCATCGTCCCCGCGGCGACCAGTTTGGCCCGCGCACTCCGCGCATGGTCGGCACCGTCAATCGCGCTCGCTGTTCCAACTGCGGCAAGGTCCTTCTCGCCGGCTTCGACCCCAACGGCAAGTGCCCCAGTTGCGCCATCGAGCTCCACTCCTGCAAACAGTGCATGTACTTCGACACCGGCGCCCGCTTCGAGTGCATGCAGCCCATCCCCGAGCGCATCTTCCCCAAAGACGCCCTCAACGACTGCACCTTTTTCGCCTTCCGCAGGACTGTTGAGAAGGACACCGCCCCCTCCGCCCTCGCCCCGTCTCGGGCCACCGCCTCCGAAGCCTCTCAGGCTCGCCCCAACACCGCCCGCCAGGCCTTCGAAGACCTCTTCAAAAAATAATTCCCTCTCTTTCTTTCCCTCCATCTTTCTTTCCTTTTCTCTTTCTCGGTGCCTCTGTGTCTCTGTGGCTAATTACGCCTCATCACCTCGGCGGGTTCGGAAACAGCGTCGGCTCCTGCGCTGGCTCGCTCGAAATCGCCTCCAACTCCGGGTAGTGGTGCCGCAGCGGCTCCGGCACTTTCACTTTGTTTCCCGTCAACAACCGGATCAGCTCCAGCGCATTCACCACCGCCTTGCCCTGGAAGTGGTTGTTCGTTATCACGAACGTACTCTTCGCATGTGCCGATAGCTTGCGAATCCGCTCCGCCCACGGCTCCAGCTCTTCCATCGAATAAAGATAGTTGTACCGCTCCTCTGGTGGCGCTTCCGGGTCGTCGCTGAACCACGTGTCGTACCTTCGCCCGTGCATCCGCACATACCCGACCGGCGCCGTCCTCCGCCCCGAGGGGCGTATCGCCCGCCCGATCAGCGGCTGGTCAATGTTGCAGAACCCCGCCTCGCGCTCGTGCAGCAGTTCGTAGAATTCCTTGTTGTTCCACGACGCATGTCGCACCTCCACCACCAGCGGATAGTCCTTCAGTCGTTCGAGCAGCCCTTCCAGGTACGCCCGCGTCTCCGCCGTCCGGTGGAACGAGTACGGAAACTGCAGCAGCACCGCCCCCAGCCGTCCTCCCTCGCGCAGCACGTCAAACCCTGCCCGCACCGCTCGCTCATCCTCCGCAGTGGCCGCCCCTTCGTGCGTAAACTTCTGCCACAGCTTCGCCGTGAAGAGAAACCTCGGGTTCGCCGCCACTCGCTCCAGCCACTGCCGGCAGAACTCCGGCTTCAGCGGCTGGTAGAACGACGTATTAATCTCAATCGTGTCGAAGTACTCCGCCAGGTACGTCGCCTCATGGAACCCCTTCTCCCGCCGCGCCGGGTACACCCGCCCCGCCCAGTCCGCATACGACCACCCCGCCGGCCCCACCCGTATCTCCCCCGCCGCCTTTACCGCCACCGCAGGTTTTTGCTTTCCCACGCCTCCCCCTGCCTTACTTCTTCTTGCAACACGCGCTCTTTCTCGGCATCGCTGCACGGAAGCCTACCACCGCCCCTTTCCGCCCGCTACCTATCCGCCGATTCTCACTGTCCTTTTGTCTGCTGAAAGCTGATGGCTGACGGCTGACGGCCCAAAGCTAATTGCTTCTCCCTCCCATCCTTGCTATTCTCAAACCGTCCGATGCGTCGCGGCTCGGATCCACGGGCTCCGGTTCTTCTCTCACTCCTTCCAAAGGTGCGTCCATGAAACTTTCGGTCACTCACAAGCACGACGATTCGCGCGATGCCGTCGAAGCCTCCGTCGCCAACTACTCGGTCAAGCTCGGCCGCCTTCTGAAATCCTTCGCACCCGACCTGGTCCTGCTCCACGGCAGCTTTGAGAAGCATCCACGCAAGGTCGAGTACACCTTCTCCCTCAACCTCTCCCTTCCCACCGGCTCATTTCATTCCACTGGTGTCGCCTCCGACGTCCGCTCCAGCGTGAAGAGGGCCTTCACCGAGTTGGAGGCCCAGCTCAAAAAGCACCTCGCCAAACTCCGCCGCGACTACCAGTGGAAACGCAAACGCCCCCGCTTCCCCCTCCCCGCCTAGTCCTTTCGCGCCGTTTGTAGGGGCCGGCTTCAGCCGGCCCTCTTATACTTTCCCCTGTCCACTGACAACTGACAACTCGCCCCAACCTCTCAGCTCGCTCAGTTGCCTCGGTCTGCTGCAATGGCTAGAATCGTACGTCTTGCAGGCAAGATTTCGTGCCACGCTCGCGCAGCACGGATTCGCACCTTGACGCGCGCAAAGTGAAAACGAACTGACCCCAGAATTGACACCAGCGATTCGACGCTTCATGTCTATCGATGAGAAACCCGTCAGGCTGAGCGGCGGGCCAGTTTGTTCCCCGTCTTGAGCAGTTGGAATGGTACCGCCCCATATCTGGGTGTATACTTTCGCTCATGAAGCTCTGGGGTTGGCGTCAGGTTCTTGCGAGCTACTTACTTGCTTGGACCCTGTTGTGTATTTGCGCTCCGATGACGTGCCCGGAAGACCTTGCCGCGCTTCCAGAGGTCGGTTCAGCCTGCACTCAAGTCTTGGCGACCGATTCGGGCCGGACGAACGGTTCCGGAGCCAACTACGAAGAAGATTGCTTTTGCTGCTGTGCTCACATTGTCCCGAGCCCCTACTTTGACGTCGGTGCCCCGACACACCTTGCTCCCGTCGCACTGACCTTCTCATACGGTGAGCCTCACAACCTCGCACTCTTCATTGATCACCCTCCTCGCAGCTAGTTCCCCAAACACTTGAGCAGTTTCTGGCGGTGTCTGCCGTCAAAGGGTGACCTGTTCATCCATCTTCAGAATTGGCCAACGGCCAGGAGCGTCGAATGTGTCTTCGAGTTGCAATGGGCGTAGCCGTTGTCTTGCTTTTCCCTCTATCGTGTCCTGCCCAGGAAGGGGCAATTTCGCTGGAGCAGGTACGCATGATTTCGTGTGAAACGATGCGAAATGTTCGCCAGCTCTTGCAAAGGAATTCTGACTAAGGAGCGCGGTTCATGAATACAGCTTCGGCCAAACTTGTTGCATTTGTTTTGTTCGGGTTCATGTCCATGGCGTGTCCGCTGGCTGCCCAGGAAGCGAAGGAGGCCCAGTCGGTTCCGACACGCTTGACCCTTGATCTGGCCAACGATATCCTCCTGGCGCGCAATCCGACCCTTCTGCGGGAACGGCAGAACCTGGTCGTCGCGCGCGCGGGCATTACTGACGCGCGTCTTCGCCCCAACCCCGATTTCGACCTGGTTTCTGAAAGCTACCCACTGTTCGAGTCCAATCCGGGACCTTTCTTCCAGCGCAACGAACTCATCGTGCGTGTGGGCCAGCCGATTGAGACGGCGGGCAAACGCGGCAAGCGCACGCGTGTCGCCGAACAGGATTTGGTTGCTGCCGAGGCTTTCTTGCAGGACACCGTCCGCCAGTTGAAACTCGAACTCAGGACGCGCTATTACCGCATCGTGCTGGCCCAGGCGGAATACGATCTCGCTCGGCAAATCCTGAGCCAGTTCGACGAAATCATTCGCCTGAACCGCGCCCGATTTGAGCACGGCGAAGTCTCCGGTTTGGACTTGGCGCGGCTGGAAACCGAGCGATTGCGCTTTTTCAATGACATGCTGGCCGCCGAGCTCCAATTGCTGAACTCCAAGGTTGCTCTGCTCGAACTGCTCGGAGTTAGCAGCATGACGGCGCAATTCGAGGTGCAAGAGAAGCTGGCCTTCCGGCCCATTGCCGTCGGTCTGGACGAGCTACAGCAGCAGGCTCTTGCAACCCGTGCAGACCTGCGCGCGCGGGAGGAACTGATCGAACGCGAGCGCCGCCAGGTGTCGGTAGAGAAGGCGCAGGCCGTGCCTAATGTGACGCCGTTCTTCGGCTACAAACGCAACCTCGCGGACAACACGGTGGCTTTCGGAGTGAATGTCGGACTGCCGTTCTTCAATCGTAACCAGGGCGGCATCGCGCGCGCCGTCGCGCGTGTGGATCAGGCGGGTTACGAGAAGCAACGCACGGAGTTGGCTGTCCGGCGCGAGGTTCAGCAGGCCTACCAGACTCTGGAAGTCGAAGGGCGCCGGGTCCGGGCCCTGGAAAGCACTTATGTCGCTTCTGCCCGCAAGGCCCGTGACATTGCCCAGGCCTCTTACCGGCTGGGCGCGCTCGATCTGATTGCCTTTCTCGACGCTGAGCGTGCTTACCGGGAAACTCTCCGTGCCTACAACCAGGCGCTCTTTGACTATCAGACGGCCATTTTTTCGCTCGAAGCAGCCGTAGGAAGGGAGTTCTAAGGTGAGCAAGCGGAACTTATTGATTGGAATTGTCGCGCTGGCACTCCTCGTTGCGGCCTTGGTCTGGTTTCAAAGCAAGCCAGAGGAAGCAACCGAGCAGGCAGTCGCCGGGGACCCAAACATCGTGGAACTGAGCGCCGAGGCGCAACGAAATGCGAACCTGGAAGTGGCAGAGGTGAGCGAGCGGCCAATGGAGAGGATGCTTGTGGCCACGGGTGTTGTCGCGGCAGACCAAAACCGTGAAGCGCATTTGCGCCCGCTTTCGCGAGGCGTGGCCAATCGAGCCCTGGTTCAACTCGGCGACCGGGTGGAGCGCGGCACTCCGCTGCTGGCCTACGACAACATTGAGATGGGCGAGCTTTCTGGCGAATACATCAGCCTGCTCAACGAACTGCAGAGGTTGCAGGCCCAGACGGAGGTGTCGCGCCGGCTTGTAGAACGCGCACGTGAACTCCTCAAGGTCGAAGGCATCTCTCAGAAAGAGTTCGAGCTTCGAGAGGCCGAATACCAGCAAGCACAGTCGGCGGTCAAGAGCAAGCAGGCCGAAATGGAGCGTGTGGAGGAGAAGCTGCACCGCTTGGGCGTGAGCGACGACGATTTGAAGGATCTGGTTTCGGCGGGGCCAAGAACACACCGCAAATCGTCACCGGACCTGATGCGAGCCCCGTTTGCGGGTGTGGTCACCAAGTATGACATCGCACCGGGAGAGCTATTGGTGCCGGAGCGTGAGGTTTTCACGGTAGTGGATACGTCGGTAGTGTGGGTTCTCGCTGACATTTACGAACGGGACTTGGGAAAGGTTCGGGAAGGTCTGACGGCGCGAGTAAAAGTGCCCGCATACCCGGACAAGGTCTTCACGGGAAAGATCACCTATGTCGGAGACGTTCTCGACCCCGACTCTCGCACGGCAAAGCTCCGTTGCGTGGTGGCCAATCCGGACGGGCGCTTGAAGCTGGAGATGTTCGCAACCGTGGAGATTCCTTTGCCCGTCAGGGAAGAAGCAATCGTTGTCCCTGCTGCTGCGGTGCAGGTTGTGGGCGACCTGCAAGTGGTTTTCGTGCAAAAGGGCGAAACGCAATTCGAAAAGCGCGTGATCGAAACCGGGGAGCGCTCCGGTGACTGGATCGAAATCCGCAGCGGGCTGCGTCCCGGCGAGCGCGTGGTCACGATGGGGGCATTCTATGTGAAATCAGCGCTGCTCAAAGACCAGATCAGCGGGGAGGAGTAGCCGATGCACCGACTGATTGATCTCTGCCTCCGCTATCGCTTTCTTGTGCTGGCGCTGACAATACTGGTCGCCGTGCTCGGGATTGCCGCGCTGCGCCGCCTCACGATTGACGCGGTTCCCGACATTACACCGGTGCAGGTGCAGGTGTTGACGCGGAGTCCCGCGCTTGGCCCCGTCGAAGTCGAACGATACGTCACATTTCCCATCGAAGCCGCAATGACCGGCATACCCGGCGTGAGCGAAATCCGATCCGTCTCCCGCTACGGAATTTCCGCAGTGACCATTCTGTTTGAGGATGGATTCAATCTCTACCTGGCGCGGCAACTGGTGAACGAGCGGCTGAGCGCGGCCATCAAAAACATCCCGCCCGAATTGGCCCGCCCGGAGATGGGCCCCATGACCACCGGCCTCGGCGAGGTCTACCACTTCACCGTCGAGGGTGACGGCTATTCGCTCATGCAGTTGCGCACCATCCTGGACTGGGACATCGTTTTTCGCCTGCGCGCCGTGCCCGGAGTCGTCGAAGTCAACGCCTGGGGCGGGCTGGCCAAGCAGTATCACGTCGATGTCGATCCCGCCAAACTCATCGCTTTTGGCGTCACTTTGGAAGATGTCTTCAAGGCCTTGCAGCGGAACAATGCCAACGTGGGCAGCGGCTACATCGAGCACAACCAGGAGCAGTACATCATCCGCGGCGAAGCGCTGGTGAGCTCCATGAAGGACCTGGAAAACATCGTCGTTGCGACAAAACATGGGGGTGTGCCCATTTACGTACGGACCCTCGCCGAGGTGCGCGAGGGTTCCATGCTCCGCATCGGGGCCGCCACCGAAAATGGCAAGGGCGAAACGGTGATCGGCATGGTGCTGATGCTGGCTGGCGTCAATGCCAGCCAAGTCGTCAAGGATGTGAAGCAGAAGATTGCGGAGATTCAACCTTCGCTGCCGCAGGGTGTGCGCATTGTCCCTTTCTACGACCGTGCTGACTTTGTGTCACGTGTGATCGGTACAGTGGAGAAAAACCTCATCGAGGGCGGTTTGCTGGTTGTGGCAGTCCTGCTTCTTTTACTGGGTAACGTGCGGGGAGGGCTGATCGTCGCCTCGGCCATACCGCTGTCCATGTTGATGGCGTTTACGGGGATGGTGCAGGCCGGGATCAGCGGAAACCTGATGAGCCTGGGCGCCATCGATTTCGGGCTGATTGTGGACGGCGCAGTGGTGATGATTGAGAACATTTTCCGGAGGCTGCAGGGCAAAGGCAGCTTGGCCGGTGAGAGGCGGCTCTCGGTGATCGCAGAAGCGGCCCGCGAGGTCGTGCGGCCCGTGGTGTTTGCGGTCACCATCATCATCCTCGTGTACGTTCCCATCCTGACCCTCACCGGGATCGAGGGCAAGATGTTCCGCCCGATGGCGATTACGGTCATGTTCGCGCTGGTGGCCTCTCTCATCCTCGCCGTCACGCTGATGCCGGTGCTGGCTTCTCTTTTTCTGCGCGAGGCGAAACACGACGAACCCTGGCTCCTCCGAAAGATTCGCGCCGCCTACAATCCCGCGCTGGATTGGGCGATGCGCAGGCCGCGAATGGTGGCCGCCTCCGCGCTGGCGATCTTTGCCCTCAGCGGAGCCGTGTTTTATTTCATGGGCGCTGAGTTCATTCCGCGACTGGATGAGGGCGACATCACCATCCAAGCCTGGCGGCTGCCGAGTATTTCCCTCCAGGAATCCATCAATTCCACCTCCCAAGTCGAGCAGGTTCTGCGGCGCTTTCCGGAGGTGAAGACCGTCGTATCTCGAACCGGAAGTCCTGAGGTGGCAACGGATGTGATGGGCATCGAGCTTTCTGACATCTTCGTTATCCTGAAGCCGCGCTCCGAGTGGCAAACGGCAAGTACCAAGGAAGAACTCATCGCCAAGATGAACGAAGCCCTCCAGAAGGAAGTACCCGGAGCGGGGTTCGGCTTCACGCAACCCATCGAGATGCGTTTCAACGAGTTGATCGCCGGCGTGCGCTCCGATGTAGGCGTGCGTATATTCGGGGACAATCTCGAAACGCTTGCGCAGAAGGGGAACGAGGTTGCGCAGGCGCTCAGCACCGTTCGCGGCGCTGCCGATGTGCGCGTGGAGCAGACTGCGGGACTTCCCATGATCCGGATCACGATTGACCGGGAGCGGCTGGCGCGCTACGGGCTCAATGCCGCCGATGTGCTCGACACCGTGCAAGCCACCCGTGTGGGCAAGGTGGTGGGGACCATTTTCGAAGGGCAGCGGCGCTTCGACTTGGTTGTCCGCTTGCCGGAGGAGGTTCTGGGCAATCCGGACGTCATCGCCACGCTTCCCGTCGCGAATGACAAGGGCCGCTTCGTGCCTCTCGCGCAGGTGGCTGACGTGCGGCTGGATACGGGCCCCTCGCAAGTCAGCCGCAAGAACGTACAGCGGCGGATCGTGGTGGAATCCAACGTTCGCGGCCGTGACTTGGCAAGCTTTGTGGCGGAGGCACAGAAAAAGGTCAGCCAAGCTGTTCGCCTTCCCGCCGGGTATTACATCGAGTGGGGTGGGCAGTTCGAGCAGCTCCAGGAGGCCCGCCAGCGGCTTGCCGTGGTCGTCCCCCTGACTCTGCTGGCGATTCTCCTCATCTTGTACATGGCATTTGGCGCGCTTCGTCCGGCACTGCTGATCTTCCTCAACGTCCCGCTCGCAGCGACAGGTGGGATTTTCGCTCTTGCATTGCGCGGGTTGCCCTTCAGCATTTCGGCGGCAGTGGGGTTCATTGCTCTTTTTGGGGTCGCCGTGCTGAACGGCGTGGTTCTCGTTTCCTACATCACTCAGCTTCGGCAGGAAGGCCGCTCGATCGAGGAAGCGGTGGTGGAAGGGGCAAAAACGCGTCTCCGGCCCGTCTTGATGACGGCGATGGTCGCGAGCTTCGGCTTCGTCCCGATGGCCATGTCAACTTCCATGGGTGCGGAGGTTCAACGACCACTCGCCACCGTGGTGATCGGCGGTCTGGTCACCTCCACGCTGCTGACCTTGCTCGTGCTTCCCACAATTTACCGCTGGTTCGAAGGAAAGCGCCGCGAAGTGGAGATCTAAGAGGAGGCGACATCTATGAAAGAGATCAAAGCCATTATCCAGCCATTCGTGGCGGACAAGGTTATCTCATCGCTCCGGGAAATGACGGACTTGCCCGGCGTCACCGTTTCCCAAGTCAAGGGATTCGGTCGCGGGAGGGCGCTAGGTCGCCCTGATTCGCCTGAGGAAGCGGAAATCTTCGGCGTCAAGAAGATCAAGCTGGAAATCGTGGTGCCCGACGATCTGGTTGAGAAGGTCGTCCAATTGATCGCCAAGCACGCGCACACCGGCAACCCCGGCGACGGGAAAATCTTTGTCTCAACGGTGGACGATGTGGTCAAGATTCGGACGGGCGAGCGAGGTGAGAAGGCGATCTAGCCGAAAGCAAGAAGGAGAACTGTCATGAACTCATTTGAGCGAACAGTGACAACCGACAAGTCGTTTGACGAAGCAGTGTCTAGGGTCGAACGCAAAGCAGCAGAAAAGGGCTTTCGGGTTCTGCACACCCATGATGTCGCGGCGACCCTGGCCGAAAAGGGCTTTCCACGCGAGCCTCTGAAAATCATCGAAATCTGCAATGCCAAGTATGCGAGCCAGGTGCTGAATAAAGATGTCAAACTCTCCTTGATGCTTCCTTGCCCCATCAGCGTCTACATCGAAAAGGGCAAGACGAACATCAGCACGCTGCTTCCAACCTCCATCGCACAGTTTTTCCCTCAAGCCGGAATTGAGGGGCTGGCGTCGGAGGTGGAAAAGATCGTGCTCCAAATCATCGAAGAGGCACGCTGAGGAGATCGGGCATGGTGGATGACGTCGTAAAGATTCGCACCCGCGAGCACACGGTGGAAGCGTCATAGGGTTGGATGGAAGGGTGGACGGGATGCAAAGCTTCGAGTTCAGAATTCGAGGAATGGATTGCGCTGAGGAAGTGGACGTTCTGAAGCGCGAAATCGCTCCGCTCGTCGGCGGCGTTGAAAATCTGGCCTTTGACCTTTTGAAATGCAAGATGACCCTACTGAAGCCGCCGAGCGGATTGACCGAGCAAGCTGTAATCCAGGCGGTCGAGCGCACGGGGATGCGTGCCGAGCTGTGGCGCGAGTTGAACGAAAAGTCGGCGGAAAAAACCCTTTGGCGGAAGCGCGGCAGGACAATCCTTTCGGGGTGCAGCGGGGTTCTCACCGCAATAGGCTTTGCTGTCCATGCTGCGCTCGCTGGGGGAATCGCCGCAGCCCTGGGCTCGGAAGGCATGGGAATTGCGCACGGGGTTCCCTGGCTCACGAGAGTTCTGTACTTCCTCGCAATCGTAAGCGGCGGGTGGTACGTGGCACCCAAAGCTTGGTTTGCGCTCAAACGGTTGCGTCCGGACATGAACCTGCTGATGACTATTGCTGTCGCGGGAGCAATTAGCATCGGCGAATGGTTTGAGGCCGCGACCGTTTCCTTTCTCTTTGGACTATCGCTCGCGCTTGAATCCTGGAGTGTGGGCCGCGCCCGGCGTGCTGTAGAGGCGCTGCTCAGCCTTTCGCCGACGCAGGTTCGGCTGCTCTGCGAAGGCAATCGTGAAGAGGTGATTGCCGCAGAAGAAGTCCCCGTGGGTTCACGTTTTATCGTCAAACCCGGTGAACGGCTGCCGTTGGATGGCTTGGTACTCGAAGGCGCGAGTCAGGTAAACCAGGCTCCGATTACTGGAGAAAGCCTCCCCGTTCTAAAGGAACGGGGTGCACAAGTCTTTGCGGGAACCGTCAATGGTGACGCTGCGCTCGTGGTTCAGTCCACAAAACCGGCAGGCGAGACCACACTGGCTCAGATCGTCCGGATGGTCGGTGAGGCCCAAAGCCGGCGGGCACCATCGGAGCAGTGGGTGGAAAAATTTGCACGCGTTTACACACCGGTGGTATTCGTCGTCGCACTTTTTGTGGCCGTGCTGCCGCCCGCCGTGTTCGGAGAAAGCTGGATTCCGTGGTTTTACCGATCCCTGGTGTTGCTGGTGATCGCGTGCCCATGCGCTCTGGTAATTTCGACACCTGTGAGCATTGTCGCTGCCTTAACCGCGTCGGCCCGAAATGGAGTGCTTGTGCGAGGCGGCAGTTACATGGAGGCCCCGGCCTCTCTGAGCGCAGTTGCGCTGGACAAGACCGGAACACTGACCGAGGGGAAACCGCGCGTCGTAAGGATTGTGCCGGTCAACGGCCACTCGGAAGTGGAACTGCTGGCGCGCGCCGCGGCTTTGGAATCCCGCAGCGATCACCCGCTGGCGCAGGCCATTGTTGCCTATGCTCAGGCGCGCGGCGTTGGGTTTGCCCCTGCCGAGGACTTTCAGATTCAGCCCGGAAAAGGTGCCACTGGACGATTTAACGGGAAGAACTACTGGCTGGGTTCTCATCGCCTGCTCGAGGAACGCGGTCAGGAAACGCCGGAAGTGCACCGGCAGCTCGAACGGATGACCGAGGCAGGAAGGACCGTCGTGGTGGTGGGAACGGACGATCACGTTTGCGGCTTTATTGGACTTGCGGACACGGTGCGTCCCAACGCGAAAGATTCGATTCATGCGCTGCGAAAAGCGGGAATTCAGCACGTCGTGATGCTAACGGGTGACAATCGGGGCACTGCGCTGGCCATCGCCGGTGAAACAGGCGTGGATGAGGTGCTTGCCGAACTGCTTCCCGCCGACAAGGTGGCCGCAGTTGAGAAACTGGTCACGCGATATTCGAGGGTGGCAATGGTGGGCGACGGAGTCAATGACGCCCCGGCTCTGGCACGCGCTACTGTGGGTATTGCTATGGGGGCCGTGGGCAGCGATGCCGCAATCGAAGCGGCTGACGTGGCCCTGATGTCAGACGACCTCTCGAAGTTGCCCTGGCTCATTCGCCATTCGCGAAAAACGCTGGTCATCATCCGGCAAAACATTGGTCTCTCGCTCGCTGTGAAAGCACTTTTCGTCGTCTTGACGTTTGTTGGTCTTGCATCCCTTTGGGCCGCCATTGCTGCCGACATGGGAGTTTCGCTCTTGGTTATTGTCAATGCTCTGAGGCTCGTTCGCTCACCAGCCGGATAGCAAGGGAAAGCCGTCCGGTTGGCAGAACGCGAGAGATATGTGGATTCTGGAAGGCTGGAGCGAGTGGCAACGGGAGTGACAGGAGCGGGGTGCGATCGGCGTGTCCGTCCGAAGATCATGACCGCAGCGACAGCCATCCTGGGGCTTCTGCCGACACTCCTTCTTCGCTTGCACGGCACCGAGGTCGAGAGACCGCTGGCCGTGGTGATGACCGGCGGCCTCATCACCTCGACCGTTTTCACTCGCCTTGCCCTCCCCACCTTTCATGCCTTCGTCCACCAGTGGGTTCAGAAGCGATATTCCTCGACTTGACGGTTTCGTGTCGTACGCTTCTAGACAGGCAGGACGCGCAAAATCATTTCGGCGTCCCCGCGTCCTCCTGCGACACTCTGTTCCGATGACTAGGCGGAGGCGCGCTGGGGCTTTTGGCACTAACTTTAAGGAAAGCACGCGCGATTTCCCGCTCGTCCACTTTGGCAGTGCCACACAAGTGCTTGAAACCATTGGTTTTGTGCTGCGGCTTGCTTTAGGCACTTAATCTGCTATTCTTCTAGCTGATGCTAAGGCGCACTCTGAGTCTATCTATCCTGCTGGGCCTCCTGATTCTGGCTCCGACTCCGCTCTCCATTTGCGCGATGCTGGCCGACCTGCCGGGGGAATGCACTCAACCTTCTGCGCAGCCCGATTGTGAGCAAATGGAAATGGTTCAGCCTTCGGTTGCTATGAAGGCAGGCGGCGACCTGTTGTGCTGCCAGATAAGCCAAGCACCCATTCCGGAAGCGCCGGGCAAGGTGGTTGCGCCCCAGGCCAGCGTCGAGACGTTGCGCCCAGATCATCTGGTTGCCCTTTCGCAGCCGGCTCGACTCGCAAATTCTGAACTATCTCCAGCCGTCTCTCCTCCTGATCGCCAACAGCTTCTCTGCGTCTTCTTGATCTAACCCCTCGCTGAACCTGTGTCCGCGCGCACGTGTATCTACGCGTGCGCATTGGCAAGAACCCTGAACAAGCGAAAAGGGGAAGGTCATGAGAACGCAACAGGTACTGATTTGGACGTTGGTAGTTTTGACCTGCACAGGCAGGGCCGCATGGGCGCAGCAGCCCACCACAACAGCAGACGTTGTAAAGCTGGCAGATTTGGTCGCAGAGGCTGAACGCAAGCACCCAGCCATCCTGGCCGCGGCACGAATGGTCCAGGCCAAGCGCGCCCGCGTTCCACAGGCGCGTGCCTTGCCCGACCCACAACTCTCCATTGGCTACATGGGCGATCCCGCGCCCTTCAAAACGCAGGCCAACGACCCGGCCAGCTACCGGCAGTTCGGCGTAATGCAGGAATTCCCCTATCCGGGCAAGCGCGAGCTGCGCGGCAAGATTGCTGAGAAGGAAGTTGACGCCGAAGGCTGGAACGTGGAAGCCGCGCGTCGCCGCGTGCGGGCCGAGGTCAAGCTCGCCTACTTCGAACTCTGGGGCGTGGATCGCGCGCTGGACACCACCCAGAAAAACAAAGATTTGCTGGAGAAACTCGCGCGCATTGCCGAGGAACGCTACAAGGTCGGCAAGGGCCTCCAGCAGGACGTACTACGGGCGCATGTGGAAGTCACCCGGGTCTTACAACGTCTCACCATCCTCCGCCAGCGCCGGCGCACACTCGAAGCTCGACTGAACAGCCTCCTCCTGCGCCCGCCGGATAGCCCGTTCGGGCCGCTCGAAGCCGTCGAGAAATCCTCCTTCGCCTACACACTCGATGAGCTGCTCGAAAAGGGCGTGGCCAACGCGCCCGAAATCCGCCGGCAGGAGCAACTGATCGAGCAAAGCCAGGTCGCCATCAACCTGGCCAAGAGGGACTACTACCCGGACTTCAGCGTCGGCTGGGATTACCAGAACCGCGGCTCAGGAATGCCGGAAATGTTCGGCCTGCGGTTCACCGTGAATCTGCCTGTCTTCTATAAGGGCAAGCAGAGACAAGCGCTGAGCGAAGCCTCGTTCACCCTGGCCGCTACCCGCGAAATACGGGAGGCGGCAAAGACAACTCTATTGTTCCAGGTGAAGGAGCAATACCTGACCGCTCGAGCCTCGGAGGAGTTGCTCACCCTCTATGCGAAAGGAATCGTGCCGCAGTCAATGCTGGCTCTGGAATCGGCACTCGCCGCGTATCAGGTCGGGTCGCTCGATTTTCTGAGCCTGATCACCAACTTCATCACCGTTCTGGACTACGAGATTAGCTACTATGAAGAGCTGGCCAACCATCAGAAAGCTCTCGCACGAATCGAAGAAATCACCGGACTTGAGCTAGCCAAGTGAGGAAGCCATGAAAAAAGGAATCGTCATTTCCGTTGCCGCGTTGGTGGTCATCGCCGGGGCCGTCTACCTGTCCCGGTCGTACATCGCTGCGTGGTTTGCGCCGGGCCGCTCCGCCCCGGCAGCCAGCACCGGCGGGGATCACTCGAGTCGCGCGGCGACTGTGACCGCTTCCGGCGAACGAAAGATCCTCTATTGGGTGGACCCAATGCACCCCGCGTACAAGTCCGATAAGCCTGGCATTGCCCCCGATTGCGGAATGCAGTTGGTTCCGGTGTACGCCGATGAAGCCGAGGCCATGAAAGACATGCCGCCCGGGTCCGTCATGATCACTCCCGCAAAGCAGCAGTTGATCGGGGTCCGGACTGCCCCAGTCGAGCGTCAACACCTGCGCCGGACGATCCGGGCTGTGGGAAGAGTCAGCTTCGACGAGACCAAGGTGGCCCAGATTCACACCAAGGTGACCGGCTATGTCGAGGACGTCTTCGTGGACTTCGTGGGCAAGTCGGTCAGGAAGGGAGACCCTCTGTTTACGGTTTACAGCCCGGACCTGGTCTCCACGCAGCAGGAATACCTGATCGCGTTACGCGGGAAGAAGTATCTCAGCGACGCTCCTTTTCCTGAGATTTCCAATAGCGCGGATACGCTGTTGCGGGCCGCCCGCGAGCGCCTCCTGCTTTGGGACGTAAGCAGCGACCAGATCCAGGCACTGGAACAGGAAGGCAAAGTCCAGCGCACGCTCACGATGTATTCGCCTGCGACGGGAATCGTGACGGAACGAGCCGTTTTCCAGAAAGGGCGTTACATCACCCCGGAGATAAGCCTGTACACTATCGTGGACCTCTCAACGGCCTGGGTGCTGGCGGAGATTTACGAGTACGAAGTGCCCGATGTGCAGGTGGGGCAAATCGCTACGATGCGTCTCAGCTACTCACTGGGAAAAATCTTTACAGGCAAGATCACCTACATTTATCCGACGCTTGACCCGAAAACTCGAACCGTCAAAGTCCGGTTGGAGTTCCCCAACCCGGATTTTGAGTTGAAGCCTGAAATGTTTACGGAAGTCGAACTGAAGATTGATTACGGAAGTCAGATCGTGGTCCCGCAAGAGGCCGTGCTCGATGCGGGGACGGAGCAGGTGGTGTTCGTTGCGCACGGAGGAGGCTACTTCGAGCCGCGCAAGATTCAGATCGGCGCGAAAGTCGACGACCGAATCATTGTCCTTGGCGGTTTGCGGCCCGGCGAGACCATCGTTACGTCCGGCAATTTCCTGATCGATTCGGAAAGTCGCCTGAAGACCGCCATGGGCGGCATGAAGCACTGAACTGAAGGGGGCAGTCATGGGAACGAGTGGCAAGACAGCGGCCTTTGTGCTGAGCGGCCTGATTCTCATCGCCCTGGCGGCGGGGGGCTACTGGTTATTGCAGGAGACAAAACCACAGATGTGCCCCATCTGCCAGAGGAGCATCCACGCGGAATCTCGCGCGGTCGTCGTCTTCGATGGTTGGCGCACGCCGGTTTGTTGCATCCGCTGCGGCCTGACGCACAGTCACCAGATCGGAAAACACGGCCAGCTGGTGGAGGTGACCGAGTTTCACTCACTGCGACCGATGAAGCCTGAGTCCGCCTTCTACGTTGAAGGCAGCCGCATCTCCAAATGTGATCCGCACGATAGCGCGCTGGTAGACCAGACGAAGCGCCCGTACCAGCGCGTCTTCGACCGGTGTGAGCCGAGCACGTACGCCTTTGCGCGGCGCGAGGACGCCGAAGCATTTCAACGCGAAAACAGCGGAGTTGTCCTGAGCTGGGCCCAGTTGCAGAAGGAAGTTGAGAAGAAGCCATGATCAACCGAATCATTGAATTCTCCGCCCGCAACCCGTATCTGGTGTTCCTGTTCGTCAGTGTGGGCGTCTTGTTCGGGTGGTACTCGCTGAAGAACACCAAGGTCGACGCCATTCCGGATCTATCCGACACGCAGGTGATCATCTACAGCCGCTGGGACCGCAGCCCGGACATCATGGAGGACCAGGTCACCTACCCGATCATTTCCTCGCTGCTTGGGGTGCCGAAAGTGAGGGACATTCGGGGTTTCTCTGACTTCGGCTACTCCTACGTGTACGTGGTATTCGAGGATGGCACCGACATCTACTGGGCCCGCTCCCGCACGCTCGAATACCTGAGCAGCATCCTGCCGCGTCTGCCGCAGGGTGTCCAAACCGAGTTGGCGAAGGATGCCACGGCGGTGGGCTGGATCTACCAGTACGCGCTGGTGGACACGAGTGGCCGATACGACCTGGCGGAGATGAGAACCTACCAGGACTGGTACTTGCGCTACACCTTGCAGGCCATTCCGGGGGTTGCCGAAGTCGCGCCCGTCGGCGGATTCGTGCGGCAATACCAGGTCAACATCGATCCCAACAAGCTCCTCGCGTACAAGATTTCAGTGGATACGGTTGCGGAATCCGTCCGCAAAGGCAACAACGACGTGGGCGGACGGCTCGTGGAATTTAGCGGGCGAGAGTATATGGTACGCGGCCGGGGATACCTCCGCAGCCTGCGGGATATCGAAAACATCGTCGTGGGCACGAACCCGGAAACGGGTACGCCGATCTTGGTGCGGGAGCTTGGGACGGTCACGCGGGGACCCGAACTGCGCCGCGGCATCGCCGAGCTGGATGGTCAGGGCGAGGTGGTGGGTGCAGTTGTCATCATGCGATTCGGAGAGAACGCACAGAAGGTCATCCAGCGGGTGCGCGCGAAGATAGCCGAGATTGAGCCTACCCTGCCTCCCGGACTCAAGATCGTCACCACCTACGATCGGGCAGAGCTGATCGAGCGGTCTATCGAAGCTCTCAAGAGTACGCTCACCGAGGAACTGATCATCGTCAGCCTCGTGATCCTGATTTTTCTCTGGCACATTCCGAGCGCAATCATCCCCATTGTCACGATCCCCGTCGCCATCGTGCTCTCGTTCATTCCGATGCACTCGATGGATCTCACGGCAAACATCATGTCGCTCGGCGGGATCGCCGTGGCCATCGGCGCGATGGTGGATGCCGCGATCGTGGTCGTCGAGCAGACGCACAAGAAGCTTGAGCACTGGGAGGCGGAAGGACGGCCCGGTGACTACCGAGAAGTCATCATCAGCGCGGTCAAGGAGGTGGGCGGGCCTAGCTTCTTCGCGCTGCTCGTCATCGCCGTCTCCTTCATGCCGGTCTTCACCCTGGAAGCCCAAGAGGGACGTCTCTTCAAGCCGCTGGCCTTCACCAAAAACTTCGCCATGGCCATTGCCGCGGTGCTGGCCATTACGCTCGACCCGGCGTTGCGGCTGGTCTTTACCCACATGAAGAACTTCGCCTTCCGGCCGCGGTGGCTCGCCCGGGTCGTCAACGCGGTCGTGGTGGGCAAGATCCACAGCGAAGACAACCATCCGATCAGCCGTCCGCTGATGAAGATCTACCACCCGGTCGTGCGCTTCGTCCTGCGGCACCCCTGGCCGGTGATGGCTGCGGCCGTGCTCATTGTTGTCGTCACCATTCCCGTCTATTTCCGGCTGGGCTCGGAGTTCATGCCGCCACTCGACGAAGGCACGCTCCTGTATATGCCCACGACCCTGCCGGGCATTTCCATCACCGAAGCCGGCAGAATTCTTCAAGTCCAGGACAAGATTCTCAAGAGCTTCCCTGAAGTGGATCGAGTGTTCGGAAAGGCTGGCCGGGCCGAACCCGCCACCGCCCCCGCTCCCTTCTCGATGGTCGAGACCGTGGTCGTCCTGAAACCACACGAACAGTGGCCCAAGAAGCCGCGGTGGTACTCAAGCTGGGCTCCGGATTGGCTTCAAAATTTGCTCCGACGCGCCTGGCCGGACCACAAGAGCACTCAAGAACTCATCTATGACCCAGGCGGGTTAAACGAGGCTCTGCAAATGCCGGGGATCGCCAATGCATGGACGATGCCCATCAAGGCCCGCATCGACATGCTCACGACGGGAGTGCGAACGCCGCTCGGCATCAAGGTGCTTGGCTCGGACCTCAGCAAGATCCAGGAAATTGGCGAAACCATCGAAATGGTTCTGAAGGACATTCCCGGCACGACCAGCATCTTTGCTGAGCGCACTACTGGAGGGTACTTCCTCGATTTCCAATTGAAGCGCGAGGAAATGGCTCGCTATGGGCTGACCATCGACGACGTGCAGATGGTACTGACTTCTTCCGTGGGCGGGGAGCGCGTGACCACCACCGTGGAAGGCCGCGAACGCTTTCCGGTCAACGTCCGCTACTTGCGTGACTACCGCAGCGACCTGACCACCCTCCAGCGGACTCTCGTGAGCACGCCTGATGGGGCGCAGGTGCCCCTGGCCCAGGTTGCGGATATTCGGCTGCTTACCGGTCCCGGGATGATCCGCGACGAAAACGGCCGGCTGAGTGGCTACGTGTACGTGGACGTCACCGGGCGAGACATCGGCGGCTATGTGCGCGACGCAAAGAAAGTCGTCAATGAGAAAGTTACGATTCCACCGGGATATCAACTGGTATGGAGCGGGCAGTACGAGTACATGGAGCGAGTCAAGGAACGCTTGAAGCTGGTCGTGCCCGCCACGCTCTTCATTGTTTTCCTGTTGCTCTATTTCAACACCGGTTCCACTGTCAAGACGTTCATCATCTTGCTCGCGGTACCGTTCTCCGCCGTCGGTGCGATTTGGTTCCTTTACCTGCTCGGCTACAACACCAGCATCGCCGTGTGGGTCGGGTTGATCGCCCTTCTGGGCGTGGACGCGGCAACTGCAGTCTTCATGCTGCTCTACCTTGACTTGGCCTACCACGAGCGCAAAGCCAAAGGCCGAATGAAGACTATGGCCGATCTCAAAGAGGCCATTGAGTACGGCGCAGTGAAGCGATTGCGACCCAAATTCATGACCGTGTCGGTGATCTTCATGGGGCTCGTGCCCATCATGTGGTCCACAGGCGCTGGCTCCGACGTGATGAAGCGGATCGCGGCACCCATGATCGGCGGCATCTTCACATCGTTCCTGATGGAGCTGATCGTCTATCCGGCCATCTATGCGGTCTGGAAATGGCACTTTGAGGTCAAGCGTTCTGCGCCAGCTTTGCTCGAGGAGGGCTGAGATGAGCCGAATCGTCCGGTTCATGTTGATAACGACGCTGGCCGTTCTGGCGGTGGCACCGTTGAACGCGCAAACACCGACCCCGTTTGAGGCCTGGCACAGCGATCTGTCACGAGTCGTGGATTCGCACCTGGAACAGGCTCGGCAAGAGGCAGGCCGCCCCGCGGAGGCGGCCCAGCCAAACTTCGCTGCTGCTGAAACAAAGGCCATGCCTTCCGAAAACATCCTCGCCCGCATCGCCCCGGCGCGAATCGCTGCAGCACAACGCCGTTTGCTGGCACTGGGAGTTGACGCGGCGCGCATCTTTGCCGAAGAGGGAGTCCCAAGCGGTCTGATCCTCGTTGCCGCCGTCGAAAGTAGCTACGACCCGCTGGCCCTTTCCCCGAAAGGAGCCCGCGGCCTGTGGCAGTTGATGCCGGAAACGGCTCGGCGGTTCGGTCTGCGGGTGGATGGGCAGACGGACGATCGCATCCATCCTGTGCGTTCAACCCATGCGGCCGCTCGGTATCTTCGACAACTCTATCTCCAATTTGGAGACTGGACACTCACCCTGGCCGCCTACAACGCCGGCGAACAGGCTGTAGAGCGGGCTATTGATCAGGCGGGCTCAAACGACTTTCTTGTCCTGAGTGCCAAGAAACTCTTGCCCGCGGAAACCAGGAGCTACGTCCCTGCGGTTCTGGCCGCCGCGCAGCTCCTGACCGGAGCGAGCCTTTCGCCGAACTTTCAGTTCGTCAGAAGAGAGTCAACTCAGCCGCAAGTTCTTTACGCCGCCATGTCGGCAGAGGATTAGGCAATTCGGAGAGGTTGTCAGGATCGCGGTGTAAACCGCGACGAAAAAGGAGGCAATATGAAGCACCGTGTATTGATCGCAGTTCTCGCAGCCGCGGCGCTCGCGCTCTTCGTTGGCGGGATCGCGGCACAACACCAACACCCCCCGTCAACGACCAGCAAGCCGGAAACCAAGGCGGACATGTCCAAGGACATGATGGCCCATCATCAGGAAATGCAGAAGCTCGTGGATCAGTTGCAGCAGAGCTTTGATGCGATTGAAGTGGAGAAGGACGCATCGGCGCTGAAGGAGAAGATGGCGGAACACCGAGCCCTTATCCAGCAATTGCAGGGCAGAATGAAGCAGTGCTCTGAGATGTCCGCGAAGATGTCCGAGCACATGAAGATGTGTCCGATGATGAAGTCCGAACACAAGCGCGAATAGTGCAAGTAGTCTGCGGCGACGTACATGCCGAAACCATATGGAAAGGAGAGCCGGAGCAGACAAGAAGCTCACCCGAGCCGCGTTGACTTCTGGTTGCGCGTGTCGGTTGCCGGCTTTTTGGCGCCCGTTGCTCTCCTCGCCATTGGTTTGAGCCCGCCATCCGCGAAGCGGGCATTGAGGGCTTTCACTGGCACGACCTGCGACACACCTTTGCCAGCCACTTGGTGATGGCCGGGGTGGGCCTACGGGCCGTCCAGGAGGCCCTGGGGCACAAGAGTATTGCCATGACTGTGCGATACTCGCATCTCTCCCCTGACTTCCTTCTGGACGTTGTGGAGCGGCTCGTGCCTTGTCCAGCGGCGACCCTCTTTGCGAAACCAACCCACACCACTACCGACACCAAGCGGGTCCAGTCAGACGAGGCTCGGTTGGCCTATGTGCACTAAGCCCTTTTCAGATAAGATGTTGGTGCCACTCTTAGGGGCGTAGCTCAGTGGTAGAGCAGCGGCCTTTTAAGCCGAAGGTCGTGGGTTCGATCCCCACCGCCCCTACCAATCTAATCGTCTGAAAACGCATTAATTAATCCTCCCGATTTTTTCGTGTACCTCTGGCCTACCCTTCGTTTGCATGAGAGCAACCGGGTCTTGGCTCCATGCCCGCTGCAAATCCTGCTCAAGCTGCTCCTGGCGCGAACGTACCCACGGCGAATAGTGACGCTCGGTGATTCGCACGCTTTGATGGCCTAGCAGCACGGAAACTCGTTCGAGCGGGACTCCCACGAGAAGCAACTCGACGGCGAAGGTGTCGCGGAAGCGGTGAGCGTGGCCGCCCTGGACTTCCGCCAAGGCGAACATGGTTTGTAATCTGCGCTCCCACTTCCCGATGGCGCTATGAAGTTTCGATTTGCCAGTCCAGAAGAAATGCCCCTCGCTCGACTTCGGCGCGGCCTCCAATTCCCGCACAAGGAAGTCGGGAAGTACGCATTGGACCGGCACACCCGTCTTCTGGGTGTAGAGGAATAGCTTGTTCCCCGTGATTCGATTAACACCGCATTTCACCGTGTCACCAATCCGCATACCTGAATAGCGCAACAGTAGGACGAACGCTTTAAGCCTTTGCGCGTTGGCCACGCCAGCACGGTCAGCGTACTTGTCGAACGCCGCCAGGATCTTGAGGATCTCCGCGTGCGTGAAAGGCATCGTTGGCTTGTTCTGAATCTTTGGGGCCTTGAGGTCAGTAGCCGGATTGTTGTCAATCCATTTGCGCCGTTCGCAGAATCGCAGGGAAG
>Ga0209109_10000437_pt1 | contig 21968 bp, 15 predicted proteins | sample Rifsed10ft2_FD_184004 | JGI IMG/M metagenome (GOLD analysis project Ga0209109, IMG submission 184004) | Soil microbial communities from Rifle, Colorado, USA - sediment 10ft 2 (version 2) | ecosystem: Environmental > Terrestrial > Deep subsurface > Rock core/Sediment | place: Rifle, Colorado... | reverse complement strand
GCGCCGTCATCGGTCCGGTGACCGGAGGTCTCCTGGCCGCCGGGCTCGGGATTCGGCCGCTCTTCGGGATCGCGGCGCTGCTCTTCATCCTGTCGACCGTCATGCTGTACGTCCTGCGGGATCAACCCCTCGATCCTCCGCATGCCGAGGGACGCTTCCGGCCGCTGCTGGCCAACCGGAACGTGGCGCGGATCTTGATCGTCGTCTTCGTCTCGATGCTGGCCCTCAGCCTGAGTTTTCCTCTGACGCCGCTGTATCTGAATGAGGTGCGCGGTCTGACGATCGCGCAGGTCGGATCGATGGGGTCGTTCTTTGCGCTGGGCATCGTGGTCCTGAACCTGACCCTGGGCAGGTCCCAGGCGCGCCGCGGCTCGATGATCGCCCAAGTCCTGGCGGCCGGGTCGGTGATCCTGCTGTGGAGGGGGATGTCCCTCCCGGTCTTTGCCATGGGCTACTTCCTGGCCGGCGGAACGCGCACGGCGCGCAGCCTGTTCAGCGCTCAGGTGGAACGGGTCGTCGAGCGCTTCCATCTCGGCCTGGCCTTCGGCGTCACAGAGACGATCGCCTCCAGCACCCTCATCGTGGCGCCGCTTCTGGCCGGGCTGCTCTACCAACGCGATCCGGCCAGCCCGTATCCGGTGAGCCTCGCCCTGATCGCCGCTTCGTTGTTGCTCTCTGCGCGCATGCTGCCCTCCGACCACGCCGGCCAACGGCCGGCGCAACTGGAAGTGGAGGCCTGAGTGGACGGCTGGTTGCAGTGGGGGACCGATCAGATCGTCGCCCTTCAGGCAGGCCGGATCCTGGTGCTGCCCCAGGCGATGGAATCGTTCACTTTCCTGGGTGCCGAGCTCTTCTATATGGTCGTCATGCCGGCCGTGCTGTGGTGTTTCAGCGCTTCACTGGGCATCCGCCTCGGCCTGGCCCTGCTGGTCAGCGCCGGGGTAAATGCCGTCCTGAAGCTCGCTTTCGGCCTTCCGCGACCTTTCTGGGTCGACGGGCGCATCGGTGCGCTCTCGATCGAAACCTCGTTCGGCCTTCCTTCGGGACACGCGCAGAACGCCGTCGTGCTGTGGGGCTACCTCGCCTATCAGGTCCGCCGCTGGTGGGCGGCCTGGGCGGCGCTGCTGCTGACCATGGCGATCTCGTTCTCCCGGGTGTATTTGGGGATGCACTTCCCGGCCGACGTCGTCGCCGGCTGGATCATCGGCGGAGTGATCCTGGCGCTGTTCATTCTTCTGGAAAGGCCGATCGCCCGCTGGCTCAAACAGCGCGTCCTGCCGGCTCGAATCGGGGTCGCCGTCGTCTTCTCGTTCGGATTGTTAGGACTGGGATGGCTGGCGGCTCAGGCCGCGGCCGGGAGCGACCTTCCGCCCGACTGGGCGGCCAACTTCCATCGGGCCTTGGGCGCCACGATCCCCTTCGGGCCGGGTTCGCTGGAGGACATCGTCGCCGGCGCCGGGGCCCTGCTGGGATTCGCCGTCGGGGCGATACTGCTCGACGCGTGGGGCCGGTTCACCGATGGCCGTGGCTTCTGGCTTCGATGGGCGCGCTTCTTCGTGGGCCTGGTGGGCGTCCTGGCGCTGCAGCTCGGCCTGGTGGCCCTCTTGCCGGAGGGCGAGGCTTTCCGCTTCGCCCGCTACGCGCTTCTCGGGTTGTGGATCTCGTACGGGGCGCCGCGGGCGTTCGCGGCGCTGCGCCTCGGGTGAAGACCGCCGCCTCCCCGCCGCGAATACCCTGCCCGGACGCAGGCCGGGCGCCTAGGATGAGGGGCCGTCTCGCCGCGGCGGTTTCAGGCCGGCCAGGACGGACGAAGCCAGGCCCTCCAGGTCGTTCCCGGCGTAACCGACTTCCACGGAGCTGACGGCCCCGGCCTCCCGCCTTGCGGACAGTTCCTCGCGGATTCGGTCGGCCCTGGCCTGTGTGAGCTTGTCCTTGGCTCCCCGGCTCAGGATGACCGCCAGGACCTCCAGCGCCCGCTCGGCCTGGTCCCTCCTCCCCGCCAGCTCCGCCCATCCGACCAGAGCCGCCTCGATGAGCATCGGCACCCGGATGTCCAGCGCCGTCTGCAGACTCTCCCGATAGGCTTCTTCGGCAGCGGTCTCGTCTCCCAAGGCCAGGGCGATGTCCCCCAGGCCGGTGAGTGAATTGGCGATCCCCCACGCGTCGCCGATCTCGCGGCGAATGGCGAGGCTTCCCTCGCGCAGGCGCCGGGCTTCTCCCCACTCCTCCAGACCGTAGGCCGCCCTCCCCAGGTTGTCGAGCGAAGCGGCCACCCCTTCTTGGTGACCGAGGTCGCGCTTGATCGCCAGGCTCTCGGCGTAGAGAGCGCGGGCCTGGCGGTAGTCGGCCTGGGCGAGGAGGACGTTGCCCAGGTTGTTGAGGGCGGCTGCTTCGCCCCACCGATCGCCGATCCGCCGGCTCATCGAGAGGCTTCGTTCGTACAGAGAGCGCGCCTCGAGGAAATCCCCGCGGCGGTCGGCGACGTTGGCCAGATTGATGAGACATCGACCGGCGCCTTGGTCATCGCCGAAATCGCTGTAGAGGGTCAGGGCTTCGCGATAACAGACCTGGGCGTCTTCGTATCGGCCCAGGAAGTACAGGGCGCTGCCCAATCCGTTGGACGAATCGGCCATCGCCCGAGGCGAGTCGATCTTGCGGGCGATCGCCAGGGCCTGCCCGTGTCGACTCTGCGCCTCCGCATAGAGCCCCGCCTTGCGGGAGACGATCCCCATCCGGTTCAAGCACAAGACCGCCTCCTCCCCCTCCTCCTGCGGCGCTCGCAGATCCCAGGCCTCCTGGAGAAAACGCTGGGCTTCGTCAAGATTGGAGAGCTCGGCGAGAAAGCTGCCCGTGCGGGCCATCAGTTTTCCCACGAGCGGCGTCGGCCGTTCGGCCGGCGGGAGGTCCTGCAGTCTCCTCACGGTGGCGGCGAAAGTGTCGGCGCCCTCCTGGAACAACCCTCGGATCATGTAGAAACGGGCCAGGCCGCCCAGGCCCCGCTCCAGCGTGGCCAGATCGAGATCCTCGACGGCCGATTGCCAGGCCGCTCGGAGGTTGTCCTGCTCCTGCCCGAGAATCGTCACGGCGGCGGCCTGGCCCCGGCCGGCCAGCTCCGCTTCGAGCCTGTTCAGCAAATCCCCGTAGTAATCCCGGAATCGTCGCTTCAGATCATGATCGGCCTGCGAGTTCTGCGAGGCCATCTGCATTCCGTAGACGCGCAAGACCTCGTGGGTTTCATATCGATCGTTCGGGGTGCGGTGCAGCAAGGACCGGTCGACCAACGTCGCCAGGTCGGCGCTTGCGGCGGCGGCTACCCGCTCGGCGGCCTCCCGCGTGAACCCGCCGCGGAAGAGACACAGGCGGCAGAACCGATCCCGCTCTTCCTCCTTCAATTGTCGCCAGGTGTGTTCGAACACCGCCCGCAGGCTGGCCTGCCGCTCCGGCAGGTCGCGGTAGGCCCCGGCCAGGAAATCGAGGCTGCGCTCGAGCTCGTCCGAGACCTCGCGGACGCTGTAGTTCGACATCCACGCCCCGGCCATCTCCAGCGCCAACGGCAGCCCGTCCACGCGGCGACAGATCCGGATGACCCAGGCGAGGTCCTCGTCGGTCAGGGTGAAACCGGACCGGGCGCGCGCAGCGCTTCGCCGGAACAGCTCCACGGCGGCGTGGTCGGCCAGCCCGCCGAGCCCGGGCGACGCAGGATAGGGAAGGCCTCCGAGCTCGAGCAGCCACTCTCCGACGATTCGCAGCGGCGCGCGCGAGGTAGCGATGACCCTGAGGTCGGGCGCCAACTCCAGCCATTCTCCCACCAGGTCGGCCGCCTCGGCCACGTGCTCTACCCCGTCCAGGATCAGCAGGAGTTCGCGCTCCCGAAGGTAGGCCGTCAGCTGCGCCTGCATGCCGGCGTCGGATCGGAAGGCGAATCCAAGGCTCTGCGCCAGGGCAGGGAGAATCTGTTGGGAGGCGTCAAGGGGCGCCAGCGGGACGAAGCACACACCATGAAGGAACCCGGGTGCGGCGCGCGAGGCCGCTTCGATCGCCAGCCGGGTCTTCCCGGCACCGCCCGGGCCGATGATCGTCAGCAGCCGGCCGCCGTGGTCGGCCAGCTGCTCGGCGATCCTGTGCAGCTCCGGCTCCCGGCCGACGAAGGTGGTTGGGGGGATGGGCAGGTTGGAGGACCGGTTCTCGGCGGCCGACCGCAGGCGGTGGTAGAGATCGGTCGTCTCGAACGACGGATCGACCCCCAGTTCGTCCCCCAGGATGTCGCGGCAGACTTGATACTGGGCGATGGCGCGCGCCATTTCTCCCTGGCGCGCCCACAAGAGCATCGAGGTGCGGTGTCCGGCCTCCGAGAGCGGGTCCAGGCTCAGGGCCCGCTGCGCGTGCTCCAGGCCGCGTGGGTACTGACGCGTGCGGAGCCCGTAGACGGCCAGGGCTCGATGGCCCTCGACGGCCCGCATCCGCAGCCGTTCCCGCTGCACGGCGCCCCACTCTTCGAAGCCCCGTGCCTCTCGAAGGAAGAAACCCTCGAGAAAGGGCCCGCGATACAGCCCGAGCGCGGTCTCCAGGTGATCCGCCTCGGAGGCGGGAATGTCGTCGTTGCCGACGGAGGAGGCGGCGACCTGTCGCTCGAAGGCCTCCGCATCGCAGCCCCAGGAAGCCGAGTCGTCGAGCGACACGGATTCACGTTCGATCCGCAGGAAGCCCCCCAGGTGCTTGCGCAGGCTGGTCAGCAGAACGCTGAGGTTGGACAGCGAACCCGAGAGCGAGCGATCGTCCCACAGCAGAGTCGCCAGCGCCTCCCGGGAGGGCGAGCCTCGCTGCAGAGCCAGGTAGACGACCAAGGCCTCTGCTTTGCGCGAGGCCAGCCCGCGAACGGGGGACCCGTCGACCAGGATCCTCAGTCCGCCCAGCGTCAGGATCTCGAGACGTTCGGGCATTCCGTCCTGACTGAAGGTTCCCTGAAGGACGGCCCTGTAGGTTGAGGACGATGCTGGCCGCCTTTGCCGGATTATAGGGGAGTCATGGCGGCGCCGGTGAAGGAGTCAGTCTGCACTCGTGAAGAAGGTCACGCAACCCGACTATCAGTCCTACCTGCTTCGCCTGTGGCGAGACGGCGAATCCGCCCCGTGGCGCGCCAGTCTCGAGAACACGTCGACCGGAGAAGCCAGGACCTTTGCCGAAATCCAGATGATGACGGCTTTTCTGATGGACGTCGCCGGCGAGGGCCCGGCCGAGGGCCCGCCGACGACGAAGCCGAGGGACGGCCGTGGGACACGTTGAGCCAACGCCATGATCGCGAGTGCTCGTAGTTCAGCAAAGGAGCTGGAGATGAAGCCTCAAGTTCGGACTTCGATGGGTCGCCTGAGCTTGTTCTCGGCCTTTGGGGCGATCACGGTGCTCGCCCTATCCGGCCGTGCTCCCCTCCCGGCCTTGGCCCGCTCGGCGCAGCCGACGCCGGCGCCGACGCCGGCCTTCGTCTTGTCCGGCTCCGCGTTCAACTCGCCTCAAACGGAAGAGCTTCTCGACGCCTTACAGGGTCCGGACCTGGCTCTTCTTTCGATCTCCTTCGACCGAAACGGATATCGCGTCGGTGAGCCGTGGTCGGCCCAATCGACGGTCGTCAACGTGGGCGCGGAGCCGGCGCCGGCTACCGGCCTCACCGGGCACATCTGCGTCACGAGCGACATCCCGCCCTGGTTCATGGATTGCGACCCGGCGCTTCTCGACCTGGGCGACGTGCCTGCGCTCGGCGCGGGCGAAAGCGTGCAGATCGACAGCTCCCCCTATACGTTCGACTCCCTGCCCCTCGACGGGGCTCTGACGGGCGGCCTCGTGTCCGGCCTCCCGGACAATGGACGGGTCTACCTCTTCGCCTACATCACAACCCCGATCGGCGCAGGAGCAGCCAGCGTTGAGGTCGATATCGACAACAATGGCGGCGGCGATAGTGCCTACTACCCTACCGGGCCGGCTGACCCGTATGACGCTACCACGGACTCCGACGAAGACGGGTGGGACATCACCTCGCCCCCCGCAGACTGCGACGACACCAATCCGGCGATTCACCCCGACGCCCCCGAAATCCCCGGCAACGGGATCGACGAGGACTGCACCGGTGGCGACGAGGCGCCCGGTCCCTCCTCGGGCGAGGAAATCCCCGGATGGGATCTCCGGCCCGGTTACGAAGACGGCGACGGCGATGGTTATCCGGCCAATACGTACTACTCCGGTTTGCCGATCCCCAACGACTGCAACGACGGCATCGCCGCCATCCATCCCGGCGCCGAGGAGCTCTGGGATGGGTTCGACAACGATTGCGATGGCCTCGTCGACGAGGGTTACACCAGCATCGACTGGCGGACAATCGACTTCGACGGCGACGGGTACGGCGTTCAGGATGGGGACTGCAACGATTTCTCCGGCGGTCAGAATCCTTCGCAGGCCGAGACGGCCGATGGAGTAGACAACAACTGCGACGGCCTGGTCGACGAAACCTTCGCCATCCCGGACTGGCTGCCGACCGAACTCGTCCTTCTGCGCGGCACCTCCCCGGCCTTCCCCGGCATCGACTCCGCAGAAGGCATTACCTACCACGTGACCGTCGAGAACGTCGGCGAGAGTCTCGGACCGGATGCGGCCGCCCTCGCCGCTCAGGCGGTCGAAATCCGCGACCTGACCGGTGAGGTTTTTGCCGTCGGCCCACAAGGGTTCATTTCCTACTCCGCCTTCCCAGATCCGGCCTATGCCGCAACGATGGCCTGCAGCGGAAGCGGCCTGATCGCCATTCTCCCGGCGGGTGGAATCTACGGCGAAACCAATACGGACAACAACTGGATAATTGGTCTGCTGCCAGACAGCGGCGGGTCCGACCGCGACCTGGTCGCCGCGACGCCGTCCCTGTCGTACGACAACGGCGACCGGCGGCTGGTCATCAGCGGCGGCGGCAACCTCGAGGGTGAATGTCCGGCGTCGCCTCCTGGTGGGGGCGCCCTGTGGACCACATCCGTGCGCCGGGAAGTCTCGGTCGAGGGCGCCCTCGTTGCTGAGGAGTCGATCGAGGTGGTGATTACCGAGGGGGGGATCTCCGCGAGCGACAGCCTGGCGATCGACCTGGCCGAACGCCTGCGCAACGGCGACGAGGTGGTGGTCGAGACGTTTCTCAATCCCGATGGATCGATTTTCGAGGCGACCACCGGCAACAATCACCTCAGGGCCACCTACCGCTACAACAACCCATTGATCGGCGCGGACGGGTTCGATCTTGTCGATTCGGAAACCGGGTCGATCGACGCCGGGTGGGGACAGACCACGAGTTCCCTGATCGGGAGTATCGGGGGCATCGTCCTCGTTTTGGGTGCAGCGCTCCTGGCCGCCGCGGGCGGCGGTTTGGCTGCCTTCGCCGCCCGCTCGGCGGGCGCCGCGCGGCTGGTCGTCATCGCCGCCGGGTTGACCGGGGCAGCGGCCAGCGCCGTCGTTGGGATTGGCGCGGTCGTCGTCATTCGCAATGCCGCTCGGCCGGTTCCTGACATCGCCGCCCCGCCGCAGAGTCTCCCGGGCCCGATCGGGGGCATCCGGGCGGGGGATCTCGTCGAATTGACCTCCTGCGACGATTTTCTCGACCCTGAATCGGCGGCGCCGCCGTCGGGCACCCGCTTCAGCGAGGATGAACCGGTAAACTTGAGCCTCGCGACGACGGAAGACAACGACGGCGTCTTCACCGTCGTCATCATCGGACCGGACGGTGAGACCCTGGAGCATGAGGTGGCGGTGCCCGGCGGATCCGACGTGGCTTTCCCGATGCGCGGCGAGCACCCGGCGCCTTTGCTGATCGATACCGAATCGGTCGAAGGCTGGAAGGATCGGCCGGGCCCATTCGCGTGGGGGATCAGCCGCGGCGTGGAAGCGAAAGGCGACTCAGCCGCATTCTGCCAGGGTTCGACGTTTCACGGCTTCCTCATCCAAGGTCGCCCCGAACCCCTGCTGGGTCACCCTGCGGCTTCAGCGCCGACCCCCACCGCGACCGTCGCTGCCGTCCCGCCTTTGCTGCCCGCTCCACCGATCGTCGTCCTCCCCCCCACTCCGACGGCCACGCTGGCGCCCCCTTCCGACGCGGCCGGCCCCTCGATCAAGTCCGTCTCCGAGTCGCCCGATCCGATCAAAGTGACCCAGCCCAAGGGCTGCACGCCCACCACCTCCACCGTCTCGGCCGCCATCACCGATCCATCCGGCGTCGCCTCGGCCTCCGTCCTCTTCTTCCACACCACCATCGGCCAGGTCGCGATGACGCACAGCGGCGGGAATACGTGGACGGCGACTCTCGGGCCCTACAGCGGCATCGGCGACGGGACGGTCGATTACCAGATCCGCGCCGTGGACTCGCTCGGCAACGCCGCCGACAGCGGCTTCGGCCAGATCACGGTGCTGGCGTGTATCCCCTGATGCCGGCCTCCGCTGCCGGTCGGCTAACGAAGCCGGCCGAGGCCAAGAGCGGCTCGCAAGGCGTGTACCGGCAGGCGGTCGCGTCGCCGGACGGATCGCGGGTCTACGCCATCGGCCGCGAGTTTCGGGCCTGGAAGAACGACGGGGGGATGTGGGAAACGTCCGACGCGCCGATCGGCCTGCAGCTGATCGATCCGCAATCCGGCCTGCGGCTGAGCACGCTGGAATCGGATGCCCACCGCGTCACGCTGAGCGAAGACGGCGCGTCGGTCCTCTTGCACGGCTGGCTCGGCTCCACCCTGCTGGGCGGTCCAACCGGCGCGGTCCCTGGAGGGCATCCCCGTCTTTCTGGCATCCTCGCCCACGACCGGCGTGACGCGCGTGGCGCGCGTCGACCCGACCACGCTCGACGTCGGCGGACTCGGGTCGCTGCCGGGCCACGCGAGGCTGCTGCTTCCCTAGTCTGCGGCCGTAGAATCCACGCCGTGTTCCGTCGCACGAACGCCCGCGGGGGACGGGCCATCGGGCCGCCGGGCCTGCCGGACTCCGCCATCGGCCTCGGAGAGGGGTTCGCCCTGGCGACACGCTGGCGCACCTTCTCCCGCTGGCAGCGGGCGCTGACCGGTCGCGGCGAATTCCCGCTCCTCGTCGAAGACGCCGAGCGGCAGGCGGCGCAGCGGCCTCCCCACCCGCACCGCGTGCTCCTGGCGATCGTCCGCCGCATCGAGGCCGTTGTCGCCGACCAGGCCGGACGACGAACGCCCGCGGCGAGTGAGATGACGCCTGGGGAGATCGAATACTGCCGAGGCGCCTTCACCGAGTTCACGCGTCTCGTCTTCGCCTGCACCGGCGGGGCGCTCCGCATCGAGGCCACCGAACTCGTCTTGGAAGAACCGGCGCGCCAGCTCTCGTCCATCGGGAAGGGGCGCTACTGGCTCTCGGCCGCCAACGCCTTCGCCGGACGAGAGTCGATGGTCCCGCCGGACATGTTGGACAGCATCGCCGTGTATTACAAACTGCCGCGCGGGATCGTGCCGGCCCTGCACGGCGGGGCCGTCGGCCGCGATCGCGGGCTGCGCGGCTCGGCCCATTTCAGCCTGTGGGTCTCCCACTGGAATGAACCGCTCGGCCCGTTCAATCGAACGGTCATCGCCAGCCTGCACGAGTGGCTGCACAACGTCAGCTTCTACGCCCATCGTGTGATGGGCGAGACGGCCGTCCCGGATTGCCACGCCGGCGAGGAGTACGGCTACGGGGATAGCGACGGCGGCTACCCTCAGTGGCAGGCCTGGAACCGCGACCTGATGCTGCGTTACACGCCGCGCGAGTTCTGGCGCCGGCTGACCTCCCGCGGAAGACTGCTGCCCCCGGAGCGTCTCGGGTTCCTCTTCTCCTTGGCGCGCGGGTGGCGAACCCATGCGGCCGGGTCGCCGGCGTTCGATCGTCGAGTCTTCTATGGGTGGTACACGGTCGCCGCCGATTGGATGCGCCGATTGCCTGCGCTCGAGGACGGGGATCTGCGCAGGATCACGGGGCTGCGCGATCTGCGGGTTGAGCTTCGGCAGTCGGGGCCAAACAGCCACGTCGTCTGGGCGTTGCGGACGTCCGTCCCCGTCGACTCCCCGTACGCGGACGGCGATTCCCTGCGCGTGCCCCCCGCGCTCGACAACGTCCTGTCGCTGGGCCGCCTGCCCGCCCCGGGTCCGGTCGACGACCCCGTCGCCGCCTACACCGGGGCGCCGCTGGAGAGCATCGCCTGGATTCGCTCGCCGCGCGCCGCGCGCGACCGGCGCGATCTTCTTCTGGTGCGAGTGGACGTGGCGCCGTGGCTGCTGCCGCGCCTGCGCGTCGTCGGCCGCTCGGCCGCCGATTCAGTCGTCGGGTACCTGTCTCGCAAGGATCCTTCCGAAGGGCACCCGGTCAATCTCCTGGTCGCCGCCGTGGACCTTGGCGAACCCCCTCCCGGCGACGAGCTCGCCGCCTGCGCGGCGTAGCCGAAACTTCCCTACCGTGGGTCACGCTGGGGGATTGCGGACCAGCGGGGCGGGCAGGAGGCCTGCCGGGCTTCTGTGCGCGGCCGGAGTCGAACTCACGGCGAGGGCGCCTCGGCCGTGAGCTCGCGCCACAGAAACCAATGTCCGCCGCGGTCGCCGGCCGACTCGGGTTCGCGATCGTAGTACAGGTCGTAGACGTTCCCGCTGTCGGTGCGAACCCTGAAGTAGAACCGTCCGACTCCCCACGACCCGCGGCGGGTGGCCGTCGCCAGATGGGCCGGCGCCATATTATCGGCCATGCGGCCGCGGCGTTCGTAGGAGGTCCAGGTCGAGAGGACGTCGAGGATGCGATAGGTCCGGCCGCCCCAGACGAAGGAATCCGGGGCCGGCGGTTTCTTGGACAGCGCAGGGGGGCGATCGTGTACCGCCTGGATCTCGACGTCGATGAAACGCACCGGCCGCCAGGTGTCGCTCACGGGGACAAGCTTCCCGCGAGCTTCGAGCTCGCCGGAAGCTCTTTGCTCACTCTTCCTCTTCCTTGCTGGCGTCCTTCTTGCGGGCGGCGATGATCCCTTCGGCGACGTGCTGCGGGACGACCTCGTAGTGCGACGGCGCCATGGTGAAGACGCCTCGCCCGCCGGTGATCGAGCGCAGTTCGGTGGTGTAGCGCAGCATCTCGGCGTGGGGGATCTTGGCCGTCACGACGCTGCGGCCGCGCTCGTTCTCCATCCCCTGGACCTTGGCTCGCCGAGTGTTGAGATCCCCCAGGACATCCCCCATGCTCTCTTGCGGAACGGTGATGCGCACGTCCATGATCGGCTCGAGCAGCACCGGCCCGGCTTCCCGGAAGGCCTCTTTGAAGGCCTCGCGGCCGGCGGTCTCAAAGGCGACCGCCTTCGAATCGACCGGATGCTCTTTGCCGTCGGTCACCGCCGCCAGGACGTTCTCGATCGGATAGCCCGCCAGCACGCCGCCCTTCAGGACGCCGCGCACACCCTTCTCGATGGCCGGGAAGAAACTGTGCGAGATCGCCCCGCCAAAGACCTCGTTGACGAATTCGAAGATCGCCTCCGCCAGCGGCTCCACGCGCATGTGGACTTCGGCGAACTGCCCGGCGCCGCCGGTCTGCTTCTTGTGGCGGTGGACCGCCTGGCCCTTGCGCGTGATCGTCTCGCGGTAGGAGACGCGCGGCGGTTCGGTGTGCAGGCCCACCTGAAATTTCGTTTCGGCCTTGCGGATGGCGACATCGATGTGTTGATCGCCCATCCCTTGCAGAATCGTCTGGTTGGTGCTGCCCTCCTGATGCCAGGAGAGAGTCGGATCCTCCTCGCACAGCCGGGTCAGCGAGGCGCCCATCTTGGTCGAATCGGCCTGTGTCTTGGGGACCACGGCGACGGCGAACAACGCATTCGGGTAGGTCGGCGGGGAGACCACCACGCGGTGGGCCTTGTCGCCCAGCGTGTCGCCCGTGCCGGCGGAGGCTAGCTTGGCGACGGTGCCGACGTCGCCGGCGTGGAGCACCTTCACCGGGATCTGCTCCTTGCCGCGCATGACGTGCAGCGTCCCCAGCCGCTCTTCGGCCCCCTTGGTGTGGTTCCAAACGCGGCTGTCGGAGGTCAGCGAGCCGGAAAAGACCCGCAGGTAGGTCAGCTTGCCTACGAAAGGATCGGCGGTGGTCTTCCACACATAGGCCGCCAGCGGACCGGCGTCGGAGGCGCTCAGCTCCACGACGCCCGAGGCGTCGGCGGCCTCCACCGGCGGGGCCTGCGACGGCGCGGGCAGCAGGTCGAGGATCGCCTCCAGCAGCGGGAGGATCCCGATGTTGGCCGTCCCCGCCGTCGCCAGGACCGGCACGACCCGCCCGCCGTGGACCGCGGCGCGGAAGCCGCGGGCGATCTCCGCCGCGCTCAGCTCTTCCCCGCCCAAGTACTTCTCCAGCAGGGCGTCGTCGCCTTCGGCGGCGGCCTCGACCACCGCCACCCGCGCTTCCTCGGCCGCTGCCTGCAGGTCCGCCGGGATCGCCTCCGTCTCTTTGCCGTCCCCCGGCCGGGCCTGCATGGCGAAGAGATCGATGACGCCTTTGAACTCGGCCTTCTCCCCCATCGGCAGCTGGACCGGGACGAAGGAGACTTCACCGGAGAGGCGGCGCACCGACTCCAGGGCGCGGGCGAAGCTGGCGTTCTCGCGGTCCATCTTGCTGACCACGACGAAACGCGGGCGGTGGAACTGGTCACAGTAGTCCCAGACCACCTCGGTCCCGACTTCGACGCCGGCCACCGAGTCGACCATCACCAGGGCGGCTTCGGCCACGCGCAGGGCCGAGATCGCCTCGCCGATGAAGTCGGTGTAGCCCGGCGTGTCGAGCAGATTGATCTTGGTCTCGCGGAATTCCAGCGGCAGGACGGCCGTCGAGAGCGAGAGCTGCCGACGGATCTCCTCGTCTTCGAAGTCGGAGACGGTGTTCCCTTCTTCGACCTTGCCCAGGCGGGTTGTGGCGCCGCTGGCATGCAGGGCCGCTTCGGCCCAGGAGGTCTTGCCCGCGCCGCCGTGGGAGACGAGCGCGACATTGCGGAGTTGATCCGTCGCGTATTCTTTCATGGCTTGGGGGATTCCTCCACCGGAGGCAACGTCCATCGATTCTAAAGGAGGAGCAGGCGACTGTCAAAGCAAACCATGCCTGAGAGGCGTCTTCGGCCCCGCAATCGAGCGCGGCTGAGGACGAATGATAGAATCGAGGAGATGCAGCACTGGTTCAACCAGCATTCCTTCCTGGTCGCGGCGGCAGCCCCCTTGCTCCTGCTGGCGGCTGTGCTTCTGCGCGACGGCCTGCGACCGGCGGATCTCGTCGCCCTGGGCGCGTTGTGCCTCGGCCTGGCGCTGGCCTACGCGCTGCTCCGGCCCGGCGAGGGCACGCGGGCGCAGGCGCAGGAATTGCGCCGGCAGATCGGCCAGGGGCGGCCGGTGCTGCTCGAGTTCCAGAGCCCCTATTGACTGGGCTGTATGACTGTCAGGCCCGTCGTGGACGCGGTCGAGCGCGAGTTCGGCGAAAGGCTGCAGGTCGTCCGCTTGAACGTCCAGGATCCGGCGGGACGGGAACTGGCGCAGTTCTACGGTTTCGACTTCACACCCACCTTCGTCCTGCTCGACGCCGACGGCCGTGAGGTGTGGCGCTCGGTCTATCTGCTCGACCCGGCCATTCTCCGGGCTCTCCTGCCGCCCGAGTGACCACGCTTTCGTCGGTCCGGGGCGCGGCGCGGTGAGCCGCCTCCGCTTCGAGCTGCGCTACTGGATCGGGGACACGCCCTGGGACTCGGGCGTCACGCCGCCGGAAGTGATCGCCTTCCTCGACCGCACCCCCCCCGGCAAGGCGCTCGAGCTTGGCTGCGGGACAGGGACGAATGCCGTCGCCATGGCGCAGCGCGGTTGGCAGGTCACCGCCGTCGATTTTTCGGCCCGGGCCATCCAGCACGCCCGTCGCAAGGCGCGCCAGGCGCGCGCCCGGATTCACTTCCTACGACGCGACGCGTCGCGCCTGGACGATATGACAGGCCCCTTCGATTTCGCCCTCGACATCGGCTGTTTTCACAGCCTCAAACCGGCCGCCCGAGCACGCTACGTGTCCGCCCTAACACGCCTGCTGCGCCCGCAGGGGGTCTACATGCTGTACGCCTTCCTCCATCCTGTCGAAGGCTGGCCGGCCGAGGCTGAGATCCGCCAGCTCCTGGGAAGCAACTTCGATCTGACCGCCCTCGAACACGGCGAGTTCAACGGTCGTCCGTCGGGCTGGTTCAGCTGGACCCGCCGCCCGTGAAGCGTCACGTCCTGGTGCTGTTCCTCGACGGGGTAGGCCTCGGTCGGCCCGACCCGACCATCAACCCGTTGGCCGCTGCCGAGATGCCGGCCCTGCGCGCCGCCCTGGGCGGGCGCCGGCTGCTGGCCGAGTCGGCGCCGTGCGCCGGCCCGGAGGCGACCCTGGTGGCGATCGATGCCTGCCTGGACGTGCCCGGCGATCCGCAGTCGGCCACCGGGCAGGCGGCGCTCCTCACCGGCCGCAACATCCCGGCGGAAGTCGGCGAGCACTATGGGCCAAAACCCAATCCAGCGGTGGCGGCCGCGCTGCACCAGGGAAGCCTCTTCACGGAGGTCCGGGCGCGCGGGGGAACCGCGGCATTGCTCAACGCCTATCCGCCGCGCTATTTCGATAACATCGCCAGCGGCCGCCGCCTGTATTCCTCCATCCCGATGGCCGTCGCCGACGCCGGCATCCCGCTGCGAACCGCCGACGACCTGCGCGACGGAACTGCCCTGTCCGCCGACTTCACCGGCAAGGGTTGGGCCGAGCAGCCCGGCTTTCCTCCGGCATCCGTGCTCAGCGAAGGCGAAGCCGGCGCCCGACTTGCCGCACTGGCGCGGCGGGTCGACATGGCCTGGTTCGACTTCTGGCCGAGCGATGTCGCCGGCCACCGCGCCGACATGGCGCAAGCCGTCGATCTACTCGAACGGCTCGATCGCGTGCTGGGAGGCCTGCTGGAGGCGTGGCGCGGCGGGCCCGACCTGGCCCTCATCACCTCCGACCATGGAAACCTGGAGGATCTTTCGGAACGCGGTCACACGCGCAACGCGGTGCCCGGCATCCTCATCGGCCCGGCCGACCTGCGCGCCGCCGTGGCGCCTCGACTCCATCGGCTTACCGATTTCCACGACGTGATTCTAGACGTGCTCTTTGGGGAGTGATGGCGGCGAAAAGGTCCGCTCATGGTTGTCCCCCACCCCTACCCCTCCCCCGGGTGATGATGACTCATTCACCGGGCTTTCTGCGGGGGAGGGGCAAGAGATTAGGAGGAAGGGGGCGGCACATCCGCCCCCTTCCTCCTAAGAGAACCTCCCTTCCCCTGCCCCGCACGACCAACTCGGTTTCCCGCCGACGCAGGGGGAGGGCAGGGAGGGTGTGAGAGGTCACCAACAAGACACTGGAACTCGGTCACGCAGACGGCTGGCCGCGCGCTCGCCCTCCACGTCCACCGCTTGACGCTCCGTCGCGCGGCAAGGTAAGATGCTTCGGAACCCACGCACACCATGCCTGTCTCCAGCGACGACCTGCGCCAGTGGATGCGCCAATGGGCGAGCGGCGTGACTCTTGTCACGGCGCAGGATGCTCGGGGCCCCCACGGGATGACGGTCAGCTCATTTACCTCGCTCTCACTCGATCCGCCCCTGATCATGGTCTCCCTCGAACAAGGGACGCGAACCCATCAGATGGTGCGCCAGGGAGGGCATTTCGCCGTCGTCATCCTGCGGGACGATCAGCAGGACCTGGCCGACCGCTTTTCCAGCGGCGTGCCGGACAACGAACCCCGCTTCGACGGCCTGCCCTATCGGCGGTCGCCCGGGGGCGCGCCGATCCCCGACGCACGGCTCGCCTTTCTGGATTGTCGAGTGGTCGATTCTCATCCGGCCGGCACCCACACGATCTTCGTCGGGCAGGTGACCGGAGGCGAGTCGGACGACGCCGGCGACCCGCTGCTGTACTTCAACCGCGCCTACCGGCGCCTGCCCGGCCAGGGCTGAGCATGCTCAGCTCCGAGGACCGATCGTGGCTGCTTCACCTTGCCCGCCAGGCGGTCCGGCTGGCTTCCGAAGACCGACCGCTGCCCGCGGCGGAGACGCAAGGCCATTCGGCCTCCCTTCAGGATCCTGGATGCGCCTTCGTCACGCTGACGCGGCAGGGAGCCTTGCGCGGCTGCATCGGCGGACTCGAGGCGCGAGAACCGCTGGCGGCCGATGTGTGGAAGCACGCCTACGCCGCCGCGCGCGAAGACCCGCGCTTCGAACCGGTCCGCCCCGAAGAGCTGGAAAGCCTCCACATCGAAGTGTCACGGCTGACTTCACCGACCCCGCTCGACATCCCTGCGGAGCAGAGGCACACGGCGCTCCGGCCGGGCATCGACGGCGTCATCCTGCGACGCGGCCCGCGCCGGGCGACGTTCCTGCCACAGGTCTGGGAGAAAGTCGCCGATCCGATCGAGTTCCTCGAGATGCTGTGCGACAAGGCCGGGCTCCCCCGCTCCGCCTGGCGCCAGAGCGACGTCGAGATGCTGGTATACCAGGTCGAGAGCTTCGAAGAGGCCCGGAGCAATGATCCCCCATCCCATCCCGTCTGAGACGGCCCGCTAGCGAGCCGGCGAGCCGATCTTGCGCAACACGCTCCCGCAGATCACACCCCACCTGCGCGTCGGGTGGCGTTGGCCGGACGCCCTCGGCGCCATGCGCTACCCGGCCTTCCGCTGGTTCTTCTTCGGCCAGCTGATCTCCCTTCTCGGAAGCTGGATGCAGACGACGGCGTTGCAGTGGCTGGCCTACCGCCTCACCGGTTCGGTGCTGAGCCTGGGAACGATCACCTTCGCCAGTTTCCTCCCGGTGTTGCTCCTGTCGCTCTTCATGGGCGTCGTGGTCGATCGCTACCCGCGGCGGCGCCTGCTGCTCCTGACCCAAACGAGCTTCATGGTCCTGGCCGCCATCCTGGCCGCCCTCACCCATAGCGGCGCGGTGACTTACGACCTGCTGTTGTTCCTCTCGCTCCTGTTGGGCGTCGCCAATGCCCTCGACATGCCGGCCCGCCAGGCCTTCTTCAGCGATCTGGTCGAGCGAGAGGATCTGCTGAACGCCATCGCCGTCAACTCCTCGGTGTTCAATGGGACGCGCATCCTCGGCCCGGCCCTGGGCGGGTTCGTCGTCGCCACCTGGGGTGAGGCGACGGCCTTCGGCTTGAACGCCGCGAGTTTTCTGGCGGTGCTGCTGGCGTTGCTGGCGATGCGGCTCCCGCCGCTGCCGGCGCGCCAGGCGGCCGCCGGAGGCATCGGGGAGCTGCGCGAGGGCCTGCACCACCTGCGCCGCGATCGGCCCGTCCTCGGCCTGGTGATGATGATCGCCGCTTTCAGCCTGGTCGGTTTCCCCGCCGCGGTGCTCCTGCCGGCCTTCGCCGATGAAGTCCTCGGCCTGGGCGTGGAAGGCTACGGCGCCTTGATGGCGGCGATGGGAATCGGCGCGCTCGTGGCGGGGATCCGGCTCGCCATTCGCGGCAAGTCGCCGCCCAGTCCGCGACAGCTGCTGCTGCAGCGGCTGCTTTTCGCCGCCTCGGTGATCCTCCTGGCCGTGGCGCCGACGCTTCCTATCGTCGTGTTGGCCCTGGTGGCGATGGGCTACGCGCTCATCGCCCAGTTGACCGTCACCAACACGCTGGTCCAGCTCCTGGCGCCCGATGCACTGCGCGGACGACTCGTCAGCGCCTACACCTGGGCTCTGGGCGGATTCTGGCCTCTGGGAGCGTTGCTCCTGGGAGCCGTGGGACAGCAGATCGGTGTGGCTCAGACGATGGGGCTGGCCGGGATTGCCTGCGGGCTGGTGACTCTCATCGGATGGCGGGTATTCCCGCCGCCGGTGCTGGCGGCCTCGCCCGCGTCCGCCCCCGGCGGTGCCCGTTCCGTTTGATCCGTAAGGGAGTTGGAGAAGCGCTCGACGATCGCGTTCTTCCGGGTCTCACAAGCGCCAGCGAGAAGCTCGACCAAGTCAGTTCAGCCCTGGAAGGCGCCCTCACGACGCTAGAAGACATCCACTCGAGGTCCCTCCTCCCCGTCCCTGTCCCGGGCGAGGAATAGCTCTCGGGCCTTCTGCAGGCGACCGACTCCCTGAACGCTGAGAGCGCCGATATTGAGGAGCTTGTGGGCTAGGCCTCAACCTTTCTGGCGGATATCGAGTACGTGTTGGGAGGAGACCTTGGCGAGACTAAGCAGGGGGGTCTCCAACGGTTGCTGTCGGCCGTCTCCGAATACCAAGCCAAGATTGGGGGTTGGCCAGCCCAGATCGCAATGATCAATGCCCGCCTGCCCGCCCTCATCGATCGTGCCTGCATCCTCCTCACCGTCTCTCTTCTTTGGTTTGCCCTTTCCCAGGGTGGGCTGATCCTGCATGGCTTGGCACCCTACTATGGCGCAAACCCATTCGCCGCGCTTCGAAAGGGCGAGTCCCTCGATGGTTCGTAGCCCTTCTCAATCGTTTCGGAGACAAGAACGCTCCCCACATCTCGATGGAGCCGACCCGCCTGCGTGCCGCAGAACGACGCCGCGTCTGGCCTAACTCCTTGACTTGTCGCAGTGTCTGATGTGGGTTCGGGAGCGAACAGACGGTGTACCTTGTGTCCATCGCCTGGCCACAGAAGACGGTCAAGGGTGTCGACCCGCCCGCAGGACGGGTCGCAAAGCAACCCGAGGCGCAGCCGGGGGACAAGTTCCACTGTCGCATCCTGATCCCCTCACACTATCCGTGGGTTTCCCTCGCTGCGCTCGGGACAGCGCAAGTCCCACCGTCGCCTCTATTCAACGATAGGCAACGGCAGGTATCAGGTAGGTGGCTCGCCCCCTGCCCGCCTTGCGTCTTTCCCCTGTCAGAATCCTTCGGAGCTGAACTGCTGCTCGGCGACTGATTCCTCCTGGCCGACCGCCCAAGGCGAGGCTGCATCATCTGCCATACCAACAGCCGGCAGTACGGTGGCTCTATAACAAGGAACCAGCAGAGGGTCTGTCTTCGCATCCCCTAATCCACGGTCGCATCTCAAGTCACACGCGATCAGGAGGGAGAAGCCGGAGGTAGTTGCCTAGAATCGATCTCACGACGCTCTCCGCCGAGCTGCCGCTCATCCGCGGGTCTCGCGGGCTTGCTAGGCCTCACTTAGCTTCGCCGGCCCGCTCCCGAGCGCCTACTGCGCTTGCCGAGCCTCTTTTCGTCTCAAGAAGTAGGCCAAGAGGACCCCGGCGATCAGGCCGATGAGCATCAGCAGGCACGGGAGACCGCCGAAGAAGAGAACGAGCGGGTTGGATGCCGCCCAAGCACCGATTCCCAGCAGCCTCGTGGAGGTGGCCATGGGCAAGGGAAGGTGCTCTTGGGTGGCCGTCACATAGAGGGCCCCCGCCGGGAACGACGACGGAGAGGGTGAGATCGTTGAAGTCGCGGCGAGATTGGGCGCGGAGGTTGGTGTAAAGCTGGCGGTAGGCGTCCCCGTCGATGTGGATAGGGACGTTGGCGTTGAGGTCCGCGTAACTGTCAGAGTCTGAGTTCGGGTGGAAGTCGCGGCAGTCGTTGGCGCCGAGGTATTGGTGGGGGCCGGAGTCGAGGTACTGGTATTGGTCGGGGTGCTGGACGACGTCGAGGTGTAGGTCGGTGTCCAGGTGGGGGTCGGCGTCGGCGTGTCCGTGGCGGTCGGCGTCGGGGTGTAGGTCGGCGTGGGCATGCTGCAGCCCGAAACGATAATCCAGTTCGCACCAGTGTTTCCCGAATCCGTCCCGCTGAGGACGATCAGATACGCCGATCCTGCCTGATCCTGAACGTCCACATCGTAGAGGGACGTCGATCCGCTGCCCGACCACGGTTGTTGTGCGCCGGGCAAGCTAGACCGGATCTGTATCTCATCCGTGTCCCCACAGCCGGGGCCGGCGCCGTCCAGCAGGAGGCTGCCGTCGTTATTGACTCCTCCGCCACCGATCGTAATATCTCCCGTCGATTCATTCGTCCAGGCACCCGTCGCGCCAATCTGAATCCCGCCCGCCCACAGATTCCCGACTCCCTGGACCAATGCTCCATCGATGACTAGCAGGTTGTTGACCGTCAGCCCGTAGGCGCCCAAGTCCAGAACGCCGAAGACGATCCTCAGGTCCTGCCCGGCGGCTGTGAGGTCCATATCGGAGGCCAGCGTCACTGACCCGGCGGACTTGTTGACGGTCCAGGTTCCGGTGGGGTTGACCCCACCACTGTTTGTGAAAATCTGGTTAACGCCGCCGGTGAAGGATAGAGGCGAACTTCCGCCGTCAAGAGTGGAGGCCACAGTTGCATCCCCTTGGGCCGCAACTGTGCCGGTGTTGATGGTGCCGTCAGTCAGAGTGAGCGTGCCGACGACGGTCAGGGTGGTGGCGGCGGCAATGGTCTTGACCCCAGTCCCCCGAAACTCGACATTGTTGAGGGTGTGCGAGCCGGTGATGGTCACTCCGGAGTCAAAGATCAGGTTGCTGGCCCCCGGATCGATCGTGCCGGCCAGGTAGGTCCAGTTGGCTGTGAGGATCGCGATGTTGCCGCCCAGCGTCAAGGTCCCGGACGGCTTATTGATCACGACATTGGTGAGGTCCGTGACCCCTGCGATGGCGGTCCCAATGAAAGTCTGATTCCCCGTGCCGTTGATCAGTAAGGTGCCTGTCTCGCCATCGAAGGTAGAGGCCTGAGTAATGTCCCCCTGCGCGGCGACCGTGCCGGTGTTGATGTCTCCATCCGTGAGGGTGAGGGTGCCGCCAGCCGTGAGGGTGGTGCCGGCGGCCACGGTCTTGATTCCCGTCCCCTGGAACTCGACATTGGTTAGGGTGTGAGAACCGGTGACAGTCAGGACGCCATTGAAGATCACCGTGCTGGTGCCGGGGTCAAGGGTCCCGGCGATGTAGCTCCAGTTGGCGGCGACGATGCGGAGCGTTCCGCTCAGCGTCAATGTGCCGGAGGACTTGTTGATGGTGACATTGGGCAAATCGCCCGCGATCGCCGTGGCACTCCCGGTGAAGGCCTGGGCGCCGCTGCCGTTGATCCACAGGTTCCCCAGGCCCCCATCGTAAGTCGAGGCCTGCGTTACGTTCGCCCGTGCTTCAACGGCTCCGCTCCCGGCGATCGACCCGTCCGTGAGGGCCACGTCCCCGTAGACGATCACCGTCCCATTCACCGTCAGCGCCACCGCCGACGGCATGTTTAGCGTCCCATTCAGGCTGAGGGTCGTCCCTCCCGCCACCGTCGTCGCCCCACGAATCTCCACATTGCTCAGGCTGTGCGTCCCCGTGATCGTCCCTCCGGCGAACACCACCGTCGACGTCCCGGGGTCCACTACCCCACCGGTGTAGGTCCAGTTCTTCGCCGTCCGGATCGTTCCGGCCAGGGTCAATGTCCCCGACGGCTTGTTGATGTTCAACGCCGGCAGCGCCCCCACCGTCGTCGTCGCCGTCCCGGTGAAGGTCTGCGCCCCCGTCCCATCGATCACCAGCAACCCGGTCCCCCCGTCGAAGGTCGAGACCTGGTTGATGTCCCCTCGCGCCGCCACCGTGCCTGTGTCGATGAATCCGTTCGTCAAGGTCAGCGTGCCGTTCGCCGTCAGCGTCGTCCCGGCCGCCACTGTTTTGATCCCTGCGCCCTGGAACTCAACCTGGTAGAAGTCTTGCGACCCGGTGATCGTCAGAACACCGCTGAAGACCATCGAGCTCGTCCCGGCGTCGACCGCTCCCGTCACATAGGTCCAGTTCGCCGTCACGATCCGCAGCGTCCCCGAAAGCGTCAGCGTGCCGGAGGGTTTGTCGATCGTAATGTTGGGCAGGTCTCCGGCGGCCGTCGTCGCCGAGCCGGTGAAGGTCTGGTTCCCGCTGCCGTTGATCCGCAGGTTCCCTAGGCCCCCATCGTAAGTCGAGGCCTGCGTTACGTTCGCCCGTGCTTCAACGGCTCCGCTCCCGGCGATCGACC